>Ga0209813_10000283_pt1 | contig 14181 bp, 13 predicted proteins | sample EndMethybrTD3033_FD_187596 | JGI IMG/M metagenome (GOLD analysis project Ga0209813, IMG submission 187596) | Populus endosphere microbial communities from Tennessee, USA - Endosphere MetaG P. TD hybrid TD303-3 (SPAdes) (version 2) | ecosystem: Host-associated > Plants > Roots > Endosphere... | reverse complement strand
GGCCAGCTGGTGTCGCTGCTCAAGCAAACGCTGACCTACCCGGTCGAGCCCGAGCTGCAGTTCCAGCCCGATCCGCAGGCGAGCTACGATCTTTCGGCCCAGGTCCTCAACATCATCAAGGGCTCAAAGGTCACCAAGTTCGGCTTCGTCGGAAACGAGCAGTATTCGGAATTCACCAAGCCCTGACTACTCGGGGTCTGAGCGAAACATCCAAAAGGGGCGGAGCGATCCGCCCCTTTTTCTTTGCCTGCAGCAATTGCCGACTAGCTTATGGTCAACACGCTAAGGTCATTCCGGTTGGCGCCTCGCCATTCCGCAAGTAACCTCCCTCTCAAGACATGACCGATCGAGAAGGTGCAACCGACAGGAGGCGATTTACCATGGCGATAGCGAGCAAGGACTTCGGCGCCCAGCCGATGAGCGAGATGAACACGACGCCGCTGATCGACGTCATGCTGGTGCTGCTCATCATGTTCATCATCACCATCCCCATCGCCTCCAACGTGACCCCGATCGACCTCGGCGGCGACACGCAGGGCCGCACGGTCGATCCCGTGGTCAACCGCGTCGTCGTCACCGCCGACGACCGCATCCTGTGGAACGGCGGAACCGTGAGCGAGCGCGGTTTGTCGGCGCTGCTGGCGCAGACTGTACGCCTGCCGGTGGAGCCCGAACTGCAATTCCAGCCCGAAGCCCAGGCGAGCTACGATCTCGCCGCCAAGGTGACCAGCCGGATCGAACGGTCGGGCGTGACCAAGTTCGGCGTGGTGGGCAACGAGCGTTATTCCGAGTTCAGCACGAGTTCGTAGTTCGGACCTTGCGATCGTGCAGAGCCGTGACGAGAATGCCAGAAACCATCAATCCGGCCGCATCGCGATTCCCGCCAGGCTTTCCGCTTCCAGCATCAGCATGTCGTCGGCCGCGCCGGAGGGCAGCGTTTCGCGGCCGATGATCGACAGCACGGGGACCGAGAGCGGGCTTATACGGTCCAGGTGCACATGGTCGATTTCACGCGCGGCGCGGTCGAGCACGTCGGCCACGCGCGCCACGTCGGTCATGCGGGCGCGGGCGTCGGCCCAGGCGGCTTCGATCAGCAGGTGGTCCGGTTCGTACTTGCGCAGCACGTCGTAGATCAGGTCGGTGGAAAACGTCACCTGCCGCCCGGTCTTGCGCTTGCCCGGCTGTTGTCGTTCGACCAGCCCCGATATCACCGCCACTTCGCGGAAAGCGCGGCGCAGCAGATGCGATTGCTGCACCCAATCGACGAATTCGTGGGCCAGGATATCGGGCGACAGCATCGCTGCCGGGTCCTCCACCGGCTCCAGCCCCCAGATCGCCAGGGCATAGTCGTTGGCGTTGAAGCCCAGCGGCCCCAGGCCCCGCTCTTCCATCCGCCGGGTGATGAGCATGCCCAGCGCCTGGTTCGCGTTCCAGCCCTCGAACGTGTAATACGTCGTATAGGCGAGGCCCCGGTGCGGGAAGCTTTCGACCAGCAGCCGCCCCGGCGAGGGGAGGTGCGAGCGCCAGGCCTGCATTTCCAGCCATTCGCGCACGTCGTCCGGGAAGCGCGCCCAGCCCGTCCGATTGGACAAGAGTGCGCGCACCCGGTCGGCCAGATGCGTGGTCAATGCGATGCGCAGGCCGGTATAGCTGGGGATCTGCGCCGACTTGCGCGATGCGCGGACGATCAGCTCCAGCTCGCGCATCGTCTCCACCTCAAGGTCCATTCCGGCGAAGCGGAAGGTGTCGCCCGGCGCCAGCGAGGCGGCGAAGTTCTCCTCCACCTTGCCCAGCGAGCGGCCGTTCCGAAAGCGCACGTCGATCATTTCGTTGTCGACGATGATCCCGGCGTTCAGCCGATGGCGCGCCGCCTGCTCGGGATGGGCCAACCGCCAGCGCCCGTCCTTCTCACGCACGATGCGGCGGAAGCGATCATAGGCGCGCAGCGCGTAACCGCCGGTGGCGACGAAATCGAGCACCCGCGTCAGCACCACTTTGTCGACCCAGGCATAGGCGAGTGAGGAGCGCACTTCGGCCAGCAGGTCCTCTTCGGTGAACGGCCCGGCGCAGGCGTGGGCCATGACATGCTGCGCCAGCACGTCGAGGCTGCCGGGGCGGAAGTCCTCCCCGTCGCGCTGGCCATTGGCGACGGCATCCACTGCCGCCATGGCTTCCAGGAATTCGAACCGGCTGCCCGGCACCAGCACCGCCTTGCTCGGGCAGTCGAGCCGGTGGTTGGCCCGCCCGATCCGCTGGAGCAGGCGCGACGAACCCTTGGGCGCGCCCATCTGCACGACCAGGTCGATATCGCCCCAGTCGACACCCAGGTCGAGGCTGGCGGTGCAGACCAGCGCGCGCAGTTCGCCGCGCGCCATGGCCCCTTCCACCTTGCGCCGCGCCTCCTTGGACAAGGAACCGTGATGAATGCCGATCGGCAGCTTGTCGTCGTTCACGTCCCACAGGAGCTGGAAGATGTATTCGGCCAGGAAGCGCGTGTTGGTGAAGATGAGCGTCGTGCGGTGATCGCGGATCAGCGCATAGAGCTGTGGGATCGCCCAGGCGGCCGCATGGCCGCTCCACGGTACGCGCTCTTCCTTCGGCAGGAGGATCGATACGTCGGGGGCGGCGCCCTCCTCGCCTTCCACCAGCGCGACACTGTCCAGATCGCCCCACGGGGCCAGCCAGGCGCGATAGTCCTCGGGACTGGCGACCGTAGCGGATAGCGCCGCGCGCCGCATGCCCGGCGCCAGCACCTGAAGCTGCGCCAGGCAGAGCGCCAGCAGATCGCCGCGCTTGCCGGTGGCGAAAGCGTGGACTTCATCTATCACCACCCGCTTCAGCGTGGCGAAGAGCTTCGCGCTTTCCGGATAGCTGAGCAGCAGCGACAGCGATTCAGGGGTCGTCAGAAGGATATGCGGCGGGCGGGCACGCTGGCGCGCCTTGCGATCCGACGGAGTATCGCCGCTGCGCGTCTCGACCCGGATTGGCAGGCCGATTTCTTCGACCGGCGCCATGAGGTTGCGCTGAACATCGTGCGCCAGCGCTTTGAGCGGCGAGACGTAGAGCGTGTGCAGGCCCTCGGGCGCGGACCTTCCGGCAAGCCGCGAAGGCGCGAAATCGGCGAGCGTGGGCAGGAAACCAGCCAGCGTCTTCCCCGCTCCGGTATCGGCCACCAGCAACGCGTGACGGCCGTCATCGGCGGCCGCCAGCATCTCCGCCTGATGCCGCCGCACGCGCCAGCCGCGCCCTTCGAACCAGGCGGCGATTTCGGGCGGGAGCGGCAGGGGCGCATTCACCCGAACTGAAATGCGCGACGGCGGCAAAGGTGTCGAGGGCGTGCTTCATCGCAAAGCCCGCCCGGCCCGCGGCAATGACAGCAACGCGACTGGCAGACGGAGCGTTGGACAGGTTCGGGTCCGGCTGTCCGGGGCCACTAACGAGCCGGGTCCACTACGAGGAAGTGACGAGAGGAGACGTCCCCATGCACGACAACCACCGCGAACCCCGCTGGCGCCAGGCGGAAAACCGCTATCGCGAAGAGGCAAACGGCAATCGCCGGCCCGGCCCGGCAAGCCGCCATGGCAACCACGCGCACTTCAGCGGCAATGCTTCCGACGACTATCACGCGGGCCGGGACTTCGCCGGCAGCGAGGGCTGAACCGCTTTACCGGCCCCTTACGGACCTCGCGTCAGTCCCGATGCGGCAAGCTGGGCGTCGATCTGGTCGAGCAAACGCGCGAGGCCGGCCCGATCGGCGCTTTCCGCCCGCGCGGTCAGCATGTCCTGGGTGTTCGAGGCGCGGAGCAGCCACCAGCCGTCGGCGGTCGAAACACGCACACCGTCGATAGTGTTCACTTGCGCGCCGGCGTCGGTCAGTCGCCGCCTGACTTCCTCTATCACCGCGAACTTACGGCTTTCGTCCACCGGGAAACGCAGTTCCGGGGTATTGACGAGGGCAGGCGCGGCCTGGTGCAACTGGGTGACGGATTTGCCGAGGCGGAAGGCGGCGGCGATCAGGCGGATCGCGGCATAGAGCGCGTCGTCGAAACCGTGGTAATCGTCGGCGAAGAAGATGTGGCCGCTCATTTCCCCGCCCAAAAGCGCGCCGGTTTCCTTCATTTTGGACTTTATGTGGCTGTGCCCGCTCTTCCACATCAGCGGCTCACCGCCGAGTTCCGCAACCCGGTCGAACAGCGCTTGCGACGCTTTCACATCGGCGATGATCGTGGCCCCCGGCGCCTTGCGCAGAACATCCTCGGCCAGGATCGCGAGAAGCTGGTCGCCCCAGACCACCCCGCCCGCCGCATCGACCACCCCGATCCGGTCGCCGTCGCCGTCGAAAGCCATTCCGAAATCGAGGCGTCTTTCGGCGACCAGCGCTTTCAGATCGGCAAGGTTCCGTTCCTCGGTAGGATCGGGATGATGGTTGGGGAAATGGCCGTCGACTTCGGAATAGAGAAGATGGTGTTCGCCCGGCAGGCGCGCGACGAGCCTTTCGAGCGCGGGGCCGGTCGCTCCGTTGCCGGCGTCCCAGCCGATCCGCAGGCCGGCGAGCCAACCCGCGTCGACGCCGGAAAGGCCGGCAAGCAACCCGTCGACATAGGCGGGCAGCACCGCGCGCGTCCGGCAGCGCCCCGCGCCGTCCGCCCAGTCCCCGGCCGCCGCGATCCGTCCCAGTTCACGAATGTCGTCGCCGAAGAACGGCCGTCCCTGAAACACAAGCTTGAAGCCGTTGTGATCGGTGGGATTATGGCTGCCGGTTATCTGGATGCCGCCATCCACATCTTCGGCTGACGCCTCGGCGAAATAGAGCATCGGCGTCGGCCCCATGCCGATCCGCACGACATCCACGCCGCCGGCCATGAGCCCTTCGACCAGAGCCTCTTCCAGCATCGGCGAACTGAGCCGCCCATCGCGGCCGACCACCACGGTTGCGCCTCCCGCCCGGTGCAGCACGGTGGCGAAGCTGCGACCGATCGCCCAGGCATCGGGCGCGCCCAGTGTCAGGCCGACCACGCCGCGAATGTCGTATTCGCGCAGGATCGTGGGATCGAAGCGGTGGCCGGTCATCGCCCGGTCCCGTCGACCTCCCGCCTGTCGTTCTCCAGCCCGCCGAGCAGGAGATCGCGCGCCGCGTTCGCTTCGTGCACCAGATCGCTGGTCCCGCCGCGATCCGGATGCACTTGAGCCACGAGCGCGCGGTGCGCCTCTATGATGTCCTTGCGGCTGGCCCTGTCGTCGACGCCCAGAAGCACTTGCGCCTGCGCCCGGCCAGGCGGGCGCGGCGCCAGCCCGCGCGGCTGCCAGGGCCAGCGCCCGAGCATCAGGCGGGCGGCGAGCAGACCGAGCGCCACGAGCAGGAGGAGTTTCAGCACCGGAATCTCCCCATCGTCAGTCCCGCCTCAGCCCTGACGGGCGAGCGCAAGTTCCACTTGCGGCTGCGGGGCCTGCGGTTTCGCCGGCATCGGCAGGTTCAGCGAGGCCAGCAGCGCACGCAGTTCCTGCCGCGCGACGAGATGGCTGGTGCCCAGCTCGCCCAGATGCCCCTTGTCGAGCAGCGTCAGGCCCGAGGGGAACAGCTCGCGATAGATCACGCGCTCCGACAACCCGCTGGCGACGCGGAAACCGACGCGCTTCGACAGTTCGGTGAGCGCTCCGTCGAGACGGCGCATGTTGCGCGCTTCGACATGCTGGGTGCGGTTGCGCACCACCACCCAGTCCATCTCGCGGCGCTGTTCACGAATGGTCGTCATCGCCCGCTTCTTGCGCGCCTCCCAGATCAGTTCGGCATAGAACGACAGTTTGCGCACCTTGAACGTCTCGGCATCGACCTGGCCGATCAGGTCGAAATCGACGAAGCTGTCGTTGAGCGGGGTCACCAGCGTGTCGGCGGTGGTCGCGGCGTGGCGCGCGAACTCGTCGTCGCGGCCGGGGGTGTCGAACAGCAGGAAGTCCTGGCCTTCGCCGATCTCTGCGGCGAGCGCGTCCAGCTCTTCCACGGTGCTGCCCTGGAACACGGCGAAATTGGCGCTAGGCAGAACGATGCCCCGGCGGCGCTGGGTTTCGGCGCGGTTTTCGAGATAGCGATGCAGCGTGCGCTGGCGAGGGTCGAGATCGATCGCCGCGACTTTCGCGCCCTGGTGGGCAAGCGCGATGGCGACGTGGACGGCCGTGGTCGATTTGCCGGTGCCGCCCTTTTCATTGGCGAAGACGATGCGATGGGAGGACACTAAGCTATATTCGCTTTCTCAAAAGGTTACTGCAAACGATACGGTTACTGAAAACGATGCTGGCCGACGGTTGCTGGCGCGGGCATGACCGCGCTAGGGCGTTGCCCGACGGCACGAGTTCTACCGAAGGGGGCAAGCCCATGCAAATCGTCGAACGCCTTGATCCACTGCGACGTGAGGTGGAAGCGCTGCGCGCCGCCGGTCCGCTCGCCCTGGTCCCCACCATGGGCGCGCTCCATGACGGGCATCTGACGCTGGTGCGCGCCGCCAGGGCGCAGGCCGCGCATGTCGCGGTGTCGATCTTCGTCAATCCGCGACAGTTCGGTGCGGGCGAGGATCTGGACGCCTATCCCCGCCCCCGCGAACGCGATCTCGAACTGCTTCGCGCCGAAGGCGTCTCGCTGGTCTGGGCCCCGCTGGTGGAAGAGATGTACCCTGCGGGCTATGCCACCAACGTCTCAGTCTCCGGCGTCAGCGACCGCCTGTGCGGCGCGGCCCGGCCCGGCCATTTCGACGGCGTGGCGACCGTGGTGTGCAAACTGTTCAACCAGGTCCGTCCCGACATCGCCCTGTTCGGCGAAAAGGACTGGCAGCAGCTCGCGGTGATTCGCCGCATGGCGCGCGACCTCGATCTGGTCCGCCCGCATGTCGAACGCATCCTTGGCGTGGCCACGGTGCGCGAGGCGGACGGGCTGGCGATGAGTTCGCGCAACGCCTACCTGACCGCGCCGGAACGCGCCGACGCCGCCGCGCTGCCCCGCGCGATGAAGGCCGCGATCGCCGGGATCGAGGCGGGCGGCGCCATCGCCCCCGCCCTGGCTGCGCTGAAGGAAGCGCTGGTTTCCGGCGGTTTCGCTTCGGTCGACTATGCCGAGCTGACCGACGCCGCGACGCTCGAACCGCTGGACGCGCTGACCGAAGCGCCCGCCCGCCTGCTGGTGGCCGCGCGGATCGGCAAGGCGCGGCTGATCGACAACTTGCCCGTTCATCGCCGTTAAATCTCGGCTGGACGAGAGGAAGCCGTTTCCGGCAAAGGAAAATCGGGCTAACAGGCCATCAACGGGCGCAGTAGCAGATTGGTTCGCCGCTAGGGCAGGTATTGCTCGCGCGTTCGATGCATGAAGGGGAGTTATTGCGATGAAAGCATTCATTTACGGCGCGGCCGCCCTCGCTCTCGCTCTGGGCGGGATGGCCGCACCGGCCATGGCCAAGGACACCAAGGGTTCGTCCGCCCGCCAGCAGCAGACGCGCGAGACCGCGCAGATCCCGCGCTGCGGCCGGCGCCTTGGCGCGCTCGCCATCGTCGAGCCCGACAACCAGTGGTGGCGCGAATACAACCTGGGCAGCCCCGAGGCGATCCTGCGCGTCTTCGTCCAGCAGTCGGGCTGCTTCACGCTGGTGAACCGCGGCCGCTCGATGCAGAGCCGGAACATGGAACGCGCCATGGCCGACAGCGGCGAATTGCAGCGCGGATCGAACCTGGGCCGTGGCCAAGTGCGCGCCGCCGACTATTTCCTTGAACCCAACATCGTTTCCGCCAACCGCAATTCGGGCGGCGGCGGCGCCGGCGCGGTGCTCGGCAGCATCGGCGGCGGCCTGTTCGGACGCGGTGTCGGCGCCATCGCCGGCGGCCTCAACGTCCGCAAGGGCGAAGCCAACGTGACGCTGTCCGTCGTCAACGCCCGCACGACCGAGGAAGAAGCCCTGACCGAAGGCTATGCCCGCAAGACCGACGTCAGCTTCGGCGGCGGCGCGGGCGGCGGGGGCTTCTGGGGCACGTTTGCCGCGGCCGGTGGCGGCGGCTACCAGAACACCGAGATCGGGCAGGTCATCGTGCTCGCCTATCTCGACGCCTATACCAAGCTGGTGACCGAAATGGGCGGCTTGCCGGATAATGCCGCCGCCGCCGCGCCCCGCGCGCGCCCCTGAGGCGGACTTACCGAAACGACGAAGGGCGGGTCCGCAAGGGCCCGCCTTTTTCTTGGGTGCGGCATTCCATCGCCGGCAGGGGAGCATAAGCCGGCCCGGCGAGTTGAACCGGCATGGATTTCGCGCCCATGCCCCACCTTCTCCCGCTCGCCGCCGCCTATCTGCTGGCCTTTCCGATCGGCTGGAACCGCGAGCGCGAGGCGCGCAGCGCCGGCCTCAGGACCTTCCCGCTGGTGGCGGTCGCGACTTGCGGCTTCATCCAGGGCACCGAGCACCTCACCATCGGCCATCCCGAAGCCATGGCGCGGATCGTGGAAGGCCTTATCACCGGCATGGGCTTCATCGGCGGCGGTGCGATCCTGCGACTGCAAAATTCGGTAAAGGGCACCGCGACGGCGGCCAGCCTGTGGATCACGGGCGCCATTGGCGTCGCCGCCGGCATGGCGGCCTACGACGTCGCGGCGATGCTCTCCGTCATCACCGTCTTCACCCTCTGGCTGCTCCCTCCGCTCAAGCGCCTGACGCACGACGAAGATGAACGGGACGGCAGGGAAGATCGCCAGGCGAACGAGCCCTAAGTCGAACCGCGCGGCGCTGCAGCGTGGCGACGCTGGCGGAGCCGCTCCGACATCGCTGCACTGATTCGCCGCGTTAACATTTTCGGCCCAAACGGCGCGCGCCGTCGTCGCGACAAGGTGGACCGAACGGCCGCTTTGAATTAGCGCACCGGCGAATCGCAACGCTCTGCCATTGCCGGATGGCATAGCGCTGCCAGGTCATGCATCCAGCAATTCCGGGCTTATCGAGCCGGATAAGTGGAACTTATGTACCATTCACCGGAATCATGATACCTGCCCGCAGAATCGGTTGGGGGAAGTCGCCGGGCGCCGTTCGGAGCCGACGGAAAATCCTGCGAAGGTGTTAACCATATCGATACTGAAACCTAAGTACCAAGTTGGCACCGGCGCAGAGCCGGGCCGACCACAGACTGCCGAGACCCGAGGAATCTGAAGTGAGCGCATCCGACAAAGACAACAAGCCCGCAGCGGGCGTCCGCTTTCTGGAAGACGTGCGCGTCCTTGAGATCGCCAGCCTGTCGCCCACGCAGTTCGGTATGTATTTCGCGGATCTCGGCGCCGAAGTCATCAAGGTGGAGCCGGTCCGTGGCGACACCACGCGCGTCATGGGCACGCGCCCCGGATTTACCGATTCCGGCCTGCATCGCCGCTGGAACCGCGGCAAGCACAGCCTCGCCATCGATACCCGCAGCGAAGCGGGGATGGACGTCATCAAGAAGCTTATCCCCACCGTCGACATCGTGGTGGAAGGCCTGCGCCCCGGCGCGCTGGCGAAGATGGGCCTGACCTGGGACCTCATCAAGGAACTCAACCCGCGCATCGTCATGCTGGCCCTGTCGGGCTACGGCCAGACCGGCCCCTATCGCGACCTGCCGAGCCACGGCGTCGGCTTCGACGCTATTTCCGGCCTCGCCGGAGTGGAAGAGGACGAGCACGGCCGCCCCCGCGTGCCTTCGGCGCATGTCTATCACGGCGCGGTCATCGCGCCCCTGCTCGGCGTTTCCTCTGCACTCGCCGCGCTGGCGTGGAGCCGCCGCGAAGGCAAGCCGGTGTTCCTCGACGTCGCCCAGGCCGATGCCGCCGCTTTCGCCAACTACGAGGTCGAGGAACGCTTCGCCTCGCAGCGCGCGATCGACGCCGGCGTGGCCCCCGCACCGTCGCCCGCCGCCATCGCCGCGCGCGCCGCGGCGCACGCCCCGGCGATCCAGGCATACCGCACGCGCGACGGCAAGCCGCTCATGCTCATGGCGCTCGAACGCAAATTCTTCGTCCGCCTGGCCGAGACGACCGGCCGCAAGGACCTGCTGGCCCATGCCGGCGACGGTCACCTGGTGGCTGGCTCCAAGGCGATCGACGATATCCTGGTCGAAGCCATCGCCACCAAGGATCTCGACGACTGGATGGAGATCCTCGCTGAAGCCGACGTGCCGGTAGTGCCGGTCAACGAAAGCGCCGACGTTGCCGACAACCCGCAGATGAAATCGCGCATCGAATGGCTGGAGGCCGATCAGTCGACCGTCACCATGAAGCTGCCGGTGAAGAGCGATCCGCCGCTCGCCGCGCCGCGCGTGGCGCCGTGGGTCGGCCAGGACACGGCCGAGATCCTCGCCCGGGTCAATGTCGCCCCGAAGGATCAGAGCAAGCTCGAAAAGGACGGCGTCATCCGCCTCAAGCGTCCCGAACCCAAAGTCCCACCCAAGCCCCCAGTTCTGGAGAGAGTTCCCATGAAGTTTTTCGAAGCGAAACCCCAAGGCGAGGCCAAGGGCGCGGTCATCGTGATCCAGGAAGCTTTCGGCATCACCGATCACATCAAGACGATCTGCCACCGCCTGGCGGCCGAAGGTTATCTCGCAGTCGCCCCGCACCTGTTCCACCGCACCGGCGATCCGGTGATCGGCTATGACAAGATGCAGGACGTCATGCCCCACATCTCGAAGCTCAACCGCGCCGACATCGAGGTCGACCTCAAGGCCACGCTCGGCCATCTGTCGGTGGCCGGCTTCTCGGGCAAGCAGGTCGCCATCATCGGCTTCTGCATGGGCGGCACCATCGCCTTCCACGCCGGCGTCGAGTGGGAACTGGGCGCGGCGATCACCTTCTACGGCGGCGGCATCGCCCAGAGCCGCTTCGGCCTGCACGCGATGGCCGAACATGCGCCCTCGCTCAAGACGCCCTGGCTGGGTGAATTCGGCGATCTCGACCAGTCGATCCCCGTGGCCGAAGTCAAGCAGCTTGCCGCGGCGGTCGCCCAGGCCAGCGTCGACACCGCTGTCGACCGTTATCCCGAGGCCGACCACGGCTTCCACTGCAACGATCGCAGCTCGTACCACGAAGCGTCCTCGAAGGTCGCCTGGGCCCGTACGATCCAGTTCCTCAACGAACACGTCGGAAACTGAGAGGCGAAGTCTTACCACTCCGCCCGGTCGAACAGCCCCTCCTTGGCCCGAAAGGGCCACGGAGGGGTTTTCGATTCTAGAGTCAGTCCGGTTCGGAGTGAACCGGACTGACTCAAATTCTCTTTTGAATACCGTGATTTCCGAGCCAGCAGGTGATTCCACCTGCCTCGAAATCACTTCAGAGCACGTTCTCCGCCAACAATTCGTCGATCTCGGCCTGCGACAACCCGCAAGCCAGCAGCGTCGCCACGGTGTCGTCGCCGACATTGCTGGCGGGCGCCGTGTTGGTCTGCGACTTCGCGCCCGCGGCGCTGCTCAGACGGAACGGGCTGGCCGGAACCGGCGTGCCCGCCACCTCCACCACCGCGCCGCGCGCGACCACTTGCGGATCGGACAGGATCTGGCTGCCATGGTTGGCGATGGTGATGGCGGCGCCGGTCGGCGCCAGCGTTTCCACCCAGTGCGCGGCCGGCTGCGTCAGCAGCACCGCAGCGACCGCCTGGGCGATGGCGGGATCGGCGCGGTCCTGGAGCCTTCCCGACAGTTCGGGCAGGCCAAGGCCCTCGCACAGGGCCTGCCAGGTGCGCGGCTCGGCGCTCGCCACCGCGACGCGGCGACCGTCGGCGCAATCATAGAGGCGGCGGTCGTGGGTCGCCGGGATCATCATCGGATTGGCCGACAGCGGGTTGAACCCCGCGGTCAGCATGAAGCCCGCCGCTTCCGACAGGCTGATGTCGAGGAACGAACCCTCGCCGCTGCGCGCGCGTTCGAGCAGCGCCGCCTGGATCGCGACCACCGCCGACATGGCGCCAAGCTGCACCGCCAGCGAGATCGCCGGCTGGAACGACGGATCGCCGCCCAAGGCGCCGAGCAGCCCCGAATGCGCGAGGTACGAGATATCGTGGCCGGCGTGTTCGGCATAAGGCCCGTCCTGACCGAAGCCGGTGATGGCGCACCAGGTCAGCCCCGGATTCGCCTCATGCGCTTGCGGGAAGCCGAAGCCGCGCGCGGTCATCGAGCCGGGCTTGGCGTTCTCGATCACCACATCGATGCCGGGCGCCATCTTCAGCAGCACTTCGCTCGATCGCGGGTGCCGCATGTCGAGCGTCATCGACTTCTTGCTGCGGCTCATGCCGACCTGCCCGAACACCGTGCTGGGCTTACCCTTGAGCGAGGGCGATTCGACGCGGATCACTTCGGCGCCGAGATCGGCCAGCATCACCGAGCACACCGCACCGGGAGGGAACATGGTGAAATCGAGGACGCGAACGCCCGAAAGGGGAGACAGGGACATGCGATCAGGTTCCTCCAAGACAGGCGGATCGCCTGCCAATGCCCGGCCCTTACGTCAATCGCCGCTACGCAACGAGAACGCTCAAGCAGGCGGAGAATGGGGCGCATCTACCCCGTACCTGAGGAACAACGGCGGTAGCTGGCGGTTAAGTCCAAGCCCGAGTGGCAAGAAGCTACGCCTTGACGACATTCGCGCATGGATGGCGGCGAGGCGTAGCAACGCAAAAGAGGGGAAGTCATGAAAATTTCCACACGAATGGCGCTGGCCGCATCGGTCGCCACCATGGCACTCAGCCTGGCCGCCTGCGACAGCGCGAAGGAAAATGCGGCAGAAGACCAGGCCGATGCCGTTCGCGCTTCGACCGAGGCTCAGGCAGACTCCATGGAAGCGACGGCCGATCAGCGCGATCCCAAGACCGACGGCGTGGATTCGCCCGCCGAAAATGCTCAGGAGAGCGCGGCCGCGGCCGTTCGAGCATCAGGCGAAGCGAAAGCCGACGCGATGGAAGATCGGGCAGACAAAGCGCACTGATCCAACCGATCGCCGACCCACGCGGCGCTCCGGCTTCGGTCGGAGCGCCGTTTTCGTTCTGGCGATATAGGGATTACGAACGCCACATCCGCGCAGCCTCAGCTTGCCTAAGACCTCCGTTGACGGCGAAGCGGGCGGACCGGTCGCCTGCGTAATACGTTCGGGCAGCGAGACGCCAGCCGGCGCTTCGTCCCGGTATTCAGGAACTGGTTCTCGTGCCGGCAGTTCGCTTGTCAGGAGGTTCATATGGCCAATCAGATCGACGGTGGTAAGCAGAACCAGGGAATGGTGAGCGGTATCGACCAGGAAGAGCAAAACCTGAAAGAAAAGCTCCATCGCAAGAAGCCTTCGCCGGGCCGTGAAGACACTCTCGACGATGAGCTGGAACGCGAGCGTCTTGCTCCGGGCCAGGACACGGAAGGGACTGGCGGAGCGGGCGCCGATCCTGCCGGTCATCATGAGGATAGCAACAGCAACTCGTGAATCGTCCGACGAGCTTCGGGCAGCCCCTTCCTAAGACAACAAGGGGGCTTCCCGATCCCGACAAGCCCAAGTTTGGCACCGCGCGATCGTGTGGCGCGTGTGCCTGAGCTAAACCGTGCCGGACGATCGATGTTCCGGTTATTCGGGAGCGCCGATGCCGATGCGTTCGAAAGCGCCTCAAACGTATTGTCGTTGCCCTCGGACGACATCGAACGGCCGTCGCCAGCTATCGCATAACTATTGGGGTTTCGGAGAACGTGCCCAGATGAAGACGCACGTCGGCGGTCTGAAAGATGGAGCGGGTAGCGGGAATCGAACCCGCATAGCCAGCTTGGAAGGCTGGTGCTTTACCACTAAGCTATACCCGCGCCTGGCGACTAGCTCCGCCGGCTCCTATGCGTCAGGGGGAATGCGCGGTCAATCGCCCTGCGGCGGCGACTGGTCGCAATTGGATGCGGAAGATCGTCTTCGCAGGTGCAACAGGCTTGTCACATGCCTGTCCACGACTTCATGATAGACGCCAGCTTCATCGAACGTGAACGAGTCGTGGAGCATGCTGCCCTGATGCGGTGGATGATCGGAAAAGGACACGGAATGGACATGCCAAGGTCGCGCCAGCTTGAAATCGCCAGCCCTGCGCGGCGACGCAACGCGCTCGACCTTCTGATGAGTTCCGGTCTGGGCAAGCTGCTGTCGCGAATCGGCGTCGCCCCGCGCCCGGCAAGCACCGAGGGCGGGGA
>Ga0209813_10000282_pt1 | contig 14211 bp, 12 predicted proteins | sample EndMethybrTD3033_FD_187596 | JGI IMG/M metagenome (GOLD analysis project Ga0209813, IMG submission 187596) | Populus endosphere microbial communities from Tennessee, USA - Endosphere MetaG P. TD hybrid TD303-3 (SPAdes) (version 2) | ecosystem: Host-associated > Plants > Roots > Endosphere... | reverse complement strand
AGGAGCGCGCGGTTCGACCACCACATTCGTGGAGCGCGGCATCGGCGACGTCTTCATCTCCTGGGAGAACGAGGCCTTCCTGGCGTTGAAGGAGCTGGGCCCGGACAAGTTCGAGATCGTCGTGCCCAGCCTGTCGATCCTCGCCGAGCCGCCGGTCACCGTGGTCGACAAGGTCGTCGACAAGCGCGGCACCCGCAAGGTGGCGGAGGCCTACCTGCAGTATCTCTACTCACCGGAAGGCCAGGATATCGCCGGCAAGAACTTCTACCGCCCACGCGATCCGGCCGCCGCAGCCAAGTATGCCAAGCAGTTCGTCGACGTGAAGCTGTTCACCATCGACGAGGTGTTCGGCGGCTGGGACAAAACCCAGAAGGCCCATTTCGCCGATGGGGGCACATTTGATCAAATCTACGGAAGGTGAACGCTGGCTAGCGGAACCACCGGAGCGGCCTCCGGCTTTGCAGCCCAGCGAATATGCAATGCAGAAGTTCTTGGTTAGGGCCGATACAGCTCGGCCCTAGCTTCTGCGCAAAAACAACGTTCCGGAGCATGAGCATGTCTTTCACGCGCCATCTGGCACGCCCGCTCGCGTGGGCTGCCTTTACTGCGTCCTTTCTCTTCCTGCTGTCGGTGACGGTGCTCGCGCAAGACGCCACGCCCTACTCTTCTGATGACCTGTCGCGCCGTCAGACCGTGGTCAAGCGCTAGTGTGATGATCGAGAAATTCACCGGAGTTCGCTGCATGTTCGGGAGCGAACTTCTCGATCTGAATCGCACGAGCAACCCATGATCCTTGGGTCCTCTATAATTCCGAGGGTCGCTCGGGACGCTGTCGGCAAAGGTGGGCGAACATCGGAACCGGGGCACTAGTGGCTCGCACGAGTACATATCGGGGCCTGCCTGGGTTCGGGCTGTCGCTGGGATTTACACTGGCGTACATGTCCCTGATCGTGCTCGTGCCGCTGTCAGCGGTTTTCCTGAAGACCGCGACCATGTCCTGGGACGGTTTCTGGCAGGCGGTGGCCTCGCCGCGCGTGATCGCGTCCTACAAGTTGAGCTTCGGCGCCTCGCTGCTGGCGGCGGCCATCAACATTGTGTTCGGCTTCCTGCTGGCGTGGTCGCTGGTGCGCTACAGCTTCCCGGGCAAGAGGATCGTCGACGCGCTGGTCGATCTTCCGTTCGCACTGCCGACGGCGGTGGCTGGCATCGCGCTCACCGCGCTCTACGCCAAGAACGGCTGGCTCGGCCAGTACCTGGAGGTGATCGGCATCAAGGTCGCCTTCACGCCGCTCGGCGTGGTGGTGGCGCTGGTGTTCATCGGCCTGCCGTTCGTGGTGCGCACAGTGCAACCGGTACTGGAAGACCTCGATACCGAGATCGAGGAAGCCGCCGCCAGCCTGGGTGCCCGGCGTCTGCAGACGCTGCGGCGGGTGGTGCTGCCGGCGCTCATGCCGGCCCTGCTGACCGGCTTCGCCCTGGCGTTCGCGCGCTCGGTTGGCGAATACGGCTCGGTGATCTTCATCGCCGGCAATCTGCCGATGGTGTCGGAGATCACCCCGCTCATCATCATCACCAAGCTCGAGCAGTACGACTACGCCGGCGCCACCGCGGTGGCCTCGGTGATGCTGGTGGCTTCCTTCGTGCTGCTGCTGATCATCAACGGGCTGCAGGAGTGGACCTCGCGCCGCTCGGGGAGGTCGGCCTGATGGCGGCGGCAATCAGCACGGCGGCCGGCCTGCGCAGCGGCGCGGCGCGCTTCGAGGCGAACACGGCAACGCGCGACCCGGTTTGGGTCAAGGCGGTCGTGCTGACGCTGGCACTCGGCTTCTTCGCCATCTTCCTGCTGCTGCCGCTGTTTGCGGTGTTCGTCGAGGCGCTGCGCAAGGGTTGGTCTGCTTACTTGGCGGCGCTGGTCGAGCCCGATGCCATGTCCGCCATCCGCCTCACGCTGCTAACCGCGGCCATCGCCGTCCCGCTCAACTTGGTGTTCGGCTTGGCGGCCGCCTGGGCCATCACCAAGTTCGACTTTCCCGGCAAGCAGCTGCTGATCACCTTCATCGACCTGCCGTTCTCGGTCTCGCCCGTGATCGCGGGCCTGATCTATGTGCTGGTGTTCGGCGCGCAGGGCTGGTTCGGGCCGTGGCTCGCCGCGCATGACATCAAGGTGATCTTCGCCGTGCCGGGCATCGTGCTCGCCACCGTGTTCGTGACCTTCCCGTTTGTGGCCCGCGAGCTGATCCCGCTCATGCAGGCGCAGGGGCGCGACGAGGAGGAGGCGGCGCTCGTGCTCGGCGCGTCGGGCTGGCAGATGTTCCGCAAGGTCACGCTGCCCAACATCAAGTGGGCGCTGCTGTACGGCGTCATCCTGTGCAACGCGCGGGCGATGGGCGAGTTCGGCGCGGTCTCGGTCGTGTCCGGCCATATCCGCGGCCAGACCAACACCATGCCGCTGCACGTTGAGATCCTTTACAACGAGTATCAGTTCGCGGCGGCGTTCGCGGTCGCCTCGCTGCTGGCCATGCTGGCCCTGGTAACGCTGCTCGCCAAGACCTATGTGGAGTGGAAGGCATCCGAGCTGGACAAGCACGGAGACATGCCATGAGCATCCAGGTGCAGGGCATCCGCAAGACCTTCGGGTCTTTCGTGGCCGTGGATGACGTTTCGCTCGATTTCCCGACCGGCCAGCTGATCGCCCTGCTGGGGCCGTCCGGCTGCGGCAAGACCACGCTGTTGCGCATCATTGCCGGCCTCGAGCGCGCCGAGCAGGGGCGCGTGCTGTTCGACGGACAGGACGCTTCCGACCGCGATGTGCGGGAGCGGCATGTGGGTTTCGTGTTCCAGCATTACGCTCTGTTCCGGCATATGTCCGTGTACGAGAACGTCGCTTTCGGCCTGCGCGTTAAGCCGCGCCATCTGCGTCCCTCGGAGGCCGCCATCCGCAAGCGGGTCGACGAGCTGCTCGAGCTGGTGCAGCTCGGCTGGCTCAAGCATCGCTACCCCGCGCAGCTATCGGGTGGGCAGCGCCAGCGTATTGCGCTGGCCCGCGCGCTCGCGGTTGAGCCGCGCGTGCTGCTCCTGGACGAGCCGTTCGGCGCGCTCGATGCCAAGGTTAGGAAGGAACTCAGGCAGTGGCTGCGGCGCCTGCACGATGATCTGCACATCACCTCGATCTTCGTTACGCATGACCAGGACGAGGCGCTTGAAGTCGCTGACCGCATCGTGCTGATGAATAAGGGTCGCGTCGAGCAGACCGGCAGCACGCAGGAGGTCTACGAGCAGCCAGCCACTGCCTTCGCCTACAGCTTCCTTGGCGCGGTCAACCGATTCTCGGGCCGCATCGAGGGCTCCAGCCTGCGGGTCGGCAAGGATGCCGTGCCGGTGGCGTCGTCCGATGCAGCCCCCGGTGAGCAGGTGGTGGCCTTCGCCCGTCCGCACGAGCTCGACATCCTCGTTGACCACCAGGATGCCCGCCAGGGCCTGTCCGCCAAGGTCAACCGTGTGCTCCTGAGCGGCGCCACGGCGCGCGTCGAGCTGACTGGCATCGTCGGCAGCAACGGTCACGCTGAGCCGCAGCATTTCGAGGTTGAGCTGACCCGTGAGCAGCTCGCCAATTTAGGCCTGGTTGCCGGACAATCGGTGCGGCTCACTTCCTCGCGGCTCAAGGTGTTCCCGGCGGAGCAGCAAAGCTGATCAGCGCAAATCTCCCACCGTTTCACGTGAAACGTTTTTCCCCGCTGTGCGTAATTGTGGGCTGACGCAACCGGGCGTAGCAGTCCGGCATCGCTCGTCCGCGACTGTCTCCGCGGTGGGCTATTTCGCCGCGACAAGGCCCTGGTTTCCCTATAGTCAGACCCCATTGGGCAGCGTGGGGAGTAGGCCATGGCCGAGACGACGACGACACATTCCTCGCCGTACAGCATCGGCAGGGTGATCGACTACATCCTGGGCCGCAACACGTTGATCGGCATCGCCTCGTTCATGCTGCTGATCATCTCGGGCTATGCCACGTGGCATGGCATGCGCGATTTTATCATCGGCGTATCGGCCACCGCCAACCAGAACCAGCAGCTGCCGGGCGGCATGTCGTTCTCCAACGACTTCCTGGTCATTGCCGTGGTCGTGGCGCTGACCTTTCTGATGTGGCTAACCCTGCGCGAGACGTTCGGGGCGCAGCGCGACTTCCGCACGCGTATCATCACGTTTCCGCTCTACGTGTTCCTGGCGGTGTGGTCGATCGGATTCGGCTACGGCTTCTGGTGGAGCCTGATATCGGGCGAGGAGGCCACGCGCACCGGCCTTGCCGGCCTGCAGGAGGACGCCCGCGACGCTGCCCAGGTGGTGGCGGCCCGGCTCGACGCCGTGCGCGGCCAGCTCGACAGCGTGGTGACCTGGTCCGACAGCCAGATGACGCGCGAGGAAACCAGCGGCGGCAGTTGCGGTACCGCATCCGGCGCCGGTCGCGGCCCCCTCTACAACGCCCGCCGCAGCGTGCGCGATTCCATCACCACCCTGCGCGACGGCATGACCAAGACCTGGCTGGAGCCGGTGCAGGCCGATATCGAGCAGCTGCGACAGGCAGCGACTGCCCTGGGTGGTGCGACGGTCGAGGAGCGCCAGCGCGCCTTCGAGACAAAGGCCTCCGAGATTCGTGGCCGCGCCCGCAACATCGCAGCGCGTAGCAACCAGCTGGGAAAGTCCACGGCTGGCGAGATGCGTGCGCTGGCCAGCACGGTCGCCATCGCGCCGGGTGCGGCTGGCTTTTCCTGCTATGACCCGACGTTGGCCGAGCGCTTGCGTGCAGCGGGAGCCCAGGCCGAGCAGCCGGCAGAATTGAAACTGCGCGAGGCGGTCTTCAACGAAGGGCCGGCTGGCGTCGCCAACGCCGTCAAGAACCTGTGGCGCAACATCGGCGCCTACACGGGCAGTCTGTTCTCCTACCTGTTCACGCGCGGCGACACGGGCGTCGTCGGGCGCACCGATACCGGAGAACCGATCACCGGCCGCGACCTGATCGCCCTGCTCGCCACCATCGGCATCGACTTAGGCCTGCTGGCGCTGGCGATCGTCAACCCGCCGCGCGAGCCGCCCTCGATCCGCCCATCCGGCGCGCTGAGCCGGCAGATCAATGCCGCAATCGACACGGCCATCGCCCGCGCCAACGTTACGCGCGACTGGGTGCAGGGTCATTTCATCCATCACAAGCGGGCGTCCTATCTCGTCATACCCAACCTCTACAGTTGCGATCCGAATGACGAGAGCGAGAAATCCAGAGGGCTGGCGATGAACCAACTCGCCGGTGTGCTGAGCGACCTCGGTCTTGTGCGCTGGCCGGAGCGCGCCAACAAGTGGACGTTCAAAAAGAGCGAGCTCGACATCCTGAAGGAAGAGGAGGCCCACACCAGCACCACCGACCTGCACGAGATTCGCAAGAAGTGGGTCGAGGAGAACAAGGTGGACCCGAAGATCCTCGAGACGCACAGCAAGGACGTCATCCGCAACCACGGCCTGTTCTCCAAGGCCGAGCGCGCGCTCGAGATCGCAGGCTGGAGCCAGAAAGCGCGCGAGGACATCGAGGTCTTTACCCTCGTCGAATCGGAGGGCCTGACGCCGCTCCTGATGGTCCTCAACGAGCGCCCGGACCTGCATTACCCGGAAGGCAGTAAGATACCAGCGAAGGCCACCGCGTAGGCCCGGGCTCAGCCAGCATCGCCGCTGGTGGCGACACGATCGGCGGCGACCGGACCGGCAAGCGGCTCAGCCTGCGCCTGCGGCAGCGTGAACTGTATGGTGGCGCCAGGCCCGGCGTTGGCGGATGCCCAGATGCGCCCGCCATGTGCCACGATGATCGAGCGGCTGATCGACAGCCCCATGCCCATGCCGTCCGGCTTGGTGGTGTAGAACGCATCGAACAGCCGGTTCGCCTTGTCCGGCTCGATGCCGATGCCGGTGTCCTTGACCGCGATCAGCACCTTGTCGCCTTCGGACGTCTGCGAGCGGATTTCCACCTCGCGAGGCCGGTCGGTCACGTCCTTCATGGCGTCGATGGCGTTGACCACGAGGTTGATGACCACCTGCTGCAGCTGAATGCGGTCGGCGAGCACCTCGGGAAGATTGGGCGCGAGCTGCAGCCGCAGTAGCACGCGATGGCTGATGGCCTGGCTGCGCACCAGCGGCACCGTGTCCTCGATCACTTCATTGGGGTCCAGCCGCACCTTCTCGGGCGCGGCCTTTTTCGAGAGCGCACGAATCCGGCGAATGACATTGCTGGCGCGTTCGACGCTGGCTGCGATGCGGTCGACGAGAGGGCGTGCTTCGACCACCTTGGGCGGATCTTCCGCCAGGTACTGCTGGCTGGCCTCCGCGTTCATCGCAATGCTGGCCAGCGGCTGGTTCACCTCGTGCGCGATCGAGGCGCTCATCTCGCCCAGCATGGTCACGCGTGAAACATGCGCAAGCTCGGCCTGCACTTCTTCTAACGCCGCCTGCGACCGCTTGCGCTCGGTGACGTCGGTGTTGGTCTCCAGGATCGCTGCGGGCTGCCCGTGCTCGTCCCGCTGCAGGGACCATCGGCTCGACACGGTCACTTGCGTGCCGTCGCGCCTGGTGTGCACGAGGTCGCCCTCCCATCGGCCGGCTTGCACAAGCTCCGCCGTGATCTGTTCGGGCGGCACCGGAAACACGGTGTGCAGGAACTGATGGCTGGCCTGGCCAATCGCCTGCTCCTTGCCCCACCCGTACAGCTCCTCGGCAGCGCGGTTCCAATACGTGATAACATCGCCCATGCTGCGCACGAAGATGGCGTCGTGCGTCAGGTCGAGAAGGCTCGCCTGCTCGCGCAGGACCGCGTGGGCGGATTGGTTCATCAATGCCAGGACGGTTGCAATTCCGATCGCTGACAAACTGACCAGGCATCGCATGAGCGCAGCGTCGGCCCCGATCTCATGCGTCATCAGATAACTCAGCACGGTCAGTGCAGCGCATACCGTGGACACGATCAGGACGTCGCGGCGGCTCAGGAAAACGGCGGCGATCAAGACAACGACCGCGTAGACGACTGCGATGGCGATTTCTACCGAGCTGATGGTGTCGAACAGGAAAATGCCGATCGCAATTGCGCCCGCCGCGATAGGCAGCATTGGCGAGGCAGCGAGATCCGTCCACGCAAACTGCGTCGCTCTCCGCGGCCGGTCAGCGCCAGGCTTGCCCCACAATGCTGCACCGACTTTCCGCAGCCAGACTGGTTCACTCATCAAGCTCTCGCCGGGCGGCAAAACGTGAAGGCTTATCGCTCACGTAACTTATAGCGCCATTGCTGAGAGCGCTCGGCCAGAACGAGACATTCAAATTTAAGAGAGCTTGCGCGCCGACCGGATGTGGCACGCGCGTAGCGTGCAGACCTGCGTCGTTCTAGTGACACGTACGGGTGTGCTCACGACGGGATCGTCGTCTCGTCCATCACCGTGTTGCGCAGCGTGCCGATGCCGGACACCTCAACCTCGACCACGTCGCCTGGCTCGAGCCAGCGCGGCGGATCGAAGCGGGCGCCGGCTCCTGTCGGTGTGCCAGTCACGATCACGTCACCCGGCTTGAGCGTGGCGAATGTCGACAGATAGGCGATCAGAAAATCGAACGGAAACATCAGGCGCGCGGTGCTGTCGTGCTGGCGCACCTCGCCGTTGACGCGCGTGGTGAGCGTCAGCGGCGCGCCCAGGTTGATGGCATCGCGCGTCACGATCCACGGGCCGAGGCTGCCCGAGCGGTCGAAGTTCTTGCCCTGCGTGACGTTGAACTTGCCGTGCCGCAGCCAGTCGCGCACGCTGCCCTCGTTGCACAGCGTCAACCCGAAGATGTGGTCGAGCGCCAGCTCGCGCGCGATGTGCCGCCCGCCCTTGCCAATCACCAGCGCGATCTCGCCCTCGTAGTCGAGCTGCCGTGACACACGTGGGCGCTCGATCGGCTGGCCGTGCCCGACAAGCGAGGTAGGCGCGCGGCAGAACAGGCTCGGATACTGCGGCGCGGCCGAGCTGTCTTTGTACTCATCGTTGCGCTCGGCGTAGTTGACGCCGATGCACCAGATCTTCTCCGGCGCCGGCACTGGAGGCAGCAGCGTCACCGAGTCTAGCGCCAGATCCGGGCGCGCGCCGTCGATGGCTCGGCGCGCCTCGACGAGGGCATCCGCGGCAATCAGCTCGCGCAGGTTGGCGAATTGCGGCAGCCTCGCGCCGAGATTGACGATGCCGCCGTCCACGACCGCGCCGTAGCTCTCGCCCTCTCCCACTCGGTAGCTCGCCAGCCGCACCACTTTCCTCCTTGGCTCGCGGGGCCCCAACCTACTCTAAGCGATCTGTAGCTTGTACTGGCGCAAGCTCCGACCCGGCAGCCGCCCGCTCAGCATCATCCTGCACCATCAATGGCCTGCACCATGGCGGCGACGGCGGTGGCCGGCTGCAGGCCGCCGTCGCGTACCAGCGTGCGCCACGTGAAGAAGCTCAAGCCTAGCCCCAGCACGGCGCGCTGCGTCGTATCGAGCCCGCCGCCGAGCACCTCGTGCCAAGCCGCGATATAGGGCCCCAGTCGCATCGCGACGATCTCGCGCGTAAGCGGATGATGCTCGGCATCGCGCAGCACGCACGCGGCGAGGTCGGCATTGCGCTCATACCATGCATAGGCCGCAAGCAGGCCGACGCGCAGTCGCTCGCGACGGTCCTCGATCGCGTGCCAGGCCTCTGCGGCGGGGGGAGGATCGCGCTCGATGGTGAGCGCCGAGCAGGCGAGGTAGAGGCTGCGCTCGTCAGGAAAGTGCGCGTAGAGGGTGTGGCGCTGAACGCCGGCCCGCTCGGCGACCATGCTGATGCTGGTGAGCGCCGGGCCGACGCTCGAATGTAGCTCCACGGCGGCCTCGACGATGCGCTGCCGGGTGACCGCCTGGGCTTCGGCGCGGCGCTTGAGGGTGTAGGTGCGCGTCATGCTATTTTCGCTGCACGTACGTGTGCATCCATATTGACTGGCGTCTCATATTTCACTACACGCATATGTACCGTGAAACTCGGCGCCGGTCCAACGCCGTGATTTGGGCCGGCAGGACCCAGCATTTTCGCCATCGTGGAGGACCTCATGCAGACCAGGATCAGCGAGATCGCTGACGGTATTTTTCGCCTTTCGACCTTTGTGCCGGACATCGCTCCACCGGCCGGCTTTACCTTCAACCAATTTCTGATCATGGGCGCTCAGCCGCTGATGTTTCACACCGGCCTGCGCAAGATGTTCCCGCTCAACCGCGATGCGCTCAGCCGCATTGTAGCGCCTGAGAAGCTGCGCTGGATAACCTTCGGCCACTACGAAGCCGACGAGTGCGGCGCCATGAACGAGTGGCTGGCGATCGCCCCCAATGCCGAGGTCGCACACGGCCAGACCGGCTGCATGGTGTCGCTCGCCGACATGGCGGACCGGGCGCCGCGCGTGCTGGCGGACGGCGAGACCATCGACCTCGGCGGCGGCAAGCGTGTGCGCTACATCGACACGCCGCACACCCCGCACGGATGGGATGCCGGCGTGCTGTTCGAGGAGTCGACCCGCACGCTGCTGTGCGGCGACCTGTTCACCCAGCTCGGCGACGGCCCGGCGCTGACCGAGGGTGACGTGGTCGGGCCGGCCATCGCGGCCGAGGACCTCTTCAAGTACTCGAGCCTCGCCCCCGGCATGGGCGGCACCATCCGCGGCCTGTCGAAGCTGGCGCCGCGCACGCTGGCGCTGATGCACGGTCCCTCGTTTGCCGGCGATGGCGCCGCCGCCCTCAGCGCGCTGGCCGACAACTACGACTGCCGCGTCTCGAGCCAATGGCAAGCCGCCAAGGCTGCCTAACCACACTGACGGGGGAAGGGAGAGCCCGGCCCTACCCCGCCGTTCGCGCCCATGACAGCCGGCCCGTCTTCGGCTATGTGCAGCACCGATGCTGCACATCAATGACCTCACCTACCGCATCGAGGGGCGCACGATCTTCGACAAGGCCACGGTCGGCATTCCGGCCGGGCACAAGGTCGGTTTCGTCGGCCGCAACGGCTCGGGCAAAACCACGCTGCTCAAGCTGATCGCCGGCGAGCTGCACCCCGACGACGGCGGCATCCGCCTGCCGCGCGCGACACGTATCGGCTGGGTGACGCAGGAGGCGCCGGGCGGACCGGACAGCCTGATCGATTTCGTGCTGGCGGCAGACCAGGAGCGCCACCGCCTCCTGCAGGAGGCCGAGACCGCGCAGGAGCCCGAGCGAATTGCCCTGATCCACGAGCGCCTCGCCGACATCGGCGCGCACGCTGCGCCCTCGCGCGCCGCCCGCATCCTGGCCGGTCTCGGCTTCGGCGAAGCCGCGCAGCGGCGCGCCTGTGCCGAGTTCTCCGGCGGCTGGCGCATGCGCGTAGCCCTCGCCGCCATGCTGTTCACCGAGCCTGACCTGCTGCTCCTCGACGAGCCCACCAACTACCTCGACCTGGAAGGCACGCTGTGGCTTGAGGAGTATCTGGCCGACTACCCGCATACCGTGCTGATCGTCAGCCACGACCGCGAGCTGCTCAATCGCTCGGTCGGCTCCATCCTGCACCTCGCGCAGGGCAAGCTCACCCTCTACACCGGCGGGTACGACCGCTTCGAGGAGGCCCGCCGCGAGAAGCAGAGGCTGGATCTCAAGCTGAAGAAGAAGCAGGACGACGAGCGCCGCCACATCGAGGCGTTCATCGAGCGCTTCAAGGCCAAGGCTTCCAAGGCCGCGCAAGCGCAAAGCCGCGTCAAGGCGCTGGCGCGCATGCAGCCGATCGCCGAGCAGATCGAGGAACGGGTGGTGCCGTTCTCCTTCCCTGGTCCAACCAAAGCCTTCGCCAGTCCGCTGATCCGGCTGGAGGGCGCCGCCGTTGGCTACCTCGACGACCAGCCGGTGCTGCAGGGCCTCGACCTGCGCCTCGATGCCGACGACCGGGTCGGTCTGCTCGGCGCCAACGGCAACGGCAAGAGCACCTTCGCCAAGCTGATCGCAGGCCGCCTCGCCCCCATGCACGGCCGCCGCTACGGCTCCGAAAAGATCGCCGTCGGCTACTTCGCCCAGCATCAGATGGACGATCTGCCGCCCGCCCAGACGCCCTATCAGCACATGCTCGACCTGATGCCCGAGGCGACCGAGGCGCAGCGCCGCGCGCGGCTCGGCGCGCTCGGCTTCGGTGCTGACAAGGCCGACACCAAGGCCGAGAACCTATCCGGCGGTGAGAAGGCGCGCCTTTTGTTCGCGCTTGCTACTTTTGGCGGCCGCCATCTGCTGATCCTGGACGAGCCGACCAACCATCTCGACGTTGATGCGCGCGAAGCTCTGGTGCGCGCGCTCAACGACTACGAAGGGGCTGTCATCTTGATCAGCCACGACCGGCATCTGATCGAGGCGTGTGCCGACCGGTTGTGGATCGTGCGCGACGGTACGGTGCGCAGCTACGACGGCGACATGGACCGGTACCGCACCGAGTGCCTGGCCGAGCGCGGCGACGGGGACGGCCCGCGCGCCAAGCTCAAATCTGCCGGCGCATCCAAGCCGACGCAGCAGGCGGCCCGCCGCCAGGCGGCCGAGCAGCGCGCGACGCTCGCGCCGCTGAAGAAGAGCGTGACGAAGGCAGAGGCCGAGATCGAGCGCCTGAGCAAGAAGATCGCCACCATCGAGAGCGCGCTCGCCGACGGCACGCTCTACTCAGGCGATGCGGCTCGCGCCCAGGCGCTGGCCCGCGAGCGCGGAGAACTCATGCGCGCCCGCGACACCGCCGAAGCCGCTTGGCTGGAAGCCAGCGAAGCCTACGAGGCGGCAGCCAGCGTCAAGGACGAGGCGTTATAGCCACGAACCCCGTCATGGCGGAAGCCGAGCCCCGGATGATGGCCCGACCGCTCAGTGAATCTGCGCCAGATAGCAGGCGGCGATGCGGCATTGTCCGAGGCGCCACTCGACTGCCCGCCCGTCGATCGTGCGCACGACGCGATCCAGCACCATGACCGGTGAGCCTTCCGTGATGCCGAGCGCGTCCGCGACTCCCCCGGACGCCGTACCGACCGAAAGTTTCTCGTCGGCCTTGCCGAGCAGCAGGCCGTATTGATGGGCCAGAAGGACGATGCGGGTCGAGCTCTCGCTCAGGTCGGGAAACAGCGCGACGGGCAACGACACCTCCTCGTACATCAGCGCGGTGTCGCCGTCGTAGCGCACGCGCCGGATGCGCCACACCGGGTCGCCGCTGATGAGCTGCAGGCGCTGGGCTTCCGTGGTGCCGGCAGCAGCCTGCGTAACCTCGGAGGCTTCCACGCGACCGACCATCGGTTTGCCCTCCGCACCGCGGATGTTGCAGAAGCGGTCGGCTAGGCCTTCCGCTACCGGATCGTTCACGAACGTGCCGCGACCCTGGCGACGCGTGATCAGGTGCTCGTTCTCGAGCAGCGACAGCGCCTTGCGCATGGTGCCGGCGCTTACGCCGAACTCGCGCGCCAGATCGCCTTCGTTGGGAATGATGGCGCCGGGCTTCCACTCACCCTTGGCGATGCGTTCAGCCAGCAGATCGCGCAGCTGTTGATAGATCGGCTTCGTCGCAAGCTGTACGCGTGACATCGACAAGGCTCCCGCATTCGACCAGGATCGCCACCCCCGCGGATGCGCGATCTCCAGGTCCCCGTGACATGTGCTGTTGGCGACGGTGATTGGACCGAGCGGCGGACTGGGCTGCTAGAGCCGGCAGCATCTGCGAAAATGTTGGGTTGGCGGTTCGACACACGACACTGCTTCCCGCAAACACTGTCTCAAGTCGGCCAATGACCATTGATCGTAAACAGGGCAGTAAACGTACGACGTTGCTGCGCCATGTCAACGCCTGCGTTTGAATTCGTACAGTCACAGAAGCGTGCTCGAAACGGTCTTATGAAAGATCGCATACGGACTGGTTTTGAAAATTTCGCACGCTTCGACATCCCTGCGCCGCCGACACGTGCGGACGAAATTGCGAATCCTGCTGTCTATTGAACGCCGAGCGAAATCACGCTCGCACGGCAGGCGAACTTGTTTCCGTCGACGCGCTGGTCCATCAAGCAACGTCTCGCTGCTGCAGCGCACTCAGCGCTCGCGCGCGAGGTAGATGCCGTTCGAGCTTTTCTCGAGCGCCTTGCGATCCAGGATGGTGATCTTGCCGCGCTGCGTCACGATCAGGCCCGCTCTCTCCAATTCGTGCAGAGCGATCGTCACGCCCGGACGCTGCGTGCCGAGCGTCGCTGCCAAAAACTCGTGTGTCAGCGGAAGCTCGGCGGCGTCGAGGCGATCGGCCGCCATCAGTAGCCAGCGCGCAAGGCGCTCTTCGATCTTGCCAAGCCCGTTGGCAAGTGCGGTCTGCGCGATCTGCATCAGATAGGTATGCGTGTACAAGAGCAGCGATCGATGCAGCGTGCGACTCTGGTCGGCGAGTTCGCGCAACTTGGCGGTGCTGATGCGCAGTCCCGTGCCGGCAATCTGCATGTAGGTGTCGTGCATCGCGCGATCGACGCCTAGCGCCACGGCCAGTCCCGTCATGCCGTCGCGACCGATGATGCCGATTTCCATCTGTTTGGCATTGCCTCCGCCGACCACCGAGGCGATTCCGGATTCGAGGAAGTAGACGTCGTCGATGCGCTTGCCGCGAGCTGTGAGCTGCTTTCTTACGGGAAGGTCGACGGCCACCAGATGCGGCTGCAGCAGTTGCAAATCCTGACGCGACAGTTGCGATAAAATGCCGTTGCCGCTCGCATTGGGAGGCTGGGTTTTAGCCACGGATCGGGACCGGGAAGTCAGGCAGACAGCGCGCAGGATGCACAGTCCGATGCGCTCGGATCGTCGGCTGTCGTCGTAGCATTGGCTCAGCTTTGCGGACAGGGCGAAAAGTGTCTGATTTAATACACTAAAGTGGAATTCGCCGACATCGATCCAGATCGCTGTGGTAACCGGCGGCTGAATCGTTTTCAGAAATGGCGCCGCGTTGCATAAGGCACCGTGGCTCTCGATTCTTCATCCGCCGACGTTGACGACGAAGCTCCGCTCGGCGAGGCGCGCGACGTCTTGCGCCGTGTGTTCGGCCACGCCGACTTCCGCGGTCTGCAGGCCGCTGTGATGGGCGAGGTGCTGGCGGGGCGCAGCGCGCTCGCTGTCCTGCCGACCGGCGGAGGCAAGAGCCTCTGCTA
>Ga0209813_10000281_pt1 | contig 14250 bp, 14 predicted proteins | sample EndMethybrTD3033_FD_187596 | JGI IMG/M metagenome (GOLD analysis project Ga0209813, IMG submission 187596) | Populus endosphere microbial communities from Tennessee, USA - Endosphere MetaG P. TD hybrid TD303-3 (SPAdes) (version 2) | ecosystem: Host-associated > Plants > Roots > Endosphere... | reverse complement strand
GTGCAGTTCGGCCGCTTCATATCGCATGCCGTGAGGTTCGATTTCGGCATCTCCTACCAGCTTAAGCAGCCGGTCACGGGCATGATTGCCGAGCGATTTCCGGCAACCTTCGAGCTGGCGCTGGCAGCCGCCTTGTTCGCCGTGGTGTTCGGCATTCCCATGGGCGTCTATACCGGCATTTACCGCCACAGCTGGCTGTCGAAGGTATTCCTGACAGTTTCACTGATCGGCATCTCCCTGCCGACCTTCTTGATCGGCATTCTGCTGATCTACCTCTTCGCCGTGAAGCTCGGCTGGTTCTCCTCGTTCGGCCGTGGCGAGGTGACGACCGTCGGATTCTGGCGCACAGGCCTGCTGACGTTATCGGGGCTCAAGGCCCTGGTGCTGCCGGCCATCACACTCGGCCTGTTCCAGATGACGCTGATCACGCGCATGGTGCGCGCCGAGATGCTGGAGGTGCTGCGCGCCGACTACATCAAGTTCGCCCGCGCCCGTGGCCTGTCCGATCGCGCCATCAACTTCGGCCATGCCCTGCGCAACACGCTGGTTCCGGTCATCACCATCATCGGGCTGCAGCTCGGCCTGATCATCGCCTTCGCCATCATCACGGAATCCGTGTTCCAGTGGCCGGGCATGGGCCTGATGTTCATCCAGGCCGTGCAGAATGCCGACATCCCCGTGATGGCCGCCTATCTCCTGCTGGTGGCGTTCCTGTTCGTGCTCATCAACCTGATCGTCGACCTGATCTACGTGCGCATCGATCCCCGCATCCGCATCTATGGCAAGGGAACGGGGCGATGAGCGAGGCGTCGCCGAACACCCTGCATAAGCCGCCCGCCGGCATGAATGAGACGCCGTCGGCGCGCCCTCGGCGCAGCCGGTTGGCCACCATGCGCGACAGCGACCTGTGGCAAAGCTTCGTCGCCTCGCGTCTCGTGGTTGTTGCCGCGATCCTCACCACATTGCTTGTCGGCGCCGCATTCCTGGCTCCGCTGCTCGCCCCGCACAACCCTTACGACCTCAAATCGCTCGAGCTGATCGATGCGGACCGGCCGCCGGCCTGGGAAGAGGGCGGAGAGGCACGCTTCCTGCTCGGTACCGACGATCAGGGCCGGGACATCCTGTCCACCATCATGTACGGCACGCGCGCCTCGCTGATGATCGGCTTGTGCTCGGTGCTGCTGGCGGTGGCAATCGGCCTATCGCTCGGGCTGTGGGCCGGCTATGCGGGCGGGCGCGTCGATGCGGCCATCATGCGTGTCGCCGACGTGCAGCTGACCTTTCCGGCCATTCTGACGGCCTTGCTGATCGACGGCGTGGCGCTGGCGATTTTCAAGCGTTACACCTTCGAGGGCGGCAAGTTCTGGATCCTGGTGATGGCCATCGGTCTGTCCTACTGGGTGCAATATGCACGCACGGTGCGCGGGGTGACGCTGGTGGAGCGCGACAAGGAATACGTGCAGGCGGCACGCCTGATCGGCATCGGCCCGATCAAGATCATGTTCCAGCATATCCTACCGAACGTGCTCGGACCGGTGCTGGTGCTGGCAACCATCAACCTTGCGCTGGCCATCATCACCGAGGCGACGCTGTCGTTCCTGGGCGTCGGCCTGCCGCCGACCGAGCCGTCGCTCGGCACCATGATCCAGGTCGGCAACAAGTATCTGTTTTCGGGCTCGTGGTGGATGGTGGCGTTTCCGGGATTGACGCTGGCGCTGCTGGCGGTGGCCGTGAACTTGCTTGGCGATTGGCTGCGCGACGCGCTCAATCCCAAGCTGCGATGATGCATGCGATGGGTATCGTTCGACGCGGGAGATCAAACATGGTCCGTACTTGGAGGGCGAGAGCAGCCGCGACGCTGGCGGCGACGGTGCTGCTGGCCAGCGTTTCCGAGGCAAGGTCGATCACCTGGGCCCGCACCGGCGATGCCCTCACCCTCGATCCGCATTCGCAAAACAAGGGGCCTACGCACAACCTGATTCAGAACATCTAGCCACGTGGCAACTAGCGAGCCGGTCCTGTCCGTCCGCAACCTGGAGGTCGCCTTCCTCGGCCGCCGCGGCAAGCTTGTCGCGGTCGACGGGGTGTCGTTCGACATCGCGGCCGGCGAGGTGCTGGGCGTGGTCGGTGAATCGGGCGCCGGCAAGTCGCTGACCGGCGCCGCCGTGATCGGCCTGCTCGAGCCGCCTGGGCGCATCACCGGCGGAGAGGTACGACTAGACGGCCAGCGCATCGACAACGCCCCACCCGAACAGATGCGCAAGATGCGCGGCGCCCGCATCGGCATGGTGTTCCAGGACCCGCTGACCAGCCTCAACCCGCTTTACCGGGTCGGCGACCAGATCATCGAGACGATCCGCACGCACAAGCCGGTCTCACAGGCCGAGGCGCGCGAGCGGGCCATCGCGCTGCTGCACGAAGTCGGCATCCAGGGCGCGCGGGCCCGCATCGACAGCTATCCGCACGAGTTCTCGGGCGGCATGCGCCAGCGCGTAGTGCTGGCACTGGCCCTGTGCGCGGAGCCCGAGTTGCTGATCGCCGACGAGCCGACCACCGCGCTCGACGTGTCGATCCAGGCACAGATCATCCAGCTGCTCAAGCGGCTGTGCGGGGAACGCGGCACAGCCGTCATGCTGATCACGCACGACATGGGCGTGATTGCCGAGACCGCCGACCGCGTGGCGGTCATGTATGCCGGACGCATCGTCGAGATCGGGCCGGTGCGCGACGTGGTGCAAAGGCCGCGCCATCCCTATACGCAGGGCCTGATGGGCGCGATCCCAACGCAAGGAACGCGGGCTGATCGCCTGACGCAGATTCCGGGCTCGATGCCGCGGCTCAATGCCATACCTGCGGGCTGCGCCTTCCACCCCCGCTGCGCGTATGCCTTCGCGCGCTGCCGCACCGAGCGGCCTGAGCGCATGCCGGCGGGCGCGTCCGAGGCCGCCTGCTGGCTGGTGGACGATCAGGTGACGGGGGAGCGGGCATGAGCGGGTCTGCGCTGGTCGAGGCGCGGGGCCTGAGCCGCGTGTTCGACGTCTCCCGGCCCTGGGTCAATCGCGTGATCGAGGGCACCGACAAGGCCTACCTCAAAGCAGTGGCGGACGTCTCCTTCACGATCGAGCGCGGCCAGACGCTGGCTCTGGTGGGCGAATCCGGCTCCGGCAAGTCGACGGTCGCCAAAATGGTCGTCGGCCTGCTGCCGCCGACCGCGGGCAGCGTATCCTTCGACGGCATCGACATGTGGGCGCCGGCGCGCGAGGCCGAGCGGCAGAAGCTGCGCCGCCGCCTGCAGATGATCTTCCAGGACCCGTTCGCCAGCCTCAATCCGCGCTGGCGTGTGGACCGCATCATCGCCGATCCGATCCGCGCCTTTAACCTGACCAGCGACAAGGCGGAAACCGAGGCGCGCGCGGGCGAGTTGCTGCGGCTGGTCGGGCTCGATCCCGCCGACGGCGTCAAATATCCGCACGAGTTCTCCGGCGGGCAGCGCCAGCGCATCTGCATCGCTCGCGCCCTGTCGTCCAATCCCGACTTCATCGTCTGCGACGAGCCGACCAGCGCGCTCGACGTTTCGGTGCAGGCGCAGATCCTCAACCTGATGCGCGATCTGCAGGACAAGCTCGGCCTTACCTACCTGTTCATCAGCCACAACCTGGCGGTGGTGCGCCACATGGCGACCCGCATCGGCGTCATGTATCTCGGCCGCATCGTCGAGAACGCGCCTGCCAACGAGCTGTTCGAGGCGCCGCGCCACCCGTATACGCGCGCGCTGATCGATGCGCTGCCCGATCTGTCCATGAGCGGGCGCAAGCGCCGGGTGATCGAGGGCGAGATTCCCAATCCGATCGAGCCGCCGGCGGGCTGCGCCTTCCATCCGCGCTGCCCGCTGGCCTTCGAGCGCTGCCGCAGCGAGCTGCCGCCGCTGCTGCCGCACGGGGATCGGCAGGTGGCCTGCCACGCAGTCGAGGCGGGGCAGGCTTAGAGATCGTTCTTGATGGAAGCACTTCGGCTTCCACCAGAACGTGAATCGCACTCTGCATCAAAGGAACAGAGCAGGATTTACGCTTCGGCTGCTACGTTTCGATCGAGGCGAGGAGATTCAATCCGAAGCGATCCTGCTCCAGCGCGCCGACCTCACGCGGCCTTGCCGCAGCCCGGGTGGGCCTTCAGCACGCGCTGCGTGGATGCGGGCGATTTCGCCAACTTCTCTTTGGGCCGCACCGGCCTGCGCACCAGCTCCCCGCCGCAGTTCGGGCAGCGTCCGCCCGGCAGCCGGTTGGCCGCGCAATCGGCACAGAAGGTGCATTCGAAGGAGCAGATCAGGGCGTCGGCTGCGTCCGGCGGCAGATCCTTGTCGCAGCATTCGCAGTTGGGCCGCAGAGCCAGCATGTCTTCCTCCCGTTCTTTGAGCGCCGAGCAGGGCTGCTGCGCCATGACCGCAAAGAAAAAAGGCCTCGGTGACCCTGCACACCGAGGCCCCTTGGATCACGCCGGGGAAGATAGATCAATCAGGGTGATTGCAACTTAGGACCCGGCCGTTGAACTCACTCTGAACGGTGCATTCATCGGGCATTCATGCCGGCGCCGGCTTTCAGCCCTCGTTGCGCGCGCGCCCGCCGCGTCATTTCGAACCTCGGGTTAGGCGAGACTTAACCTCAGCGTGTTGTAGTCCCGGGAGTTGTCGTTCCGTGGAGAGGCGTTGCACATGCGTCGGTCGCGTCGCAGCCTTGCGCTGTCTGATATCGTTCAACTATCTGCCTGCCTCGCGGCGCTGGCAGGAGCCGCGGCAGGCCTGGGCGGCTGTAGCGGTGACGGTGGCGAGCGGGTCTACGGCTACCAGGCCACCGCCGGAGAAACCGGAAGCATCGACATAAGCGGCCGGTCGTCCGGGATGTCGCGCCTGCAGCAGGACGCCATCATCGGCCAGGCCATTGCCGCCCACGAGATGCGGCGCCCTTAGGCCCGGTCCGAGGCGATCCGGCTCCTAGGCGACAACCGGCAACTCCGATACGTCGTAGGCGTGGCTGATGGCCCGCCCGGTGGCCGGGTCCTCCAGGCGCATCTCGAAGCGCGAGGCTGGTCGGATGCCGCCGATGGCGTTGAGCGTGCCGCTCATCATGACGGTGCCGGGCTTCATGCTGCCGCCGCCGGCGGTGTAGCGCGCAATCAGATCGTCCGGCGTGCGCATCAGGGCCAGAGCACCCTCCTGATAGAGCACGCGCTCGCCGCCGATCATCACGTGCGCGCGCAGCAACAGGCTGTCCCAGCGGCCGCGCAGTTCATCGAGCCGCCACATCGTCGACCCCAGTACCTTGCCGGCCAGCTGCTTGGAAAGGGCCACGCCCTGCGCTTCCGCCTTGCGGTCGGTCTGGTCTGAGCCGACGGTGATCCACAAGCCGTCGTCCATGGCGACGATCACGTATTCGATCTCGCCCGAGGTGTGAGGACCCAGCACCTCCAGGCGGTCGGTCTGCGATACCAGCGAGGCGCTGACCCGATATAACAGCGGAAAGGTCGAGGGCGGCGGCACGCCATAGTGCGCGAGTTCCGCCATATGCTCGCGAACCGCGGCGTCATCCCGGCCGGTCCAGCCGGCCAGGATGAGGTGCTCCACATCGAACATGACCTCGTCGTTGATCTCGGCTGAGACCCTGTCGAATGCCAGCATGCCTCCCCCTTCCCTTTAGAAGAACGCCTGCAGGCCCGTGATGGCCCGGCCGAGGATCAGCGCGTGCACGTCGTGCGTGCCCTCGTAGGTGTTGACGGTCTCCAGGTTCGCCGCGTGGCGCATCACGTGATACTCGATCTGGATGCCGTTGCCGCCGTGCATGTCGCGGGCGGTGCGGGCGATGTCGAGGGCCTTGCCGCAGTTGTTGCGCTTGACTAGGGAGATCATCTCCGGCGCAATCTTGCCTTCGTCGAACAGGCGGCCGACGCGTAAAGCCCCCTGCAATCCCAAAGCGATGTCGGTCTGCATGTCGGCGAGCTTCTTCTGCACGAGCTGGGTGCCGGCCAGCGGCTTGCCGAACTGCTTGCGGTCGAGCGTATACTGGCGCGCGCGATGCCAGCAGTCCTCGGCCGCGCCCATGGCGCCCCAGGCGATGCCGTAGCGGGCACGGTTGAGGCAGCCGAACGGTCCCTTCAGGCCGGACACGTTGGGCAGCAGGTTCTCCTCGGGCACCACCACACCGTCCATGACGATCTCGCCGGTGATGGAGGCGCGCAGCGACAGCTTGCCGCCGATCTTGGGCGCCGACAGCCCCTTCATGCCCTTCTCGAGGATGAAGCCGCGGATCTGGTTGTCGTGCGCCACCGACTTGGCCCACACCACGAACACGTCGGCGATGGGTGCGTTGGAGATCCACATCTTGGTGCCGGTCAGGCGATAGCCGTCGGCCACTTTCTCGGCGCGCGTCTTCATGCTGCCGGGATCGGAGCCGGCGTCGGGCTCGGTCAGGCCGAAGCAGCCGACCCACTGGCCGGAGCCGAGCTTGGGCAGGTACTTCTCGCGCTGCGCTTCCGAGCCGTAGGCGTAGATCGGGTACATCACGAGCGACGATTGCACGCTATTCATGGAGCGATAGCCTGAATCCACGCGCTCCACCTCACGTGCGACGAGCCCATAGCTCACGTAGTTGGCGCCGGCGCAGCCGTACTTCTCCGGGATCGTTACGCCGAGCAGGCCGAGCGCACCCATCTCGTCGAAGATGGCCCGATCGGTCTTCTCCTCCAGATAGGCCTCGATGACGCGCGGCAGCAGCTTCTCCTGCGCGTAGGCGCGCGCGGTGTCACGGATGGCGCGCTCGTCATCGGTGAGCTGATCCTCGAGGAGGAACGGGTCGTCCCACTGGAAGGCGGAGGCCGTCTGGGATGGCGACTTGTCCTGCATGGCGTTTTACTCCTGTGCGGCAATACCATCGCCACGGTAGCTTTCTGGCAGGCTCATGCCCGTCTCGCGAGTTTTTGACAAGACTTGGCTTTCATCGGCCGCATAGAATGCCACCAGTCCCTTGCGGATCACACCGGGGATCGAGGAGGTGTGCACATGCTGAAAACTTGGATGGCTCCCGCAGCCGCGGCGCTTGCCGTACTGCTGCTGGTGGGTAGCGTCGGTACGGCCGAAGCCGACAGGCGCAGCGGCAGCTGGAACGGGGGCGGCAAGTTCGCCGGCAGGGTCAACGGAGGGGCCAAGTTCTACGGCGGTCCCAAAGTCTATGCCGGGCCGAAGTTCTATGGCGGCAACAAGTTCTACGGCGGCCCGAAAATCTATGGTGGCAAGATCCATCACGGGCCCAGGTACGGCCGCTTCAACAGGTATCGGTTCGTAGGCGTTCCGCTGGCCTACTACGGCTACAGCAATTATGCCTATTCGGACAACAGCTGCTACTGGCTGCGGCGCAGGGCGCTGGACAGCGGCAGCGGCTACTGGTGGAACCGCTACTACGCCTGCATCGACGGCGACGGTCCCTATACCTATTGATCGCAGCGTTTCCGGACAGGCGCATGTGTGCCTGTCCGGGCAGGACGTCGACCATCACCCGCGCCGGCCGATCGGTACGTACTCGCGCGGCGCCGGCCCGCTGTAGAGCGTGAGCGGCCGGATCAGGATGTTGTTGGCCTGCTGCTCCAGCACCTGCACGGTCCAGCCCGGCACACGGCCGACGGCAAAGATGGGCACGAACAGGTCCTTCGGGACCTGGTGCAGGTAGTAGATGACGCCCGAGTAGAAATCGACGTTGACGTTGACGCCGTGCCGCGCGTACGGCGCCATGGCCTGCACCAGCGCATCCAGGATTGCATACCACTGGGGCTGGCCCATCTCCTGCGACAGCCGTTTGACGCCCTCGCGCATGTGGCGGGCGCGCGGGTCCTCCGCCCGATACACGCGGTGCCCGAAACCGGTGATGGCCTCTTTGGCGTCGCGCTTTTTCTTCACGTAGGCGGCAACGTTGGCCGGGTCGCCGATCTCCTGGGCCATGCCGAGCACGTCCTCGGCCGCACCGCCGTGCGCGGGCCCCGACAGCGCAGCGACCGCGGCCGTAACCGCCGCATGCAGGTTGGCCTGCGTACCGATCACCACGCGGGCCGTGAAGGAGGATGCGTTCGAGCCGTGCTCGGCATGCAGCACGAAATCGACATCGAGCAACCGGGCCGCATCCTGCGACGGCTTCTCGCCTTTCAGCATCCAGAGGAAATTGGCGGCATGCCCGAGGGTGTTATCGGGCGCCACCGGGGACTTGCCGTTGCGGATGCGGTCGTGCGCAGCCACGATCATCGGCACCTGTGAGGTGAGCCTCAGCCCCTTGCGCACGGTCGCATCGCGCGAATTGTCGGCGACCTCCGTGTCGAACGCGGCCAAGGCGGAGACGGCTGTGCGCAGCACGTCCATCGGATGGGCCGCCTTCACCGTCTCGATGATACTGAGGATCGGTGGCGGCAGCTGGCGGGCAGCCTTCAGATCGGCATCAGTACGGGCAAGCTGCGCCTTGGTCGGCAGCTCGCCGTAGAGCAGCAGGTGCGCCGTCTCCTCGAATGTCGATTGCTGCGCCAGGTCGTGGATGGAATAGCCGCGATAGCGCAGCTCACCGGCCTTGCCGTCGATAAAAGTAGTTTCCGAGCGCTCGAAATAGACATCCTTGAGGCCGCGATGGACCTTGGTTGCAGTCTCGGCCGTGCTCATGGTGCATCTCCGCTGCAGGCTTGATGTGCTAGTGGTGCAACTCTTTCGGTTGATACCCCGGGGTTGTCATGGTCGAGCTTGTCCCGCCGGCTCCGCAGCTTGCCGAAGGATGGATCCTCGGGACAAGCTCGAGGATGACACCGGGTAACATCGGTTGGCGACAGACGCCCAGGAGTGGCAGGCATTGGACATCGTCGAAGCAAGCATGACGGCGATCCGGGATCGCGCGCTCAAGGTGGTTCTACCGGAAGGCGACGACGAGCGCATTTTGCGCAGCGCACAACAGCTTAGCGCGCGGCGACTGGCGCATCCGGTGGTGCTGGGGGTGCCGGCCGAGGTCGAGGCCCGCGCCGCCGGCCTGGGCGTCAGCCTCGAGGGCTGCGATATCCGCGATCCGGCCGTTGATGCCGCGCTCGGCGCCTACGCGGGCCGGCTGATCGCCACACGCGAGCGCATGACGCAGAGCATGGCCGAGCGGACGCTCAGGAAGCCACTCTACTTCGGCGGCTCCATGCTGGCCGCCGGCGATGCGGCAGCCATGGTGGCGGGCGCCGCCAACCCGACCCGGCGCGTCATCGAGGCCGGCCTGATGACCGTCGGCCTCGCTCCCGGCATCGCCACGCCGTCGAGCTTCTTCCTGATGATCATGCCCGCCTCGCACAACACCTATGTGTTTGCCGATTGCGCCATCAACGCCGACCCCACGGCGGAGCAGCTGGCCGATATCGCCATGGCTTCAGCCGACAGCGCCCGCAGCCTGCTCGGCAGCGAGCCGCGCGTCGCCCTGCTGTCGTTTTCAACGCACGGCAGCGCCAGCCATCCACGCGTCGACAAGGTTCGCACGGCGCTCGATATTGTGCGCAGCCGCCGGCCCGAGCTTGCGGTCGATGGCGAGTTGCAGGGCGACGCGGCCGTCTCGCGCGCCGTGGCAGCCAAGAAGGTTAAGGTCGACAACCCCGTCGCCGGCCAGGCCAACGTGCTGATCTTCCCCGACCTCGATGCCGGCAACATCGCCTACAAGCTGGTCCAGCACCTGGGCGGCGCCACCGCCATCGGGCCCTTCCTGCAGGGCTTTGCCCGGCCGATCTCCGACCTGTCGCGCGGCGCCAGCATCGACGACATCGTCGCCACCGCCGCCGTCACGCTCGCCCGCGCTGGTTAGCCTGCGATATAAGGGCCGATCACATCTTTTGGTGCCAATAAGCGTCGCGCAAACCAAGCGCCGCGAGAAACATGCCGGGGATAGAGGTGGGGGACACCAAGAAGGCTTCGCTTGTCGAGAGCATTGTCCGCAAGGTCGACGTTGCCTGGTCGCAGCTGGCAGGACCGCAATCCACTCGAGCGACCGTCAAACCGGCCAATCTGATCTATGGCGTCGAGGACAAGGCGCCGGGGCCGGTCCGGTGGTTCAGCGCCATCCAGCAGGTGGCGATAACGTCCATCTACATGATCTATCCGCTGATCCTGGCTCGCGAAGCCGGTCTCCAGACGGAGCAGATCATCAATATCCTGCAGCTTGGCTGCGTTGCGCTGGCTGTTGGCGCCCTTCTGCAGGCACTGCCACGCGGACCGGTCGGAAGCCGGATGCTGGCGCCATCCTGCTTCACCGGGCTCTACCTCGCCTCGTCGCTGGTGGCAGTCAAGGTCGGCGGCTTGCCGCTGGTATGGGGCATGACCATTTTCGCAGGCTTCATGGAAATGGCGTTCTCGCTGGTGTGGCGACGGCTGCGCGCGCTCGTTCCGCCGGAGTCGGCCGGGCTGGTCGTGTTCTTTATCGGCAGCATCATCGCGCTTGCAGCGTGCCACATGCTGCTTTCGGACGCAGCCACCGGAGGCGTTGCGACGCCGACCGAATGGCTGATAGCCGGGGCAACGCTGGCGCTGATGGTTGGCATCCATATCTGGAGCAAGAGCGCGCTGAAGATCTATTGCGTGGTGATCGGCATGGTCTTCGGATTCATGATTTCCGTGTGGGCAGGCCTTCTCACGCGCGGACACTTGGGGCCGCTACTGGAGCTTCCCATTGTCGCTCTGCCGAATCCGCTGCACGTCTCCTGGGCATTCGACTGGTCGATGGTGGTGCCGTTCGCCATCACGGCTCTTGCGGCAGCCATGAGCACAACAGCCGTGCTGACGGCCTACCAGAGGACCACCGACGCTGAATGGGTGCGGCCGGACATGTCGTCCATCGGTCGCGGAGTGCTCGGCGACGGCATCTCCAACGCGATCGCCGGTGGGCTCGGCACCTATGGCCTCACGCTCTCGAATGCGAATGCCGGACTGGTCGCAGCAACAGGCGTGGCCAGCCGGATCATTGCATTTGCGATTGCCGCCATTCTCGCAGTCATTGCGCTGCAGCCGCGGCTGCTGGGGCTCATAACGCTGCTGCCGAAGCCGGTGATGGCCGCCGCCATGTTGTTCACGGCCGCCTTCATCATGATCAGCGGCCTGCAGATCATCTCGACGCGCGTCCTCGACGGGCGACGCACGCTGGTGATAGGCCTGGGCCTTGCAACATTCTTCGGCGTTACCGTGCACCCTTCGGCATTCGCCGGTGCACCGCAGTGGGCCCAGCCGATCGTCGCCACGCCACTGGTGCTCGCCACACTCGTGGCCCTCGGCCTCAACCTGGTGTTCCGCATCGGCATCAAGCGACGGGTGAGCATGACGATCGATGCGGGAGCCCCCGCGCTCAGCGATGTCACCGCCTTCATCGAGCGAAGTGCAGGCGGCTGGGGTGCGCGGCGCGATGTCACCAACCGGATCGAGTTCGCGGTTCAGCAGACGCTTGAGGCAATCATCGCCTATTGCGGCGCCAAGGGTCCCATCCGGCTGGACCTGAGCTTCGACGAGTTCGTCATCAACGCGGATATCATCTACGACGGCAAACCGATGGAGTTTCCGGTGCAGCCGCCCAGCAAGGAAGAGCTGTTCGACTCCGACGAAGGCTATCCGCGGCTCGCCGGCTTCCTGGTACGCAGCTATTCCGACCGACGCAACACGATCAAGGGCGGCCTCCGCCTGCAGTTCGATCACTGAAGTGGACTGTGGGGGAAAAATCGGCTCGAGAATGAATTCTGACCATCCAGGTGGCGATCCTCTTCTGGATCGCACTTGTTGGAAGGAAAGGGCGCACACCGGAGGTGCGCGCCCTGTTCATTTCCAGCATTTCCCATCATCCGCGGCAACGTTGCGATCGCCGCAGACACCGAGCGGACTTACGCCGCGGCAGAGGTCTTGGCGCCAACGGGCACGGACGCGATCGTCTTCAGGATCTGCGAAGCGATGGCGTATGGGTCGCCCTGCGAGTTCGGACGGCGATCTTCCAGATAGCCCTTGTAGCCATTGTTGGCAAAGCTGTGCGGCACGCGGATCGAAGCGCCGCGGTCGGCAACGCCGTAGCTGAACCTGTTCCACGGCGCGGTCTCGTGCTTGCCGGTCAGACGCTTGTCGTTGTCCGGGCCGTAGACGGCGATGTGGTCCATCAGGTTTTTCTCGAACGCCGCCATCATGGCCTCGAAGTACTCCTTGCCGCCGACGGTACGCATGTACTCGGTGGAGAAGTTGGCGTGCATGCCCGAACCGTTCCAGTCGGTGTCGCCGAGCGGCTTGCAGTGGAACTCGATGTCGATGCCGTAGGTCTCCGTGAGACGCAGCAGGAGGTAGCGGGCCATCCACATCTCGTCGGCGGCCTTTCTGGAGCCCTTGCCGAAGATCTGGAATTCCCACTGGCCCTTGGCCACCTCGGCATTGATGCCTTCGTGGTTGATGCCGGCGGCGAGACAGAGTTCGAGATGCTCCTCGACGATCTTGCGCGCGACGGATCCTACATTCTTGAACCCGACGCCCGTATAGTATGGGCCCTGCGGGGCCGGGTAGCCTTCCGTCGGGAAGCCCAGGGGACGGCCGTCCTTGTAGAAGAAGTACTCCTGCTCGAAGCCGAACCAGGCGCCCGGATCATCGAGAATGGTGGCGCGCCTGTTGGTCGAATGCGGGGTCTTTCCGTCCGGCATCATGACCTCGCACATCACCAGCACGCCATCCTTGCGGGCGGCATCGGGATAGATCGCGACGGGCTTCAGCACGCAATCGGAGCTGTGTCCCTCGGCCTGCAGGGTCGAGCTGCCGTCGAAGCCCCATAGCGGCAGTTGCTCGAGCGTCGGGAAGGAGGCGAATTCCTTGATCTGCGTTTTGCCGCGCAGGTTCGGCACGGGCGTGTACCCGTCGAGCCAGATGTACTCGAGCTTGTACTTTGTCATGGCGGATTTCTCCCGAGCTGATGATGCGCTGGTAATTTGAGACGATGCCCTTGCCGCAGAGGGTTTGGCACCTGCAGTTGCCGTCGACGATGCCGCTACTATTGACACCGCCGAGGATGGGGACGCGATTGAAGGCGATGACGGCTCAAGGGAAGCTGGGGCCTGGAGCCAGCGCGCAAACCTGCTGAACATTCACCGCTCCCCGCGATCGACGATGCGACTATGCACTTGCAAGGAGCTTGCCCGCGCGCCGGCAGAGCCTCGAGCGCCGGCGCGACCAAGGCGCACAGAGCTGTCTCGCAGTGCGTCAAGATCGGCGGAGAGCGCACCAAACTGCTTGAAACCCCCACTCATGCGCCCCCGGCACCTTTCCCATTGCAACGGCTCGACAAGATCCAAGCCGTCACGATGCCGGCCGCCGTCGAATGCGGTGGCGATGCTATACAAACAAGCAAATATGCGGGTGCACATAATGCGGGCAAATACGATTTTTTTCGTAGGCAACTGTTTAAATAACGGACATCGGCGTTATATGGCGAGGCGAGTATCGAGATTCTCATGCACGGTCGGAAGGAACGGACCATGGCCGAACGCATCCAACGCGAGACCGCGAAGATCTATCAGTTTCCCGCTGGAGGACGTGCCACCCGCCCCGCCGACAGCAAGAGCACCCAAGACCACGCCGATGCGACGCGCCACCCGCGCGTCGACTTCGGTAGCGGCTGGTATCATGATGCCGCCATCGAGGCCGAGCAGCCTGCCAAGCAGCACTAGCCGGCGTGCGGACGCGCGGAGCCTGACTGCGTCAGGCTCCGAAGATCGACCAGCCTAGGCGCTTGGACAGCATCTCCAGGGCGATCAGGCCGAGGTGCGAATTGCCCGAGGCATCCAATCCCGGCGACCACACTGCGATCGAGGCTTTGCCGGGCGCCACGGCGAGAATTCCGCCGCCAACTCCGCTCTTTCCCGGCAGCCCGACGCGATAGGCGAACTCTCCCGATCCATCATAGTGGCCGCAGGTCAGCATCACCGCATTGATGCGGCGGGCGCGCTCCGGCTTCACAACCGACAGGCCCGTCGACGGGTCGCGGCCATACTGGGCGAGAAAGCGCCCGGCCATGGCCAGCTGGCGACACGTCATGGCAATCGCGCAGTGATGGAAATAGACCCCGAGCGTAAGCTCGACGGGGTTTTCGATGACACCGAAGGATTTCATATAATTCGCGAGCGCGCTGTTGCGAAACCCCGTGCGCTGCTCGGAGGCCGCCACCGCCTCGTCGATCGAGATGGCGGGATCGTCGGCGAGAA
>Ga0209813_10000279_pt1 | contig 14382 bp, 20 predicted proteins | sample EndMethybrTD3033_FD_187596 | JGI IMG/M metagenome (GOLD analysis project Ga0209813, IMG submission 187596) | Populus endosphere microbial communities from Tennessee, USA - Endosphere MetaG P. TD hybrid TD303-3 (SPAdes) (version 2) | ecosystem: Host-associated > Plants > Roots > Endosphere... | reverse complement strand
ATGCCGTTCGCCGCGAGTTGTCCGATTTCCAGCAACGGCGAGCCGGGATCGAGCAGGCGCTCCACACGCTCTCTCGGAAGAAGTTTACCGCGCGCCTGGTGCCGCTCCCGCGACTGCGCATTGCCGCCCAGCGCCGCCTGCGCCACCCGCGCGCGCAATTCGGCCGCCAACGCGCGATTGTGCGCGGCGCGCGCCTGCGCTTCGGGGCTGGCCGGATCGAGCGTGCTCGGCAGTACGGGAGCACTCATCGGATCGTCTTCCTCTCCTTCGAATGGCTCAACCTACGGCCGCGAGCGGAGGTTTCAACCCATCGCCTCGCGCAGCCCGTCGATCACATATTGCGCAGCAAGCGCTGCGAGCAGCACGCCGAGCAGCCGGGTAATCACCGCCTCGGCCTGTGCCCCCACCAGCCGCATCAGAGGCCCGGCGGCGAGCAGCGCGGCCAGGCAGATCGCCATGACCGCGGCCAGCGCCGCCAGGATCACCAGCGTCGCCTCGGTCCCTTGCGCGCGCGACATCAGCAGCATTGTGGTGGCGATGGAGCCCGGCCCGGCGATCATCGGGATGGCCAGCGGAAAGACCGAGACGTCCTCCACCTCGGGGGTCGCCTTGACCTTTTCCGCGCGTTCCTCCCGGCGCTGGGTGCGCTTTTCGAACACCATCTCCAGCGCGATCAGGAACAGCATGATGCCGCCGGCAATGCGGAAGCTGTTGAGCTCGATATGCAGCGCGCCCAGCAGCTGTTCGCCGAACAGCGCGAAGGCGACGAGGATCAACGAAGCGATAAAGCAGGCCTTGATCGCCATGTGCCGCGCCTGCGCGGCCGGCGCCCCGGTGGTCAGCCCGGCGAAGATCGGCGCGCAGCCCGGCGGATCGATGACCACGAACAGCGTCACGAAGGCGGAGATGAAGAGATCGCCCACCTCGCCCCCTCAGGAGCCCGGGGCGGCGACATGCTCCTTGCGGAACTCGCGCATCTCGCCCTCGGTTCTCATGTTCGCAGTGAAGTCGTGCGTGCCGGCGGCGTCGGAAGTGACATGCCAAGTCAGCGTGCCGTCGTCCGAACGACCCTGCCGCGCGGCGGGATCGAAAGGCACGGGCGGCGTCTTGGCCGGCCGCTGCGGGCGTCTGTCGCGCGCGCCGGGCGGAGGACCGCCGCTGGAAGCGCTCCTCCGCTCGGGGCAATCGGCGATTTTCGCGGCGATCATGTCGGGCTCGGCCAGCGGCTGCTCCAGCCCGTCACCGTGATCGAAGACCCAGCGGTAGCCGCCGCCCTGCTGGCGCTGCCAGACGGTGGTGAACCAACCGGCTCCTTCGCCCTTTTGCCAGGCGCCGGTAGTGACCATCAGCGAACCGTCGCAGCTCGACCAGACCTGGTGGGGTTGCCAGCGCAGGGAGACAGGCGGATTGGCGCGGCCTTTCAGCCAGGCCTGCGCGAGGACCATGGCTGGCGCGAACATCACCGCGTCGGGCGCGGCGGTTTCGCGAAAGGCGGTCCATTGCCCTTTCTCGATGGCCAGCTGGGCAAAGGCGATCTCGGCGGCGATCGCCGCGGTGGGATTGGCATAAGAGCCGCGCGGTCCCCCGCGACGATCTTCCCCGCCCCGATCCTGCGCCAGCGCGGGCGCGGCCATGGCCAGCGCCGAGCAGAGCAGCAGGGCGGCGCGGATCAAATCGCCCCCTCGGCAAGAACGATCCCGGCATTCCGATGCGCGGCGACGACCGTGTTGCGCAACAGGACGGCGATGGTCATCGGCCCCACCCCGCCCGGCACCGGGGTGATCGCCCCGGCAACTTCGGCGGCGGCAACATAGTCGACATCGCCCACCAACCGCGTCTTGCCTTCCTCGCCGGCGACGCCGGCAGCCGGAACGCGGTTGATGCCGACATCGATCACCGTGGCGCCCGGCTTGATCCAGTCACCCTTCACCATCTCGGGCCGGCCGACCGCCGCCACGACGATATCGGCGCGTCGCACCACATCGGGCAGGTTCTTCGTGCGGCTGTGGGCGACCGTCACAGTGCAGCTTTCAGCGATCAGCAGTTGCGCCATCGGCTTGCCGACGATGTTCGAACGCCCGATCACCACCGCGTCCAGCCCGGACAGATCGCCCAGCCGGTCCTTCAGCAGCATCACGCAGCCCAGCGGCGTGCAGGGCACGAAGCCCGGCTGCCCCACGGCGAGCCGTCCCGCGTTGATGACGTGGAACCCGTCGACGTCCTTGTCCGGGTCGATCGTGGCGATCACCTTGGCTTCGTCGATATGCGCAGGCAGCGGCAGCTGGACGAGGATGCCGTCGACCGCCGGATCGTCGTTAAGCCGCCCGACCACCGCCAGCAGATCGGCTTCGGAAGTATCGGCGGGCAGCTTGTGCTCGAAGCTTTCCATGCCGCAGGCGACGGTCTGCTTGCCCTTGTTGCGCACATAGACCTGGCTGGCCGGGTCTTCGCCCACCAGCACCACCGCAAGCCCCGCCTTGCGCCCCGCCGCCGCTTCGAACGCAGCCGCCACATCGGCCACGCGGCCGCGCAGCCCCTCGGCGAAGGCCTTGCCGTCGATGACCGCGGCGCTGTTCATATCCTGGCTCACATCAGGCTCGCACGGGCGAAGCCCCAAAGGACTTTTTGCAGGACGACCAGCCCGATGATGAGCACCATCGGCGAGAAATCTATCCCGCCGGTATTGGGCATGACCCGCCGGATCGGGTTAAGCAGCGGATCGAGGATCGCGTTGAGCGCGCGCCACAGCGATTCGACGAACTGGTTGTGCGAATTGATGACGTTGAAGGTGAGCAGCAGGTACATGACGAACTGCACGATCACGACGATCTGGATGATCTGGATCAGGTAACTGATGATGTCGATAAGGGTGTAGAGCAGCACCTAATCGATCCTTTTCGGTTTGATTTCGCGCCTGATAGCCGAGCCGGCTTCGCTCGGGAAGAGCGCGAGTGTCGCCCCGCTTCAGGCCCTGCTACTGGCCTGCGCCGATGGTGCTGCGCTCTATATGCCAGCGGAGCTGATCGGGCGTTGCGCCGTCGACGTCGTTGACCCGGCGCAGCGTCAGCGTGCCGCGTTCCGCCCGCGCGCCCGCGCCGAAGCGCAGCACGACGGGCGCCTCGTAGAACAGCGATCCCGCGCCGGCGTCGCCTTCGCCCTTGCCCACTTCCAGACTGGGCGGATCGGGCCGGTCGTAGGCGGCCTTGAGCGTGGCGGCGTTCACCCCCGCCCCCCTTCCCCAGGCCCGCGCCGCCGCGCGCCAGTCGCGCGCGTGAAGCGCATCGGCATAGAAGCGCAGGACGCGCTCGGGGCTCTTGCGCTCGCTAAGGGCGCCGAAGTCGAGCGCGGGACGTGCCGCGACCGCCGTGCTGGCCGAAGCCGATGCTTCGGGCGTGGGTGTATCGCTCGGCAGGGCGGTGACCGTGGGGGAAGGCGCAGGAACCGGCAGCGCAGTCTCGACCGGCTGCGGCGCGGGCTGCTCGCGCTTGCAAGCGGCAAGGCCGAATACGCCGGCCAGCGTGAGGCCGAGAAGAACCGCGCGGGACATCATCCCGTCACAGCGATTTCGCGCGAGGGTTGTTCCCTAGGCTGCGCGGATCAGGGTGCCGGCGCCGCGCGAGGTGAATATCTCGATCAGCATGGCATGCGGCACCCGCCCGTCGAGCACGACCGCCGCCTCGCACCCGGCCAGCACGGCGTGGACGCAAGTCTCCAGCTTGGGGATCATCCCGCCCGATATCGTGCCGTCGTTCTGCAGCCGCTCGATATCGCCCGGCGTCAGGTCGGTCAGGAGGTTCTTTTCCTTGTCGAGGACACCCGGCACGTCGGTCAGCAGGAACAGCCGCGCCGCGCCCAGCGCAGCTGCGATGGACCCGGCCATCGTATCGGCATTGATGTTATAGGTTTCGCCATCAGCGCCCGGCGCGATCGGAGCGATCACCGGGATCATGCCCGCTGCCGAAATCGTCTCAATGATCGAGGTGTCGACCGTGCCCGGCTCTCCCACGAAGCCGAGGTCCACCACCTTTTCGATCTGGCTGTCGGGATCGCGCGTGGTGCGCGTCACCTTGCTGGCTGTGACGAGCCCGCCGTCCTTGCCCGAAATGCCGATGGCCTTGCCGCCGGCGCCGCTGATCCAGCCGACCAGTTCCTTGTTGATCGCACCCGACAGGACCATCTCGGCGATGCTCGCGGTCGCCTTGTCGGTGACGCGAAGCCCGTCGACGAACTGCGATTCGACGCCCAGCTTCTTGAGCATCGCGCCGATCTGCGGCCCGCCGCCGTGGACGACGACCGGATTGATGCCGATGGCCTTCAGCAGCACGACATCTTCGGCGAAGTCGCGGGCGAGCTCGGGATCTCCCATCGCATGACCGCCGTATTTCACCACGAAAGTGCGCCCGGCATAGCGCTGCAGATAGGGAAGCGCCTCGACGAGCGTTTCGGCCTTGGCGAGCAGCGCCTCTCTCTGGGCGGGATCGTGCGGATTCGACATGGGCGCGCTTTACCCCGCTTGGCCGGGATTTGAAGTGTTTTCGAATCAGGTCCGGTCGAGCCAGCGGCCCAGCCGAACGAAGAGATAGATGAACGGCGGCACCATGATCGTCGACAAGACCAGCTTGGAGATGATCTGTCCCTCCATGATCGCGCCGATCGGCATAGGCTGGCCGCTGACCTGATCGACCACGCCATAGAACGAGATGGTGATGAACAGGATCGTGTCGACGATCTGCGACAGCATGGAAGCTATCCAGGCGCGCAGCAGCAGGAATTTGCCCTGCCCGCTCGCCGTTCCTCCAGCTACCCCGCCGGCCATGCGCGAGAATATCGCGACGTTGAGCGTCTGCGACGTGCCGTATGATATCAGCCCGGCGAATTGCATCCGCGCGCCCTGGCCCAGCAGCCGGGCGAAAGCATCCTGATCGTTCCAGAACGGCGCGGGCGGCACCAGGTGGATCACGAAAGTCAGCAGCACCATGGACACGATCAGCGGGATGAAGCCGAAACGCACCAGCCGGTTCGCCATGGCCTGCCCATGCTGCTCCGCCACCGCGCTGGCCAGCACGACCAGCAGCAGGAACGCGAAGATGCCGGATTCGACCGCGAGATCGCCCAGCACAGGCCAGTGCCCCAGCGAGGCCAGCTTGGTACCCAGCACGCCCGCCAGCACGGCCAGGCCGCCATAGAGCAGCGCGAAGACGAAAAGCGATCGGGGGACTGCCCCACCCTGGTCCTGCATCCCCCGGGGTGTAGCGCCCGCCGATTTACCCGCCAAGCTTTTCCACCCCGCCTTTTCGCCCCACCTTTTCAACCCATGTTTTCAGCTCACGTTTTAACTAGGCGCGGCCCAGCCGTCTGGTTACGAATGGCGCTTGTCCGACCGGGCCGAAGGGGGAAACGCGCCTATGCATGTCGCTTACAGCTTGCTGGGCATCCTGCTGATCCTCCTCATCGCCATCGTATTGTCTTCGGACCGCAAGGCCATCCGCCCGCGCGTGGTCGGCGCGGCCTTCGCCTTGCAGGCGGGCCTCGCCGCGCTGGTGCTCTATTTCCCGCCGGGCAATTTCGCGCTGCAGACCGTTGCCGGCGGCGTCTCCAGTCTCCTGGGCTATGCCCATGCCGGCATCGATTTCCTGTTCGGCCCGCTGGCCCGGCCCGAGATCGGCGGCAACAGCTTCGCCATCGCCGCCCTGCCGGTGATCGTGTTCTTCGCCGCGCTGATATCGATCCTCTATTACCTGGGCGTCATGCAGTTCGTCATCCGCTGGATCGGCGGCGGGCTGGAGAAGATCACCGGCATCAGCAAGGTCGAAAGCCTGTGCGCCGCCTCCAACATCTTCGTCGGCCAGAGCGAATCGCCGCTGGTGATCCGTCCCTATCTGGCCACACTGGCTCCCAACCAGCTGTTTTGCGTGATGACCGTGGGAATGGCAGGCGTCGCCGGCACGATCCTGGCCGCCTACGCCAGCATGGGCATCCGCATCGACTATCTGGTCGCCGCCGCCTTCATGTCGGCGCCCGGCGGCATCCTGATGGCCAAGCTGATCTTCCCCGATCCCAGGGGCTTCGTGCCCGAGGAGCCGGTCGACGTCGCTCCCGCGCTCGACGGCACCGAGGAGCGCCCCGCCAACGTCATCATGGCCGCCTCGCAGGGCGCGCAGACCGGCGTGGTGCTGGCGGTGGCGGTAGGCGCGATGGTGCTGGCCTTCGTCGCGCTGGTGGCCATGGCCAACGGCTTCGTCGGCTGGGCGGCGGGCCTGTTCGGCTTCGACGGGGTCACCTTCCAGTCGCTGCTTGGCTATGCCTTCGCGCCGATCTTCCGCCTGCTCGGCGCGCCCGACTGGGCCGAGGCGCTGCGCGCCGGCAGCCTGTTCGGCACCAAGATCGTGCTGAACGAATTCGTCTCGTTCATCGAACTCGGCCAGGCCGGCGACTTGTCCCAGCGCACCGTGGCGGTCATCACTTTTGCCTTGTGCGGCTTCGCCAATTTCAGCTCCATCGCGATCCAGATGGCGGTGACCGGCAGCCTGGCGCCCAACCAGCGCCCGGTGATCGCGAAGCTGGGCGTGCGCGCGCTCATCGCCGGCAGCCTGTCCAACCTGATGAGCGGGGCGCTGGCCGGGCTGTTCCTGGGGCTTTAGAGCGTTTTCTCTAACCGGCCGCGCGAACCATAAGGTCCACCAGTTCGGCGGGGCGGCTGAGGAACGGCGAATGCGATGCCGCGATCTCGATCGGCTCCACCCCCAGTCGCCGCGCGGCCAACCGGGCGCGGATCGGCGATACCGTCCGGTCTTCGGTGCACAGGATATAGCTGCGCGGACGCGCGGCTGCGTGGAAACGCGGGGTGGCGAGCACTTCGTCCGGAAACAGGTCGACGCCGGGAGTAAGGCGGGCAAAGGCCCAGTCGACGGTGGCATCGTCGCAATCGTGGTAGAACAGCCGGCGCGGCCCTTCCCGGTCCAGCCAGATCGAGCGCCCTTCCGCATCCTGACCGACATGACGGTAGACTTCGGGGTCGCGCGTCATGGGAACGGGTTCGCCGGTATCCGGATCGCGATCATCGACCCCCATCATCGATTCGCCAGCCTTGCGCCCCTCGAGCGGGACGCCCGCGGCCAGATAGATCAGGCGGGCGACCTTGTCCGGCGCGCGATCGGCGGCAATGGTGATATCGTACCCGCCCGCCGAATGCCCGACGAGAACATCGCCATCGCGCAAGGCGTCGGTGACGCACTGCGATCGCGCTGCAAGTCCCGTCGGCCGCTCCGCGACGCGAGCGCCGTGACCGGGAAGATCGATGGCGATCGCCTCGTGGCCACGCGCCCGCAATTCGGGGATCACCCGGTCCCAGCACCAGGCGCCGTGCCACATCCCGTGGACCAGAACGAAACGCATCGCATCCTCCTATTATCGCCCGCGAGCATAACCGGCCGCGCGGCTTGTCGCACCAGTCAAAAAACCGCAGAGATCGCCACATGCCCACGCTGATCCTGCTCACCATCTCGAACCTGTTCATGACTGCCGCCTGGTACTGGCACCTCAAGGGCGGGCCGGAAGCGGCGAACGCGCGGCCGCTGGCGCTCGTGATCGCGATCAGCTGGGGCCTGGCGCTGATCGAGTACTGCTTCGCCGTACCGGCCAACCGCATCGGCTATGCCCATGGCTGGAGCGCAGGGCAGCTCAAGATCGCGCAAGAAGCCATCGCGCTCATCGTCTTCGGTATTTTCATGGTGACGGTGCTGGGTGAAGCGCTGAGCTGGCGACACCTGGCCGCCTTCGCCTGCATCATGGCGGCGGCGGGCTTTCTCTTCGTCGGCAAGTAGGGCAGTCTGCACGATACCGGGCAAGATCGCGCCCGGTCCACAGGAGGCAGCAGATGAGCGAGATCGGCCCGCAGAACCGCCCCGTCGACCTGGATCAGGCGCCCGGCGCCCAGCCCGATCCGGCACCGCAACCGCCGCAGAGCGCCCCTCCCGCTCCGGTCGCCGGCTCGGGCTTCGACTTCAACCGGCCGACGATCATCAGCCTGCTCTACATATCCTCGACCGTGCTCGGCATCACCGGGCTGGTCGGCATCGTCCTCGCCTATGTCTGGAAGGGCGAACCCCATGCAGACTGGGAAGCGTCGCACTACCAGTACCTCATCAACACGTTCTGGATCGGTCTGGTCGGCACGGTCGCCGGCTTTATCCTGCTGATCGTGCTGATCGGCTTCATCGTCCTGCTGGCGGTCTTCGTGCTGGTGGTGGTGCGCTGCGTGCTGTCGCTCATCAACGCGCAAAAGCAGATGCCCATGCCCAATCCCGGCACCCTGCTGGCCTGAACGAAGCGGTCAAAAGCCCCGGTCTCGCGCACGTAATTTCTCCGATCCGGAGATAACGCTTAAGGCTTCACTTACCCTGCACGGCGCAGACTGCGCCGCATGGCAAGCGAGTTTCAACGCCTTTTCCGCAAGCGCGGGATACCTAGGTTCCGCCGGCCCAGGCTCCGCGTCGTGCGGCCGGCCCGGCAGCGCGGCCGCTTCTGGCCCTTCGCCCTCATGGCCCCGCTCGCAGGCTTTACCGCCGCCTGGCTGTGGGACGTTGGACCGCCGGGCCGCGCACTTTCCCTACCCGAAAGGCCCCTGCTTTCACGCGGGTCCGTCGGAGCCGACCGGGAAAGCGCCAGCTTCGCGCGCTGCGGCATGGGATCGCGCCATAGCTGCGTGATCGACGGCGACACCTTCTGGTATCAGGGCAGCAAGATCCGCATCGCCGACATCAACACGCCGGAGACTAGCAGCCCGAAATGCGCCTACGAGGCGCAGCTGGGCGAGCAGGCCACTCGACGGCTGATCGAACTGCTCAACGCCGGCGCCTTCACCCTGGAACCCATCGACCGCGAAACGGACCGGTATGGCCGGGCCTTGCGCGTGGTGACGCGCGGCGGGCAAAGCATCGGCGCCACGCTGGAGGCGGAGGGTCTGGCCGAGCACTGGCGCGGCTACCGGCGCGACTGGTGTTGACGCAAAGCATATAGCGAAACTACGAATATTTTCTTTATTATCAGTACTTTGATATCCAAAGGCGTGATCTTTCGAACAAGGGTCTGTCACCCCTCTCCGCCTCGTCACCCCCGTCACCGGCTCGCTCTCCGCGCCATGCCACGCATGGTTGCCACAGGCCCCCTCCTGTAGGACAGCGCCCTTGCTTTTCGCGCAATAGCGCCCATATCGGAACTACCGTGCGCATCGCTGACCGTAAGCGCGCGCGGCCGAGAGACCGGACGTGCTCCCGCTTACATAAGGGGAGCATCGCGCATGGACCTCAACGAACTTCTTTCACGCCACCAGATCGCGTTGATCCGCGCGGACGAAGCCGCCCCCGGCGAGCGTCGCCATTACACCGCCGAGGCCGATTGCTTCGCCACCAAGGTACGCGATCTTCAGGGCCGCCTGGGCGCCCGCGCCGCGCGCCTGCTGCCCTCGCCCTGCTTTGCGGGCGCCGCGCTATGAGCCGGGCGATGAACGTGGCGCTCACCGAAGCGGACGTGACCGCGCGCTGCAAGAAAGCCGGCGTCAGCGTCAGCGCGATCGAAACGCTGCCCAGCGGCGGCACCCACCTGGTCACCACGACCAGCGAAGGCGCGGAGGAAATGCGCCAGGTCCTGGCCAAGCACATCATCCCCGGCCGGGTGAAGCGCTTCGCCTTCTATAACTTGCGCCACTCGCAATAAGCCGCCGTCACGCCGGGCCGACAATTAGGTTGGGCCGGCGGGCAGGTTGGGATCGGGGAAATCCGCCAGCCACCGGCAAGAACGACCCCGCCGGTCAGACCCGCGCGAAGATCGCCAGCCCCATCACCACCCACAGCGCGAAGACGCAGAACGCCCCGATCATGAAGGCGAGGCCGCGATGCGCCGGGTTGTTGTACGTCAGGTGCACCGCGCTCTGCACCAGCCGCGCGGCGACATAGGCCCAGGCGAGGCCCAGTACGAGGCCGTTCACCGCGTTCAGCACATAGGCGACGACGCAAGCGGCGTAGAACAGCGTCGGCAGCTCGAACAGGTTGCTCCAGTGCCGCACCGCGACGACGGTCGCCTCCGGCTCCGGCTCGCCGATCTGGGCGCGGTAATAACGCGGCGGATGCCCGCCCCTGATCGCCGCCGCACGCCCCATGCCCATCCGCACCAGCCCGACGAAAGTCAGCGCGACCACCGCCAGCACGGGCAGGAAGATCGTGGCGGGATTGACGAGTGCGACCATATGCGATGCTCCCCCTGCCGATTGTCCCGACGGCCGCGAGGATGCCGCGTCCATCGCCCGAGGCCAAGCGTTTTGGCGTGGGGGCACGCGGACTTTTGGCTCAATCCTTCGGGCGCATCTGCTTCAGCTGTTCATCCATAATCGTATTCCAGGGTCGGTTTGGGCCGGCGAGCTGGCGATCGATGTCAGCAGCCATGAGCCGCGAGACCGGATCGGCCGGCATGGCGCGAAGCCGGTCGCGTTCCGCCTCCAGCATAGCGCGCCGCTCGCTCTCGGGCAGTGCGGTTGCCCGAACATAAAGCGCGACAAGCCGAACCCAGGGCGCATCAGCATCGGGCACGTCCTCGGCAATGCGCGCGAAAGGATAGCCGGCCGGCACCCAATTGCCTTTCTCGCGCTGGACGAAGAACAGAGCCGTGGTGCCCAGCGGCAGCATATAACGTACGCAACCGCCAATGTAGGACAGCGGGTGCGCGCCTTGGAGCTCATAGGGATTGCTGAGCACGGCGAAGCGATCCGGCGCGAGCGAGAATCCTCGCAAGGTGATGTTACTCTCCGGCACCGAACCCTTGAGCACCGAGATCACCCGCACTTGCGCCGCAGCGCCCGGCGAAGGCTCTCCTTTTCCGTTTTCCACCTTCCCCACGAAAATCGCCTCGGCCCTGTCCGCGAGTTCGAGGTTGGTCGGCACACGATAACCCGGAACGACACTACAGGCTTGCGCGCCAGGGATGAAACCGAAGCCAAGCAGCGCGGTCAACGGAACGAGGATACGGAGCATCGGGGAAGACTAGCAGGGCGCAGGCAGCGTACAAGCAGGGACGAGATCGAAATCTCCGTCGCCCCTGCGCAGGCAGGGGTCTATCTAACGGTGCGTCTTGACGCGAAGCCAGCATCGACGAGGATAGATCATCTAGGCCCCTGCCTGCGCAGGGGCGACGGGAGGCGGGGTGTGGAGAGAGGCGGCTGGGTCTACATCATGACCAACGGCGCGCACGGCACGCTCTACATCGGCGTGACCGCCAACCTGCCCGCCCGCGTCACTCAGCACCGCGAAGGCACTGGCTCCGAATTCTGCACCGAACACGGCCTCACCCGCCTGGCCTACGCCGAACGCCATGACGACATCCGCGACGCCATCGTACGCGAGAAGGCGATGAAGAAATGGAAACGCCAATGGAAGCTCAAGCTGATCCGTCAGCACAATCCCGACTGGCGCGATTTGTACGAAGACATCATGACGGCGCTTTGATCCAGCCCATCATCGCGCCACACCCCACCTCCCGTCGCCCCTGCGCAGGCAGGGGCCTATCTAACGGTTGAGGCCTGACGCGAAGCCAGCATCGACGAGGACAACTTATCTAGGCCCCGGCCTTGGCCAGGATCAACCCAAGCAAATTTACAAGCAATTCAATTATCCGATCAATATAAATGATCGACGAATCGAAATGTTGCCCGAATAAAACCGCTTTATTCTTATGCGGTCACCTACTCCGCCGCGATCCCCGCCGCCTTGAACATATCCGGCCCGTCCACTTCGCCGCCCTCGTTCGCCGCGACGCCCTCGCCGCCCTTGGCCTTCCGGCGCTGGTCGAAGCTCGACCACACCGTATTCCAGTCGCCGCGCGTGGCGCCCTTCGAATATTCCGTGGCGCGGGTTTCGAAGAAGTTGGCGTGTTCCACCCCGTTCAGCAGCGGGGTGAGCCAGGGCAGCGGGTGGTCTTCGATCATGTAGATCTCGGGCAGACCCAATTGGCCCAGGCGCCAGTCGGCGATGTAGCGGATGTAGCGCTTGATGTCCTTGGCGCTCATGCCCGGCACCGGCCCCATCTCGAACGCCAGGTCGACGAAGGCGTCTTCCAGGCGCACCGTCTTCTGGCAGCAGTCGATGATGTCTTCCTTCACCGCCTTGGTCAGGCAGCCGCGTTCGCGCACGAAAGTGTGGAACAGGCGGGTGATGCCTTCGCAGTGCAGGCTTTCGTCGCGAACCGACCAGCTGACGATCTGGCCCATGCCCTTCATCTTGTTGAAGCGCGGGAAGTTCATCAGCATGGCGAAGCTGGCGAAGAGCTGGAGCCCTTCGGTGAAGCCGCCGAACATGGCGAGCGTGCGGGCGATGTCCTCGTCGCTGTCGACGCCGAACTGCTGCAGGTAATCGTGCTTGTCGCGCAGTTCCTGGTATTCGAGGAACATGCCGTATTCGCTTTCGGGCATGCCGATGGTGTCGAGCAGGTGGCTGTAGGCGGCGATGTGCACCGTCTCCATGTTGGAGAAGGCGGCCAGCATCATCTTGATCTCGGTCGGCTTGAACACGCGGCCGTACTTGTCGTGATAGCAGTCCTGCACCTCGACGTCGGCCTGGGTGAAGAAGCGGAATATCTGGGTGAGCAGGTTGCGCTCATGCTCGCTGATCTTCTGCGCCCAGTCGCGGCAGTCCTCTCCCAAAGGAACTTCCTCGGGCATCCAGTGGATCTGCTGCTGGCGCTTCCAGAACTCGTAGGCCCAGGGATATTCGAAGGGCTTGTAGGTCTTGCGGGCTTCGAGAAGAGGCATGGACTGGTCCTTGGTTCAATCAGACCCGCTTCGCAGCGGAATGGCAGACCCGCTTCGCAGCGGAATGGCAGACCCGCTTCGCAGCGGAATGGCAGACCCGCTTCGCAGCGGAATGGCAGACCCGCTTCGCAGCGGAATGGCAGACCCGCTTCGCAGCGGAATGGCAAACCCGCTTGGCGGAATGGCAAGCCCGCTTCGCAGCGGAAAGATCGGCGGCCGGCACGGGGCACGGGACGGAATCGAGGCCGTAACCCCGGATATAATGCGCGCGCGGGCGGCTCGCCATGTCGGGATGGGAGTAATCCCCATCCGCAAGGCCGGCGTGCATCATGCCGCCTCTCCCTCGTTCCCCGCCCTGCGACGTGCCGTTCGCCTCATCCGGAAGGCTTGCGGTCGCGCAATCGTGCGGCGCGCGGGGCGAATGCGGCGAACGGCGGAACTCGCGCGCCGGCAAAGCGGTTGACCTTCTACCGGGGACGCAGCGCCCCCTTGGCTGCGCCCACCGGAACGCAAAGGAGACCCCCGATGCCCAACGACAAGAACCAGTTCGACAACGATCGGAACCGTACGCGCGAATCGCAACCCGGCGGTTCGGACCAGGCCAGGCAGGCCCAGCAGTCGCAGGGCGCAGACCGGCGGCAGGCTGGACAGCAACAGGCCGACCAGCGACAGACCGGCCAGCGGCAGCAGGGCAGCGGCGGCGCGCCCATGCGCCAGCAGCAGCAGTTCGACACGACCGGCAGCGGCCAGCAAGGCGGCGGCGGTGCGGACAGCCGCTTCGCCGATCAGATTCGCGAACATCAGGAAGTGGTCGACGCCGACGGCAGGCACCTTGGCACGGTCGACCACATCCAAGGCGACCGGATCAAGCTGGCGCGTTCCGATTCCAGCGACGGCCAGCATCATTACGTCCTGCTCAGCCAGGTGAGCGGGATCGAAGGCGACCGCGTGCGCCTGCGCGAACGCGGGGACAACGACTTCGGCATCGAGACCTAGGCCCGTCCGAGCCCCTTGGCGGGCCGGCAATCGACGCCGGGCCGCGGACGCGGACATCCGTGGCCAAGGGACGCCCCTTTCCACCGGGAAGGGGCGTTTCGCGTGTGGTCGGGGCGCGAGGGCGAAAAGCATGGGGCCGCTCAGCAACTGGCCGAATCGCTGCAGAAGCCGAGTATCGTCAGCCCCAGCAGGATCAGGGCCCCCACCATGGCCAGCGGGATCGACAGCAGGCAGCCGCCGCAGCCCACCATCGGCCAGCCGATCCATTTCAGCGTGCGCCGCTGCTCCGGCTCGTTGTCGCGCGCGACGACGAGAAGAACGATTCCCGTCACGACAAGCGCGGCGCCGCCGCCGACGATGAGCCAGAACGAATCCAGATAGTCGTAAAATCCGTCCATCGCGCCCGCCCCGCCCGTTCAGCGCCTTACTGGCAGGCGAGACATTCGTCGTAGTCGGTGCTCTGCCCCAGTTCGAACTTGGGCGCTTCCGAAGTGTTGTCGGCTTCCACTCCGCCGGCGAAACCGGCGCGCTGCACGCTCTTGGAACGCAGGTAATAGAGCGACTTCACGCCGCGCTCCCACGCCTGGAAG
>Ga0209813_10000275_pt1 | contig 14538 bp, 11 predicted proteins | sample EndMethybrTD3033_FD_187596 | JGI IMG/M metagenome (GOLD analysis project Ga0209813, IMG submission 187596) | Populus endosphere microbial communities from Tennessee, USA - Endosphere MetaG P. TD hybrid TD303-3 (SPAdes) (version 2) | ecosystem: Host-associated > Plants > Roots > Endosphere... | reverse complement strand
ACGCCGGCAAACACCACATCGCTGAGGAAATGGCCGCCTTGCGCCACCCGAACCAGGCCGGCGGCAAGCCCGACGATGGTGCCGGCAATCAGCGTCGGCACGGACCAGTGCGGCACGACCAGCGCCACTGCATAGAGGATGGCGAACATGGAGGCCGCCTCGCCACTCACGAACGAGCAGTTGCGCGCGCATTGATGGGTGGGCAGCAGCGGGGGCGTAAAGGTCTTGGTTCCTCCGAACTCGACGATCTGCGCCGGACGCGCCCGACCCCAATGGTCCTTGAGCAACGTGTTGGTAACGAGCCCCGGGCCCACACCGAGACAGACAACCAGGTACAGCCAATGCACCGCTCGCGTCCGCCAATGTCTCGAGCGGCTGAGCACCACGAGCAGCAGACCGGCGGCCGCAGTGCCGCAAGACGCGATGAAGATCGTCTTGAACGTCGCGCGCAGGAACAGGATCGCACCACTATGCGCGCCGGCGAAATCGCCGCTTTCCATTTGGAATTGGCGGGCAACGACAAGATCGAGGTCTGGTGCGAGCGTGAACGCAACGCCGGCCGCGACGCCGACAATGCATGCACTTGCCGCGAGTATTCGTACGGCGTCCACATGCGGCCGATTTGGGCCCATCGTCTGCTGTGTCACGGCAAGTCTCCCGCGCGGCCAGCGAGCACCGCGCCTGCCGGAACGTTGGCGAGACTGCATGACAAGTCGGTGAAGCTCTCGTGACAATTCCGCGACGCAGGCGGCCGGTGTTGTGCGGGCCGCACAGCTGTTCGCCTATTTCAGTGACGAGGCCACGAACGCGGCTGGCGCTTCTCGCACTCGACGACGTCAGCCAGACGGGTTCCGCACAGGGACCGTTTCAACCGTCACACCACTGCAATGAGCGTCGGCTTTGGTTCGGCACGTCAACGTGACGAATCGGAGACGCGCCGTGGCCGGAATGCCGCGAGCCCAGATGCGAGCCGCCTAGCATGCGAATCCTGATCGCGACGGATGCGTGGCACCCGCAGGTCAACGGCGTGGTGCGCACCTATGAACGGCTCGCAGCAGAAGCTCGCGCGCAAAGCGCCGAGGTTGTCTTCCTGTCACCCTCGGAGTTTCGCTCGCTGCCCTGCCCGGCCTATCGCAGCATCCGCCTGGCCATCCCCGACCGCAGGCGCGCCGATGACCTGATCGAGGCGGCCCGCGCCGACTTCGTGCACGTCGCGACGGAGGGACCGGTCGGGTTGATGGCGCGCTCGTTCTGCCAGCGCGCCAACCGCCCATTCACGACCGCGTATCACACAAAATTTCCCGAATACGCGTCCGCGCTCCTCTCCATACCGCCCCGCTGGTGCTTCACGCTGCTGCGCCGCTTTCACAACGCCGGCGCCGGCACGATGGTGGCAACCCAATCATTGGGTGCCGAGTTGCGCCGGCGCGGCTTCAAGCGCCTGATGCCCTGGACCCGCGGAGTCGATGCCGGGCTCTACCACCCGCGCGATGTGCGCCTGTTCGGCTCCGACCAGCCGGTGTTCCTGTACGTCGGGCGCGTCTCCAAGGAGAAGAACATCGAGGCGTTTCTGGAAGCCGATCTGCCAGGCAGGAAAGTCGTGGTTGGCGGCGGACCGCATCTGGCGACGCTGATGCGCCGCTTCCCCGACGTCACGTTCACCGGGCCGAAGACCGGCGAGGACCTGGCACAACACTACGCGTCGGCAGACGTATTCGTGTTTCCGAGCCGGACCGACACGTTCGGCCTCGTCGTGCTGGAAGCGATGGCCTCCGGCGTTCCCGTCGCCGCCTATCCCGTCACCGGTCCGATCGACATCGTCGAGCGGGGCGTCAGCGGCTACCTCGACGAGGACCTCGGCAAGGCGGCACGCGCGGCGCTCACGCTGGATCGCGCCAAGGTGCGGGAAGATTCATTCCGCTTCACCTGGGCCCGGACCGCCGAGCTGTTCCTGAACAACATCGGCAACGTCAGCGCTTGCACGGCAGCCCGTGTAGCGGCCGCACGCCAGGCACCTCGCAGCGGCGCGCACCCGGCCATGCCGCAGCACCTCGCGCCCAAGATCAACTGACTAGGCGGCGGCCGCATTCGGGCTGGTCAGCAGGTGGCCCTTGGGCGGCAGCATGACGTTGTCGAAGGTCTGCGTCAGCGCCTCTCCGGAAAAGAAGGCGATGGCGATCAACGGCACCGTTCCGGTGTTGCGCAGGTCGTGCCGCAGGTCCTTCGGCAGAACGAAGATGCTGCCCGGGCCGGCCGGCCAGGTGCCGTCGTCGCGCTGCAACTCACCGCTGCCGGCGATGATGTACTGCGTCTCCTCGAGACTGTCGGTGTGCCAGCCCAGATGTCCGCCAGGGGCGATCGAGAAGGGTACCACGACCGTGTTGTCCGCGCCTTTGCCACCGTAGCATGCGAACGCAGCGGTCCAGTCGATGGAAGCGTCGTCGGTGCTCGAAATGGGGATCATCTGCAGTTTGCTGAAATCGACAGGGTTCATGACAACCTCTCTGCATGATCACGGGGGCTCGACACACTGCACGGGCCGTGGGAGCGACCGCAATGTTAGCGGCAGTTGCGGGAGGCAAGTATCGGTACGAACCCTGAGTTGCGGATGTGCTTTACCCGCAGCGGATCAGCGATCCACGTGGGCCCTGCGCCACCTCCGGCGCGCCATCGACTTGCGGATCTACCCCGCATCACATCTCAGCACTACGGGATTGTATTCGCGCGCGCCGGGCGAGGCACAGCTCGCGCGCACCCAGCATCAGTACGGCGACCGCGAATGGCGCCACGAAATACAAAAACCGGAAGATCAGCAGCGACGCCAGCAGCTCCTCGGTCTGGAACTGTGGCAGCGCCAACAAGGTGGTCGCGTCGAATATGCCGAGACTGCCGGGGGCATGACTGATGAAACCGAGCAGCGTGGCCGACACGAATACGACCGCCACCACCGCGAAGTCGGTCGACGGCGTTGCCGGCATCAGCATGTAGAACGCCAGCGATCCGGCGGCGAAATCGAGGATGCCGATGCCGATCTGCACAAACGTCAGGCGCGCATCGGGCAGGATGATCCGCCAAGTGTCCCGACCGATCGGGCGGGGGCGGGGAAGCAGCCACACGAGATATCCGGCAATCGCCACGAGCGCGACGATGCCGAGTGACCGATTGATGGAGGCCGGCAGCTGCGTCACGGCTGCTGCGGCTTCCGGCGCATAGGCGAGTGCAATGCCGAGCACGACGATGTTGCCGAGCCAGAACGTCAGCCCGGTCACGAAGGCGATCCTAGCCACATCGACAATGCCCAACCCCCAGGCGGAATAGATGCGCAGGCGAACCAGTCCGCCGGTGAACACCGTGGCCCCGAGGTTGTGGCCGATCGTATAGCTGGTGAAGCTGGCGAACGCGGCGGTGCGGTAGGGGACGTGGTGGCGGCCAATGGTGCGCAGCGCGAAGTAGTCATAGAAGGTGACCGTGATGTAGCCGGCGACCACGAACACGCATGCCGTCAGCACCGCATGCGGCGGCGTGGCCATACCCGCCGTGACCACCTTGTCGAAGTCGACGTTGCGCAGCAGTCGCCACAAGATGCAAAGCGCGCCAGCGATCATGAGAACGCTGAGGATGGGGCCGATCCATTTCCAACCGGACCTGCTCCAACTGACCTGGGCGCCGGCCTTCCGCGATAGCGCGGAGCGCGCTTCGAGCATTCGCATGTCTTGGATGTTTCCTCGTGCTGGCGGCTGCAAACGAATCTCCTCGCCATGATCGCGGCCGAGCACGACAGGCGTGTTGCGCGTGCGTCGCATGCGCAGGCACGCACCAAGCCGTCCAATATGACGACATCAAACTGTCATCCAAGCCGCCTAGAAGCCTGTGCTTGCGTATGCCACGCGGATTCGTCTGTCTGCGGAACTGGCAGGCGGCGGGGGCGGGCAGATTTCCAACCACGGGAACGATCGTATGCATCGAGTACCCCCAGTGTGCGCCATGATGACGACTGAACAACAGACAGATGTCGCGCGTCTTCACGCCGCCAGCGGGCACGACGGGCGATGACAGCAGATATCGACAGACAGGCCGTCACTCGAGTCTATGCGCGCTGGGCACCCGTCTACGACTTCGTGTTCGGTGCCGTCTTTGCCAGAGCCCGGCGGGCGGCGATCGCCGCCAGCGACCGGGTCGGCGGACGCATTCTGGAAGTCGGCGTCGGCACGGGATTGTCGCTGCCCTACTACTCCCGCAACAGCCGCATCTTCGGCATTGACCTCTCCGAGGAGATGCTGCGCAAGGCCCGCCAGAAGGTGGCGGACCGGCAGCTGAGCAACGTCGAGAAGCTGGCCATCATGGATGCCGAGCATCTCGACTTCCCCGATGCGTCGTTCGACGTGGTGGTCGCACACTATGTGGTCAATACCGTGCCTCATCCGGAGATGGCGCTCGACGAGTTCGCGCGCGTGCTCAAGCCGGGCGGCGAGATCGTGATCATCAACCGTGTGGGCGCGGAGGACGGCGCCCGCCGCTTATTCGAGGAGTGGTTCCAGCCGTTCGCCACTCGGCTCGGCTGGCGCTCCGAGTTTCCCTGGAAACGGTTCGAGCAGTGGGCGCAGCGCACACGCCACAACGTGCGCCTGATCGAGCGCCAGCCCGTACCGCCCCTCGGCCATTTCTCGCTGATCCGGTTCGGCAAGGCTGCGGCCGCCGCCGGCGCGGGTCGGCTGGAAGCAACCAACGTCGTCTGAGTGCAGCTGAGCCCGTCAACGCTGAACATGAAGGATCGAGCAGATGAGCGGCTTTCTTGACGCCTTGCGCGAGCAACGGTGGGATGATCATCGCTACTACCACCACAGCCGCATCAATCAGTCATTGCACCTGCTGAGCGCGTTCAGTTTCGTCTGTGCCTATGTGATCGTGTTCAAGAGCCCCGCCACCGCCGTGCTGCTGGCATGGCTGGTCGGCATGACCAGCCGGCAGGCCGGTCACTTCTTCTTCGAGCCGAGGGACTACGACGAAGTCAATCAAGCGACGCACGACCACAAGGAAGAGATCAAGGTCGGCTACAATCTGCAGCGCAAGGTGGTGCTGATGACCATCTGGGCGCTGTCGCCGCTGGCCCTTTACGTCGATCCGACGCTGTTCGGCGTGTTCGAGGCGCACACAGACACTGCAGGCTTCATGCACAACGTCGCCCTGATGTGGCTCGCCATCGGCGTCGGCGGACTGATCTTCCGCACCGTGCACCTGTTCTTCCTGAAAGATGTGCAAACGGGCCTGGTGTGGGCGACGAAGATCGTCACCGACCCGTTCCACGACATCAAGCTCTATTACAAGGCGCCTCTCTATCTGGCGCGCGGCGAGCTGATCGATCCGCGGCACGGGCAACATCACCTCGATGACGAGGACGACGCGATGGCGGCAACCGGGCGCAAGGGCGGCTAGCTGGCCACGGTGTGGCTGGATCGCCGTGGAGCTCGATTGGTCATGGTCAGGCGTGGCCCGACCATTCATCCCTCAGCTTGCGCAGGTGCCTATGGATGGCTGGATCTTCGGGACAAGCCCGAGGATGACAGCTTTGCCGTGCATTCCGGCTCAGTCGGGAAGGAAAACAACACTACGTCGCCGAGACCGGCTTCAGCGGAGCGGGATGGCGGGGGCGGCCGGTGAACACTTGCGAGATCATTTCCAGAAGGATTTGCCGCTTGATCGGCGTCGCCGCCGCGCTTGTGTCTGCCCACCACCAGCCATCCTGATGCATGGTGCGCACGGCGGCGACAAAGCGGTCCGCCACCGCCTGGAAATCATCCTCGGTGTAGTTCAGGCTGAAGATCAGGCGGCCGGTGCCGATCCAACTGAGGGCCAGCCCCTCGGCGCGCAGGTAGTACTGCAGCATCCAGTTGTAGCGGGACGGCTGCGTGTAGTTGACGGTCCAGATGGTGGACAGGTTGGCGACCTCGACAGGCAGGCCCTCGTCGCGCAGCCGCTGATTGAGACTCTGGGCGCGCTCGTTCCAGACTTCGTCGAGATTGTCGTAGATGGCGCGCACATCGGGATCTTCCAGGCGCTGCAGGAACTCGCACATGGCGCCCATCACATAAGGGTGCGAGTTGAACGTGCCGCGCGCAAAACAGACGTCGACGGGGCGATTGTCGCGATACCGCTTCATGAGGTGCTTGCGGCCGCAGGCCACGCCGACCGGCAGTCCGCCGCCCAGCGTCTTACCGTAGGTGACGAGGTCGGCGCGCACGCCGAAATATTCCTGCGCCCCGCCCGCAGCCAACCGGAAGCCGACGAACACCTCGTCGAATATGAGAACGATGCCGCGCGCATCGCACACGGCGCGCAGCTGCTTGAGCCAGGCCGAGTAGGCCTGCCGGTCGAAGTGGGCGGTGCGCGAGCTGTCCACCAGCGCCGAGTCGGCGGGCGCCGACGCGTTGGGATGCAGCGCCTGCAACGGGTTGACCAGCACGCAGGCGATGTCGCGCCTCGTGCGCAATACGCGCAGGGTGTCCTCCGACATTTCCTTCAGCGTGTAGGTCTCGCGGGCGGGGATCGGATTGCCGACGCCCGGCTGCACATCGCCCCACCAGCCGTGATAGGCCCCGCAGAAGCGCACCAGATGCCTGCGGCGCGTATGATACTGGGCGAGCCGCACGGCCTGCATGACCGCCTCGGTGCCCGACATGTGGAACGAGACCTCGTCCAGGCCGGAGATCTGCGTCAGGCGCGCCACGTTGTAGGCGACTACGGGATGGTAGGCGCCGAGCACGGGGCCGAGATCGCGCACTCGCTGCGCGCCCTTGTCCATGCAGGCCTTGTAGAAGTCGTAGCCGAACAGGTTGACACCGTAGGAGCCGGTCAGGTCGTAGAAACCATTGCCGTCGAGGTCGGTCAGCGTGACGCCGGCCGACGACTGCCAGAACGATCCGGCGCTCAGATGCTCGCGCACCAGCCGGCTGAACTGGAACGGCACCCGATAGGTGGACGTGAACTGCAGGTCAGAGACGCTGTCCTTGACTTCCGCCGTCAGCTGGCGGGACCTGGCGAAATGCTGCTCGTACAGCTGGGCCAGGCGTATGAACCCGTCGCGCCGGCTGGCGGCCACGTCGTCGGGCGCGTTGTCGGCTCGGAAGAACTCGGCTTCGTCGAACTCGTAGAACGGAATGAGTGCGGCAAGGCGGCGCGACATGCGCGAATGGCCGGCCAGCGACCGGTGCTTGGCCTTCGACAGCAGCAGGCGCGACCTGACTTTCGCCAGCGCGGCACCAAGGCCGACTGCGCCGAGCCCGTAGAGCGCGTATGTCGTGTAGAGCTGATCCATTCTCCGCCTACCTATGCGAGACCGAGCGACGCGGCATGACAGTCCGATCCCTCATAGCCAAATTCACCGAGCACGAGGGTGTCAATTTCCTGCTTACCAATCGGATTCCGCGACGGCTGGCAACCAGCTTCGTCGGGTGGTTCAGCCGGATCGAACAGCCGATCGTGCGCGATGTATCAATCCGCATCTGGCGCCTGTTCTGCGATCTCGATATGAGCGAGGCAAAAGAGACGCACTTCAAAAGTCTGCGCGACTGCTTCGTGCGCGAGCTCAAGGACGGCGCTCGGCCGATCAATGCCGATCCGGGCGTGCTCGTCAGCCCGTGCGATGCGATCGTCGGCGCCGGCGGATCGATCGCCGGCACCGAGATCCTGCAGATCAAAGGCTCCGCCTATTCGCTGCAGGAGTTGCTCCTCGATCGTGACCTCGTGGAATTCTACCGGGACGGCTGCTACGTGACGCTGCGCCTGACGGCGGCCATGTATCACCGCTTTCACGCGCCCCACGATTGCGTGGTGGAGCAGGTCACGCACATCTGGGGCGACGCCTGGAACGTCAATCCGATCGCGCTCAAGCGGGTCAGGAAACTGTTTTGCAAGAACGAGCGGGCCCTGCTCCGCACCCGGCTGCAGGCGACCGGTCATATCGTCACGCTGGTGCCGGTGGCGGCCATCCTGGTGGCCGGCATCCGCCTGCGGTTCGTCGACATTGTCGTCGATCCCCGGCGCTGCGAGCCGCAGGCGATCCCGTGCGGCACGCCGTTCCGGAAGGGCGATGAGATGGGCTGGTTCGAGCATGGCTCGACGATCATTGTGCTGGCGCCGAAGGGGTTTGCGCTGTGCGAGGCCGCATCCACCGGCACCACCATCCGCATGGGCCAGCCACTGATGCGGCTTCCCTAGGCAGGGCGAGCTCTGAGCGCAACTGCGAGACGAGTGAGGAAGCGCACCCTTCCCTTGCGGCGCCGGGTTTCGGATGATGCGTGTTGCATGGCCGGCACCTAGCATTCATGCGTGACGGATCGGTGACAGTGCCATGACAGGCTGGCATGTTCATGCGTAGTGTGCAGACGCCGACGCCGGAAGGACCTGTGCCTGAGATTGCGGACCCCGCCTGAATGACCAAAGCAAGACCGGCACGCATGTCCTGGATCACGTGGGCCATCATCCTTGTGCTGCTGCCGATCGCGGCGGTCGCGTTCGGCGCCTGGTACGCGCTGGCGGTGCCGGGCACGGCGCATGAAGGCCCGCTGCCGGCGGTAACGACAGAGGAGCGCGACCTCGCGGCACGGTTGCGAACGCATGTGACGGCAATCGCCAGCGTGCCCCACAACATCAAGCACTACGCGGCCCTGGAGCGGTCGGCCCAATACATCGAGCGCGTCCTGCAGGAGCAGGGCTACCCCATCAACCGGCAGATTTTCGATGTCGCGGGGCAGGTTGTGCGCAACATCGAGGCGACGCGCGAGCCGCAGAACGGCTCGCCGAGGTCGCAGACGCTGGTGGTGGGTGCCCACTACGACTCCTGGGAAGACGCGCCGGGCGCCAATGACAACGGCACAGGCGTCGCCGCCACGCTGGAACTGGCGCGGCTGCTGAAGGACTGGAACCCCGAGAAGCTGCGCATCCGCTTCGTGCTGTTCGTCAACGAGGAGCCGCCCTACTTCCGCACGCCGGACATGGGCAGCTGGCGCTATGCCAAGCAGCTTTCCGAGCATGGCGAGCGTGTGCGCGGCATGATCTCGCTGGAGACCATAGGTTACTTCTCGGACAAGCCGGGCTCGCAGGAGTTTCCGCCGCCGTTCGGTATGATCTACCCCTCGGTCGGCAATTTCATTGCGGTGGTGGGCATGCCGGCCTCGCGCAAGTTCCTGCACGAGGTGATGGGCTCCCTGCGCCAGCACACGGCCTTTCCGACCGTCGGCGGGGTGGCGCCCGACGCCGTTCCGGGCATCGGCTGGTCGGACCACTGGGCGTTTCGCGAGTTCGGCTTTCCGGCCATTATGCTGACCGACACGGCGCCATTCCGCTATCCGCACTACCATCGGCCGAGCGATACACCGGACAAGATCGACTATGCCAGGCTGGCGCGCATCACCAAGGGCGTGGAACGTGTCGTACGTGACATTGCGCGCTGACCGGAGCGGGGTGCTGGCGATGCGGTGCGCGGGACGGCTACTCGCACTCCTTCTCCTTGCGTTGGCGGCGGCCGGCCCCGCAACGGCCCAGGAAGCGCAGCCCCTCTACATCCGCGAGGCGTTGCGCGTTGCCATGCCGGAAGCCGGTGCAAAAGGGCTGGAGGCCATTCTCGTGCGGCCCGCCGGTGCGGGGAAGTATCCGCTGGTGCTCATGAATCACGGCGCCCCACGCAAGCCCGGGGACCGCGCCGGCATGACGCCGCTCGCGTTCCTGCCGCAAATGATGGAGTTTGCCCGGCGCGGCTGGGCCGTTGCCGCCGTCATGCGACGCGGGTACGGGGATTCCGGAGGCGGCTTCGCCGAAACAGCCGGCACCTGCCAGAGCCCCGATTACCTGGCCTCCGGGCGGTCGGCGGCCAAGGATCTGCGCGCCGCCATCGAATATCTGTCCCGCCGGCCCGACATCGACGCAACACGCGTCATGAGTGTCGGGCAGTCTGCTGGCGGCTTCTCCACTGTCGCGCTCACGGCCGACCCTCCAGCCGGGCTGGTGGCGGCCATCAGCTTCGCGGGCGGACGCGGCTCGCCCAAGGACGGCGAGGTGTGCGCTGAGGATCGGTTGGTCGATGCTTTTGCAGCATTCGGCAAGACCTCGCGCATTCCGATGCTGTGGGTCTACGCCGACAACGACCTGTTCTTCGGACCAGAGCTCGTGCAACGCCTGCACCAGGGTTTCTCGGGTGCGGGAGGTGATGCAGAACTCGTCAAGCGTCCTGCCTTCGGCAAGGATGGACACGCGCTGTTTGCTCTCGGCATTCCGCTGTGGACGCCGTACGTCGATGCGTTTCTGAAGCGTCACCAGCTCTTGCTGCGCGACAGCCTGCTGCCCGTCCCGCTGCCCAACATTGCGATGCCTGCAGGTCTCGGCCAGGGCGGGCGCAACGCGTTCGCCTACTACCGGGCCGCTGGCTCACACAAGGCGTTCGCCGTATCGCCAAGCGGGGCGTTCGGCTTGCGGATCGCTCGCCGCACGGTCGAGGAGGCACGCCAGGGTGCGCTCGAGAATTGCGCAAAGCGCGCCACCGATTGCCGCATCGTCATCGTCGACGAGGCCGCGCAGCAACCCGTGCCGTGACGCGGCTCAGCTTGTCTTGGCCTGCCGCGCGTTCATGGCCGTCGTCACGTAGCGGATGCAGGCCGTGCGAGCCATGAACGGCTGCTGCGCCCAGGCGACGAAGCAGACGGGGGCCGCGTATTTCATGAGCGTCTGCCGCCACGGGTAGGCGAAATTGATCTTCTTGTTGTAGTGGCGGCGCCAGACCTTGAGGTTGCTCAGCTGCTCGTCGGCCGCCTGCAGCGCCGCGTCGAGGCTCTCCTGCGAGCTGTAGTCGGCATCGCGCAGGATTTCCAAGAAGCCGTCGTAGGCGCGCTGCACTTTCGACTTGTCCCAGCTGGTCAGGACCTCGGCAAAGCCGCCTTTGAGGAGGATGAGGTTCTTGATCTCCTCGCTGGCGAGCAGACCGATCAGCGTGCCGGTAGCCGCGCGGATCGCGATGTTGGCAAGGGCAGCTTGCCCCTCCGGCGTATCGGGCGCATTGCCGCCGCACAACGCCACGGCCGCCTTCTTCACGTTGGGGTTGCCGGTGCGATAGGCGCGCAGTACATCGGCGCTGATGGCGTTGGCCACGCCCTCACGCGGCATGTAGCGGCGCAGCAGGCTCCAGGCCATAGTGGCGACCGTCATGGGCCGGGCGATCAGGCCCTCCTTCTCGCGCAGGCCGTAGGTCTGCCAGCCGCGGATATCTTCGGGGACGAACTCGAGATAGATGGCGGTGCGCTGGGTCTCGGCGACGTGCTCGAACTGCTCCTCGCTGATGCCGCCCTTCTCCGCCCCGAGCTGCTTGAGATGGTTCCAGCCGATCATCGGATTGCGCCGCCGCTCTTCGATCGACTTGTCCTTGTAGCCGGGCGCCGCATTGAAGGTATCGATCAGCTTGCCGAGCGCCGTGTTGCCGAACGCGCGCTTCTTGACCAGCGAGTATTCCTGCGGCCCGAGGTTGGCGACCGTGAACTGGCCCTCGGAGCAATAGAATGCGCCGTTCTGCTTGAGGAACTGCTCCTTGCTGAGCTTGGCCATGTTGTTGGCGACGCGCTGCAGGGTGCGCCGGTCGTAGCCCTCGAGCGGGTTGTAGTAGTATTCGCGGTAGATCGGGTCTTTGTCCTCGTCGACGAACGGCACGGTGAGGGCCGCCGCCACGTCCCACAAGTCGGCGTTGCGGTAGTAGGCGGCCAGCGTCTCGGCCGGGATCGGCCGGCGCACGCCGCCCTGGTAGTCGATGCCGACGAGATGGGCGTTGTAGCTGATGTAGGCCTTGTCGGTGAGCGGGCCGTAGTCGGTCGGCCAGTCGCTCTTGACGGTGGTGGGACGGCCCTTTTCGTCGAAGCCTGCGGAATAGCCGCCGGAATGCCAGGTGGCGCCGACGGAATCGGCCAGGATCTCCTTCAACGTGCCGCCCTGCGCGTAGGAGGTCGGGGCGGTAGGGTTCTCTTTGTCGACGAACCAGCTGAACAGGGTCATCAGCTTGATGACGCGCATGTTCTGCTTCTTCAGTTCATGTACGAGCTGATCGATGTGGGTGTGCAGAACACCGCCCGTGCCCTCCGTGCTGTAGGCCAGCACGCGATTGCCGAGACCCTCAGGCAACGCGAACTGATGCGCGGGCGTGGTTAGCACCACCTGCTCGTTGAGTGCGGCCAGCAGAGGCTTGGCATCTGCACCGGAGGGCCCAGCCTGCTCGAGCACGGCCGTCATGATGCGGCGGACGGGGACGAACGTGCGCGACTCGTAGACCTGCTCGGGCCGCGTGTAGGTGCCGACCAGCGGCTTGCCGGCGATGTCCTTCGGCGTGGTCCTGAAATGATTGTAGGCGGGCTGGTTCAGGGCATCGAGCTTCAGGCGACCGGCGGGGGTGCCGACCACCTTGCTCATCTCGGCCGTCATCGGCACGGCCTGGCCGACCGGGTTGAGGCTACCGAAGCGCAGCTCTCCGCCCGTGCTTTCAGCTTTCACCCCGGACACGAAGATGCCGCTGCCCTGGCGCCTCGGTGGCGTCTTGGACACCACCCCGCCGTCGTTCTTCCACTGCTTGGGAAGGTCCAGTTTCCAGTCGCCAGGCAGGCCGACGCGAGTCAGCTCGGCGGACTCCTTGGTCTGGACGGGAACGGGCACCTTGGGCGGCTGGGCCTTGCCCTTGAGGCTACCTTGCGCCAGCGCGGAAACATGCATCCACAGCGGGCTCGTCGAGAGTACCCCGAGCGTCCGCAGCAAAGACCGCCTGTCCATGAGATCCCTTCCCAAACCAATGCCCGCCCCAGTGGGCTACAAAATAGCTTCTCTCGCGGGCCACTGCGAGCGCGCTGTCGCGCGCCATGTCATCCCGCGGCGCCGAGAATACCCTGATGCAAAAACGGCAGCGCCCGCCGAATCCGTTCAGTCGGATCGGCCACGCTGCCAAACTATTGAAATGCGGGAGGATTTTTTAGCGCCGCAGCGCGCGAAGCTACTCGAGAGCCGCCGCTGCGCTGAACGGGCCGGAGCCGGGCGCAAAAGCGATCAGCGCTCGACGAAGGCCTTTTCGACCACGAACGTGCCCGGCTCGCTGACTGAGCCTTCGATGAAACCGCGCTCCTCGAGCACCTCGCGCATGTCCTTGAGCATCTGTGGGCTACCGCACAGCATCGCGCGATCCTGCGCCACATCCAGCGACGGTAGGCCGATGTCGCTGAAAAGCTGGCCGGATGTGACGAGGTCGGTGACCCGCCCGCGATTGTGAAAGGGCTCGCGGGTCACGGTCGGATAGTAGATCAGCTTGTCGCGCACGTAGTCGCCGATCAGCTCATCGCGCGGCAGATCGGCCGTGATGCGCTCGCCGTAGGCAAGCTCGGCCACCTGCCGGCAGCCGTGCACCAGCACCACCTTCTCGAAGCGCTCGTAGGTCTCGGGATCGCGGATGATGCTCATGAACGGAGCAAGGCCGGTGCCGGTGCTGAGCAGGTAGAGGAAGCGGCCGGGCAGCAGGTTGTCGACCACCAGCGTTCCGGTCGGCTTCTTGCTGACCAGGATGCGGTCGGATTGCTTGATGTGCTGCAGGCGCGAGGTGAGCGGACCGTCCTGAACCTTGATGGAGAAGAACTCCAGCGTGTCCTCGTAGTTCGGGCTTGCCATGCTGTAGGCGCGTACCAGCGGGCGACCGCCGTCGGTCTCGATGCCCATCATCGTGAACTGGCCGTTGCTGAAACGGAACGAGGGGCTGCGCGTGGTCGTGAAGCTGAAGAGACTGTCGGTCCAATGCCGAACGGACAGCACGGTCTCCTGCGTGTAGGCGCTCATGATCGATCCCAGCTCTTCGTGCGTAGGCGGCAGTTTGGTCTGCCGTTCCTATGTAGATGGCTTGTCGCGCCGCCTTGTGGCGCGTCAATGCCGGGTCAGTCAACCGGACAGACCGCCACATGATTCAGGGCAAAGGGCACGCATTCGGCACGGCAAAGACGGTGATTTCGGTGCAGGCCGCTCGACAAGCAAAAGCGCCCGGCGCCGTGCACAAATCGGGCAAAAAGCGTGCAATTCGTCCCACTTGATTGGAAACATGCGCGGCTTGCAGCATAGTTCTGCAAAATTGGTCGATCAGGGAAGGATGCGCATGCACACGTCGAGCGTGGATCCGGACCGGCACACCAAGACCGACTACATCGCATGCCCGAAAGTGTAAGGCTCGTCCGCACGCGCGCGGAAGCGCTAGCCAACCATCCGGCGGCCATCGTTGCGGGGCTCGGAGCGTTGCTCATTGCGCTCATTCTGGTCGCTTCGACGGTCGGCGCCTATCCGCTCTCGCTCGGCGAGATGCTGGCGGCGCTGGGCCGCCGGCTGACGGGGGCGGCGCCGGTCGGGCAGGTCGATACCGTCCTGTTCGAGGTGCGGCTGCCGCGCGTGTTCGCGGCCGTGGTGGTGGGTGCAGCGATCGCCGGTGCGGGAGCGGCGTATCAGACGCTGTTTCGCAATCCGTTGGTGTCGCCCGATATCCTGGGCGTA
>Ga0209813_10000274_pt1 | contig 14540 bp, 12 predicted proteins | sample EndMethybrTD3033_FD_187596 | JGI IMG/M metagenome (GOLD analysis project Ga0209813, IMG submission 187596) | Populus endosphere microbial communities from Tennessee, USA - Endosphere MetaG P. TD hybrid TD303-3 (SPAdes) (version 2) | ecosystem: Host-associated > Plants > Roots > Endosphere... | reverse complement strand
CGACAATACCCCGCTCAAATCCTATGGCGCGCAGCCTGCCAGTGCGCCGCGCCCGCGCGTTGCCGAGGCCCCAGCAGCCCGTACTACATCGCCCCGTCCTGCCCCAGCCCGCCCTGAATCGCGCCCCGCCGGCGCGCCGCCACGCCGGCCGGCCGCGCCGGATGCCCCCACACCGGCACGGGGGCCGGTCAGGCGCGAAGGGCGTGTCAGCGGCGGCGAGCTGGAACGGGCTGACCGCGCCAGCTTCGTCGACCGGCCGGGTAAGCCCGGCCAGCGCCGCAAGCCGGGCGCTCCCAAGCCCGGCAGTTCGAAGCCTGGTGGCTTCAAACCCGGCGGTTTCAAGCCCGGTGGCCCGAAATCAGGCGGTCCCAAATCGGGTGGCCCTAAGTCCGGTGGAACCCGCAAACCCGGTGCCAACAAGCCGGGACCCCGCAAATGAGGATCGTCGCTGGCCAATGGCGCGGGCGCAACCTGGTCGCGCCGCGCGGGGACACCACTCGCCCGACCGCGGACCGCACGCGCGAGACGCTGTTCTCCATGCTGGTCAGCCGGCTGGGTTCGTTCGAGGATCTGGCCGTCGCCGACCTGTTCGCCGGGTCGGGCGCACTGGGACTAGAGGCGCTGTCGCGCGGTGCGGCGAGCTGCCTGTTCGTGGAGCAGGACGCCCCGGCGATCCGCGCGCTGCGCCAGAACATCGCCGCGCTCCACGCCCAGTCGCAATGCGACGTGCGCGCCGCCTCGGTCCTGTCGCTCGCCCCGGCGAAGCAGCCGCTCGACCTGATCCTGCTCGATCCGCCTTACGGCAGCGGCGCGGGGGCGGTGGCGCTGGACAAGCTGGAGCGGCTCGGCTGGATCGGCCCCGCGACATGGGTCAGCCTGGAGACGCAGGCCGACGAGGATGCCGCCGTGCGCTCGCTCGACGTCGTGGCGGAGCGTCGGGTCGGCAAGGCGCGGATCACTCTGCTGCGGGCAAAGGGCGCGAAAGACTGACGCCTACCAACGTCACCACGCCCGCCACCGACAGAAGCAGCCCGGCCTGCGCGCCGCGTCCTTCTGCGGCCAGCATCTGCGCCAGAAGCGGCGTCACCGCGCCCCCGACGATGCCGCCGGCGTTGAACGCCACCGATATGCCGCTGTAGCGCACCTGCACCGGAAACAGGGTCGGCAGCCACGCGCCGAGCGGGCCGTAGATATAGCCCATCACCGTCAACGCCGCCGCCAGCGTGGCGAATACCGTCCACAGCGAGCCTGCGCCCAGGCCGGGGCCGAACACTACGCCCAGCGCTACCGTGGCCAGCGCACCGATCTGGAGCACGCGGGCGGGAGAGGCGCGGTCCGAATGGATCGCCGCCAGGACGATGCCGAGCGCGAGGAAGCAATTGGCGCCGAGTTGAACCGAGAGAAACGTCTCGCGCGCGTAACCCAGCGGCCCGGTGCCCTGCGCCAGCGCATAGGCGGTGGCGAGATAGAAGACCGCGAAACAGGCGATCACCCCGGCGGTGCCGGTGAGCACGGGCGTGAGGTGATTGCGAAACAATTGCGCCAGGGGGACGGCGGGCGGGTGCGAACGCTCCATGGCTTCCCTGAACGCCCGCGTTTCGCCGATGCGCAGCCGCACCCAAAGGCCGATGCCGACCAGCACCGCGCTCGCCAGGAAGGGAATGCGCCAGCCCCAGGCGACGAAATCGGCGTCCGACAGGCCCAGGCCCAGCAGCAGGAACAGGCCGTTGGCGGCCAGGAAACCCACTGGCGCGCCCAGCTGCGGCGCGGCGCCGAAGCGCCCTTCCCAGCCCGGCGGCGCGTTCTCCACCGCCAGCAGCGCCGCCCCGCCCCATTCCCCGCCGAGGCCGAAACCCTGGCCGAAGCGCAGCACGCACAGCAGCAGCGGCGCGATCCATCCAGCCATGGCGTATGTCGGGAGGAAGGCGATCAGCAGCGTCGAGGTGCCCATCAGCATGAGCGAGGCGACGAGCGTGGACTTCCGCCCGATGCGATCGCCGAAATGGCCGAAGGCGATGGCGCCCACCGGCCGCGCGACGAAGGCTATGCCGAAGCTCATCAGCGCAAACATCGTCTGCGCCGCGGCCGATTCGGCCGGGAAGAACAGAGGTCCGAACACCAGCGCGGCGGCGGTCGCGTAGATGTAAAAATCGTAGAACTCCACCGCCGTGCCGACGAGCGCGGCGGTGAGAATGCGGGAATGCTGGCGGATCGGACTCATGGCCCGGGGGCGTCCCCGATGGACGCCCCCGAGTCAAGCCGCGCTACTTACGGCTTGCCGGCTTACTTGCCGCCCGGATTCCGGCAACCGTCCTGCACGGTGCGCGAACAGACCGGATAAGTCTTATTCGCCGCCTCGGCGGGCGGAGCCGTCATCGCGCCCTTGTAAGGCCCCGCCTGATAGCCGGGATCGGCGGGCATAGCCGGCGGCACTGGCGTGCTGGCGGTATCGGGGTTGGGCGGGGTCGGCGAAGCGGGCATGTCGCTGCCGCGCGGATTGGCCTGGACCTGCTCGGTCGGCATCGCGCCCGGCGTAGGAGCGTCGCCCGGCGCGGCGGTGCTGTCGGGCATCGGCGCGGCGCTGGGCGCAGGAGCGCCGGCAAGCTGCGCCTCGATCGAAGCCCACGCGGCCGCGCGCTGGGCCGGCGGCATGTCGTAAAGCTGCTTGCGCTGCTCGTTGGTCAGCGCCCACCAGCCCTTCTGCTGGCTGGGCGTCAGGCTCCAGAAATAGGACTGATATTCGGCCGGCCAGCTGTCGTAGGCGGTCTTCTGCGGGGCGGGCCATGCATCATAAGACGCCTTCTGCGCCGACGTCTGCGCGGGCGCGCCCGCTGGGGTGCCGGGCGTCTGTGCGGTGAGGGCGGTGGTTCCGCCGGCCAGCGCCAGCGCGGCGACGCCGGCAAGGAATAATCTGCGCATCTCGTCTCTCCAGTTTTACCGAAACATGGGGGCGTTAACCGGTCGTCCACCCGATTGTTCCGCTCCTTCGCCGCGCCGACAAGCCGAACCGCCCTTGCGCCGCGCCATCTTGTTCCCTAGCTGTTCGCGGGTGTCGCAACCGCTCCAACCTTTCGCCGGACAAGCTCCCGCCGATGCAGATCCGCTGCTGGCGAGCCTGAACGAACCGCAGCGCGAAGCCGTGCTGACCACCGAAGGTCCGGTGCTGATGCTGGCAGGCGCCGGCACCGGCAAGACGGCGGCGCTCACCGCCCGGCTGGCGCATCTGGTGCGCGCGCGCCTGGCCTGGCCGTCCGAGATCCTCTGCGTAACGTTCACCAACAAGGCGGCGCGCGAGATGCGCGAACGCGTGGGCCATCTGATCGGCCCGGCGGTGGAAGGCATGCCCTGGCTGGGCACCTTCCATTCGATCGCCGCCAAGATGCTGCGCCGCCATGCCGAGCTGGTGGGGCTGCAATCGAACTACACGATCATCGACACCGATGACCAGCTGCGCCTGCTCAAGCAGCTGATCCAGGCCAACGATCTCGATGAAAAGCGCTTTCCCGCGCGCCAGCTGGCCGGGCTGATCGATCGCTGGAAGAACCGCGGTCTCAACCCCGCCGATCTCGACGCGGCGGAGAACGAGGCTTACGCCAACGGACGCGGCCAGCAGTTCTACCAGCTTTATCAGGACCGGCTGAAGGCGCTGAACGCCTGCGATTTCGGCGATCTGCTGCTCCACATGCTGAACGTGCTGCGCGGGCATCGCGATGTGCTGGAACAGTATCAGCAGCGCTTCAAATATGTGATGGTGGACGAATATCAGGACACCAACCAGGTCCAGTACCTGTGGCTACGCCTGCTCGCCCAGGTCCGCCGCAACATCTGCGTGGTCGGCGACGACGACCAGTCGATCTATTCATGGCGCGGCGCCGAAGTCGCCAATATCCTCAAGTTCGAAAAGGATTTTCCCGGCGCGAAGATCATCCGGCTCGAACAGAACTACCGCTCGACGCCCGACATCCTCGCCGCCGCTTCCGGGCTGATCGACGCCAACAGCCAGCGGCTGGGCAAGACCTTGTGGACCACGCGCAATGGCGGCGACCGCGTGCGCGTGATCGGCGTCTGGGACGGGCCGGAGGAAGCGCGGCGGATCGGCGAGGAGATCGAGCGGCTGGAGCGGGAGGGCGCCCCGCTGAACGAAGTGGCGATCCTCGTGCGCGCGCAGCACCAGACGCGCGAGTTCGAAGATCGCTTCATAACCATCGGCCTCAACTACAAGATAGTCGGCGGTTTCCGGTTCTATGAGCGCGCGGAAATCCGCGATGCCCTGGCCTATCTCAGGATCGTCGCCCAGCCGGCGGACGACCTCGCGTTCGAGCGCATCTACAACACCCCCAAGCGCGGCCTTGGCGACAAGACGCTGGAAAAGCTACACCGCGTGGCGCGCGCGCGCGCCATCCCGCTGGCGCATGCCGCGCTGGAGATCGCCGACAGCGACGAATTGCCCGCCCGCGCGCGCAACACGCTGCTTTCGCTGATGCGCGACTTCGCCCGCTGGCGCGACCTTCTGGGAACCACCAGCCCCGCCGAACTGGTGCGCACGATCCTGGACGAATCGGGCTATACCGCCGCGCTCCAGGCCGAGCGCAGCGCCGAAGCCACCGGCCGGCTGGAGAACCTGTCAGAACTCGCCCGCGCCATGGAGGAATACGAATCGCTCGGCGACTTCCTCGAACATGTCAGCCTGGTCATGGACAACGACGCCGCGCAGGGCGTCGAAAAAGTCACGATCATGACCATCCACGCGGCCAAGGGGCTGGAGTTCGACAACGTGTTCCTGCCCGGCTGGGAAGAAGGCCTGTTCCCGTCGCAGCGCGCGCTCGACGAAGGCGGCCTCGCCAGCCTGGAGGAGGAACGCCGGCTGGCCTATGTCGCGATCACCCGCGCGCGGCGGCGCTGCACGATCCTCCATGCCGCCAATCGCCGCATCTATGGCCAGTGGACAAGCTCGATCCCGTCGCGCTTCATCGCCGAGCTGCCACCGGCGCATATCGAGCAGGAAACGACGCTGACCGGCGGCGCCTCTCTGTGGCGGGCGCAATGGTCGGAACATTCCGATCCCTTCACCGATGTCGCCCGCGCCCAGCCGTCACGCGTGATCACCCGCGGCCCCGGCTGGCAGCGCGCCGCATCGCAGACTTACGACCCCGCCCCGCGCCGCATCGCTGAACCGACACGCAGCGCCGCCAGATTCGCCGCCAAGCCGCGCGGCGACATCGCCCTTGGCGCGCGCGTGTTCCACGACAAGTTCGGTTACGGCACGGTGGCCGCGCAGGAAGGCAACAAGCTGGAAATCGATTTCGAAACCGGCGACCGCAAGCGCGTGATCGACAGCTTCGTCAAGCTGGCTTGACGGGACGCTCCCTCAGCGCACTCCTCGGTGGAAAGATTTCCTGGCCGTGCCGCCTAAGCGAGGACTGCGAAGCTGTCGCGCGAGGCAAGGTTGCGCGCCTTACCCTGGAAAGCACCACCCAGCCGCGAGAGGTTACACCAGCGCCGACACGCTGAGGAAGCCCGGAATCGGACCGTTCCAGTCCTGATCGCCCCGATCCTGCATCGATGCACGGCGCGGTTCGGGGGCGGGTTTCGGTTCGGCGCGCCGGGGTTCCGCACGCTTCGGCGCGGCGCGGACCGGCTCTGCTTCGGCAACGGAGGGTTCGGCGCGCTTCTCGGTGCGGGCGTTTTCGCGGCGCGGCTTGTCCTCGCGCTCGCGGCGGGGGCGTTCCCTGGACTGGCGCTCCTCGGCCCTCGCCGGGCGTTCTTCGGCCTTGGCTTCGGCGGCGATCTCGAACAGCGGGATCGCGCCGCCGGTCAGCTTCTCGACATTGGCGATCGCTTCGGCGTCCTCATCGGCGACGAAAGTGAACGCACGGCCGGTGGCGCCGGCGCGGCCGGTGCGGCCGATGCGGTGGACATAGTCGTCCGGGTGCCAGGGCGTGTCGAAATTAAAAACGTGGCTGACGCCCTTGACGTCCAGACCGCGCGCGGCGACGTCACTGGCGACGAGGATGTTGATCGTGCCCGCCTTGAAGCGGTCGAGTTCGGCGATGCGCGACGACTGGTCCATGTCGCCATGGATCTCGCCGGCGGAAAAGCCATGCTGCTTCAGGCTTTTCGCCAGCTCCCGAACCGTCGTCTTGCGGTTGCAGAAGATGATCGCGGTGTTGACGTTGTCGGTGCGCAGCAGGTGGCGCAGCACCTCGCGCTTGCCGCGGCTCTGCACCTTGACCTTGTGCTGCGCGATATTGGTGTTGTTCGACGCCGGGCGGGCGACTTCGATATATTTTGGGTTCGACAGGAAGCGATCCGCCAGCTTCTTGATCGGCGGCGGCATCGTCGCCGAGAACAGCAGCGTCTGGCGATTAGCCGGCAGCTTGGTGCAGATCTTCTCGATGTCGGGGATGAAGCCCATGTCGAGCATGCGGTCGGCTTCGTCGATCACCAGCAGATTGCAGCCGGTGAGCAGGATCTTGCCGCGTTCGAACAAGTCCATCAGGCGGCCGGGCGTGGCGATCAGCACGTCGACGCCTTCGCTGAGCGCCTTGATCTGGTCGCCCATCTGCACGCCGCCGATCAGCAGCGCCATCTTGAGATCGTGGTTCTTGCCGTACTTCTCGAAATTCTCGGCAACCTGGGCGGCCAGTTCGCGCGTCGGTTCCAGGATCAGCGAACGCGGCATCAGCGCGCGGCGACGGCCATGGGCCAGGATGTCGATCATCGGCAGCACGAAGCTGGCGGTCTTGCCGGTGCCGGTCTGGGCGATGCCGATCAGGTCGCGCATCATCAGGACGGACGGGATCGCCTGCGCCTGGATCGGCGTCGGCGTATCGTAACCGGCCGAAATGACCGATTGCAGCAATTCGTCGGACAGGCCGATATCGGCAAATTTCATAGGCTTCGCTGGGATCTTTACGAAAGGGTGCGGCCGGCCGTTTTCGGCCCGCCCTGCCCTCGGCCCGATTACCGGCTCCGGGGGATCGCGGCCCCTAGTCGCAATTGCGAGCGAAAGTCAAGAAAATGCGCTCAATCGCCCGATTCGACGAGCTGGCGAAGCCGGGTAAGCTTGCAATTGGCGCCGCTGCGCGAAAGCAGCGTGTCGCGGTCGACGCAAAGCTGGCCGTCGGTGCTGCGCGAAAGATAGAAGCCGGAATAGAAATCGCGCCCCCGGCAGGCCCGTTCCAGCTGGGCGCTGACTATGCGCCGATCGCGCATGAACAGCAGCAGCCGATTGCCCGCGTCGGCCTGGACGCCGCTGATCCCCGAAGCGGATACGCAGCGGCCGATATTGCGTTCCACCATGCGCGGCGCGACGTCCCGATTGGGCAGGTCCGCCAGGAAATTGGGCCGTTCGGGCGCCCGCTGCGGGCGCGGGCTGATGCGGATCGTGGTCTGCTGCTCTATCCGCACCTGGTTCTGGGTCTGCTGGCGGAAACTTTCCGCCACGACCTCGAACGTCGGCCAGACTCCGGTCTCCACCACTACGGGCGATGCGCTGCGGACCATCTCGGGTTCGCGATCCTCGGCCCCGGCGACCAAAGGCTCGGCGCGCTCGCCGGCGGGTTCGACCGAACCGGCAACGGGAAGCAGCACCACCAGCGGGGCGAACAGAATGGCGGCAAAGCTCATCGGACGGTCCGGACCAACGTCATTCTCCAGCACGCTGCAACAATGCGCGCCGACCTTTCCCATACGCCGGCAAATTGAACCACCGCTTAACTGCGCTTCCCGGGATCAGGATCGGCCAGAGCCGGGATCGACCGGGGCCAGGATTGCTGATGCAAGCGAAGCCGGCCTGTGCGATAGGCCGGGCATGACCGCAAGCGATCAGTTCCTCGCCGATGCCGCCGCGCTGCTGGGTCCGCGCGGACTGACCCGCGACGCCGAGCTCATGGAGCCCTGGCTCAGCGACTGGCGCGGCCGCTTTCACGGCAGCGCGCTGGCCCTCGCCTCGCCCGACAGCACGGCGCAAGTGTCCGCGCTGGTCAAGCTGTGCGCCGCGCATGGCGTGCCCATCGTGCCGCAGGGCGGCAACAGCAGCATGTCGGGCGGCGCGACGCCCGACGCCACCGGCAAGACGCTATTGCTGTCGCTGCGCCGGATGAACACGGTGCGCGCGCTCGATAAGGAAGCGCGCCAGATCACCTGCGACGCCGGGCTTGTGCTCCAGACCCTGCACGACAAGGCTGCCGAAGCGGACTTGCGTTTTCCGCTGACGCTGGGCGGCAAGGGATCGGCGACGGTGGGCGGCCTGATCTCCACCAATGCCGGCGGCAGCCAGGTGCTGCGCCACGGATCGATGCGCGCGCAAGTGCTGGGGCTGGAAGCGGTCCTGGCCGACGGCAGCGTCTTTGCGGCGCTGACCCCGCTCAAGAAGGACAATCGCGGTTTCGACCTGAAGCAATTGCTGATCGGGTCCGAGGGAACGCTGGGCATCGTCACCGCGGCCACGCTGCGGCTGGTGCCGGCCATCGCCGACCGGGTGGTAATTTGGGCCGGGCTACGCTCGCTGGCGGCCGCGCGTGCGCTGCTGCTGCATTGCGAGGATGTGGCGGGCGATGCGCTCGAAGGCTTCGAAGTGCTGCCGCATGGTTGCCTGAATGCAGTGCTGACCCATTTTCCGCAGGCCCGCGCGCCGCTCGCGCAGCCCCATGCCTGGTATGCCTTGATCGAGGTCGTCGCCGACCGCGCGAGTGTCGCCGCCTTGCGCGACTTGTGCGAAACGATGATGGCCGGCGCGTTCGAGCGCGATCTGGCGGACGACGCGGTCCTCGCCGCCAGCGAGGCGCAGGCCGAGGCATTCTGGCTGCTGCGCGAATCGATTGCCCCGGCGGAGCGGGCGCGAGGCCAGGCGATGCAGCACGACATCTCCGTGCCGGTGGAGCGCATGCCCGCCTTCGTTGAGGCGGCCGTGCCCGCGATGGAAGCTGCCTGGCCGGGAACAGAGGCTGTCGCTTTCGGCCACCTGGGGGACGGAAATGTCCATTTCCACGTGATCGCGCCCGCCAATTCGGCGCCGGACTGGCAGGAAACCGACGGCAAGGCGATCAGCCGCCAGGTGCACGATCTGGTAACCCGGTGGGGCGGCTCGATTTCTGCGGAGCACGGCATAGGCCAGCTCAAGCGCGACGAACTGGCGCGGCTGGGCGATCCCGTCGCGCTGGCGGTGATGCGGCGGGTGAAGCTGGCGCTCGATCCCCGCGAATTGCTCAACCCAGGCAAGCTGGTGGCGCTTGCGCCCCATGACGTCAGCGCCTAAAGGGCACGCCTTTCGTAGTCCCGGTTATCAGGGTCCCACGACTAGGGAGAGAGTTTCATGGCCACCGCGCCTCAGGAAGTACAGCTGCCCGTTTTCTACAAGGACCTGATGCCGATCAACCAGCAGGAGCACGCCAACTGGCGCGCCCGGCCGACGGACAAGGCCCCCTGGCTCGCCGGCCAGCACGCGGTGCCGCTGACGGTCGAGGAATTCCCGCAGGCGCAGCGCAATTTCCCGATCGTGTTCTCCTCCGGCCCGCAGCCGGTGCCGCTGGCGCTGATGGGGATGAACGAGGGCGTCAACGTGTTCGTCGACGACGAAGGCAAAGTGACCGCCCCGGTCTATATCCCCGCCTATGCCCGGCGTTACCCCTTCCTGCTGGTGCAGCTGCGTGAAGACAGCGACCAGCTGTCGCTCTGCTTCGACCCGACGAGCGATCTGGTCGGCGAGTTCGACGAAGGCGAGCCGCTGTTCGACGGCGAAAACCCCTCGGAAACGACCAAGGCGACCCTGGCGTTCTGCGAGCAGTTCGAAATCGCCGGCCAGAAGACCGCACAGTTCGTGGCCGAGCTCGAAAAACACGACTTGCTGATGGATGGCGAACTCAAGATGCAGGTCGACGGCCGCGAAGAGCCGTTCGTCTACAGCGGCTTCCGCATGATCGACGAGATCAAGCTGCGCGAAGTGCGCGGCGACGTGCTGCGCACCTGGAACCAGAACGGCATGCTGCCGCTGATCCACGCGCATCTCTTCTCGCTGGAACTGGTGCGCGAAATTTTCGGCCGCCAGGTTCAGCTCGGCAAGGGGCCGGTCCCCTCGCCGATCAACTGATCGACGGCGGGGCCGGCCATCCGGCCCCGCCCGTTTCGCGCCTTCCCCGGCATGCCGTGTTGCAACGGCAAATGAAGGGGGGGTTGCATGATACTGATGGAAGGCATATCTTGCTGCTGTTCCGTCAGTGCTACCCTCATGGCCTGATGGAGCGTGGTGCACCTTGTGCACCTCCTCCCTGAACCTTGGCCACCTCGCGCACTTTGCGCGAGGTGGTTTCTTATATGGTCATGGTGAGCGGGCCGGCGCCGACTATGCTAAGCGGATCAGCCTCTATTCCGCCGCTTCCGCCCAGTCTCCGGCGGCAGAGCCTTGCGCAAGTTCCGCCACCTGCGCCGCAAGCCGCCTAACCAGATCGGTCAACAGCGCGGTCGTCTGCGCGAAGCCCCTGCCCAGTTCGGTCAGATGCGAATCGAGATAGCTGGCGCGGTCGACCTCTATCTGCAGGGCATGAATGCCTTTGGCCGGCGCCGCATGTCGTTCCAGCACATAGCCGCCGGCATAAGGACGGTTATGCGCGGCGGGCCGGCGCGTTTCGGCAAAGAAGGCGAAGGCGGCGGCGACCAGTCCGCCATGGCAGCTGGCGCCGAAGCGATCGCCCAGCACGAATTCCGGCGCCGGCTGCCCCCCGCGCAGGACCAGCGACGGCATCGAATGCAGGTCCAGCAACAGCGCCGCCCCCCATCGCTCGCGCAGAGCGGCCAGGGTCTCGGCCAGGCAGACATGATAAGGTTCGTGAACGCCGGCGATCAGCGCGGCCAGATCGGCCTCTTCATGACGCCGCTTCCACAACTCGCCAATTCCCGGCAGCCGGCGGGGAATCAGCCCCAGGCCGCTGCGAGAACGGCGACTCGGGGAATAGCAGCCGGGATCGGCATCCTTGCGCCCGAACATCTCCCAGTCGACATCGTCGGCGGCGCGATTGAGATCGACCATCGCCCGCGGCGCATTGGCGACCAGCAGCGTCGCCCCGGTCGCCCGCGCGACGCACTCCGCCAGCCGGTCGACATAGCGATCCTCAAGCTTGAGCGCGGCGGAAGCGGGGTTGCGCATCCTTTCGAGCAGCGACCCCGTATAGGCCCTGCCGGCGTGCGGCACGGCGATCAGCACCGGTATCGCCGAGGGCGCCGGCGCGAACAGCGAGAAGGCGGGAACCCCCGGCGATCCGGGAATCAGCCCGCCCGCGATTCGCTGCGAATCACCTTCGCCTGCCATCGTCTGCCGCATAGCCGATAGGTGGAGCGTTACCGCGCATGTGTCAAAGTCGGTCATGGCCGAGAGAACACGAGAATTTTAACCGGTAACGGTCTATGACCGGTGTTCGCCGCTGCGAAGCCATCGGCGCCAAGACACATGAACGGGCCGCCGAAGAATGATCCGCATCCTGCTAGCCGAAGATGAAGAAGCGATGCGCGCCTACCTGGCGCGCGCGCTGGAGAATGCAGGGTACGAAGTGGTCGCGGTAGACCGGGGCACGGAAGCATTGCCCCATCTCGAAACCGAACGGTTCGACCTGCTGCTGTCCGATATCGTCATGCCCGAAATGGACGGGATCGAACTGGCGCAGCGCTGCGCCGAAATATCGCCCCACACCAAGGTGATGTTCATCACCGGCTTTGCCGCCGTCACGCTCAAGGCCAGCCGCGAAGCGCCGCAGGCCAAGGTCCTGTCGAAGCCGTTCCACTTGCGCGACCTGGTGCTGGAAGTGCAGCGCGTGTTCGGACAGTCGGTTCAGGCGAGCATCTGACATCCGGCTGGTCGGCCAAGAAACGACGAGTTTAGGCACTATGAAGAAAAGCTTTCCGAACCCGCTTGCATCGGGGACGAGGCCTCGCTAAAGGCTCGCCCCTGCCCGGCGGTTCCGGCCGGCGGGCGGAAGATTGGTGCGGGCGTATAGCTCAGTGGTAGAGCACTATGTTGACATCGTAGGGGTCGCAAGTTCAATCCTTGCTACGCCCACCATTCGAAAAGCCCGCCGCCCCCAAGGGTCAGGCGGGCTTTTTCGTTGTGGCGATCGTCCGCATCGAATCGCCGGTCGACCGCCGATTTCAGATCGGCGCTACTTCCCGCGCCAGTCCGGCTTACGCTTCTGCGCGAAAGCCAGCGCGCCTTCGCGCGCGTCTTCGGAGACGAACACCGGGCTTACGTAGGGCATCTGGCGCGCCATCGCCTCTTCCTCGGGCCAGAGCCAGGATTCGCGCACGATCGCCTTCGACGCCATGACCGCCAGCGGCCCATTGGCGGCGATCGTTCGGGCGAGATCGCGCGCCGCCTCGATCGCCGGCCCTTCCGTCAGGCGATTGACCAGGCCCAGCTCGCAAGCCCGGCGCGCGCCGATGGGATCGCCTGTCAGCGCCAGTTCCATCGCCAGTTGCCGGGGCAGCAGTCGCGGCAGTTGCACGACGCCGCCGCCCGCCGCGATCATGCCGCGCTTGACCTCGGGAATGCCGAAAACCGCATCGACATGGGCCACGATCAGGTCGCAGGCCAGCGCCAGTTCCATGCCGCCCGCCAGCGCATGCCCGTCGACTGCGGCGATCACCGGCTTCTTCGGCGTCCAGCTGGTCAGGCCGGCGAAGCCGCGGTCACCGACCATCGGCAGCTCGCCCGCCAGGAAGCCCTTGAGGTCCATGCCCGAACAGAAGGTGCCGCCCGCGCCCGTCAGGATCGCGCAGCGCAGCCCTTCCTCCGCGTCCAGCCGGTCCATTGCCGCCGAAACCGCTTCGGCCGCGGCTTTCGACATCGCATTGCGCGCCTCGGGGCGGTTGATCGTGACCTCGATCACACCGCCGTCGACTGCGACCAGAACGTCCTCGCTCATAAGTGCATCCTCTCTGCGCCCGTTCCGCCGAAAAGCGGAAGCGCCGGGACATTCTGGCAAGTCCAGACTCGCCTTGCCAGCCGGTTTCCGACGTGTCAGAGGCTCGGCCTTTCCATCCCCGGGGAGTGATAAGTCACATGGCGAAGATCAAGGTGAAGAATCCCGTCGTCGAAATGGACGGCGACGAGATGACGCGGATCATCTGGCAGTGGATCCGCGAAAGGCTGATCCTTCCCTATCTCGACGTCGACCTGAAGTACTACGACCTCTCGATCGAGAACCGCGACGCCACGGCCGACCAGGTGACCATCGATTGCGCCAACGCGACCAAGGAACACGGCGTCGCCGTGAAGTGCGCGACGATCACCCCCGACGAAGCCCGCGTCGAGGAATTCAACCTGACCAAGATGTGGAAGTCGCCCAACGGCACGATCCGCAACATCCTGGGCGGCGTCGTCTTCCGCGAACCCATCGTGATCTCGAACGTGCCGCGCCTGGTGCCGGGCTGGACCGACCCGATCGTCGTCGGTCGTCACGCCTTCGGCGATCAGTATCGCGCCACCGACACGCTGATCCCCGGCCCCGGCACGCTGCGCCTGGTGTTCGATGGCGACGACGGCAATAACCTCGACCTCGAAGTGTTCAAGTTCCCGTCCTCGGGTGTCGCCATGGCGATGTACAACCTGGACGATTCGATCCGCGATTTCGCGCGCGCCAGCTTCAACTACGGCCTCAACCTGGGCTGGCCGGTGTACCTGTCGACCAAGAACACCATCCTCAAGGCCTATGACGGCCGCTTCAAGGACCTGTTCCAGGAAGTGTTCGACACGGAAGGCTTCAAGGCCAAGTTCGAGGCCAAGGGCATCGTCTACGAACACCGCCTGATCGACGACATGGTCGCATCGGCGCTGAAGTGGAACGGCAAGTTCGTCTGGGCCTGCAAGAATTACGACGGCGACGTGCAGTCGGACACCGTCGCGCAGGGCTTCGGCTCGCTCGGCCTGATGACTTCGGTGCTGATGGCGCCCGACGGCAAGACGGTGGAAGCAGAAGCGGCGCACGGCACCGTCACGCGCCACTATCGCCAGCACCAGCAGGGCAAGCAGACCTCGACCAACCCGATCGCCTCGATCTTCGCCTGGACGCAGGGCCTCAGCTATCGCGGCAAGTTCGACGACACCCCGGAAGTGGTGAAGTTCGCCGAGACGCTGGAGCAGGTCTGCATCGAGACCGTCGAAAGCGGCAAGATGACCAAGGACCTCGCCATCCTGATCGGTCCGGACCAGCCCTGGCTGACCACCGAAGGCTTCTTCGAAGCCGTGGTGAAGAACCTCGAAGTGAAGATGGCCAACTGGGCCTGAGATAACGGAGGAGCGGGATACTGCTCCCGCTCCTCTCTCCCCGCCGGGGAGAGATACGCAGGCTTGCCAGTCCTGAGCTTGTCGAAGGGCTGGCTAGCCGGAGTTGAGAAGGGTCGGCGTCCGGACGCACTCCCTCTCCCAACCCTCTCCCCGCCGGGGAGAGGGCTTTCGTTTATGGCGGGCCCCTTACCCCACTGGCGCGGTCAGCCGCTCCCGCCGAAATCCCAGCCCGATCACCCGCGCCGGCAGCCTGCGCAATCGGGCGAAC
>Ga0209813_10000271_pt1 | contig 14564 bp, 14 predicted proteins | sample EndMethybrTD3033_FD_187596 | JGI IMG/M metagenome (GOLD analysis project Ga0209813, IMG submission 187596) | Populus endosphere microbial communities from Tennessee, USA - Endosphere MetaG P. TD hybrid TD303-3 (SPAdes) (version 2) | ecosystem: Host-associated > Plants > Roots > Endosphere... | reverse complement strand
CATGAAGCCCTGAGGACTATGGGCCGCTAGCTGCGATGACGGCCTCCGCGCGGATTTCCTCGGTGAGGCGCGCCTTCAGGGTCGAGAACTCCGGGCTGGTCTTGAGCGTGTAGTGGCGGGGATAGGGTAGGTCGACCCGCACGTCGGCCTTGATGCGACCGGGTCGCGCCGACATCACCAACACGCGCGACGCCAGGAAGATCGATTCCTCGATATCGTGCGTCACGAACAGGACCGTCTTGGTGTCGCGCTGCCAAATGTCGAGCAAGGTCTCCTGCATCAGCGAGCGCGTCTGATTGTCGAGGGCGCCGAACGGCTCATCGAGCAGCATGATCTTGGGGTCGTTGGCCAACACGCGGGCGATCGCCGTGCGCTGTTGCATGCCGCCGGACAGTTGCTTGGGATAGTGGCGCTCGAAGCCAGCAAGGCCCACCCGCGCGCACCAGTCCTGACTGATCCGGGTGCGTTGAACCTCCGGCATGCCACGCTCGCGCAGCCCGAAAGCGATGTTGTCGATGACGGTGAGCCACGGGAACAGCGTGTAGGACTGGAACACCATGCCGCGATCGGATCCGGGCCCGGTCACCGCCTCGCCGTCGAGCAGCACACGGCCCTGCGTGGCGCGGTCGAGCCCGGCGACGATGCGCAGCAGAGTCGACTTGCCGCAGCCCGAGGGGCCGAGAATGGTAATGAAGTCGTTGTCGGCCACGTCAAACGTGGTTGGCTGCAGCGCCAGCGTTGGCGTCCCGCCCTTGCGCGACGGCGGGAAGGTGCGCGTAACGCCTTCGATGCGGAGCTTGCTCACGCAAGTCTCCAGGGAAACAGCCAGCGGTTGGCGGCCTTGAACAGGAAATCCGAAATGAGCCCGATCACGCCGATGACGATGATGCCGAAGATGATCTGGCCGGTGTTGAGCAGCGCCTGGCTGTCGACGATCATGTGGCCAATGCCGGCCGACGAGCCGATCAGCTCGGCGACAATCACGTAGGTCCAGGCCCAGCCGAGCACGAGGCGCAGGATCTCTGCGATGTCCGGTGCTGAGGATGGGATCAGCACGCGCCGGATGATGCCGCTGTCGCCGGCGCCCAGCGTATAGGCAGCCTCGACCAGATCGCGCCGTGTGCTGCCGACGGTCATGGCCACCATCAGGACGATCTGGAACACCGAACCAATGAAGATCACAAGCAGCTTCTGCTTCTCGCCGATGCCGGCCCACAGGATCAGCAGGGGGATGAATGCCGACGCCGGCAAGTAGCGGGCGAACGACACGAACGGCTCGAAGAAGGCCTCGACGGACTTGTAGGTGCCCATCATGATTCCGAGCGGCACGGCGACCAGCGCCGCCAGCGTGAAGCCGCCCACCACGCGCCAGATCGTGATGCCGATGTCGAACAGGAACCCATGCTTCACGAGCAGCTCGTAGCCCTCGCGCACCATGGTCAGCGGGTCGGCGAGGAAGGTCCGGGTGACATAGCCGCCGATCGTCGACCACGCCCAGGCCAGCACAAACAGGACAAAGAACAGCACGCCGAGCAGAACGCGCGTCTTTGATGAGACCGGCTCGAGGGGGCGAGGCATGTCAGGTCAGCTCACGCACGGCTGTTACCAACTGCTCCCAATATCGGACGTCCCAGAAGCCGGCTGCGGCGCCGGAGGTAGATGGCAGCACATGCACGGCCGACGAACAGATGCGCATGGGGCTGACACCATACGCAAGATGCCGGGTCGGTACGCCAAGCGCCACAGCCGCAGCGCGCTTGCCGTTGAAGGCCACGATGGCGGGCTTGAAAAGCTCCATACGTCTCGTGAAATCTGCAACGTCGAAATGATCCCGCTTCAGGGCTGTATCCGGTCCCGCGGTCTTCTTGGCCAGGTCGGTGAGGCCGATGCCAAAATCTAGGAGCTGTGGATAGTGTTGTGGATCGAGACAATAGGGGGTCAGTCCGAGCCCATGAATTGTTCGCCAGAACTTGTTGCCGCGACCTGCATAGTAGGCACCTCTCTTGGCCGAAGCAGTACCGGCTTGGGTGCCACAGAACACGACCTTGAGACCTGGACTAAGCAAGTCACGCAGGACGTGCTCTGGGGCCATCGCCGCTACTTGATGAAGCTGGTGTCGATGATGCCGGCGATGTCCGGTATCTGCTTGATGATGCCGACCTCCAGGAGCAGGTCGGCTGCTTCCTTGGAGAAGGCCTGCAATTCGCCCGCGAAGAATTTCTGGTTCGCCGCCTTGTCCTGCCAGCGCAGGTACTTGGCGGAGTTGCCGAACTGCTCGCCGCTCTGCTTCACATCGGCGCCCATGATCTCGTAAGCCTTTGCCTGCTCCTTGCCGATCATTTCCACCGCCTGGAAGTAGCTGTCGGCGAGCGCCTTCGCCGCCTTGCCGTTCTCCGTCAGGAATTTCGGGGTGCAGCCGAAGGTGTCCATGATCATCGGGTAGTCGAGCGTGGTGGCGATGATCTTGCCCTTGTCGGGTGCGGCACGCACGGCCGACAGGTACGGCTCGTAGGTCATAGCCCCATCGTTCTGCCCGGCCACGAACGCCGTAGCGGCGGCGGCCGGCTCCAGGTTGACCACCGTCACATCTTTCACCGTCATGCCGTTCTTCTTTAGGAACCAGGCGAGCGTGAAATATGGCGCCGTGCCGGGTGCTGAGGCCGCTACTGTCTTGCCTTTCAGATCCTTGATCGAGGCGATGTCGTTGCGCACGGCCATGCCGTCGGCACCGTATGATTTGTCGAGTTGAAAGATCTGCTTGGTGGCAACCCCGTTGGCATTCCACGCGATCCACGTCTCGACCGTCGTGGCGGCGCATTGGACGTCTCCGGAGGCAATGGCGAGGTGCCGATCCTTCTGCGGGATCTTCTTGACCGACACGTCGAGGCCATTGGCTTTGAAGATGCCGGCCTCCTTGGCCAGTGTCAGGGGTGCAAAGCCGGTCCATCCCGAGATGCCGATGGCAACTTGGGTCTCTTGAGCGGAGGCGGTTCCGGACAAGCCGACCAGGGCGGCGAGGGCGGTTGCCCTCATCAGATGGCGCATGAAATTTTCTCCCAATGAGGATGATCTGCGCGGACGGTATTGCCAATAAGGCAAGCCTGTCCAGCAAGGATGTAGCGTTGCGATGTCGCGCTGCCAAAACGATGTACAAACTGATGCGAAACTAGCCGACGGGCCGGCCCTCGAATGCAGGGCGGGCGCATGCGGTCCCGGTCACGCCAGCACCCGCGGTAGCCACGTCGCGATCTCGGGCACCATCAGCAGCAGACCAAGCAGCAGCAGGCTCAGCACGATGTAGGGCACCACGGCCTGGAAGATATGCGCCATGGTGACCCCGGGCGGCGCGACGCCGCGCATCGTCATGAGCAGCAGGCCGTGCGGTGGCAGCAGCAAGCCGAGCTGCATGCAGATGAGGAAAAGCACGCCGAACCAGATCGGATCGATGCCCAGCCGTTGCACCAGGGGCATGAAGACCGGCAGCGTGATCAGCATCATGCTGACCTGGTCTACGAAGACGCCAAGGAAGATCAGGATCGCCATCATCAGCGCGACGAGCGCCAGCGGCGTGAGACCCTGCGCCATGATGGTCGCCACCATCCCCTCGGTCGCACCCGAGAAACTGAGGATTTGCGAGAAGGTAGTCGCGCCCAGGATGATGAACAGGATCATGCCTGAGATGGCGACCGTCCCTTCGAGCGATTTCCTGAGTGCCGTCAGCGTCATCGATCGATAGGCAATCGCCATGACGATGGTCGTGAAAGCGCCGAGAGCGGCCGATTCCGTCGGCGTCGCCAGTCCGCCCGACATCGCGCCGACGACCACGGCGAAGATTCCAACCAGCGGCAGCACGTAAAAAAACAGCAGCTTTACGCTCTCGCCGGCAGGGCGCTGCGCGACGGCACCCGGCGGCGCCAGCGATGGTGACAGGTGGGCACGCGCCATGATGTAGCAGACAAAGGCCACCGAGAGCATCAACCCCGGAACGATGCCGCCGATCAGAAGCTTGGAGATCGAGATACCGGACAGGCTACCGAGCAAGACGGTCAGCGCCGACGGAGGGATCAGCATGTCGACGGCACCGATGGCCATGATCGGCCCGGCCGCCATGGTCGGATGATAGCCGCGTGCCAGCATCACAGGCAGCATCAGCGAGCCGAGCATGGCCGTGGTGGCGATGGTGGACCCGGAGATGGCGGAGAACACAGTCCCGGCAACGACCGCCACCACCGCCAGGCGGCCCGGCACACGACGGATCAACCCTTCAACCCCGTCGATCACCTTGAGGGCGAGGCCGGTGTGGAACAGCACTTCGCCCATCAGGATGAAGAGCGGGATCGGTGTCAGCGAGAAATTGACGACCGACACTACACTGTTGCGCACCACCTGGAGGAGCCCGGGTTCGCCGCCGAGAAACAGCCAGGCACCGACTATGTTGATGGCGATGAACGACAGCGCGACCGGCATACCGATCAGGAGCAGGACAGTTGATCCGCCCAGCAGCAGCAGGGACGCCATCTGCCAGGACATGATCATGGCGGACCACCGCAGCTCATTTCCTGCGCCCGAGCCCAGCGTGCTCTCATGATGCGGACACCGCTTCAGAGCGCGCAGCCCGTTCGCCGTGTCCCAGGCGATGGATGCGGAAGACGAACTCGACCGCAAACAACAGGAACGTGACCGGCAGGGGCGCCAGCAGCCACCATTCCGGCATCACGAGGGTCTTTATGCTGACGGCACCGGTGAGGTAGCTCGAGATGGTCACCCTGGCCCCGTACCAGACGAAGTACAGGCAGCAGGCCAGCCCGATGAGATCGCCGACCCATTCGAGCTGCCAAGCGCGCCGCGGGGGCAAGACCCTCAGCACGATATCGACGCGGATATGCCGGCCCTGGCGCAGCAGCCACGGGCCGGTCATCAGCGTCACGAGATAGAGGATGTCCTCGGACACTTCATTGCTCCAGGGAATGCCCTGGAACCCGAGATTTCGCAGCCCCACGTCACCGGTGATGATCAGCATCATCGCCAGCACCAGCAGGCAAGACAACCCCATCGCGGCGTTGAGCAGATGCTCCTGAAGGCGCGAGAGCCGCTGCATGAGGCGATCCTTGCTGCAAGCCCACTATGAACAGGCGCCGGCTTCTTCCTCCATCACTTCGAGAAGAATTCCTTCAGCTTCGGCCCGTGCTCCGGGCTTTGCTTGATGATGCCTTCCCAGCCGGCCGCATAGGCTTTTGCACGGTAGGCCTGCGCTTCCGCGGGCGGGAAAGCGATGGTTTCGATACCCGCCGCCTTCTGCCGATTGACCTCGTCGGCGTTGTGCTTTGCCCAATCGGTAGCGGCAGCCTCGAGCCACTGTGCCGCCTCGGTCACCACCTTGCGCTGGGCATCGTTGAGCTTGTTCCAGGCGTCCTTGTTGACCAGCACGCTGACCTCGGCGTTGTAGAAGCCGGGATCGACGCGATACTTGGTCTTCTCCTGCCACCCAAGCTCAAAGATGCCGTGGATCGGCCAGCCGTAGCCATCCACCACGCCCCGCTCGAGGGCCGTATAGACCTCGCCGGGTGCCGTCTGCACGACCGTCGCCCCGAGAGCGGAGAAGAAATCGCGATAGACCGGCGTGATGCGGATCTTGAAGCCGCTCAGGTCGGGCTTGGTGACCGGCTTCGTCAGATAAAGATGAAACGGCGAGTCGTTGACGTACCGAGCAAGGAAGACCGCATTCATCTTCTGATCGTAGAGCTTTGCCATGTAGTCGAAGGCGCCGTTCTTACGCAGCTCGGCCATGGGGCGTTCGGTCAGCTTCCAGGCGTCCGCTTCCGGCATGACGTTGGTGTAGAAGGCGCCGGTCACGAAGGCCACGTCGACGACGCCGTTCTTCAGCGAGGTGCCGACCTCGAACGGCGGCATCGCCTTCGGACCGCCAATGAAATTCACTTGGACGCTGCCCTTGCCCGCCGCATTGACGCGCTCCACAAACATCAGAAAGGTCTTCGTGTAGTGAGTCTGCTCGGCGAACGATGAAATCGCCCGCAGCGTCGTCTCTTGCGCGGCAGCAGCGGTTGCAAGGCTTGCTGCACAAAGAGTGCTGAGAAGCCAAATCACGCCAGAACGCATGGTATTTCCTCCCCAAGCATTGTTTTGAAGTCAGCCCGGCTGGCCGACTGGCTGGCCGCCGGCATTGCCGCCTACGTTAATCAGCCTACCCAACGATTTCAACACGCCCCGCGGATCGAGTGCGTCTGACCAAAGGCATTTGCGCAACACCGGCCATCCGGGGGGTGGCGCGCGTGAAATCGCATGACTAAGGTCAGGCAACACCGCTCTGCAGCTCGTCGACCACCCGCAAGGAGGCATTATGCCAAAGCGCGAGCCCGCCTTCGAATCAACGGCCGAGGCATATCTCGCGCTGTTGAAGCAGCGCGGCATCGACTGGCTCTTTGCCAATGCAGGGACCGATTTTGCCCCCATCATTGAGGCGCTGGTGCGTGGACGCAAGGCCGGCATTGCCATGCCCGAAGCGGTGCCGATCGCGCACGAGACGATCGCGGTCGGCATGGCGCACGGGTTCTACCTCGTCACCGGTCGGCCGCAGGCGGTGATGGTGCACGTCAACGTCGGCACGGCCAACGCCCTGATGGGCCTGATCAATGCATCGCGCGACAATGTCCCGATGCTGTTCACGTCTGGCCGGACGCCCCTGACGGAAAGGGGCTTGCTCGGCTCGCGTGATCTCCCGATCCACTGGGGACAGGAGATGTTCGACCAAGGGGGGATGCTGCGCGAGCTCGTAAAGTGGGACTACGAGCTGCGCGAGCCGACGCAGACGGAGGCCATGGTCGATCGTGCACTGGCTATCGCCATGAGCGAGCCACGCGGACCGACCTACCTCTCCCTGCCGCGCGAGGTGTTGGCCAAGCCCTGGCCGGACGGCGCTTTGGCCGAGGAGCCGGTTCTCCGGCCGGCCAGCGATCCACATCCCGCGCCTGCCGACATCGAAGCCGCCGCCGATATCCTGCGACGCGCCAAGCGGCCCCTCATTATTGCCGGGCGCGGCGATGCGGCGGCCTTCGCGGCGCTTTCGCATTTTGCTGAGCAGACCGCGATCCCGGTGGTGCATTTCTGGCCCGCGCGGATGGCGCTGGCCACCACGCATCCGATGCACGCGGGCTTCGATGTGATGCCGCGACTGGCTGCAGCCGATGCGGTGGTTGTTCTCGATCTGATGGTACCGTGGTTGCCCTCACGCCATTCCCTTGCCGAGGGCTGCCACGTTGTGCAAATCGGACCCGATCCCTCGTTCTCGCGGGTACCGATGCGCTCCTTTCCGGGCGATATCGTCATCCGGTCCAGCGTTGCCGCGGCGCTAGCCTTCCTCGGCGCTTCGCTCGGCGCCGCACCCGCCAAGAAGAAAAAAGCGATCGCAGCCGAGCTGGCTGCCGAGCGCAAGCGCCACCAGGAACTGGTGGCTCGCGAACCGGCCGGTCTCGCAACCAACGCCTGGGTCAGTCGCTGCCTCGACCGGCAAAAGGACGAGGACGCCATCGTCTTCAGCGAGCTCGGATGCGACCCGTCGGTGATGACGTTCACGCGGCCCGACGGCTACTTCGGTCACCCCATAGCCGGCGGTCTGGGCTGGGGTGTGCCCGCCGCCCTGGGAGCCAAGCTCGCCCAGCGCGACCGGCTTGTCGTCGCCTGTGTCGGAGACGGCTCCTACATGTTCGCCAATCCCGTCGCCTGCCATCAGACGGCAGCTGCCCTCGACCTGCCGATTCTCACCATCGTGTTCAACAACGGCGTGTGGAACGCGGTGCGCAAGTCGACGCGCTCCGTCTACCCTCGGGGACACGCGGCGGCAGTGAACGACATGCCCCTGTCCTCCCTGGCGCCTTCGCCCGCCTACGAGAAGGTGGCAGAGGCCAGCGGCGGGCTAGGGCTTGCCGTCGACGACGTGAGCGAACTCGAAGGCGCCATCGCGACAGCACTCGCCGCCGTCAGGAGCGGCCAACAGGCGCTGCTCAATGTGCGCTGTGCCATCGGCTCGTGAAGCCAGGCTCGTCTCTCGCCGCCTCCACTACTTGATCTTGGAGCGGAAGTCGGGCTTGCGCTTCTCGAGAAATGCCTTGGCCCCCTCCTTGGACTCTTCCGTCTGGTAGTAGAGCGCAAGCGCTTGAAATCCGAGGGCGCCGACGCCGCGAATGCTCTCGCTGTCGGCATTGAACGAGCGCTTGGCGATGGCTAGAGCCGTCGGGCTCTTCTCCATCAGCTCCTCGCACCATCTCGCAACTTCTGTATCCAGTTGATCGTGCGGCACCACTACGTTGCACAGCCCCATCTGCAACGCCTCCTGAGCATTGTATCGACGGCACATGTACCACATTTCCCGCGCCTTCTTCTCGCCGACCACGCGGGCGAGATAGGCGGTGCCGAAGCCAGGGTCGACCGAACCCATTCTTGGTCCCACCTGGCCGAAGATCGCCTTGTCCGACGCGATCGTCAGGTCACAAAGCGTGGCGAGCACGTTGCCCCCGCCGATGGCGTAGCCCGGAACGCGCGCAATGACCGGCTTCGGCACGTCGCGGATCAAAGACTGCAGCTCCTCAATAGGCATGCCGTTGGTGCCGCGGCCGTCGTAGTTGCCGTCGTGAGCCGATTGGTCGCCGCCCGTGCAGAATGCGCGATCACCGATGCCGGTCAAGACCATCACGCCGATCGACTTGTTCCAGCCGGCCTTGAGAAAGGCCTGGATCAGCTCCTCCACCGTATGTGCGCGGAAGGCGTTGAGCACCTTGGGGCGATTGATGGTGATGGTCGCCACGCCCTTCTCTTCTTTGTAGAGGATATCCGTGAAGTTGGTGCTCATGTGAGTCCTCCTGTACCCGCCGACAACCTCGTGTCCGCCCAGTAGACGCCATTCCGGTCGATCTGTTCAAGCGCCGGACTGTCTGGCGGCACGGATGAAATTTGTTTGACTATGAAATTTCATGCTTGAAATATCGGCCAGGCAAGCGCAAGCTTGCGCCAGCCTGCTGCGATGACCGAGGCGCGACCATGCGCGTTGCCTGTCTAGGTGGAGGGCCCGCCGGGCTCTATTTCGCCATCGCCATGAAGTTGCGCGATCCCCGTCATGAGGTGGTGGTTATCGAACGCAACCGCCCTGACGACACCTTCGGCTGGGGCGTGGTGCTGTCCGATGAGACGCTCGCCAACCTCAAAGGCTGCGACCCTGAGAGTGCCGAAGCGATCCGGCAAGCGTTCGCCTATTGGGACGATATCGCCGTGTTCTATCGCGGCACCGTCACGCGCACGACGGGGCACGGCTTCTGCGGCATCGGCCGCAGGCGCCTGCTCGACATCCTGCAGAACCGTGCTCGCGATCTCGGCGTCAAGATCCGCTTCGAGACTGAGGCCGACAGCATCGATGCCTACCGCGACTGCGATCTGATCGTCGCAGCTGACGGTGCCAATTCGAAAGTGCGTGGCGCGCTCGCGCATGCCTTTCGACCGAACATCGACGTTCGCCACGCCAAATACATCTGGCTCGGCACCCACCAGAAATTCGACGATGCCTTCACGTTCGTGTTCGAGCAGACGGAGCACGGCTGGATCTGGGCTCACGCCTACCAGTTCGACGCCGACACGGCGACCTTCATCGTCGAATGTGCGGAGCCGACCTGGCGGCGGCTGGGCTTCGACAGCATGAGCCAGGAGCAGGCGATTGCAGCCTGCGAGCGCATCTTTGCCCGCAACCTCGGCGGCCATCGCCTGATGAGCAACGCCCGCCACCTGCGTGGCTCGGCCTGGCTCAATTTCAGCCGCGTGCTGTGCGAACGCTGGTCGCACGGCAACATCGTGCTGCTCGGCGACGCGGCCGCCACCGCGCATTTCTCGGTCGGGTCTGGCACCAAGCTCGCGCTGGAAAGCGCCATGGCGCTGGCGGAGTATTTGCACACCGAACCCGGGATGCCGGCGGCGTTTCAGCGCTACGAGGACGAGCGCCGAACCGAAGTCCTGAAGCTGCAGAGTGCAGCGCGCAACTCAACGGAGTGGTTCGAGGAGGTCGAGCGCTACCTGCATCTCGACCCGGTTCAGTTCAACTATTCGCTGCTGACTCGCTCACAGCGCATCGGCCACGAGAATCTGCGTGCGCGCGACCCCGCATGGCTCGAAGCTGCCGAGATGTGGTTCGACGAACAGGCGACGGGCAAGCGACCGAGCCGTTCCCGACTGCCTATGTTCACGCCGTTCCGCCTGCGCGATCTGCATCTCAAGAACCGGATCGTCGTCTCGCCGATGGCGCAGTATCGGGCCGTCGACGGCATTCCGACGGATTGGCATTTCGTGCACCTGGCCGAGCGCGCCAAGGGTGGTGCTGGTCTCGTTTGCACCGAGATGACCTGCGTCTCGCCGGAGGGTCGCATCACCCCCGGCTGCACCGGCCTGTACGCGTCCGAGCACGAAGCGGCGTGGAAACGCATTGTCGACTTCATCCACGCCGAGACCGATGCCAAGATTGCCATCCAGCTGGGACACTCTGGCCCCAAAGGCTCGACGCAGCTGGGGTGGCAGGAGATGGATGCGCCGCTGCCCCACGGCAACTGGGAAATAATGGGACCTTCCCCCGTTGCCTGGTCGCCAGCCAATCAAATGCCACGCGAGATGACGCTGGCAGATATGGACGCCGTGAAGGCGCAATTCGTGCTGGCGGCGGCGATGGCCGAGCGCGCTGGCTTCGACATGCTCGAGCTGCACTGCGCCCATGGCTACCTGCTGTCGGCCTTCATCACGCCGCTTATCAACCGTCGCGCGGACTCCTACGGCGGCAGCCTGGAGAACCGCATGCGCTTCCCGCTCGAGGTGTTCCATGCAGTGCGAGGCGTATGGCCAGCGCACAAGCCGATCTCGGTGCGCATCTCGGCCAACGACTGGGTGGGCAACGAAGGCATCACGCCTGCCGACGCCGTCGATATCGCTCGCATGCTACAGGCGGCGGGCGTCGACATCATCGACGTGTCGGCCGGTCAAACCTCCGTGAGTGCAAAGCCCACGTACGGGCGCATGTTCCAGACTCCCTTCTCGGACCGCGTTCGCAACGAGACGGGCATGGCCACCATGGCGGTCGGCAACATCTATGAGCCCGATCACGTCAACTCGATCCTGATGGCCGGGCGCGCCGATCTTTGTTGTCTCGCTAGGCCGCATCTCGCCAATCCGTATTGGACGCTGCATGCAGCGGCTCAACTCGGCTATGCCGGTGAGACTTGGCCCAAGCCCTACCTTTCCGGCCGCGACCAGTTGCAGCGCCTTGCGACTCGCTCGGAAGTCCCCGTGGAGCGTGTGTGATGGGTGTACCAGCCAACGGACACGTCCGCGGCCAAGCCGCCATCGCTGGGGGTTCGACATGACGTCCCAGCGACGGCCGACTGCCGCGCCAAAACTCGCATTGCGGGCTGAGCCGGTCAGCAGACAGAAGCTGCGCCTCTGGCTACGGCTGCTCAAGACCTCGCGCGCCGTGGAATCGGAGCTGCGCGAGCGACTGCGCCTCAACTTCGGCACCACCCTACCGAAGTTCGACGTCATGGCAGCGCTGGAGCGCCAGCCCGCCGGCCTCACCATGACCGAGTTGTCGCGGTTCCTGATGGTATCGAACGGCAACGTCACCGGCATCGTTGATCGACTGGTGGCTGAAGGGCTGCTGGTACGGCGCGCGCACGAGCAGGACCGGCGCTCGACCTTTGTGCGCTTGACTTCGAAGGGCACGCGCCAGTTTGCCGCCATGGCCAAAGCGCACGAGGCCTGGGTCGGAGAAATTCTGGCCGACATCACGGTCGAGGAAGCTCAAAGCATCGTCGCGCTACTGAGCCGATCGGCACGTGAAGACAGGAGACTGGCAGCGATCGAGAATTAGGAGTTCTCCAATGTTCGCCAAATTGTTCGGACGCGAGCAGACTTCCAGCCACGTCCCACGTCGTTCGAGCCAGAAGGGAGCGGCCGCGCTCGGCCCGAGCGCCCATGTCGACACCTTCACGCGCGATAGCTTGCCCCCGGCGGAGCAGTGGCCCGATCTATTCCTCGACCGCCCGGAGTTTCGGTATCCCGACTATCTGAACGCCGCCGTCGAGCTTACCGATCGCATGGTCGAGCAGGGCTTCGGTGACAGGACCGCGCTGATCGGTAACGGCCGCCGCCGCACCTACAAGGAGCTGACCGATTGGTCGAACCGCCTCGCGCACGTACTGGCCGAGGACTTCGGCGTGCGGCCAGGCAATCGCGTGCTCATCCGGTCCGGCAATAACCCCGCAATGGTTGCGGCTTGGCTGGCGGTCACCAAATGCGGCGCGGTGGCCGTCAACACCATGCCGATGCTGCGTGCCGGCGAACTCGCCAAGATCGTCGACAAGGCCGAAATCGGTCTGGCGCTCACCGATTCCCGCATCGCCGACGAATTGGTCGCGTGTGCAAAGAGCAGCACCTTCCTCAAGAAGGTCGTCAACTTCGACGGCACCGCCAATCACGATGCGGAACTCGACCGCGCGGCTCTGAGCAAGCCCGTGAAATTCGAAGCAGTACGCACCGGACGGGACGATGTGGCCTTGCTGGCGTTCACGTCGGGCACGACCGGCGAGCCGAAAGGGACCATGCACTTCCACCGCGATCTGCTGATCATCGCCGACGGCTATGCCAGGGAAGTGCTGGGCGTGACGCCCGACGACGTATTCGTCGGGTCCCCGCCGCTCGCCTTCACGTTCGGATTAGGCGGACTTGCGATCTTCCCGCTGCGCTTCGGCGCCACCGCAACGCTGCTCGAGAATGCCTCGCCGGCCAACATGATCGAAATCATCGAGACCTACAAGGCAACCATCAGTTTCACCTCGCCCACTGCCTATCGCGCCATGATGACCGCCATGGACAAAGGCGCCGACCTGTCCTCGCTGCGCATGGCCGTATCCGCCGGCGAGACGCTGCCGGCGCCGGTGTTTGAAGATTGGACCAGAAAGACCGGCAAGCCGATCCTCGATGGCATCGGCTCGACCGAGCTTCTGCACATCTTCATCAGCAATCGCCTAGGCGATGCCGCGCCGGGAGCCACGGGACGGCCGGTGGCCGGCTACGAAGCCCGCGTCGTCGACGACGACATGCAGGATCTGCCCGATGGCACGGTCGGTCATCTCGCCGTGCGTGGTCCTACCGGCTGCCGCTACCTCGCCGACGCCCGGCAAGCCAAGTACGTGCGCGACGGCTGGAATTTGACCGGTGACGATTTCATCCGCGACGTTGGCGGCAGCTTCCATTTCGTCGCTCGCGGTGACGATATGATCATCTCGTCGGGCTACAACATCGCCGGACCGGAAGTGGAAGCGGCCCTCCTCGCGCATGCCGAGGTGGCCGAGTGCGCGGTGGTGGGCGCGCCGAGTACGGAGCGCGGCCAGATCGTCGAAGCGCACGTGGTTCTGAAACCCGGCATTGTTGGCGACGAAGCCTGCATCAAGCGCCTCCAGGAGCACGTGAAGGCGACTATCGCGCCGTACAAGTATCCGCGCTCCTTAAAGTTCGTCGGCGCCCTGCCCAAGACGCAGACTGGCAAGATTCAACGCTTCAAGCTCAGGACACAGTAGCCCATGCAGTTCCTCAACCCGAAACACTGGCGGCGCGCCAAGGGCTTCTCCAACGGCGTGGTTGCTGAAGGACGGGTGATCTGTGTGGCCGGCCAAATCGGATGGAACGCCGAGCAGCAGTTCGAGAGCGACGATTTCGTCGTCCAGGTCCGGCAGGCCCTCGCCAACATCGTTGCCGTGCTGGCCGAGGCTGGGGCGGGGCCCGAGCACATCATGCGGCTCACCTGGTACGTCACCGATAAGGACGAATATGTCGCGCGCCAGGGCGAGGTCGGCCGAGCCTACCGCGACGTGATGGGCCGGCATTTCCCGGCCATGACGCTGGTCCAGGTCGCCGGCCTTGTCGAGGACCGTGCCAAGGTGGAGATCGAAGCCACGGCAGTGGCGTCCGTCCGCTAGCCCATCAGGCGGATCGAGGCGACAAGACCGCGGCAATCTGCTACGGTCCGGCTCGGCGCGACGGCGCACATGCAGGAAAGGCGCGCGCGCTTCGCGGGCAATCAACCGGCGACCTAGAAATAGCCGCGACGCGCCACACACGTATCCTATTTTACTACAGCAGCGACCTCGTAGGTGCTGGGCACGGGCGCGCCCGTGAGATGCTTCATGAACTCCGCGCGGCCGTGGATCTGCTCCGGACTGGTGGAGTTGCGCTTCTGCGCCTCCTCGCTTTCCCAGATGGTGATCGACAGAAACTGATTTGCCGCTCGATCAAGGAACAGATAGCCCGCCACGAGTCCCTTGCCCTTGAAGGCGCCGATGTGCTGCGGCCACTCGGCGATCGCCGTCTCGGCGGACCCGGGCTTCGGGCTTGAAGTCATCACGCGTGCGTACATTGCGGGGCTCCATGTTTGGCTTGTCTACTGCAGACAGTGTGGCCAGCGGTGCCCGCGATCGCAACGCCGAGTTGCTCTCAACGGTGCGCTTGTTCGCCACAGAATGACCCTT
>Ga0209813_10000268_pt1 | contig 14669 bp, 10 predicted proteins | sample EndMethybrTD3033_FD_187596 | JGI IMG/M metagenome (GOLD analysis project Ga0209813, IMG submission 187596) | Populus endosphere microbial communities from Tennessee, USA - Endosphere MetaG P. TD hybrid TD303-3 (SPAdes) (version 2) | ecosystem: Host-associated > Plants > Roots > Endosphere... | reverse complement strand
CCGCCGAAGCGCCCCCGCCGCCGCCATCCCAGCCCCAGGTCGTGGCGCCGCCGCCGATCATCCAGACGCCGGTGCCGCCGGTGCAGATCGCCACCACGCCCGATCCGGTCCCCGTGCCATCGCCGGTCGCGGTGTCGGCTCCGCCATCGCCGCCGGCACCCGCCGCGCCGGTCATGGCTGCCGCGGCGCCCTCGGTCGTGCAGGTCGGCGATATCGGCGCGCAGATGGTGTCGGGCAAGCCGCCCCGCTATCCGATCGACAGCCGGCGCAAGCGCGAGCAGGGCACGGTCGTGCTGGCGCTGGTGGTCGGCACCGATGGCGGCGTGGAGAGCATCGGCATCGCCCGCAGCAGCGGCTTCGCGCGACTGGATGATGCCGCGCGCGATGCGGTCAAGCATTGGCGCTGGCGCCCGATCATCCATGACGGTCAGGCCGTGCGGGTGAAGGGCGTGGTCGAAATCCCCTTCGTCATCCGCACCGACAAGGCCTGACAGACAGGGCCTGACAGACAGCGCCTCACCGGCGCGCCTTGCGCGACCGCAAGCCCAGGCCATCCCGCCCCGGAGTATCCTTCATGCTGATCGTCATTCCCGACCTGATCGACGCCGCCGGCGTCGCCCACATCCGCGCGCTGATCGATGCGGCGCAATGGGTCGATGGCAATGTCACCTCCGGCCATCAGTCGGCGCTGGCCAAGCGCAACCTGCAATTGCCCGAAAGCGCGCCGGAAGCGCGCCAGGCGGGGCAGATGATCCTCGATGCGCTTGGGCGATCGCCGCTGTTCATCGCCGCCGCGCTGCCGCTCAAGATCTTTCCACCCCTTTTCAACAGCTATGCCGGCGGGCAGGCGTTCGGCACCCATGTCGACAATGCCGTGCGCATTCAGGCCGGCACCGGTTTTCGCGTCCGATCCGACCTGTCGATCACCGTCTTCCTGGAAGAGCCGGAAAGCTATGAAGGCGGCGAACTGACGATCGAGACCAATTTCGGCGTGCAGCAGGTGAAGCTGCCGGCGGGGCAGGCGGTGCTCTATCCTTCGTCCTCGCTGCATCGGGTCGAACCGGTGACGCAGGGCCGGCGCGTCGCCAGCTTCTTCTGGATGCAGTCCATGATCCGCGACGATGCCGCGCGCCAGATGCTGTTCGATCTCGACAGTTCGATCCAGCAACTGGCGCTTGATCGCGGCCATGACGATGCGCAGGTGATCCGCCTGACCGGCGTCTATCATAATCTGCTGCGCCGCTGGGCGGACGCCTGAGCGCTGCCTGACCGACATGTCACGCGCATTCTGACGCGACATGAAAGCGACGCCCGTGCGACAATGAGGGGCGGGCGCAGGCGGCAAGTAAGGAACAACACTCGGCATCGCGCCGACTGAAGCAGAAAGGAGCGGTGTAGGACATGATGCCGTTGCGCGCAGCTCTGCGTGGCGTTGGCCTGCCCGAATAGGGGCAATCGCTGCAGTCTGCTCGTGCTAACGTCCTTCCGCAAAGCGGACCTGGCCGTTTCCGTCATCCCGGACTTGATCCGGGGGCCATTCAGCGTTTCCTCTCCATCCTTGCGCAGAATGGATCCTGACTTGCGTCAGGATGACGCCCGTGGCGATTGGCAGGTTTCGACCGAAGCTGACATTCCTCCCCGGCACGGGGAGGTGGCAGCGCGAAGCGCTGACGGAGGGGCAGGTGCCTCTTAGCGCTGCGCTATCCGGCCTGTGCCCCTCCACCACTCGCTACGCGAGCGGTCCCCCTCCCCGTGACGGGGAGGAATGTCTTGTTTCCACCCCTTTTTGTCATAGCCTCCTGTGCGGGGATGGCGCTGTGAATCCGGCACCGCCTTGGGCAGGATTATTCCAGCATCGCGGCCAGGGCCGGGGTCACATATTCCTGGCCGCCCGTTTCGGTGCGCAGGATGAGGCGGGCAGCGAGGTCGTGGCGGGTGGCGAGGGCCATGCCGCGATCGGCGCCCAGCACAGTGATTGCAGTCGCCCAGGCGTCGGCCAGCATGGTGGAGGTGTGAAGCACGGTGACGGCGGCAACGCCCTCCGCAATGGGCGCGCCGGTCGCAGGGTTAATGCTGTGCGACAGGCGGCGATCACCCTCCATCCGGTAGCGGCGATAATCGCCCGAACTGGCCATGGAAAGGCCGCAGAGCGCGACCCGCAGCGTCGGGAGGTCGAGGCCCGGCGGGACTTCGGCATCGACCCACCAGGGCTGGATATCGGGCTTCACTCCTTCGCCGCGCAATTCGCCGCCAATTTCCATCAGGAAGTTGGGGAGGCCGAGGCTGCGCAGGCAGGCCGCGACAGCATCGACGGCGTAGCCCTTGGCAATGCCGGAAAAATCGAGCGCGACGTCGGCGGTGCGCCGGGCGCGGTCGCCATTGAGTTCGATGCAGGTCCAGGGCGCGACCGAGGCGGTGGCGCTGCCGCCGGCTAGCGCCGGGCCGAAGCCCCAGCGCGCGACGATGCCGCCGATCGCGGGGTCGAAGGCGCCGTTCGACAGGCGGGCCATGGCAAGGCCCGCGCGCAGCACGCCCATCATCGCGGGCGGCAGGCGGGTCCATTGGCCGATCGGGCTGCGGTTGAAGCGGCTGATGTCGGAGCCGGCTTCCCAGTTGCTCATCTCGTTGATGACGGCAGCCAGCACGGCCTCGACATGGGTCTGGCAGTCGGCGGGCGGATCGACGATGCGGGCCGACCATGTGGTGCCCATGGTCGGTCCGCCCAAAGTGACGATAGCGCCCTGACGCTGGCGCCCGGCAAATTGCGCGGGCGACAGGTCGGGCGCTATCGCGATCCGGACGGGATGGCCGGCGGGCCGGGTCAGGGCGCCAGCACTTCCAGCGTGGTGATGTAGGAGGCGCGCTTCTGCGGCGGACCGGCCGGCGGCGCGGGCGGTGCGCCCTCCGGCTTGCTGCCCTGCGCGCCCGGACCACCGGGGCCGCCAGGGCCGCCTTCGCGGCCGCCGCCGGTGCTGGCGTTCAGCCAGTACATGCCGGGGGCGCCCCATTTGACGGCCAGCTTGCCATCCTTGTCGGTGACGAGGTCCATCTGGCCCAGCGCATCGCGATAGCGGATGCCGCCGGGAATGACGGTGACCTTGAGGTCGGCGGCGGGCTTGCCATCGAGCAGGAACTGGAAGGTCGCGGTCTCGCCCGACACCAGGTCATTGGGATGGGTCACCGGGACCAGTTCGATGCCGGTGCCGGTCGGCTTGAAGATGGTGGTGGTCGGCGCGCCCAAGGTCACGAAGATCTCGTTGCGGTTGCTCGCTTCGGCGGTCTGGACATTGGTGGCGCCGGCGGGGATCGCCTGGGCCAGAGTGGCCTTGGTGGTGCCGCGCGGCACGCGCTCCTGCTTGCCGTTGAGGGTGTAGCTGCCCATCACCATGGTCGAGACATTGGCGATGCGATAGGTGCCCGGCTTGGTCAGATGCACGTCGAAGGTCGAACGATATTTGCCGGTGGCGGCATTTTCGATCTTGCCGATGGTGCCGTCCGGCTCGGTCACGGCGATGCCGTCGGTGCGCATCGGGAAATGTTCGAAATAGAAGAGGTCGTTGGAGACCGCCGCGTCGACCGTCACCCAGCTGTCGGTGCCCGACAGGGTGGTGGAGGAGGGCAGCATCCACTGGCGGTGGGCCTGGGCCGCGCCGGAGAGCATCAGGGCGGCAAGCGCGCCCGCGATCAGATATTTGGCTTTCATGGTCTTCGTCCCCTGTTACTTGCCGAAGCTGACGCTGACGGCGCCGAGTTCGCTGCTGCCCTGTGCCTTGGCGGCGACGCCGGGCTTGGCCGGCCAGGTGAAGGGCAGGCGGACCAGTTCGCGGCCGCCGACTTCACGGGCTGCTTCCACCACCAGCGTATATTTGCCCGGACCCAGGGCGCCGAGCGGCCCCTTGCCGGCGGTGAAGGCGATCTTCTGGTCGCCCGGCGCGCGGGTCGCGCCCGATACGCCATCGGCCGGGAAGCTCATCGTGCGGCCGGACACGCGCCACCACTGGCGGATGTCGCGCAGCCATTTTGTGCCTTCGCCCTTGGCCTTGTCGACATCATACCAGACCGCGAGCGTGCGGGGGGCGGCGCCCTCCTTCTCCAGCCAGATGGCGACATAGGGGCGATGATATTCGGCGACCGACAGGCGCGGGATATTGACCGTGACGGTCATGGTCTGCGCGGCGGCCGGCGCGGCCAGCGCACCGGTGGCGCCGAGCGCGGCACCGCCGGACAGGATGAGCTTGGGACTGATCTGCATGGAAAGATGGACCCCGTTAGTGGATGAAGAGGATGGCGAGCAGCGCCGGCAGCGCAAGCCCGATCGCGACCAGCGGCCAGGTGCTCGGCCGCTTGGCGGCGTGAAGCTGGAGCAGCAGCAGGCCGGTCAGCGCGAACAGGAAGCAGGCGACGGCGAAGATATCGATGAACCATTTCCACACGGTGCCGGCATTGCGGCCCTTGTGCAGGTCGTTGAGATAGCTGACCCAGCCGCGGCTGGTCGCTTCGCTGGTGACCTTGCCATCATGCCGGTCGATCGACACCCAGCCATCGCCGCCGGGACGCGGTAAAGCGAGATAGACTTCGTCCGCCGACCATTCCGCCTCGCCCGCGCCGCTCTGGCCGATTTCCTTTTCGACCCATTGGGCGATCGGGGCGGGCAGGGGCTTCTTGGCATCGGGCGCGTCATCGGTCGCGACCAGCTTCAGCAGCGGGGCGGGCAGGGTGGCGCTCTTCTCGACGGTCTGAGGCGACCCCTCGACATCGGCGGCGTGGTTGAGGGTGATGCCGGTGAAGGCGAAGAGCAGCAGGCCGATCAGGCTGATCGCCGAACTCACCCAATGCCAGGTATGCAGCTGCTTCAGCCAGAATGCCTTGGCGCTCTTCTTTTTCTTGGGCTGGGCGCGGGCGGGAGCGTGCATCGAGAGAAGGGCGAGTCCTGTGGGAAATGAGGTGGCCCGAATAACGCGAACGACTCGCAATTGCAAACCGCTCGCAACAGGAAAAATGTATCAAAATGTAAGCGTTCGGGAACCAAAGCGCCGCACGCGCGTCTCCGCCTGCCGCCTCCTGCTTGACCACCATACTTGACGGGTGCGGCACGCCCTCCTAGCGAAATCAGCTTGGACAGCGATGTCGCGGGGATGCGATGTCTGTTTATCGGCCCTTATCCAGGCCGTTGCTGGCCGTTGGGCCCGTCGTCCAGACGGGGCCGTGACAAGGGACGATTTATGCTGCTTTCGGTTGCCGCCACTGGAATGATGCTGATGGCGGGACAGGGGGAGGTCGTGGACAGCGGCGCTCCGGTGGTGCCGGCTGCGGCCGTGGCGCCTGCGCCGGCGGAAACGCCCCAGACGGTCCCTGCCGATCCGCTCCAGCCTGCACAGGCGCCAGCTCAGGCGCCCGCGCCCGACAGCCCCTATCCGCCGCCGGTCGTGCTGCCGACGCTGAGCCCGATCGCGGCGCAGCCCAAGGAAGAGGTGCCGGTCGATCCCAATGCGATCGTCGTGACCGGCGACACCGGCCTGCGCAAGCGCGATCCCTTCGCCGCGATCAACGAACAGTCTTTCGAGGCGGTCCAGGCGGTCGACAAGGCGCTGATCGAGCCGGTGGCCAAGGCCTATAACAAGGGCCTGCCGCGCCCGGTGCGCAAGGGGCTGCGCAACTTCTTCTCGAACCTGGGCGAGCCGGTCGTGTTCGCGGCCTATATGCTGCAGTTCAAGCCGGGCAAGGCGTTCGAGACGGCCGGCCGCTTCGCGATCAACACGACGCTGGGCTTTGTTGGCCTGTTCGACGTTGCCAAGCGCAAGCCGTTCAACCTGCCCTATCGCCCCAATGGCCTCGCGAACACGCTGGGCTTCTATGGCGTGGGGCCCGGGCCGTACATGTATCTGCCGCTGGTTGGCCCGACGACGCTGCGCGACATCATCGGCGACACGGTCGACAAGATGATCCTGCCCTTCGCGGTGGGCAAGCCCTTCACCCAGCCCACGGTCGTCATCCCGATGGCGGTGCTGGACCAGCTGGGCGAGCGCGCGGCGTTCGACGAGCGCATCCAGGCGATCCGTTCCGACGACAATCCCTATGGCAGCTATCGCGACCTCTATCTCAACCAGCGCAAGGCGGAGATCGAGGCGCTGCACGGTCGCTACACGCCGGGCGTGACGCCGGTCTATGGTCCGGGGCTGCGCGTGCCGGGCAAGGACAAGCCGGCAGCTGACGCGCCGGTCGCGCCGGAGGCTGCGGCCCCGGTTGCTGCGGAGCCGGCACCGGCGCCCACGCCTGCACCTGCGCCTGCGCCCGAACCGGCGCCCAAGCCGCTGATGGTGCAGCCGCTGCCCGCCGACCCGCGCTGATCGCAGCGAAGACACGGAAAAGAAAAAGGCGCCCGATCACTGGATCGGGCGCCATTTTTCTGGGCGGCTGAAACCCCTTCCCGCTGACGGGAAGGGGTGATGGCCTCAGCGGCCGAGCAGGCCGCGGGCCTGACCGGCGATTTCCGCGAGCATCGCGACATTGGGCGATGCCGCTGCCTTGGCGCGCTGCACCAGGGCGCGGAACTGCTGGATGCGCGCACCGCGCTCGATCAGCCATTTCTCGACATGGTCCGACACATCCTTGCCCTTACCCTGGGCCAGGAAGTCGAGCCGCACCTGCTGCATGTCGCGCGCCACGCCGGAGATGAGCAGCCGCTCCCACGGATCGGTCGGTTCCATGCGCGCGGCGGCCGACTGGACCCAGTCTATGCCGACAGCTTCGCCCAGATGGGTGAAGGCGCGGGTCAGCGCGATCTCGTCCATCTTCAGACGACCGGCGAGCGCGGCGATGCCGACCGCGCCATCCAGCTTGAACAGGCCCGCGGTGCGCACTGCCAGCATGTCCGGTGCGCCGAGCGAGAGCAGGCGATCAGTAACGGCCGTGACGCGGCGGAACGCTTCGCTGGTCAGCAGGTCGTCGACCTGGTTGGCGAGCGTTTCGACGCCCTTGGCCAGGATCGCATGGCCGGCTTCGGGCAGGGTGCCGGCGGGCACGCTGCGCAGGATGTCGGCGATCTGCGCGCGCATGCCGCTGGCGATGTCGCCGAACAGGGCCAGGCGGGCGGCTTCCGACATGTCGGCCGCGTCGATATCCGCCCACAGGGTGCGGATGTCGTAGAGACGCTCGGCAATCAGGAAGGCGCTGGCGAGGTCGGCGAGCGAGCAGCCTTCTTCTTCGGCCAGTTCGAAGGGGTGGATGATGCCGAGGCGGTTGACGATGCGGTTCGCAACCTTGGTGGCAATGATCTCCTTCTTGAGCGCATGGGCCGCGATCGCGTCGGCTTCCTTCTCCTGCATGGCGGCAGGGAAGGCGGCGGCCAGTTCCGCGCCCATGCTGGGATCGGTGGCGAGGTCGCCATGTTCGATCGCGTCCTGCAGCGCCAGCTTGGCGGTGGAGAGCAGAACGGCGAGCTCGGGGCGGGTGAGGCCCTGGCCATCCTGACCACGCCGCAGCAACTGGTCATTGGCGGCCAGCCCCTCGACCTGACGGTCGAGACGGCCGGTTTCCTCGAACGTCTCGATCAGCCGGACATAGGAGGCGAGGTCCGCCGCGCCGCCGCTTTCGGCGATCGACAGGCCGAGCGCCTGAAGCCGGTTATCCTCCAGCACGATCGCGCCGACAGCATCGGTCATGCTTTCGAGCAGGGCATTGCGCTTGTCGAAGGGCAGGCGGCCTTCCGCCATTTCCTTGTTCAGCGCGATCTTGATGTTGACCTCATTATCCGAGCAATCGACGCCGGCACTATTGTCGATGAAGTCGGTGTTGATCCGCCCGCCATGCAGCGAGAAGGCGATGCGCCCGGCCTGCGTAGTGCCAAGATTCGCGCCTTCGCCCACCACCTTGACGCGCAGCTGTTCGGCATTGACGCGCAGCCGGTCATTGGCCGGATCGCCGACATCGCCATGGCTCTGCGCGGCGGCCTTCACATAGGTGCCGATGCCGCCGAACCACAGCAGGTCGTTGGGGCTCTTGAGGATCGCGGAGATGAGCGCGGTCGGCTCCATCTCGCTTTCCGTCACGCCCAGGATTTCCTGGACCTGCGGGGTGAGCGGGATCTTCTTGAGGCTGCGGGCGAACACGCCGCCGCCTTCGGAGATCAGGCCCTTGTCATAATCCTCCCAGCTGGAGCGGGGCAGGGCGAACATGCGGTTGCGCTCTTCCCAGCTCTTGGCCGGATCGGGATTGGGGTCGAGGAAGATGTGGCGATGGTCGAAGGCGGCGACCAGCTTGATCGCCTTGCTGAGCAGCATGCCGTTGCCGAACACGTCGCCCGACATGTCGCCGCAGCCCACGACCTTGACCGGCTCGCTCTGCACATCGACGCCCATTTCGGCGAAGTGACGCTGGACGCTGATCCAGGCACCCTTGGCGGTGATGCCCATCGCCTTGTGGTCATAGCCGTTGGAGCCGCCGCTGGCGAAGGCGTCGCCCAGCCAGAAGTCCCGCTCCAGCGCGATCGCATTGGCGACGTCGCTGAAGGTCGCGGTGCCCTTGTCGGCGGCGACCACGAAATAGGGATCGTCGCCGTCGCGCACCACCACCTGGGCGGGGTGTTTCACCTTGTTCTTCACGATATTGTCGGTGATCGACAGCAGGGTGCGGATGAAGATGCGATAGCTTTCGGTGCCTTCGGCGAACCAGGCATCGCGATCGACCTGCGGATTGGGCAACTGCTTGGGGTAGAAGCCGCCCTTCGCGCCGGTGGGCACGATGACAGCGTTCTTGACACGTTGCGCCTTCATCAGGCCCAGGATTTCGGTGCGGAAATCGTCGCGACGATCGGACCAGCGCAGGCCACCACGGGCGACCGGGCCGGCGCGCAGATGGATGCCCTCGACGCGCGGGCTGTACACCCAAATTTCACGCCAGGGCAGCGGCGCCGGCAGGCCGGGGACGAGCGCGCTGTCGATCTTGAACGCCAGCGCCTCGGCCGCGGCCGGGGCATAGAAGTTGGTGCGCAGCGTCGCTGTGATGACGGCACGGATCAGGCGCAGCACGCGATCCTCGTCGATCGAGCTGACCTGTTCCAGACCCGCGTCGATCTCCGCCTGGATGGCGGTCGCCTTGTCGCTGCCGTCCTGCGCGGCGGGATCGTGCAGCGCTTCGAACAGCGCGACAAGATTGCGGGCGACGCCCTGTTCACGGCGCAGCGTGTCGGCGAAGGTCGCCATGCCAAAGGCGGTGCCAGTCTGGCGCAGATAGCGGAACAGCGCGCGGAACAGCACCACCGCGCGCGGCGCGAAGCCGGCAGTGACGATCAGTTCGTTGAACCTGTCATTTTCGGCGACGCCTTCGATCACCTGGGCGATCGCCTCGGTCACCACTTCGGCGCGGTCGACCACCGCCTGGGCATCGCCGCCGGCAGGCAGTTCCAGCACGAAGCGCTGGACATGGCCGAGCGCGCCGCCGTCGATCGCCGTGGTCATCTCGTCGATCACGCGGAAGCCGAAATTCTCGAAGGCGGGGACGACTTCGGACAGGGCGATCGCGTCATGGCTGTAGAGCTTGAGGCGCAGCCGTTCGGCGCTGTCTTCCGGATTGCGATAGATGCGGATCGACTTGTCGCCCGGACCCGACAGGCCGTGGATCAGGCGGATGTCGACCGCCGCCTCGACCGGGCCGGCGCCGTTGCGATAGGCCATCGGGAAGCCGGGGGCGAAGCGCTGGGCCAGCGCCGCGGCGCGGCCGGCTTCCTCGCTTTCGGCCAGCGCTTCCTCGACGGCGGGCAGCCAGCCGCGCACCATCTGCTTGAGCTGACGATCGAGCGCGGCGTCATCGGGCACGACGCCGCCGTCACGCAGGTCGAGGGTGATGCGCAGCAGCGCCAGGCCACCTTCCTCCAGCGCGATCGACCAGCTCAATACCGGGCCATTCGCCGCCTTGGCCAGCATGTCCTGGATCGCGACGCGGCGCGCGGTCGACAGTTCGTCGCGCGGCAGCCAGACGAAGGCATAGAGGTGACGGGCGAGCGCGCTGGTGGCGAGCACCAGCTTGGGGCGCGGCCGGTCGGTCAGCGACATGAAGGTGAGCGCGAGATGCTCCAGCGTGTCGCGCTCGAAGCCGATCAGAATGTCATGCGGCAGGGTGGTGAGCGCGTGGGCCAGCGTCTTGCCGGCATGGCCGGCGGGATCGAAGCCATATTTGTCCATCAGCGCCGACAGCGCCGAGCGCAGCAGCGGCACCTTTTCCGGCGAGGCGGCAAGCGCCGCGCTGGTCCACATGCCGGCGTGGATCGACAGGCCGGTGACGCTCTTGCCCTCGCGAACCGGCAGGATGATGAGGTCCAGCAGCACGCCGCGATGGACGCGCGAGAGGATGTTGGACTTGATGATGAGCGGGCTGCGCTTGCCTTCCTCGAACCAGGTGAAGGCGGCCTCGCGCGAGGCCGGCGCGATCATCGGCTTGTCGCGCAGCGCGCAGATGCCAAGCCGCTCTTCCGAGGTGCCGGCGCGGCTGCACAGTTCATGACCGATCTGGGTGAAATGGCCCGCAAGGAACCAGCGCAGCAGCGCGGCGCCTTCATCGTCGGTGACGGCATTGGCGTCGGTCGCCATGGCTTCCTGCATACGCGGCCAGTCGCGCACGGCGACGCGGACGTCGGCCAGCGTGTCTTCCAGCGCCTTTTCGAGCGCGCGGCGGGCCTTTGCGTCAGCACGGTCGGCCTCGATATAGATCATCGATTCCCGCAATGCGCCCGGCGCATCATCGTCCAGGATCGCGGACAGGGTCCCGTCGGCGCCGCGCGATATCGACAGGACGGGGTGGAGCAGCCGATGGATGCTGATATCGGCCGCCGCCAGGGTGGTGGCGATCGAATCGACCAGGAAAGGCATGTCGTCGTTGATCAGCGCAATCCGCATGAAGCGGCCGGTGGCGCCTTCGCCCAGCGTCTCGATCGCGATACCGGGCTGGCCGGCCTTGCGCGCATTGGCGGTGCGACCCAGGAAGGCCGCAGCGGCGGCGATGGCCGCCTGATCAAATCCCTCGCTCTCGCCGGGCAGGGCGCCCTTTGCCAGGACGCCTTCCAGCGCCGCGCGAACAGTTGAATCGACTTCCTTGATATTGGGATCAGCCAGCGCCGTCATTCGCCTACCTCTTAGCCGCGGGGAAATGTCCCGCCGTTGCCGAAACGGAGGAGGCGCTGGAACACCGCCAGACGACTCCTTGTCCTAGGGGCCTCTATATGCCCCTCTCACCGGATCGTCTCAAGTATTGGTCGAAATAAAATTTCGCGCGCGTGAAATATTATGATGCAGCGCAGCATGGTCGGGCCGCCCGTTACTGGCGGATATCGATATCCGGAAGGCATGGCCCGAAGAGCGGGCATGTCCCTATGCACTTGGAAAGCAGGGATGTCACGCCAAGATGCCGCATTTACGCCACGGTTGGGGGGGGGGAGGGCCGGCGCCGAGGCAAAAACTCAGTCGGCGGCGGCCAGGATCACGCGTTGGCCCAGGTCCGATCCTTCCGGCAGGGCGCCGACGATCGCCAGCGTGCCATCCGCCTCGCGCCGGGCGACGACGACGGCCAGACCATCATTATCGGTGGCGACGGCCAGCGGATCGAGCGCGGTGGCGCATTTCATCGTGTCGCGGGCAGTCTGGCGCTTGTCGGGGCGGGCCGGCATGTCCGCCCGGCGGGCGGCGCGCTCGTCGCGAACCAGGGCCTTGAGACCACCATCATAGCCGGCCAGATAGGCGGCGAAGCTGCCGACCGACAGGCTGGCGGTCGCGGCATGATCCAGCGCGGTCGCATATTCGGTGATGCGCGTCTTGTCATAGGTGGCGCCGAAGATCAGCTTGATGACGGCGGTCATCGGGCTGCGCGCCTGCGCCTTGATGCCATTATCTTCCAGCAGTTCGGCATATTCCTCGGCCGATCGGCGGGTCACCAGCGCGAAATCATAGGCAAGGCCGATCGCGCGATAGAGGGCGGCATGGCTGCGCGCCTCGCTGGTGCGGGCCTTTTCCGCCCCTTCGCGGGCGAGCGCCAGCCAGTCGGCGAGCGGCGCATCCTCGGTCGGCATCTCCATGCCGGTGAGGTCCAGCACGTCATCATCCTCGTCCGCGCCCGGTCCATCGGCCCAGATCGGCGCATCGCTGCGCGCCGGGGGATTGTGCAGCAAATTGGTGTCGACCTCGCGCTCGATCGCGACCGACAAAGCGTGGCTGGCCATTTCCTTCCAGTTGATCACGCCGAACACGAAGTCGATCGAATCGCCCTGCGCGGAAAAGGGCATCAGGATGCCGCGATAGAGAATCTCGCGGCCGCGCTGGTTGATGAATTCCGCCTCGAATCCGATCGGCGCGGCATTGGCGATGATCTGGAGATAATGATCGGTCAGACGCGACAGCAGCGAACGGGCGGGAACATCGGCGATATGGCCGATCGGCCCCTCGATCTCGCATTCCTCGCGCAGCGCCGTGCCGAGATAGACGATTGCCGGATTCTCGATGCCGGCGGTGAAATCGAGCAGCACGCTATAGGGACCGAAATCGTCCATCTGATCGGGCGACAGATCCTCGATCAGGGGCAGGGCGCGATCGCCCAGCAGCGACGCCCAATAATTATAGGCGCGCACCTGCATGCGCCGTTCCTCATATCCCACGGCGAGCGGACGGTCGATCGCGGCATCACCGGGATATTCGAAATCGTCCTGGTCGTTGGCGACGTCATGCCCCCGCAGAATGTCCATCCGGTCGGTCCTTGGAACAGAGAATAAGCGACTTTGCGCATGGCTGTGCCACGGGGATGGTAAACATGCCGTAAATTCGCGCGCAAAAGCGGAGTGATGGCGGGAGCCGTCAGCCGATTATGCGATGTGGGCGCGCGCGGCGACAAGAAAGTACATTTGAGCGCTTGTCCAATCGCCCGACCGCTGTTATCTGCCCGCGCCAGTGCCGCTTTAGCTCAGTTGGTAGAGCATCGCATTCGTAATGCGAGGGTCACGTGTTCGAGTCACGTAAGCGGCACCAGAATATCCCTCTGAAATCAGGACTTCTTCTTTGAGCGGCTCGCTTTGGCTGAGCCGATAGAGATGATTTTGGGATCACTGTGGGATCGCAGATGGGCATTGGTATGGCGGCTGACTTCTGCCCAGAATGATTCGACCCCAGCTATGAAATCCTCCAGATAATCGGGCCTTAGGTGCCGATAGTGCTTCTTGTTGGTCCCATCGCCGGAGTGCCCGGCGGCGGTATCGATCTGTGCCTCTGGCACGCCCCGTCGGTGCATCTCGGTCGAGCAGGTGTGCCGCAGCGTGTTCGGTGATCCCAGCCCGATCAGCTTAGGCCGGGGCTTTGTCTCGCCCAGCCGCTTGCGCGGTGGGAGCCAGATCGGTTCCCCCTGATCATCGGTGTCGACCGCGCTGATGCCTGCCGCCAGAAGGCACTTCTCGAACGACTTCTTGACGCTGCCAGCGGGCAGCATCTGATATTCGATCCGGCCCGTCGTGGCGTTCCGCTTGGGCTTTTTCCACTGTATCACCTTCCCTTCCGGGAGGTCCGCGAGCCATGGCGCAAGCGTCGGCGCGATCGGAACGATGGAGCGGCGCTTCTTGGTCTGTGCCCGGCCGGGCGCGTTGAAGTAGATCAGATTGTCTTGGATCTGGTCTGTGGTCAGTTCGAGGATCGCCTCCAGCCGACCATGGGTGCTCAAGGCAATCATGGCCAGCAGCGCCACATGTTCGCGGTCAGGCTCTGCGCGCGCCGCGTCGAGCAGCGCCGCAACCTGCTGCGGGCTGTAGACAAGCGTCTTCCCTTCCGGCTTGCCCTTGATGTCAGGCACGAACGGAGCGCTTTCAATCCGCTCCTCCTTCCATGCCCAGTTGAGCGGCTGGCGGAGGGCGGCGATGTCGCGGCTGATCGTGTGCGCGCTGGCGCCCTCCGATTGGCGAAGCGTTATGAACCGCTCGACCAGCGCCTTCTTGACGTCGGCAACCGTCGGCGCGCCAGTGAGGCGACCGGCCTGGCGCTCAGCCTTGAAGAAGCGAAGCCAATGCGCGATCGAATTGGCGTAGCGCGTCGGGTCGGAGAGATGCTTTTCCGCGTGTTCGACCAGCCAATCCGCCATGATCGCTTCGACCATCGCGACGTGCTTTGGCTCCTGCGTCGGCTGGCGCCACGCCTCATAGTGCGCGACTAGGGCGTCTTGCGCCGCCTGTGGCGGCCGATCCGATTCACCGCCTCCAATGCCCGTTGACTTGCGGCACGTCCTACGGCTTCCCGCTCCTCCGCCGTCATCATACCAGCATATTCGCCAGTCGTCCCGGTCGGCCCGATACCAGAGCCAGAACGGCCCGAGCTGGGTTCGACCGGGCGCGGCGGATTTCCGTCGTGCTCCTGCCATGCTGAAATCAGTTCCTTCTTCCTGTCATCAAGCAGGATGGAGTATGCCTCGGACGCGATGAGCGCGCGAACAAGATCGTGGTTAAGGTGGGCGCGTGTCCCATTTCGGGCCGCGCGCTCCAGGGCATCGGTGATCGCGGTGAAAGGCCCGCATGTCATTATGCCCGCGCCTCCTTCGCGCTCGCTCGGCGCTCGCGCTTCCTGCGCGGCGGGATCGTCTTGATGGTTGAGGCATATTCAGCGAACAGGATGATGAGGGCACGGACCGTGCCGTCACTCAATTCGCCACTGGTG
>Ga0209813_10000264_pt1 | contig 15076 bp, 11 predicted proteins | sample EndMethybrTD3033_FD_187596 | JGI IMG/M metagenome (GOLD analysis project Ga0209813, IMG submission 187596) | Populus endosphere microbial communities from Tennessee, USA - Endosphere MetaG P. TD hybrid TD303-3 (SPAdes) (version 2) | ecosystem: Host-associated > Plants > Roots > Endosphere... | reverse complement strand
GGTCCTGCGCATCCTGGATAAGAACGCGGCACTGATGCGAGCGTGAGCCTGCGGGAAGCGAGGGGGTATATGTGACTGGCGCGATGCCGGCGGCGTGCAACTGACCAAAAGAAGGACGCCGGCGGCGGGGTTTGGCATCAGGAGGCCAGCTGGCGATGGAAGCCGATGAGCCGAAAGATTCTTATCATGGGCCTGCCGGGCGCGGGCAAAACGACACTGGCTGGCGCGCTTGCGCCACTGCTCAACGCGGCCATGTTCAATGCCGATGAGGTTCGTGCCAACATCAACAAGGACCTCGGCTTCTCGCATGCCGATCGCATCGAGCATGCGCGACGCATGGGCTGGCTTTGCGATCGGGTGGTGGAAACCGGCGGCACGGCAATCGCAGACTTCATTTGTCCTACGCCCGAAGCCCGCGCCGCCTTTGCTCCCTCCTTCACGATCTGGGTGGACCGCATCCAGGAAGGGCGTTTTGCCGACACCAACGCGATGTTCGTGCCGCCCGAGCGCGTCGATGTGCGCGTGACGGCACAGGGGAGTCCACGGCATTGGGCAGAGAAGGTGCTGGCCATGCTGCGTCCGACGTTCGACGCTCGAAGGCCAACGGCGCTCTTGATCGGGCGCTTCCAACCGTTCCACGATGGACATCGCCGGCTGATCGAAGCTGCCATCGCACGCGTTGGCCAAGCGTGCGTTGCTGTCCGCGACACGCATGGTATGGACGCCAAGAACCCGTTGTCTTTTTTTGACGTGAAGAGCCGCATAGAAGCGGGCCTGCGGGATCATGCTGGACGCTTTGTCGTGCTTGCTTTGCCCAATATCACTCACGTGTTTTATGGTCGCGATGTCGGCTTCGCCGTCGAGCGCATCGATTTGGACGCGGGAACGGAGGCAATTTCGGCGACCGCTATCCGGGATCAAATTCAGGGCGTCTAGTCGCCAAGCCGCTCTTGGGATTTGCCATCGCCATCGATCGCCGAGCGACGGCGTCGGTCGCACACGCTGACCTTTACAATCGAGCAAATGTGCATCAAGTCTCGAATGTATAGGCCCGATGCATCTCATCGTTGAGGAAGCCGGTCGCAACCGGCCATCGCGCGCCCGGAATGACCGCGACGTCGAATAGCTCGCTTACATCGCCTTCCAGCCTGATCCATTCAACGATGTCGCCGGAAACGAGGTTTACGATCTGCACCCCGCACCAGGGGTCGGCATCGCGCTTCCTGAGTTCGGTATCGAGTTCGAGCCCGCCGAAGCTTCCATCACGCGGCAGCGACAATCCCACGATGGCATGGCCATTGTGAAAAGCCAGACCACGCAAGAACCCCGGGCAAAACGCGCGCGGCTCGAATGCGCCGCTAGCAGGATCAATAGAGCCAAGGTGCCCAGTGCCGGAATTCAGCACCCACAACCTATCTCCGAACCAGCGTGGCGAATGCGGCATCGACAGCCGCTCTGTGATGATCGCATTGCTGGCGACATCGACTATGCAGCCGCCTTCGGCGCGACGATTGCGCCATCCGCCGACGGCATCACTTCGACTTGTCGCCGTCACGTAGGCCGGGGCGCCATCCCTCATGGCAAGGCCGTTGAGGTGGCAGCGATCTTCGGCGGCAAGCTTGGAAATGAAAGGCGGTTTCCACAGCACGCGAAACGCGTGCGTTGGGCTCAATGTGGCGAGACAAGAAAAAAGGGTATTGACGAACACGATGCGGCCGTCCGCCATCACGCTGATCTCGTGAATGTCGAGGTCACCGGTGCTGTGCGCCACGCGCGGCACATAGTGCCGATCCGGCCCGCTGCCTGCGCCTGGCACCGGCAGGACGTTTTCGAAGCGCCAAACTTGAAAGATCGTGGCGACGAGCAGACGCTGTTGGTCCGCCCATAAGCCCATGGCCCGCGCAAGGAAGCGCTCCTGGAAAGCCACGCGCTTCTGATCATCGACGCCGACCAGATAAAGCCGCCCTGTTTGGTAGGACGTGAACGCCAGACTGACGTTGTTGCGCAAGAGCCAATCGGCCAGTCCGCGGGTACAGGAAATGTTGACCGGCCTCAATTCGCCGGTCTCCTGGGGTGAGGATGCGCCGGACGACGCGGGTGAGGGTTCCGCGCCCTGGCCAAGCGTATGCCTGTCACGCGTCATCTCGTTCTCTCGCACGCAGGTAGGACAAGCGCCAACGCATCAGAATTTGAGGCTGCCCTTCATGCCAAAACCGTGGATCTGCTGTGTGGGGCCGATCTGTCCGTCATAGGTGATGCGCAGCGTCGTATCGCTGCCGCTGATGACATCGAGGCCCGCACCAAGTACTCCCATGAAGTCATCCAGGTGGGCCAGGGTGGTGAATGCGCCCACGCCATCTGGCGCGTCCGCGAACGAAGCGGCTAGTCTCAAGTCGGCGCCGCCGTACCAACTCGCGCCGCCGCGTGCGAACGCCCGCATCAGCATCCGATTGCCCATCCACCATTGGGTGCCGATCTCCAGGGTCGGCGTCACCATGGATACGGTCTGCCCGGAGCCTTGCATCACAAGGGCAGCACCTCCACCGCCCGATTCCTGGAGGTCGTCGCGGCCGACGCGCGTCACGCTCGCATCGATCACGGGCTTGAAATAGAAGCTCGGCGCGCCGAATACATAGGCGGCACGCAGGGCCCCCGAAAGAAGATCGAACCGCTGCTCGCCTTCAGCGACGGCAGCGAAGCCGCCGAACGCCATGGGCCGCGTCGTGTCGTTCCAGGCGCGGCCGGTGGTCAGCGCACCGGCCAGCAACAGTGGCCCCGGATTGTACTTGAGAGCGACGCCCGCTTGCGCCAGCTTGCCATCGCTCTTGGCACCGGTCGACGTGTCGAGCGTGCTCGACTGGTAGCCGAGGGCAAAGCCCAGCCGCCACACATTGTCGAGCGCAAACTGCGCGCCAGCCGCAAACATGCCTGCGCTTTCATTGAAGCCAGTGTTCTGGAACGTTGTGCTGCTGTCGAGGAATCTTGCGGTGGCGCCGGCCCATAGACATTGCCCCTCGCGCACAATAGAGGCGGTGTCGGAACCGCTGACGCGGCAGCTGAGCAGGGCGTTCGAGAAGGCAAGGTTGGCCTGCAGGGCAGCGATCTGGCTGTCCAGGTAGATCGCCGGCAGCAATTCATCGAGCGCCGCCTTGTAGTTTTGCAGGCCCGCCGTATTGAGCAGACCGAGCAACACGGGCCTCACCCCGCCGCCACCGGCGAGAAACACCGAGTTGAGATTGTTCGCGACCGACCTCTCGTTGCGGCTGAGACCACTGGTCGTGAAATCGACGGCAATTCCGAGTTCTACGGTCGTGGGATCGGGAAACAGAAGCGTGGCATGCAAGGCCGGGCTGGTCGACAGACTGAGGCCGTTGTCCGTAACGCCGCCAGGTGCCGTCAGGATTACGTAGCGCATCAGCCCGGGGCCAGGCAGAGTGACAATGTTGACAGCTACCGTGCCGGCGAGCTGGGCGGTGTCAGAGACGGCGAGCTGGTCGGACGTGCCCGCCTGTCCGTCGACATCCACGGCGAAGACACCGGTCTTGGTCTGCACGAACTGGTCGCCGAGCAGCGTCTGAGCGACAACGCCCTGGCCTCCCGGCGCGATCGTACCTTCGTTGGTCAGCAGGCCGGCCTGCACGAACTGACCCGAGTTGAACAGCGCGCCGGCGTGGTTGTTGAAGAAGCTCGGTCCATCCAGCGTGACGTCGCCGGTGATGATGCCGAAGTTGTGCACCGTATTGGTGCCGCCCAGGGTCGCGGCATAGATCGCCATCCCGGATCGGGCCGATATCGATCCGCGGTTGATGAGGACGTTGTCGCCGGTGCTGTACATGAACACGCCGGCGCCGCCGCAGACACAGGCCAATCCGCCAACGAGCGTGCCATTGTTGACCACGAGATTGCCGGTGTATCCGCCGGCTCGGATGGCGGCCGAGTCCGTGCCCGTCGACAGAATGTCGCCAGTCGAGACGATCTGTACCGAACTCGTCTGGCTCACTGCAAAGATGCCATCGGAAGCAGCACCCGTCGTACTGATGTTGCCTGCGTTGGCGACGATCACGCTGGAGTTAGCCATGACAACGATGCCGGGAGCATCGTCCCCGCTCGTGCGGATCCTGCCGCCGGAGAACACCGAAGCTGTTTGGCCCGCCTCGGCGGAGATACCAGCTGCGAAGGTGCCGGCGGTAGAAATGTCCCCGGTTGCGAGGATCGTGACGTGCCCCCCCTGGGACAGGGCATTGATGGCGCTCGAGCTGTCGGGACCGGACGTTATGCTGCCCGCTGATATGATCGAGACGTCGCCGTTGCTCTGGGCATTAATGCCGATGGAGTTGGCGCCGAACACCGACACGCCGCCGAACGAATTGATGGAAATGGGTCCGTAGACACTTGAAGCGTTGATGCCGATCGCACTGTTGCCCGTTGTCGTGACATTACCGAACGAGTTGATCGTGATGGCCCCGTCCGTCGTGCCCAACGTGCCGATGCTGCCGGCATTGATGCCGGCGGCAAAGGTGCCGCTGGTCGTGATGTCACCGGTCGAGGTGACCGTTATGGGTCCATAGACCGTGCCCGCGGCAATACCGAAGGCGTTGTTGCCGCTGGTCGCAATCCTGCCGCTCGACGTGATGGTCAGCGCGCTCGACTGCGCCGAGCCTTGAATGCCGACGCTGCCGCTGCCGGTGGTCGTGATGTCGGCGGTCGACGTGATCGTGACGAAGCCACCATTCGAGGCGGCAAATATGCCGTCCGCATCGGTGGTGACGATGCCGAACGGCCTGGGGTCGACGTTCAGCGTCACGTTGCCGTTGCTGGTGAACTCGACCCCGGTCACGCCCGATGCCGGCGCGATGTTGCTCGTCAGGTTGCCGATGTTGAGCACCTGGAACGGGCCTGAGCCGTTGGGCAGGCTAACTCCGCTCGACACATTGCCGGAGCAGGTGACGATCGAACCGCTGATGCCGCTGATCTGGTTGCAAGGCGGGGCGGGCGGTACGGTCTGCGCGCGCACGGGACGCACGCCATAGGCGCAAAGCGCCGCGCTTGCGACGCCGGTGGCCAGCGCGGCGCGCCATGATTGCGTCGCAGGATGGCGAGCCGTCTTGCGCAGACTACCTAGGCAGAAGGTCAAGCTGGTCGCTCCACAGCACGCCAAGGCGCAAGCAGAACCACGACGCCTGAGAAATCGCGCAAGTCCCTTCAGCGCTTATGTTGACGAATCAGCCTCGTGTCAAAGCGTTGCTGCGCGGCATGCGCGATGACGAAACGATTGGTGCGGATCGAGGCGACCAAGCACCATCACAGCTCGGAAGACTGCCCCACAGGTCGCATCCATTCAAATAACTGAGCTCCGATATCCTGGAGCGGAGCGTCAGTGAGAGCGCCAATCGGTATCGGTCCTCACGCCAAACCGAGCGAGCGGTTGAGTGCCGCGCGCACGTGCACAGCGGTCGTATTCACGAAGGTGAACCCATCGCTGGCAAACACTTCCGCCTCTGCATGCTCGGGAAACGCCAACGGCAACTCGGTGCAAGCCAGCAGCACAATAGTCGTACTTGGGTCATCGACCAGCTTCGCGCACAATTTCACCAATTCATTTCTGCCCGTTGGCGTTGCTTGTGCGCCGTAAAATTCCGCGTCGATCAGCGATTGCAGACCTTCGATTGTCTGATCGTCCAGGCGTGCATTGGCTTCAATGTCTTCAAGCCTGAGGGCCCGGGTAAAGTCGTCGGCGCGCATGGTGACGCTCGTTCCGAGGACCAGAGCACGCTTAGCTCCGAATTTGCGGGCGGTCGCCGCCGTCGCCTCAAGAATGCTGACAATCGGTATATCAAGACCGATGCGGACGGCATGAAGCCGGGTATGCATTGTATTGTTGGCGATGATTGCAAAGTCGCAGCCTGCGGACTGAAGTCGAAGCAAAGCGTCCCGGATCACAGTGTCGAATGCGACCCATCCTTCTTCACCAGAACCGGGCTTGGCACGCAATCTGCGCGTCTCATGCATCACCAAGGATTCAATGACCATTGGCGGCGTGGGCAGCGGCAAATCACTGCCACGCTGGAGAAAGTGCGCGTTGGCCCATTTGCAGAGTAGCCGGTAGTATTCCAGCGTCGACGGCCAGGCAACGCCTCCCACAATGCCGATTTTCTGCACCTCTACCTCCCCTCTCTGCGCGCCATCGAGCAAGACTTCCACCCTGCTGAAGCGACTGTTCCGGGCGCCGCATGGTCCCGCCTCAGTTGACCCGAATGTGATATGGACGGCTCGATCGAAATCCGATCCCGCCAATCCTCTATCCCGACAATGCGCCATTACCGAGGAATGGGCGTGCATGAGGAATCAGGGACGAGGATCTAGGTGCTGACAGGTTGGTGCTGTAGTTTTGCAACCTGTTGGTCACAGTAGTCCAAGGCTGCAAACGGGAGAGAACTACCGACAATGCTTACGATCCATGGTGTCTACCGCTCACGGGCTTCTCGTAACCTATGGTTGGCCGCGGAGCTTGGCATACCCTTCAAGCAGGTGCCGGTGATTCAGCGTTATCGATTGGCCGACCCTGCTGCCGCCGACGGCGTCCTGCACACCAGGTCGCCCGAGTTTCTAAAGATAAATCCGAATGGCCACGTCCCGTCGGTCGAGGATGACGGCCTGGTGCTGCACGAGTCGCTGGCGATCAATCTCTACATGGCCAAGAAACATGGCGGCCCGCTGGCGCCCGCCAATTTGGCTGAAGACGCACTGATGACCATGTGGGCGCTCTGGGCCGCGACCGAGGTCGAGTCGCATGCGCTAACCGTGTTAAATCATCGAGTAGGCAAACCGCCCGCCGAGCGTGATCCCAAATTGGCCCAGGCCGCAGTAGAGGCATTGCGTGCGCCCTTCGCGGTGCTGGACAAGCACTTGGCCACCAGCCGTCATATCATCGCCGAGCGTTTCACCGTTGCAGACATCAACACGGCGGAGGTGTTTCGCTACGCCATGCCGGCGCCTGAGCTATTTGAGGCTGCGCCGAGAGTACAGGCGTGGCTCGCAGCGTGTCAGGCTCGGCCGGCCTTCAAGGCGATGTGGGCCAAGCGGGAAGCCGAGCCCGCCTAGTGCGTGGTTCTCTGCATCGGGCATTTGGCAATGCGTCGCAGCCACGGCGGCTGCGATAGCGCCGTTGAACGAGCCACCTACGTACGCGGCTTGCTCACCTATGCCTCGAACACGCGAGGACCACGGCCCTTCCGGCAACGCCGGCGGGGGAAAGATACTATTGCATGGATGCAAGCATCGGCATGCGATAGCAGCTTGTCCAAGCCATGCCCGCTCTCCTACACGCGCTAGCCGCACCGGGGCCATGACCGCATGCTCAGACGAATCCATTCTCCGGTCTTGCTCGCCAATGTCTCGGACGCACGCGCGCGCGCATTCATCGCGCTTTTCACGTGCGATGCGACTGCCAGATCGTTGGTCATCTCCCTGCTGCCGCTGCTCGTCTACGCACAGCTCGGCGATGCGCAACTCGTGACTGTGGCTTATTTCCTGGTGGCGCTGTTGGGGCTCGCGGCCACCTTGACGGTGCCGATCATCCTGCAACGCGTGAGGCGCAGGTGGATACTGACCGCCGGCGCCACTTCGCAGATTGTGGCCGCCGCACTCTTTGCGATGGGGACAACTACTTGGCTCCTGTTGGGCCTGGCATTTCAGGTGATCTCCATCGCCATGCTCGACGTTGTCATCAACCTCTACCTTCTGGACCACGTGCCCCGTCGCGGGCTGACGCATTTCGAGCCGCGCCGACTGCTATTCGCAGGCAGCGCATTCGCGGCCGGTCCTTGGCTCGGGGTCTATCTCTACCGCAATGTCGCCGAGTGGTCGCCTTACCTGTTGGTGGGTGCGGCGATGCTGGTGCTCCTCGCGCTATTCTGGTCCATGCGCCTTGCTGACAACCCGAGCCTGCAAGCAGCAACAACCCCGCCATCAACCCCACTGAATTTCGTGCGCCGGTTCGCATCGCAACCGCGCCTGGTGCTGTCGTGGATATTGGCGCTGGGTCGCAACGGCTGGTGGGTCATGTTTTTCATGTGCGTACCGATCTACATTACCAGCGTCGGCTACCGACCCGAGGTGGGCGGAGCGCTTGTCTCGTTGGGTCTCGCTCCGATGTTGTTGGTGCGCGTGTGGGGCAGGATGGCGCTGAAGATCGGCGTTCGCACCCTGTTGATGATCGCCTACGGGATGACGGGCGCCTTCGCCCTGATGGCTGCGGCGGCTGCAGCCGCGGCTATTCCATCGGTTTGCATGATCTTCCTGTTCCTGGCCGCCTTCTCGGCCACCATGATCGACGGTGCCGGGAACGTACCGTTCCTGCGCGCGGTCCGCCACTATGAGCGTTCCGAGATGACATCAGTCTTCATGACATTCCGTCATGTGGGTGCGCTGTGTATTCCCGGCGTTCTGACGTTGGTGCTCTGGGTAGCGCCGCTACCTTCCGCGTTTGTGGTGGGCGGCGCTCTCTCCCTTTGCATGGCGATGCTCTCGCGCTTCCTGCCGCGCGGCCTCTAACAGCTCGTCGTCCTCATAGTGGTCCGTCTAGCGTTTGGCGCGTTGCGGAGCATCGAAGTACCCGGCCCTGACCACGGCGCCGATCAGATTGACGATCAGGCGTCCGGCCGTGATGCAGGTGATGCGGTTGACGTCGAGTCTCGGCGTGATCTCCACGATATCCATGCCGACCACGCGGCCTTTCTTGACGAGACCGTGGATGAGCTTGCGGGCCTGATGGAATGTGACGCCACCTGGCGCCGGCCCTGCGACGGCCGGCATGGCGGCAGGGTCCATGCCGTCGGCATCGATGGTGAGGTAGTAGTTTCCACCGTCAGGAATGCGGGCAAGCACGGCCTCCATGCCGACGTCGTGCAGCTCGTAGGCGGTGATGATGTTGGAGCCGTAAGCCAGCGCCGCCTCCACCTCCTCTGTACGCGCGCTGCCCTGGGCACGGATGCCGATCTGGAAGATCTTGTCGATATGGCTCATCTCCGAGGCGCGCCGGATCGGACTGGACAGCCCCTCTCGCACGCCTCCGACATCCTCGCGCCAGTCGATGTGGGCATCGATCTGCACCAGCGTGATGGGTCCGCGTCCCTCGTAGGCCCGCAACACCGGGATCGGAATGGCGTGATCGCCGCCAATTACGATCGGAAGGGCGCCCGCCGCCAGCATCTTGCGTACCGCCGTCTCGGCCCTGGCGAAGTGGTCCTTGTGGTCCCAGAGGTTGCCCGGCACGTCGCCGCAATCGGCGACCTTGATCGGCTTGCCGTCATAGAGTGTGCCGCCGACATCGAAGTCGTAGCGCTCCAGTGAGCGAACGGCTCGCTCGGTAGCCTGTCGCACCGCGGTCGGCGCACTCGGCTGGTCATTGTTGGTCACATCCTCGAACGAGTATGGATGACCATACGGAATTCCGAGGAACGCAATGTGAGCGTCGAGCTTGTCGAGGTCGGTTTCGACCTTGGAGTAAAGCATGCTCGGGTGGCCGTGCTTGGGAGGAACTGTCAGCGGCATCTTCATGGGTGGCTCCTTGTTCAGGTGATGGAATTTGGTTGACCGGTGTGGGCGCCGATCGCAGCCGTCTTTTCCAGGTCCGCCAGCGGGATGTGGCAGAGGATGCGGTGGCCGTCGGCGGTCTCGCGGCTGGGCGGCGCGTGCTCGTTGCAGATTGCGCCGAGTTTGCGGTGGCAGCGGTTGGCAAATACGCAGCCCTGCGCAGGCCGCAGCATGGCGTTTGCATCGCTGTTCAGCGCAATGCGCGCCTGGCGGCCTTCCTCCGGCTCAACGAACGGCACGGCCGACAGCAAGGCTTCGGTATAGGGATGATGCGGCGGTCGCAGGACGGCACCCGCAGACCCTTCCTCACAAATGCGGCCGGCGTACATGATGGCGATGCGGTCTGCCACATGCGCCACCACGGACAGGTCGTGAGAAATGAACAGATAGGCGATGCCGAGCTGGTCTCGCAGATCCTTCAGAAGGTTGAGGATGGTGGCCTGCACCGACACGTCCAGGGCGGACACCGGCTCGTCGCAAACGATGAACGCGGGTTCTGTCGCCAGCGCGCGCGCGATGCCGGCGCGCTGCTTCTCGCCGCCCGAAAGCTGGTGCGGATAGCGGTCGTAGTAGCGGCGCGGCAGCCCGACCATGTCGAGCAGGCCCTCGACGCGGGCGCGTCTGGCTTTGACCGTGAGGTCGGAGTGAATCACGACGGCGCGGGCAATGGCATCGCCGATGCTGCGGCGCGGATTGAAAGACGAGTCGGGGTTCTGGAACACCAGCTGGGTCATCTTGCGGAACCGCCGGAGATTGCCCGCCGACAGCGCCGTGACATCCACTCCGCCGAACGACAGCTTGCCTCTCGTCGGCTCGATGAGCCGCACCATCATGCGCCCGAGCGTGGTCTTGCCGCTCCCGCTCTCGCCAACCAGGCCCAGCACCTCGCCCCGGCCGATCGTGAGCGATACATCGTCCACCGCCCGCAGCGGGCGGCGTCGCCAGCGCAGCCAGGGCAATCCACCCCAGGTGCGGGTCCACTCGATCCCCCCACCCGGCGCGGGGACAGAGTAGATCTTGGTCAGGCCTTCGGCGCGCGGCTCGGGAGCTGCCTCTGATACCGCCCAGCCGTCCCGCGATGCTCCGCCCGGTTTGGTGCTTGGCCAGGGCGTGCGTGCAAGGGCCGAAGCCTTCCAGCAACGCAGGCGGCGACCATCGAGCGCCTCGACAATCTCTTGGCGATCGGTCCGGCAACGCTCCTCGGCAAAGGGACATCGGGCGGCAAAGATACATCCCTGCACCGGCTTGGTGAGGTCGGGAAACTCGCCCGGAATGGCTGACAGCCTGGCCGCGCGATCGGTGACCTCGAGGTGCGGCAAGGAAGCCAGCAGCCCCTTGGTATAGGGATGCGCGGGATGACCGAGAATTTGCGATTTGTCGCCAATCTCGAATACTTGCCCGGCGTAAAGCACGCACACCCGGTCGGCGATCCGGCTGACCACACCTAAGTTGTGCGTGATGTAGATCATGCCGAGCTGGCGTTGCCTGCGCAGGCGGTCCAGCAGGTCGAGAATTTGCGCCTCGACCGTGACATCGAGTGCGGTGGTCGGCTCGTCCAGGATCAGCAGCTCGGGATTGCAGATGAGCGCCGTCGCGATCAGGACGCGCTGCTGCATGCCGCCCGAGAGCTGATGGGGAAAGGCCCGCAGCAGACTGTCAGGGTCCGGCAGTCCGACCTCCGCCAGTGCCGTAGTCGCGCGCTGCATGGCTTCGCCCGACGACAGCCCCATATGCTGGACGAGCGGCTCAGCCACCTGCCGGCCGATCGTCAGGCTCGGGTTCAAGGAGGTGAACGGATCCTGGAACACGATGCCGATATGTTTGCCGTTGAGGGCGCGACGCTGCTCGGCGCTCTCGGTTACTATATTTTGGCCCTTGAAAACCAGCCTTCCTGTGATGGTGGCTGCCTCATTGCGAAGTAGATCGACGATGGCCGCAGCGATGGTGCTCTTGCCGGAGCCCGACTCGCCCACCAGCGCCAGCGTCTCGCCTTGCCCGACCTGCAGGGATACGCCACTGACCGCCCGCAGGGGACCGTTCGGCGTTGCGTAGTCGACGATCAGGTCCGCTATTTCCAGGAGTCGTGTCCCGCTCATGCGCCCCTCTGGGTACGCAGGCGAGGATCGAGCGCTTCGCGCAACCCATCGCCGAGCAGGTTGATGCCGATCACGGTGAGGCACATGGCCAGACCCGGCGCCAATGCAATCCAGGGGGCGCTGTCGACGAACGGACGCGCCTCGCTCACCATGAGGCCCCAATCGGAGCTTGGCGGCTGGGCGCCCATGCCAACGAAGCTCAGCGCCGCGCCGAGCAGAATGGCGAACGTGATGCGCAGGCTTCCTTCGACCGCGATCGGAGGCCAGGCATTCGGCAAAATCTCCGAGAACAGGATATAGCGCGTGGTGTCGCCACGAACGTGCGCCGCCTGGATGAATTCCTCGTTGGCGAGATCGAGCGTGACGCTGCGTGTGATGCGCACGATGGGCGGCACGTAGACGATGCCGATGGCGACGACCGCCTTCCAAAGGGCCGGCTGTGTCACGGCCAGGATCAGCAACCCAAGCATGATCGGCGGGAAGGAAAGCAGCACGTCCATGGTGCGCATCAAAATCTCGTCGAACCAGCCGCGGCGATAGCCAGCGAGCAGGCCCAAGGGCACTCCGATCACAAGGCTGATCAGGGTAGCGCCGATGCCCATCAGCAGTGACAGCCGGGCGCCCATCAGAGTCCGGCTCAGGACGTCCCGGCCGAATTCGTCAGTTCCAAACCAGTGCGCAGCCGATGGCGGTTTCAACCGCTTGAGGAGACTCATCTCATCGAAACGATAGGGCGCGATCCAGGGCGCAAGGGCAGCCAAAATCAGCAGGACCAGAATGATGATGCCTCCGACGACCAGTTTGCGCGGCAGGCGCGATCGCACAGGCCGGGCCGTCGGCGCGTCCGCGCCGCCGTTGTCAATGAGCGGGACGGCCATAGCGGATCTTCGGGTTGAAGTAGGCGTAGAGGATATCGGCCACGAGATTGGCCGTGCAATAGATGGTCGCGATGATCAGGATGCTCGCCTGGATGAGCGGCAGGTCGTGGCGCTCGATGGCGAATAGAAGCAAGCGCCCCAACCCGGGATAGGAGAACACGGTTTCGACGACGACGATGCCGCCGATCAGGAAGCCGATGTCGATGGCGAGCACCGTGATGGTCGGCAGAAGCGCGTTGCGCAGTGCGTGGCGGCGCACCACAAGGCTCTCAGCCAGGCCCTTGGCTCGCGCAAAGCGCACGTAGTTTGAGCGCATGGCCTCGAGCATGCTGGAGCGCGTCAGGCGCGACACGTGCGCGATAAGCGCGAAGGTCAGGGTGATGGCAGGCAGGATCAGATACTTCGGATCGACCGGGAGGCCGAACGCCGGATCGCCAATGCCGCCGGACGGGAGCCAGTTGAGATAGCGCGCAAATACCAGGATCAGCACGATCCCCCAGAAGAACTCCGGCACCGAGATGCCGAGATAGGTGAAGACGGAGATGGCGTTGTCCGTGGGACTGTCCTTGCGAACCGCGGCCACGACGCCCAACGTGATACCCAGCACAGCCACACAAATGAATGACACTCCGGCAAGCATGGCCGAGCGTGCCATTGCCTCCTGGATCAGCGGGGCGACCGGACGCTCCATGATCAGCGACTGACCAAGATCGCCGCGCAACACGCCGGATGCCCAGCGCCAGTACTGTACATAGATCGGATCATGGAGGCCGAGCTTGGCTTCGATGGCCGCAACGACGTCAGGAGTGGCGAACTGGCCGGCGATCATGTACGCAACGTTGCCCGGCATCACCTGCGTGATGCCGAAAATAAGCACCGACATCACAAACAGGATGAAGGCGATGGCGAGCAGCCGCTGGGCGACGTAGGTGACCATGTCACTGGCACGAGACGGCCCGGAAGGCAGCTGCCTCCCGGGCCTGGGCGAAGGCTACTGAACCGTCGTCTGCCGCAGATCGAGCCACATCATCGGGCTCGACTGGAAGGCTTTGACGTTCTTGCGGAAGGCGTTGACGTGATTGAGGACATAGGGAACCACGCCGGCCGGTTCATTTACGGCAAGGACCTGGAACTCCTTGTACAGTTTCGCGCGCTCCTCATCCGACTTGGCACCGCGCGCCGCGTCCAGGACCTTGTCCATGGCGTCGTTCTTGTAGTTCCAGAGCACCGTGTTCCATGAACCCTTGCTGTGATACCAGGGATAGATGGAGGTATCGATGGTCGGCCGGCTGAAGAAGCCGTCGACGTAGAGTGCCTCCTTGCCTTCGATGTCCTTGACGAACTTGTCCCACGGCACGCGCTGGACGTCGACGTCAATGCCGACCGGCTTCAGTAGCTCCTTGACAGTAATGCCAACGCGCTCGCGCGGCGGACGCCCGCTCGGCACGAAGATCGTCGTCTTGAAACCGTCCGGGTACCCGGCCTCCGCGAGCAGCTTTTTGGCGCCCGCAATGTCGGGGCCCGTGGTGGCGAGATCCTTGTTGTAGTAGGGATGCGTAGGCGAGATCATCGTGTGCGTGACGCTGCCGTGCCCGTACAGTGCGGCCTCGACCAGGGCCTTCTTGTCGAGCGCCAGGGCGATGGCGCGGCGCACGCGTACATCGTCATAGGGCTTGTGGGCCGCATTCATGATGACCCCGTCCCAGGTCGACGTCGCAACCGAGTCGACCGTCACGTTGGCGTTCTTCTGGAAGCGTTCGATCGACTCGAGCGGCAGGTTCCAGACGAGATCGACCTCGCCCGTCTCCAGCGCCGTCACCTGCGCCGCGCTCTCCGGCATGATGCGGAAAGTGATCGCATCGAGCTTGGGCGTACCGGGCACATAGTAGTCGGGGTTCTTGACCAGCTCGACCCGGTCGCCCGGCTTGTACGACTTGAACTTGAAGGGGCCGGTTCCGATCGGCTCCTGGCCGATCGTGTCCAGCTTGTCGCGCGGAACGACCCTCGCCTGCCGGTCGCTGAGGATTTCGGCGAACCCGGCATAAGGAATTTTCAGCGTGAACTTGATCGTCTGGGGATCGAGCACTTCGATCTTGTCGATGATCTCGAAGTTGACGCGCGCCACAGAGCCGGTCGCCTTGTCGATCACCCGCTCGATGGTGGCCTTCACGTCCTCGGCGTCGACCTCGCGGCCATGATGGAACTTCACGCCTTTGCGAAGCTTGAAGGTCCACGTCTTGACGTCGTCGCTGGCGGTCCAGCTCTCGGCCAGGTCGGGCTTCAGCTTGCCGTCGCGGTCGATTTCCGTGACACCGCTATAGATGAGGAAGTTCTGGATGTACTCCTCACCGATCTTGGTTTTCGCCGGGTCGAGCGTATTGAGGCTCGAGCCGAAGGCAACCCTGAGCGTCCCTTGAGCGATTGCTGAATTGCTCCACGTCGGCGCCGCCAGCAGCATGCCGGCGACGATGGATCGACTGAACCAGTGCATGTCCCACACTCCTCAAC
>Ga0209813_10000262_pt1 | contig 15137 bp, 18 predicted proteins | sample EndMethybrTD3033_FD_187596 | JGI IMG/M metagenome (GOLD analysis project Ga0209813, IMG submission 187596) | Populus endosphere microbial communities from Tennessee, USA - Endosphere MetaG P. TD hybrid TD303-3 (SPAdes) (version 2) | ecosystem: Host-associated > Plants > Roots > Endosphere... | reverse complement strand
GTGCCAAGCAGTACGCCACATACCTTGCGGCTTTCAAGCGCCGTCGAAAATTCATGTAAGCTTCCCATGCGGCCGCCCACATTACTGTGGGCGGCCGCATGGGAAGCTTACATGAATTTTCGACGGCGCTTGAAAGCCGCAAGGTATGTGGCGTACTGCTTGGCACGGGTGGCCTAGCAGATTATATTCCTACCCTGCTTAAGAACATCGAAGCGCCAGGTGCCAAAGATGTTATTTTTGATACCGACCCGAAGGCGTTGGTGCAGCGAGTCGTTGATGCGCTCGATGCAAAGTATGCAGACTTTCAGGATGACGGCCTTGACGGCCAGCTGAGTCCAAAACGTTCCGGCCAAGGCTAATAAGAAGGAGAAAGCTATGACACGGCGAGAAAATACAGCAGGAGGCAGTGCATCGATCGTTATTATTGCCATTTTGTTCTTGGCATTGATGGGAACGCTAGGCGTGGTGTTTTACCAAAACTTTGTAGCTAAGCCAGCAAGCAAGGGGGATGTGGTAAAAACTGAGACTAAAAAGAATGATTCGACTGCGACAAAGCGAGTTGCTTTTGACAATACGATTTACGCGTTTGATTATCCTAAGGCTTGGAGTGTGACCACTATTCCGATGCAAGGCTCGAAAAAGGGAGGCTCCATTACTACTATCGTTAACACTAACAAGACGGTTGGTGTTAACTTCACGATTTCCGAGGCTGTCGGCGGAGGCGGATCTTGTAATGTCAATACGGACCAGAAAATCTCCTACTACAATGTAGTTCCAAATAGCAATACGAAGCTAACAGCGCAAGCGTTGTCTCTTGTAGAAGCACTGTATGACTATCCGAGCGGCGGATACCAATATAACATCGGGCTTTCCGAGGATGGCGGCGAGACTCACGCATCGGTAGGGGACCCTTTTTGCAGTGTTTCGAACACGCTATTTGCCTCTCATGTTACATTTGCTTCGGATGGCTCAATGCAACAGCCTACGATTAGCTTAACCGTACAACTCCCCTCGCTACCCGATAAAGATAAAGGTCCGGCCTCGCCTGATATGCAAACCATCAAAGACCTTATGAACTCCGACGATTACAAAGCGGCCGTCAAGATACTCGAGTCGGCTCGTAAAGAGTAGTATACTGGGTAGGATGACCCAAAAGTTCCAACTCGAAACCAAATACCAGCCAACTGGCGATCAGCCGAATGCGATCGCCCAGCTTGTTGCCGGCCTGGAAAAGGGTGAACGTGAGCAAACCCTACTGGGCGTGACCGGAAGCGGCAAGACCTTCACGATGGCGAATATCATCCAGAATCGCCAAGCGCCAACGCTTGTTTTGGCGCACAACAAAACCTTGGCCGCGCAGCTATATAGCGAGTTCAAATCGTTTTTTCCGAACAACGAAGTTCATTATTTCGTTAGCTATTTCGACTACTACCAGCCGGAAGCTTATATTTCGAGCAGCGATACGTATATCGAAAAAGACTCTAAGATAAACGACGAGATCGACCGGCTGCGACATGCTGCGACATCGGCGCTTTTGACGCGTCGCGACGTTATCATCGTGGCCAGCGTGAGCTGTATTTACGGCATCGGTTCGCCGGACGACTACTCTGAAATGTCGATTACCGTCACTAAAGGCGAGCGGCGCCAACACGATAAGTTCGTGCGCCAGCTGACGGATATCCAGTACCAGCGCAACGACATCGACTTTCATCGCGGCACTTTCCGCGTAAAAGGTGACGTGGTCGATGTCTTTCCGGCGGGACTGGACGTGGCGTTCCGGATTGAATTTTTTGGCAACGACGTGGATCGTATCACGCAAATCGATCCGCTGACAGGCGAGATACAAGACGAACCGAACAGCTGTACTATTTTTCCAAGCAGTCACTACGTCACCCCGAAACAAAAGCTAGCCCACGCTATCGAAGGTATCCAAAAAGAGTTTGACGAGCGCATGGAATGGTTCGAGAAGCACGACAAACTTTTGGAGGCGCAGCGGCTTTCCCAACGGACTAAGTACGACCTTGAGATGCTCGAGGAAACCGGTTTCGTAAAAGGGATCGAAAATTATTCACGCTATCTTACGAACCGCGAGCCGGGCGAGCAGCCAGCGACGCTTCTTGATTATTTTCCAGATGATTTCCTTCTGTTAGTGGATGAAAGCCACCAGTCGCTGCCACAGGTACGCGGTATGTATAACGGTGACCGAGCACGCAAGGAAGTGCTGGTGGAGTACGGCTTTCGTTTGCCGAGCGCGCTCGATAACCGCCCGTTGACGTTCGCTGAATTCGACAAGCATATTCACCAGGCGATTTACGTATCGGCCACGCCAGGCGAGTACGAGCTAAGCCATAGCCCCGAGCCGGCTCAGCAGATAATCCGTCCGACGGGGCTGCTAGACCCAGAAATACAAGTTCGTCCAACCGAAGGCCAGGTCGACGATCTTATCGCTGAAATCCGCGAACGGATCGAAAAGAACCAGCGCGTACTGGTAACGACGCTCACCAAGCGCATGGCCGAGGATTTGTCTACGTACATACAAGAAATCGGCATCAAGACAGCCTACATTCACAGCGACGTTGATACGTTGGAGCGCGGCGATATCCTGCGGGATTTGCGGCTTGGCGTGTACGACGTACTGGTAGGTATTAACTTGCTGCGTGAAGGGCTCGACTTGCCCGAGGTAAGCATGGTGGCGATCATGGATGCTGATAAGGAAGGGTTCTTGCGTAGCGAAAGCGCGCTCATCCAAACGATCGGCCGTGCGGCACGACACGAAAACGGTACGGTCTTGATGTATGCCGATACCATCACGCGCTCCATGCAGGCGGCAATCGATGAAACGAAGCGCCGTCATGCCATACAAAAGGCTTATAATACCGAGCATGGAATTACGCCGACGAGCGTTGCCAAGGAAATCGACGAAGGGTTACGTGCGATTATTCCAGACAAAGACAAGGACAAGCCGCCCAAGCTTGATCTCAAGAAGATTCCAAAAGACGAATACAAGACGCTTGTCAAGGAACTTACGGGCCAGATGGAGCTTGCGAGCGCGAACCTGGAGTTCGAAAAAGCAGCCGAACTTCGCGATCTTATCGCGGAAATAAAGTCGAAACTGTAACATGGCAATAAAAGTCGCGGTATGGAATGTCGAGGGCAGGCTAAGCGGCTACGTTCGAAACGGTAGGGGTTCGGCCGAACAAATACTGGGCGGCATCGCCCTGCTCGATGCCGACGTGGTCGTGCTGCCAGAAGCATTCCTGGAAGCACCTGCCGATGGTGTAGATGACCAGCTTGCGGCAATGGGATACGCGATTCGTGATATCGCGTATGGCGACAATGACCGCGATTGGTCACAAGAATTCATGGGCAAGATGGGGTATCTTCGAGTGCTGAGCCGATTGGCTATATCACAAGTGGAAGAAGTAGCGTGGGGTGGTACTCGCCAGCAACTGAGCATGCGCATTACCGATCCGGAAACGAACAAGGAGGTGCTTTTTCTGCCAACGCATCTGGATGATAGGAGCGAGGCGCTGCGGTTGGATCAAGCGGACGATGCGAGTACCTATATCCAAGCGGCCGACATGCCGACCGTCATGCTAGGTGACTTTAATGCCATGTGGCACAAAAAGCGGGCCAGACTGTTTGGTTCCAGGGTGGTGCGTCGTATTGCGGGGTTGATTCCGCATGAAAGGATTCGAAACAAGGCGCTGCAGTTCGCTGATATGGCGAGCGGCCTGGTGCTGCGACAGTTGGCGCGTGAGGCGGGGCTGCGTGATGCCGATCCGCATTTACGACCGACAGTAACGCCAAAAATGCGCGCTGCTCCGTATTTGCCAAGCGTTCCGCTAGGCCAGATTGATCACATCCTGCTAACGGATGATATTGAGGCGAGCAATTTTGAAGTGAATGCCGATGGGGGATCCGACCACCGTGCGGTTTCGGCCGTTCTGCATATTCGTCGCTAGGCAGGGGCAGTACCTTGCAATTTTGCAGTACTTGTGCTATTATAAAAAACATTGCATTCGATGAATATCGAGCCTCTTTCAAAGATGCGCGCATAATGTAAAACTGCTACTTCGTAGCTGGCGCCACCACCGAAATATCCTCTCGCTGTTCTCTAAAGGCTTACCTGCCTTTTTGACTGCATATACAGCCAAATACTACAGAATAACGAAAGGGTTTATTTACTTATGGCATTTCAACAACGACGCGGTGGCCGTCCTAACCAGGGCCGCCCACAAGGTGGCGGACGTAATTTTGGCGGTGGACGTCGCGGTGGTGGAAACCGTGGTCCCGCTAAAAAATACATCCATCCTTCAAAATTCATCAACAAAGCAGTAACCAAGGCCGACGAGGTTCCATACGAAGCGAAGCACAAGTTCGCCGACTTTCCGTTTGGTGCTGAGCTGCACTACAACATTACTAAAAAGGGGTATGAAACGCCGAGCGCGATTCAGGACCAGGCAATCCCTTACATCATTGAAGGCCGGGACGTTATTGGCCTTGCTAATACTGGTACCGGTAAAACGGCGGCCTTCTTGTTGCCGATCATCGAGCGCCAGAGCGGCATCACGCTTCGCCCAAGCGTGCTGATCATGGCGCCAACCCGCGAGCTTGCCCAGCAAATCGACGAGCAGTTCCGCGAATTTTCAAAGGGTCTTGGACTGTACTCGACCTTGGTCGTCGGTGGTGTTAATATCGATCGCCAGATTCGCGACCTGAAACGCCGTCCACACTTCATCATTGGTACGCCAGGCCGTTTGAAAGACCTTATGCAGCGCCGTGTCCTTCAGTTGAAAAACATGACCACGCTGGTACTCGACGAAGCTGACCGCATGCTCGACATGGGCTTTTTGCCTGACATCCGCCAAATCGTGAACGAAATGCCGCAAGATCGCCAAACGCTGTTCTTCAGCGCGACGATCACGCCTGAGATTTCTGTTCTCGTGAACGATTTCTTGAAGGACCCTGCGACGGTTTCGGTCCGTACGACCGAAACGGCGGAACACGTCGAGCAGGACGTCATCGAGTTCCGTGACAAGAACGAAAAGGTGGAGATTTTGACCGACCTTTTGAACAAGCCTGAATACGAAAAAGTACTGGTGTTCGGCGAGACAAAGTTCGGCGTACAGCGCCTGAGCGATCATCTGGACAACACGGGTATTCCATCAGTAGCGATCCATGGTAACAAAAACCAGTCGCAGCGCCAACGTGCGTTGAAGCAATTCAAGGACGAGCGCGTCCGTGTATTGGTGGCAACCGATGTTGCCGCTCGCGGCCTGGATATTCCAAACGTTACTCACGTGATCAACTTTGATACGCCGCAAACCTACGAAGACTACGTTCACCGTATCGGCCGTACTGGTCGTGGTGGTGCATCGGGTCGAGCGCACACGTTCATCGAACAGCGCTAGGCGCGGATAACCAACATATTAAATAAGGCAGCACTTTCGCTGCCTTATTTAATATGCGGCTACCCCTTGCCGCCCTTCTGCCACGGGGCTGACATAATGAAGGGAGCATACAAATCTATCTCGGGTGCGATGTACGCTTGTTCTAGCTCCGCCTTCGTAGGGTCCCGGGGTTGGAAGCTGACGAAAGGAATGTCGGAAATGACCGCGATCGGTGTTTGTTCGGCGCCTTCGCCCATGACGACGTTGGCTGCCGCAGCCAACCCTCCACCTACGGCAGATGCTGCGACCTCGAACCTTCGGCCGAACAAGTCTTCTGTTCCTACCAGATTTTCTACGGCCGCGAACCCGCTGTGCGCGAGCATGATGCCGATCGTGCCGGTACGCATTGGCGGCATGCAGGTACTGTCGGTAATAATGACGCCAAGTTTCTTTACGTTGAAATGCCGGGCAAGGAAATCGCGTAGCCCGTTGGCGACCATCTGTGGGTTTTCTGGCCACAAAACGAAGTATCCATCCGCGTTCGACTCATCGATGCCCGCCGAAGGGATGAGCGTGCGATGAAGTATCGTGAACTTGAGGCCGTACCTATCAAAGCTGTCGGGCGTATAAAAATCGGCTTCACGTTTTACGAGCTCGCTTTTCGTCGTGGTCGATCGGTCGACGACGCGGTTTTGGCAAAGGGCGACGATCTTGGAGCTGATGGCCATTACCGATCCCTCCTCGATGGAAGGGGGGAGGCTTTCGGTAAGGAGTGCTTCGATGGAGCATTCATTGGCGCGGATAAGCCGCGTCCTCACGGCACTAATCTTCATGAGTTGCTGCCTGGGGTAGTAGTTCAAGGTTGTCTTTTTTGCGAAGGAAGGCAACACCAGCGTATACCAGCGGAGTCGCCGCGACTGACATAAGACAGCGGACGCACCAGTAGGGAAGCACGATTCCCATAAGGAACGTGGCGTTTGCCATGGGGCTGGAGCCGACGGCGTAGAATGCTATGACGACGAAGACTGCCGAATCGATGAACTGACCGACGAAATTAGAGATGTTGTTTCGTAGCCACATGCCCCTGCGTTTCATACGTTCGCGCATCTTGCTGTAAATCAAGACATCGATGAGCTCCGCCGCCGTGTACGCGGCAATGCTTGCCAGTGCGAACCGTAGGGATGTGCCGAATATAGAACCATACGCTTCGTTGCTGGAGGCGTACCGCTCTGCAGCGGGCAAATTGGTGACGACTAGGGTGTATATCGTAAGCAGTATGATAACGAGCAATCCCGTTCGCACGAGGCTGCGTGCCCGGGCTTTGCCGTGTATCTCCACGACGATGTCAGTGATGGTGAATAGCAGCGGCATCAAGAACACTGCGACGCTGATGCTAAGAGGCAACCCAAAGAGATTGCCGAATGGAACGACCTTCGCTCCCATGAGTTGAGCGGCTACGATCGCAAAGACGTACAGCGCCACGATAACGTCAAACCTATATGGTTTCATAAAAAAGAACTCCTTTGTTAGTTAAAAAGGAGGATGATCAGCGAACCAATAGAAAACATCCTCGGTTAGTGGGACCGATGGATAAAGCTGGACCAGGTGGTGAGACGTTTGCTAAGTAACATGTTGTTATACCGATTCGTAAGTTAGCTTCATCATACCATAGTCGGGCTGGAGATTACTACTGACAGTAAGTATCTTATCGTGTAAAATAAATAGTTATGAAAGCAATGGTTGAAGTAAAAGACCTGAAGAAACGATACGGCGACAAACAAGCGGTCGACGGCATCAGCTTTGAGGTAAAAAAGGGCGAGATATTCGGTATTTTGGGACCGAATGGTGCCGGCAAGACAACGACGCTTGAAATGATGGAAACCCTGCGCCCGATTGACGGCGGCACGGTAAAGATCGACGGGATTGACGTCTCCAAAGACCCGAACAAAATCAAATATCTTATCGGCGTGCAGCCACAGACTCCTGCCTTTCAGGACAAGACGAAGCTCATCGAAGTAGTAGAAATGTTCGCTGCCGCCTATGGCGAACGCGTTGATGCTATGGAATTTTTGCGTGACGTCGAGCTGGAAGAAAAAGCGAACAGCTACGTCGAGTCGCTTTCGGGCGGCCAAAAACAACGGCTAAGTATCACGACGGCGCTGGTACACGGGCCAAAAGTATTCTTTTTGGACGAGCCGACGACTGGTCTTGACCCGCAAGCCCGTCGCCACCTTTGGGATTTGATCGAAAAAGTCCGCGCCAAAGGTATCAGTGTGATCATGACGACACACTACATGGACGAGGCGGAAATCTTGTGTGACCGCATCGCCGTGATGGACAATGGCAAGATCGTCGCGATCGACACGCCGAAAAACCTGATCAAACAACTGCTTGACCGCGGCTTCACGAAGAAGCAGCATGTCGAGCAAGCAAACCTGGAAGATGTCTTTATCGACCTGACGGGCAAAGAACTAAGGGACGGCCAATAATATGAAACGATCACTTTATACAGTTGCGACATTCGTAAAAATCAACACTCGCAGGTTCTTCCGCGACAAGCTGGCGCTGTTTTTCAGCATGGGCTTCCCGCTTATCTTCCTGTTCGTGTTCGGTAGCCTGAACAGCGGCAACTCGAACGTTTCCTTCAACGTTGCCGTTATCAACCAGTCTGACAGTACTTTCGCCAAAGAGTTCGCCAAAAGCGCTCAGGACAGCAAGGTCTTGAAGGTGAACAAGGAGATCAAAACCCTCGACGCAGCCAAAGACAAGATGAACAAGTCGGAACTGGATGCGACGATCATCTTGCCGAAAGAGTTCGGCGATGTACGAAAGGGCGAGAAAACGCCTTCCGGCCAAGCTGAGATTGTGTACACGAAGAACAATGAACAGTCAGGCCAGGCGCTGAGCAGTGTCCTGCAGGCGCAGTTCAAGCAGATAAATGCCAAGTTCGTGAGCGTCAAAGAGCCGTTCAGCGTCAAGACGAACGAGCTGAACGAGAAGAGCCTGAGCGCCTTTGACTATACTTTCGCCGGTCTTCTTGGCTTCTCGATCATTGGTATGGGCATCTTTGGTCCGGTCAACGTATTCCCCGAACTGAAGAAGATGGGAATCTTGCGCCGCCTCAGTACGACGCCTCTAAAGGTATGGCAATACTTCTTGTCGACGATGATCGGCCAAGCGGTGATCGGCCTGATCTCGCTCTCGGCGATGTTCCTGGTGGCCATACTGGTGTTCCATCTGCAAGTGGTGGGGAATTACTTTGAGCTCGGCTTGTTCCTGGTGCTTGGTATTATTACCATCCTGGGTATCGGCCTGGCGCTAGGTGGCTGGGCAAAGAACGAACGCCAAGCGGCGCCACTGAGCAACATTATCGTTTTTCCAATGATGTTCCTCTCCGGTACGTTCTTCCCGCGTTTCCTGATGCCGGAGTGGCTACAGAACCTCTCGGGGTTGCTGCCGCTTACTCCGATCATTGACGGTATCCGCTTGATCGCGACCGAGGGCAAGCATCTTGTCGATATCGCGCCGCAGCTAGGCCTTATCGGTATCTGGATGGTAATCATCTACTTTATCGCGTTCCGCGTGTTCCGTTGGGAATAGCAGAAGGCCGAAACGTTAAAAGACGCCTTATACCAGGGCGTCTTTTTTATACGTCGGGAAAGTGTATTTTATTTTCTCATCGGTTATAATGTTTATATGACACAAATATCTCGTGATGATGTGCAACATCTTGCACAGTTAAGTAGCCTGCATCTATCCGACTCGGAACTTGACGGCCTGCAATCCGATCTTAGCGGTATTTTGGACTATGTCCAGCAGCTTGGCGAACTCGATACGGCTGGCGTGGAGCCAACCTACCAAGTGACCGACCTAGAGAACGTTTGGCGCGACGACACGGTTCTTGATGACGGTATCGCTCGCGAGCAATTGCTTGCTCTTGCCCCCGAAGCTGCTAGTAACCAAGTGAAAGTCCCGAAAGTACTCCAATGAGCCGCATTACATCTATAGTCACCGATATTAAAAATGGCAAGAAGACCGCTCGTCAGTACGTCGAAGAGGCGTTCGTTCGTGCTGCTGAAAACGAGGCGTACCATGCGCTTCTAAGCCTCACGAAAGAGCGTGCGCTAGAACGGGCCGACGATATCGACGCCCGTGCAAAGACTGGCGAAGACCTTGGTGTCTTGGCTGGCGTGCCATTCGTTGCCAAAGATAACTTCTTAGCCTTTGGCGCCCCTACGACCGCCGCCAGCAAGATGCTCGAAAAATTTGACGCGCCACTTCAGGCAACCGCAATCGAAAAGCTGGAAGCCGAGGGCGCGATTTGTATCGGCAAAGCTAACCTGGATGCGTTCGCGCACGGTGGTAGTACCGAAAACTCGGCTTTCGGCCCAACGAAAAACGCGCATGATACGACCAAGGTCGCCGGTGGAAGCAGCGGTGGCTCGGCCGTCGTGACGGCGCTTGATATCGTGCCGTTCGCGCTTGGTACCGACACGGGTGGCTCTATCCGCCAGCCAGCCAGCTTCAACGGTGTCGTGGGCGTAAAGCCTACGTACGGAATGGTGAGTCGCTATGGTGTCGTGGCGATGGCAAGCAGCACGGACACGATAGGCTGCTTTACCAAGGAGGTCGCTGATGCCGAGCTGGTCATGAGCGTCATGAGCGGTCGCGATTCGCGCGACATGACGACCCTGACTGACTTTTTCGAACCGACCACGATTAGGACCGGACAGAAAATCGGCATCCTGAAAGAATACATGAGCGATGATGTCGACGGCGAGGTGCTCCAGCGGGTAAACGAGTACGTAGAAAAGCTACGTGCTGCCGGACACACCGTCGAAGAAGTGAGCCTGCCGATGGTAAAGCACGCGCTTGGTATGTACTACATCATCGTGCCTGCCGAAGTAAGCAGCAACCTGGGGCGCTATGACGGCATACGCTACGGCTATCGTACCGAAGGCGCAAAGACTCTGGCCGAACTATACGGAAAATCACGCGACGAAGGCTTTGTTACCGAAAACAAGCGCCGAATCATGATTGGCAGTTACGTGCTTTCCAGCGGTTTTTTCGATGCTTACTACCAGCAGGCGCAAAAAGCTCGTACCCTTTTGGTAAATGAATACGACAAGCTATTCGCGAGTTACGACGCGCTTATAGGCCCGACCGCGCCAACGCCAGCTTTTGGCCTGGGCGAAAACACGGAAGATCCCGTAAAAATGTACCTTGCCGATATCATGACCGTGGCGCCAAGCCTTGCAGGAATCCCTGCGATCAGCGTTCCGGCTGGAGCGACCGCGGCAGGGCTGCCGGTGGGCGTCCAGCTGATGGGGCCTCGTAAGAGTGATGCCACACTCTTAGCACTTGCTCGCTCTGTGGAGGGCAAATAATATGGATAATACGACCGTCTTTGCTTTTCTTGTCGGCGTGTTGATCGTGGCCATTTTGGTGGTCGTCGTCATGGTCCTTACCAAAAAAGGCCCAGCACCGCTCGACGTCGAAAAATACCGCATGCGGTGGCTGAACATCGAAAAACAGCTTGACCGCAATAACACGACGCACCTGCCAATGACTGTACTCGAAGCCGACAAGTTGCTTGATCAAGCGCTTCGCGACCGAGGCATAAAGGGCGAGACGATGGGCGAGCGCATGAAAGTCGCCAAAGATACCTGGAGCAACGCCAATGCCGTATGGACGGCGCACAAGCTGCGCAATCAAATCGCTCACGAACCTGGCGTGGTCGTGAGCTACGAAGACGCCCGGCGCGCCCTGGGCGCGTTCAAGCAGGCGCTTAAAGACATAGGAGCGATCTAATGATATCCGATGATATTCTAAACAAATACGAGATGACGATTGGCATCGAATGCCATGTCCAGCTTGCGACTGACACCAAGCTGTTCAGTGGTGCCGATAACGATGCCCGCGACAAAGAGCCGAATAGCGTCGTCAGTCCTGTCGACTACGGGCTGCCTGGCATGCTGCCGGTGCTGAACCGCAGGGCGGTAGATCTTGCTATCAAGGCAGGCAAAGCACTCAACGCCAAGGTTGCCAACGTGAGCCGGTTCGATCGCAAGCACTATTTTTATCCGGATCTTCCAAAGGGATATCAGACTACGCAGATGTACCAGCCTATTATCCTAAGCGGTCACATCGATGCGCCGTTGGAATCAGGGGAAACGGTGCGAGTGCGTATCCATCATGCCCATATGGAAGAGGACGCCGGCAAATTGACGCACTTTGGGGACTATAGCCTGGTAGACCTTAACCGTGCCGGAACGCCGTTGATCGAGATCGTCTCCGAGCCTGACATCCATTCCCCAGCCGAAGCCAAAGCATACGCGGCCGAGCTGCATCGCCTGATGACCTATGCTGGTGTTACCCACGGCGACCTGTATCACGGCAACATGCGTTTTGACGTCAATATCTCGGTCGCCCTGAAGGGAGCAACTGAGCTTGGCAAACGTGCGGAGGTCAAGAATCTCAACTCGTTCCGGAGCGTCGAAAAGGCTGCCGAGTACGAATTCCGCCGTCAAGTAGAACTGGTCGAGGCTGGTGAGCAGGTCGTGCAGGAGACTCGTGGTTGGGACGACGACAAGCAACGCACCAACTCGCAGCGCTCAAAAGAAGACGCGCAGGATTACCGCTACATGCCAGATGCTGATATTCCGCCTATCGTACTGACCGACGAAGAAATCGCCGAGATTCAGGCGACCGTGCCAATGCTGCCATCGGCGTACCGTGAAAAATGGGCGACGCTGCAGCTGGACCGTTCGGTGGTGGATTCTTTGCTGGCAACCCAAGGCTACGCGGCGCTCGTGACACGAATCCAGGACGAAGCCGGCAACGATATTGCCAAACGAGTCGCGCATTGGTTCGCGAGCGCGCTGGGCCATGCAGCCGATGACGAGTCCGTGGTGCGTGAAGTTGACCTTGACCTTACGCCGGAGGGCTTCATCGAATTGGCAACGATGGTGGAGAAGAACGAGCTGAGCAGTACGGCGGCCAAGGAAGTATTCATCGAACTGCTTTCGAGCCACGGATCGCCGCGAGCCATCGCCGAGGCTAAAAACCTTATCCAGGTAAGCGACGAAGGCGAAATCGCAGCTATCGTAGACGACGTCTTGGCTGATCCGTCGAGTGCTCAGTCAATCGCTGATATCAAAGAGGGCAAGGACAAGGCAATCGGTTTCTTGGTCGGTCAGATCATGAAAAAATCGCAGGGCAAGGCCAATCCTGCACTGGCGCAAAAACTCATTAGGGAGCGGCTCAAATAGCATGGCTTCGCCGCTATTGGTGGTGATTCAAGGTGCACCTGGCTCGGGTAAGACGACGCTGGCACGCCGCCTAAGGCGGGACGTGGAATTGCCGCTTCTTGGCAAAGACGACGTGAAGGAAATGCTTTTCGAGCGATTGGCGCAAAGTGATAGGGAATTCTCGCGGCTACAAGGCATGGCTTCGTTCGAAATGCTCTACGCTTTCGTACGGACGTTTCTTGGTAATGGCCAATCAGTTATTATCGAGGGTGCCTTTCATACTGATTTGTCCCGAAAGAATATTGGCGACATACTCGCCGAGACAGGGGCTAGGTATCTTGAGGTATTTTGTGATCTTGACGAAGAGGTCCGTAGGCAACGGTTCTTGGCACGTGCTGAGGATACGTCGCGCCATCCAGCCCATCTCGACGCTCTGTCTATGATAAGCGGTGCGGACTACGAGCAGCTTGGCCTAGGCGAGTGTATTCGCGTTGATACGTCGGGGCCTATCCCAGAAGGGGTATATAGCGATATAATCAAGGGATTGCATGCCGCCCGGACCCGAAGCGGATGACGGCGCGTGCGTGATATCCCGAATGCAGATGAAAACTACCGTAAGGAGAATATGTAAATGAAACGTCCAACCAAAGCAATTATTACCGACGCTGGATTTGCCAGCCGCTACCTGCCGATTACGAAAACCATTCCTAAAGCCATGTTGCCACTTGGCAACCGTCCCATCATGCAGCTCGTTGTCGAGGAGTGCGTCGAGGCCGGCATCCAAGAAATCATTATCGTCGCCACCCCCGAAGGCAGGCCGATTTACGAAGATTATTTCTATAACAAAGTCAGCCATATCCATGAACAGCTTATAAAACAAGGCAAGGGCGAACGCTACGACGTCGTACGTCACGTACTTGACCTACCAAAAATCAATATCATCGAGCAGGATCAAAACCTTCCGTACGGTAACGGCTCCCCGATCGTCAGCGCGAAGGATTATATCGCTCCCGACGAAGCCTTCCTGGTCCTATATAGCGATGACGTCGTATTCGGGGCAAGCGATGCGAAAAGCCTTATGGATGAATTCGACAAGCATCCCGACGCTAATGCGATCGTGGCCGCACAGGAAGTCGATCCTTCGGAAGTTGATAAATACGGCATTTTCCAGTTGAAGGAAGGCTCGAAACTTGATTATATCGTCGAAAAGCCTGCGGTCGGACAAGCAGCCTCAACGCTTGCTTCGTATGGGCGCTACCTTTTGACCCCGGAAGTTTTCGATTATCTTAACCCGGCTAACATCGGTCTTGACGATGAGCTTTGGACGGTGGACGCGATTACGAAAATGGCAAAAAGCGGCGATGTTTACGTGGTTCCTACCGAAGGCCGATGGGTAACGACTGGCGATCCCAAGAATTATTTCTTGGCACACCTTAAGTATGTCCTGGAAAACGAAGGCTATGCTTCGGACATCCGCAAAATACTCGACGACGCCCAGTAGCTCCGAAGGCTAAATACATATCTTAAGAAGCGCCGTGAAAAGCGGCGTTTTTTAAATGGGAGTATAATGAAAGTACGAACAACTAATCCAAAAGGAGGGTTCTATGAGTTGGATTGGATGGGTGATACTAGGCGGGCTAGCCGGTTGGGTGGCCAATATGATCATGAAAGAAGAGGGCGGCCTGCTCAAGAATATCGTGGTAGGTGTTATTGGCGGTGTCGTCGGTGGCGGCGTGGTCGAGCTGATGGGCGGCAGTGGAGTAAATGGGTTCAATCTGTATAGTTTTATCGTGGCGCTTCTTGGTGCTGTCATACTTCTCTGGATCGTTCGCATGATAAAGAGGTAGTGTGATAAGGTAGAAATAGAGATACTACCTAAACAAAGGGGCTGATTCATGGATTGGGCACAAGTTCTCGTCATCATACTCTCGATATTCCTAGCGATTTTTTTGGCACTAGCGATCGTTCTTACGGTCATGCTGATAAAAGTTACGAGGCAAATCAAGACGGTTACCAGTTCGGCACAGCGTACGGCCGAGCATATAGAAAAAACCGTCGAGGGCGTCAGTAGGGTGGTATCGCCTATGTTCGTCATACGGACATTGTCGAAATACCTAAGAAAAGCAAAGAAATAAAGGAGGTAGGATGTCTAAAGGTAAATTTGCACTAGGAGCGATCATTGGGGCGGCGGCCGGAATTGTCGCTGGTGTCCTGACAGCGCCAAAATCAGGCAAGGAAACGCGCGCTGATATCAAGGGAAGGGCCACCGAGCTTAAAAAAGAGGCGGCCAAACGTGCCGATGACGCCAAGGAGCGCTCGACCGAAGTAGTCGACGACCTAAAAGGCAAGGCAGTAGACTTGAAAGAGCGGGGCGAACGAGCCGTCGAAGGCGCCAAAAAGGGCTTTAACGACAATAAATAGCCGCTTGATTACAAGCCAAAACAATGACACACTGGGATAAACGGTGTGTCATTTTATTTGGAGGGTGTATGAC
>Ga0209813_10000261_pt1 | contig 15205 bp, 9 predicted proteins | sample EndMethybrTD3033_FD_187596 | JGI IMG/M metagenome (GOLD analysis project Ga0209813, IMG submission 187596) | Populus endosphere microbial communities from Tennessee, USA - Endosphere MetaG P. TD hybrid TD303-3 (SPAdes) (version 2) | ecosystem: Host-associated > Plants > Roots > Endosphere... | reverse complement strand
TCTACGGCCTGGCCGCGACGGCGACGGCGACAGTATGGCTGACACCGGTTTCCGCGCAGTTCGACAAGAATCGCGGCCTCGCCATCGCGATCACCCTGGCCGGCACCGGCCTCAGCGCCACGACCGTGCCGATCATCGCCAACTATTTCGTCGAGCATCAGGGCTGGCGGACAGCCTATTTCGCGGTCGGCGCCATCTATGCCGTCACCGTCGTGCCCCTGGCCCTGTTTGTCTGGCGTGGCGCGGAGGATTCGCCGGCGGCCAAGGCGGCCGCAGCGGCGGCGACCGAGCCGCCCGCGGACCTGCCGGGCATGACCGTGCGCGAGGGATTCAGCTCGCCCAATTTCTACATCATCATTGTCAGCCTGACGATCAGCTCGATCGCCTGGGTCGCGATCGGGGTCAACCTGATCCCCATCCTGATCTCGCTCAAGATCACTGCCGCGCAGGCCGCGGCGGTGGCGGGAACCCAGGGCCTCGCGGGTATTTTCGGGCGCTTCGCCGGGGGATGGGCGCTAGACCGCATGCCTGCGAAATGGCTGGTCTGCGGCGCCACGCTGTGCGGCATGGTACTGCCGTCGATCCTCATCGCCTCGCCTCACGCGATTCCGCTGGTGCTGTTCGGCGTGATGATCGGCGGGTTCATGAGCGGGGTGAAGTATTCCGGCATGGTATACTTGGTTAGCCGCCATTTCGGGCCGAAGAGCTTCGGCACGCTGTTCGGCACGATCAGCACCGCGCCCGCCATTTCCGCCGGGGTCGGACCGGTGGTGGCGAGCTATATCTACGACGTGACCCGGTCCTACATGCTGGTGATCTGGGGCGCGTTCCCCTGCATGCTCATCGCCGCCGCGCTTGTCACGCTGCTGAGCCGCTATCCCGATTTCGAGGGCAAGCCGGTCAAGGCTGCGTGAAGCCGCCAGCCGGTTTCGTCATCGCGAGGGGCCGAAGGTCCCGCGGCAATCCAGGGTCTCACGCGCCCTGGATTGCTTCGTCGCTCCGCTCCTCGCAATGACGAAAGCCGAGCATGTTACAGCGTATTGTCCGCCGCCATCTTCATGAAGCTCGGATCGAAGCGGAGGCGGACGTTGGCCTTGTCGCCCAGAATCTTGCCGCCGGGAAACTCTATCCCGATGGCGTCCACCGAGCGGGCGTTCGGCCCGAACAGGCCCTTGGCGAAGCTGAACTGCCGCACCGCGTCCTCGTGCGTCACGATGTCGGCGCCCATGTTATAGGCGACGGCGTCGGCCGGCTTGGTATAGAGGTACGTCGTCTTCAACTGGCTTTCGAAGTTCTCGGGCGTCGTTCCGGCCAGCTGCGCCATCTCGGCGATCGCCTGCTTCGACGTGGCGTCGCCCTTCGCCATGATACCCATGACTTCGTACCATGCGCCGACCAGCGCCTTGCCGAGATTGGGATTGGCTTTCAGCGTCGCGGTCGACACGGTCATCAGGTCCTGAATCTCGTTGGGGATCTTGGAGCTGTCGAACACTTCGGTAGCGCCGCTGGCCCGCTTGATCTCGGCGAGCTGCGGGTTCCACGCCGCCACCGCCTTGACGTCGGCGGAGGCGAATGCGCCGACGATATCGGCGTCGGAGGTGTTCACCGTCTTCACGTCCGCCAGCTTCAGCCCGTTCAGTTCGAGCGCGCGGGCCAGCAGATAGTGCGACACCGACAGCTCGACCAGGTTCACCGTCTGCCCCTTGAGGCTGGCGACCGTGCCCGGTCCCTTCAGCACGATGCCGTCGTTGCCGTTCGAATAGTCTCCGATGATGAGCGAGGTGGTGTCCTTGCCGCCCGCCGCCGGGATCGTCAGCGCATCCATGTTGGTGGAGGTCACACCGTCGAGCTTGCCTGCGGTGTACTGGTTGATCGATTCGACGTAGTCGTTGACCTGGATCAGGTTGATCTTGATCCCATAGCGGTCGCCCCACTTCTTCAAAATGCCGCTCTTGTCGGCATAGGCCCAGGGCATCCAGCCGGCATAGATCGACCAGCCGATATTGAATTCGGTCTTCGGCGCTTCGGTCGATGCCTGGGCCGCCGGCTCCTCTTTTGCGCCGCCGCAGGCGGTCACCAGCAACAGGCTGGCCAGTCCTATGGCGTTGATCGTCTTCTTCCAGGAATATGTCATGGCGTCCCCCTTCTAGGCCGTTCCGACGGAAATGGTGATGTCAACTTCGCGAATGCTGGCGCGCCTCCTGCCCGAACGACGGAGCCGGCTCTCCCATCTGCGGAAGCGCGGTCTGCGCCTCGGCGCGATCCCGCAGGTAACGGAACGTGCGCAAGGTTTGCGCATAGAGATGCTCGCCGGTGCGGATGGGCGCGCGACTGGCGCGATCCGAACCCAGCGGGACAAGCTCCGCGTCGTAGTCGAGCGCAAAGAACAGCGGGAACGAATAGCGCTCCTGCGCCACTTTGCGCACGCGGTGCGATGTCGCGACGAAGGCCCCGCCCGACCAGAACTCCATCATGTCGCCGATGTTGACCACCAGCGCGTCTGCCACCGGAGGCGCATCGATCCATTCGCCGGCCTGGTTCATCACTTCCAGCCCGGGCGCGGTGGCCAGCAGCAGGGTGAAGCATTCGTAATCGGTATGCGCGCCCATGCCGGGCACGTCCTCAACCGCATCCGCCGCCTGCTTCGGATAGTGGATCAGGCGAAGCTGGCTGGGCGGTGCGAGCACCAGGTGGTCGAGCGCCTCGGCCGGCTGGCCCAGCGCCATGGCAAGGCCGCGCAGCAGGCGGCGGCCAGCCGCGAAGACGGCGGCGTAATAGGCCATCACGTCCTCGCGAAAGCCGGGGATCGCCGGCCACTGGTTGGGGCCGAGCATCGGATGATCGGTGGGCACACGTTCGGCCGGCAGATCCAGCGCCAGGTCGAAGGCTTCCTTGCGGTCCTTCGTGCTCTCCGCGAACACCTCCTCGCCCTCGGGCACATAGCCGCGATGGTTGGTGGACAGGCCGATATAGTTTGCCATCTTGCGCTTGAGCGACTGGGCGAAGAAGCGCCGCGACGCTTCGCCCAGCCGGTCGATCACCGCCGGAGAGATGCCGTGGCCGGTGACATGGAAGAAGCCGACTTCGGACGCCGCGGCGCGCAATCGCGCCACCACATCCCGCTCGGCGACCTCGTCCGCACCGCCAAGCGCGGAGATGTCGATGACCGGGATGGAACGGAAAGGCCCGTCGGCCACATCTTCCTGCGCCACGGTCGCGGCGGCGAATTCCGGCGAGAACGCAAACGAACCGTGCAGGTCCATCAGGCGCAGCTCGCGCCGGATCGGCAAGCCCCTGGCGTCGACATCCGCCACCGCGAAGCGTCCGCCAGCGATGCCGGCGTCCGGTTCCAGCAGCACCGCGCCTTCGCGCCATGGCAGCGTCGAACGGTCGATCCGCCAGCCTTCGGCAGTCACCGTGCCGAACGATATCTCGCAGTCGATCAGCGACTGCGCCTCGGCCGCGTTGGTATCGCAGAGCAGCGCCGACAGATCGGCCCCCCTGGCCAGCGGCCGGGCGCGATCGCGGGCATAGGCGAAATGGCGGCCGTGCTGGACAAGACAGACCTCGCGCCCGTCCGCCTCGGACACAAAGCTCGCCGCCGCGCTGGGCACATGGCCGATGCCCGCCTCGCGCTGCCAATATTCGATATAGTCGGCTTCGATCCCATGCTCGATCAGCAGGTCGCCTTCGAACACCAGCCGGCCACGGTCGCGCAGCAGGCCGGGCGCCTGGAAATCGATGGCGCGCTGCCATTCCGCGACATCGCCCGAAACCACAAATCGCCCGGCGAAACCTTCCTGGCAGGCGATCACGCGCGCTTCCTCGGGCTCCACTTCGGCCAGGCAGCTCGCCTGTACGCGACCGCTGATCGCCGGGGGCTGACGCAAGTCGGCGAAAAGCGCCGGCCCTTGCAGCCAGCTCGTCCTGTTCAGCGTCTCGACCGGTTCGCCCGGCTTCGCCAGCAGCAATCGCTGCCACATACCGCAATAGGAAACGCTGCCTGCCATTCGCCACACCGGATGCTGCACTGCGGCATAAAGCTAAATTCACGCGCTCATAAATCTAGATGCTATTTTTCGATGAAGCTCATTACCAGGAGTTATGAGTGGCGCGCGCGCAGCCGCCTGCGGATCTCGTCGAGGAACAGCTGCGTCGCCGTGTCGCGCGACGGGTCCGCGCGCGATATCAGGAAGATTTCATAGGAAGGCTGCATTTCCGGGGTGAGCAGCGGCCAGAGGCGTCCGCGCCTGACCGCAGCCTCCGCCGCGCCCACCGGCAGGAAGCCGATGCCGACGCCCAGCGTGATGAGCCGCAGCGCCTCGTGCACATCCTCGGCCGCGCCTACCCGCTCCTCGCCCAGGCCATAGCGGTTGCGCAACCGGGTGATCGCTTCCGGCTCATCGGCGCCGGTCAGCACGAAACCTTCGCGGCGCAGGCTGTCGACCCGCTCGATCCGGCGGCCGTAGAACGGATGCGCCCGCGCGCAGTAGAGTTGCTGCGTCTCCACGAACATGGGTTCGTAGATCAGTTCGACGCTGGCCGGCCCCTCATAGCCGATGCCCACTTCCACCTCGCCGCTTTCCAGCGCCTCCAGCACACCGCGCCAGGGCGACACGCGCAGTTCCATGGCGATGGCGGGATGGCGCGTGTGGAACGACGCGATCGCCTCGTCCAGTTCGCCGCAGATGATCGATGAGATCAGCTGGATGCGCACGATGCCCGATACCCGCTTGCTGGCCTGCGCCACCTGGTGCTGCGCCATGCGCACCGTTTCGAACATGTCCTCGCACAGCGTCTGCAGCGCCTTGCCCGCCTGGGTGATGCGGATTCCGCCGGTCGACCGTTCGAACAGGCGTGCGCCAAGCTGGTCCTCCAAGCGCTTCAGCGTGGCGCTGACGCCCGGCTGCTGCTTGTTGAGGTTACGCGCCGCCGCGCCGATGCCGCCGGCGCGGGCGATCTCCATGAAGACCTTGAGCAGGTTCCAGTCGAGATGCCGGGCGAAGTCGCGATCGATGCGGGCGGAGGGTTCAGGCAAGGAGCGCGGGTTCCATCGTGAGGGGACCGGCATGGTAGTGGCAAACGGAGATCAACGGAACGGGATTGAACGAAACCGTCAGGCGTAGCGCAGCAGCGCGTCGTTCACCCGGTCGAGCGCGGCGGCGAGCGGGTCGCTTTCGCCCAGCAGGCGGAAGGTGCCGTTCAGCGTGAAGAAGCAATGGCCGTGCACCGTCGCCAGCAGCGACATGGCGAGCGGCCCTGCCTTATCGCGATGACCGACGGGCAGCGCGGCGGCAATCTCGCGCACCACGACTTCGGTGATCTGCGCCACTTTCTCCTGATAGTATTCGGGCATCGGCTCGTCCTCCGGCAGGCGGAAGTCGTAGAGCGCGGCCCAGGCGTGGCGGTGCAGCAGGGCGAACTGGAAATAGGCGTCGATGGCAACGCGCAGCCGATCCTGCTCCACGCCTTCCAGCCGCCCGCGCAAGTAGTCGAGCCACAAGTCGAGCGTGCGGCCGTTGATCGCCAGGATCAGCTGATCGTAGGACCCGAAGACGTTGTAGATCGTGCCGATCGAATAGCCGATCCGCTTCGCGACCTCGCGCGCGGAAAAACGCGCGAAGCCCACCTCGCCGATCTGCCGGTGTCCTTCGGCAAGGATCATCTCGCGCAGTTCGGGGCGGGAATGATCGGATCTGCGGCCCATCCGCGCCTCAGGCCTGTTTGCGCACGAACGGATACTTCATCTGCGCGAGATAGCCGTTAGGCACCTTCTCCGGCACGCCATAGCCGCTCGGCCAAACCCCGTCCGGCAGATAGTGCGTGCCGAATATCCGGTCGTAGAACGGGAAGTGGATGGCGAAATTCTTGTCCACGCCTTCATCGTCGATGGCATGGTGCCAGTGGTGGAAACGCGGCAGCGCGACCCAGTGACCCAGCCGGTTGAAATCGCCGCGCAAGTTGGCGTGGAGCAGCGACGACCAGACATAGACCAGTCCGACATAGGCCTGCATCACCGAAGGCAGGAAGCCCAGCGTCAGCAGCGGCAGCGATGTGACGCCGCGCAACAGCACGATCTCCACGAAATGCATGCGCGCGCCGGCCAGCCAGTCCATCGACCTGGCGCTGTGGTGCACCGCGTGGAAACCCCAGAGGAAGGGTACGCGGTGGAACAGGCGGTGAAACCAGTACTGCATGAAATCGGTGACGAGCATCGCGCCGACGAACTGCGCCAGCCACGGCAGGTTCGACACGAAGGCGCGCGTACCCGCCAGCCAGTCGATATTGGCGTTGATCCAGCTCGATGGCGCCAGCGTCAGGAACGTGATGAACTGCACCATCATCGAGCTGACGAGGTAATAGAAGAGATCCTCGCGCCATTCGGGGCGGAACAGGCGCTGGCTGGCGATATGCGGCAGGAAACGTTCGATAGGCGCGAACATCAGGCCGGTGGCGACCATGTTCACCGCAAAGAAATCGATGCCGAAGAAGATGCCCCAGTCGCGCGTCTCGTCCGCCTGCACCGCCGATCCGCCGAGGATCGTCGCCCCCAGCGCGATGACCAACGCGGTCAGCCCCAGCGCCTTGCGCGGCCGCAGCAGCAGGCTGAGCAGCGCCAGCGCATAGGCCGACAGGAGCACCAGATGAACGATGACACGGAAACCCGAATTGTCGCGCAGCATGCCAAGCTCGGGCATGCCCGCCCATGACGGCCAGCGCAGCGCCGCGACGCAGCACAGCCCGAAGATCGCCAGCACCAGTCCGAAGAAGCCCGAGAACCAGCCGGTGCCAAAGCCACGCGCCTCGATCGGGGCCTCCAGATCGTGTCCCAACCGTTCGAGAAATGTCGCCTTCATGCCGGTTCCCCATACCGTCTCTGCCCAGGACCGCTCCCTTAGCACGGAATTTCGGCAATATAAATTGAACGTCGTATATTTTATATTGAACATCGTATAATTATCACGCATACGGACTGGGACAGTGAGTGGCGGAAAAGGATGCGTGGATGGACAAGACAGCCAACAGACGTCCGTTGCGGTCGCGATCGACCCGCTGGGCCGGGGTGCTCACCCGGGCTCTTCTGCGTACGCCAATCACACCCAACGCCATCTCGCTGGCCGGTATCGCCTTTGCCGCGGCGGGCGCCGGAGCGTTCCTGGTCGCGCCGGCTAACCGCTGGTACTGGCTCGCCGGCGCGCTGGGCATCCAGTTTCGTCTTCTCGCCAACCTGCTCGACGGGCTGGTGGCGGTCGAAGGCGGACGCCATTCGCCCACCGGAGCGCTGTTCAACGAATTTCCCGACCGGATCGAGGACAGCCTGCTGCTGATCGCCGCCGGATACGCCGCCGGCCAGCCGCTGCTGGGCTTCGGCGCGGCGCTCATGGCCATGTCCACCGCCTATGTCCGGGCACTGGGCGGCGCGATCGGCCTGCCGCAGGATTTCAGCGGACCGATGGCCAAGCAGCATCGCATGGCCGTGCTGACGTTGGCAGCCGTGCTGAGCGCTGCCTTCCCTCAACAGCCGGTAATGACGATCGCCCTCGCACTGAGCTGCGCCGGCACCGCCGTAACCTGTGTCCGCCGCCTGACCCGGCAGGCGCGCGCCTTGCAGGAAGCCGCGCGATGATCGCCAGCGTCCTGATCGCCGTCACCCGCTTCATCGTGGGCGGCCATGCCCGCTGGCAGGGCTGTGCGCCGGAAGCCCGCCAGCGCATCTATTTCGCCAATCATTCCAGCCATCTCGACACGATCATCCTCTGGGCCGCATTGCCGAAGGACCTGCGCGCCACGACCCATCCCGTGGCGGCGCGCGATTACTGGGGCAAAGGGTCGCTGCGCCGCTTTATCGCGCTTCGGGTGCTGAACGCGGTGCTGGTCGACCGCGATGGCGGCGCCGATCCGCTCGCCCCGCTGCGTGCGGCCCTAAACGCCGGGGATTCGCTGATCCTGTTTCCCGAGGGCACCCGCGGCACCGAAGCGGAGCCGCGCCGCTTCAAGTCGGGCCTCCATCGTCTCGCCGCCGATTACCCTGCGGCCGAGCTGGTGCCGGTCCATCTCACCAATCTGGCCCGCGCCTATCCCAAGGGGGCGATCCTGCCCGCGCCGATCATCTGCACCGCCAGCTTCGGCGGGCCTATCGCCCTGGCGCCGGGCGAAACGAAGCCGGCCTTTCTCGAACGCGCCCGCAAGGCCGTGATCGCCGCGGGAGAAGTGGCATGACCGACGAGATGATCGTGCTGCTCGGCGGCGTCTTCGCGCTGCTGCTCGTGGCATCCTGCGCGGGCTTCGTGCTGGCGCGCCGCGCGACGAGCGAAGGCGCGCGCGCCACCGTCGCCAACCTGAACGACCGGATCAAGGCTTGGTGGGCGATGGTCGCGATCTTCGCCGTAGCTTTCCTCGTCGGCAAGGAGATGACACTGGTTCTCTTCGCGCTGACCTCGTTCTTCTGCCTGCGCGAATTCCTGTCGATCACCCCGACCCGGCCAGAGGATCATCGCGCCGTCGCGGTCGCCTTCTACCTGTTCATCCCCTTGCAGTACTGGCTGATCGCCGATGGCTGGCAGACCCTGTTCGCCATCCTGATTCCGGTCTGGGCCTTCCTGCTGCTGCCTGTGCTGGCGGTGCTGAAGGGCGAGACCGGCGACTTCCTGCCACGCACGGCGCGCATCCAGTGGGCGCTGATGCTGACGGTTTATTGCATCAGCCACGCCCCTGCGCTGCTGATCCTGAAATTCCCGGACTATGCGGGACAGAACTTCCTGCTGCTGTTCTTTCTCATCACCGTCGTCCAGCTTTCCGACGTGCTGCAATATGTCTTCGGCAAGCTCTTCGGAAAGCATCCCGTCGCCCCGCGGGTCAGCCCATCTAAGACCTGGGAAGGCCTGATCGGCGGCGGGCTGGCGGCGACCGGCGTCGGCGCCGGTCTGTGGTGGATCACCCCGTTCGCGCCGTGGCAGGCCGGCGCAATGGCGCTCGCCATCGTCCTCGCAGGCTTCTGCGGCGGGCTGGTGCTGTCGGCGGTCAAGCGTTCGCTGGGCGCGAAGGACTGGGGCACGATGATCGAAGGACACGGCGGCGTGCTGGACCGGATGGATTCGGTAAGCTTCGCCGCCCCGGTGTTCTTCCATCTCACCAATTATTTCTTTGCAATGTGATGCGGATGCGCTCTGTCATGGCCTGGCGGACGCGTGGGGGACGCTGACGATGGAAGCCTTTCTTGCCTTGCTGATGTTCGTCGGGCTGATCTTCCTGCTCGACACCCGCTCGCGCACCAAAGGGCTGGAGCGGCGGCTGGGGCTGGTAGAGAACGAACTGCGCCGCCGTATCGCGGCGGGGGCAGAGGTTCTGCCAGTGTCGGTTGAGCCCGCCGCAACGATCGCCAGTGCGGCGGAGCCCGAACCGGTCGCCACCGCGATCCCGCAGGAACGCGAACCGCGAGCGGCGGCGGAAAACCCGCCGGTGGAGATCGCGGCGGAAGCTTCCACGTCCCAGGAGGAACCGGGGCAACATCCGATCGAAGTCGAACAACACTGGATTGAGGCAGCACCCAGCCTAACGAAGTCCTCGCCTGCGCGGGGACGCGGCTTCGCCATCAACTTCGAGGAGCTGTTCGGCCGCAAGCTGCCGATCTGGGCGGGCGGCATCACCCTGGCCATCGCCGGGGTGCTGATCGTCAAATACGCCATCGACATCGGACTGTTCGCACGGATCTTCACGCCCGGCGTGCAGGTGATCTGCGGTCTGCTGTTCGGCTTCGGCCTGATCGGCGGGGCGGAGCTGGCCTATCGCCAGCGCGACCGGGTGGACGATCCGCGCGTCGCGCAGGCGCTGGCCGGCGCGGGCGTCTCCACGCTCTATACCGCGCTGCTGGTAGCGGCCAACGCCTATCAGATCATCTCGCCGCTCACCGCTTTCATCGGCCTGGCGCTGGTCACGCTGGCCGCGCTCGGCCTGTCGTTGCGTCACGGCATGGCCAGCGCCCTGCTGGGTCTGGCCGGCGGCCTTGCCGCGCCGGCGCTGACCATGGGCATCACCGCCAACGTCCCGATGCTGGCGATCTATCTCGCCTTCACCGTTGCCGGGCTGGTTGGCGTATCGCGCGCGCAGCGCTGGCCGTGGCTGGCAGTGATCGCCCTGATCGGCGGCGCGGGGTGGAGCCTGTGGCTGATCGTCGCCGGCCAGGCGCTCGACGCGGTCGGCGGACTGTCCATCGGCGGCTTCGTCGTCCTGCTGGCCATCGCCGCGCCGCTCTATGCCTTCGAAGGCGCGCGCGCCGCGCTGCTGCGTAGCGTCTCGGCGCTGATCGGCGCGCTGCAGCTGGCGCTGCTGGTGGCGCTCGGCGGTTTCGCGCCGCTCGACTGGGGACTGTTCGCGCTGATCGCGACCGCCGGCCAGTGGCTTGCCTGGCGTGCCGAGAAGCTGTCCATCGTGCCGACTATCGGTGCGGCGCTGTCCGCGATCCTGCTGCTGATCTGGCCCGATCCCGCACCGCAGTGGTTGGCAGTCGTCGCACTGTCGCTGGCGGCGATACATGCCTTGCCGCTCCTCGCCCGGCTGTGGGGCGAGCCGCCACGCCGCCAGCGGGCGATAGAACTGTCCGCCATCGCCTTTGCCGCGCCGGTCATCACCGGCGTGCATTCGTCGCTGCCTGGCTGGGGAACGAACCCGTCGATCGCGCTGGCCGCGCTGCTAGCCGCCGCCTTGCTCGCCCTCGCCGCCACACTGGGCTGGAAGGTGGAAGGGCGACGCGACGACAGCCGTTTCGCATGGCTGACCGGCAGCGCCGGATCGCTCGTGGTGATCGCCGCCGCCTATGCCTTCCCGTACTGGCAGACGCCGCTTTACACTGCGCTGGTCGCCGCCGCGCTAATCCTGCTGTCGCGACGAGCGAACGACACGCGGCTGGAAGTCATCGCGGTGGGCGTGATCGTCTTCGCCGTGCTGCAACTGGGCGGCACCGATATCGAACCGTCCTATCCCGAATGGGGACGCCTTGTCGGGCAGCCCGATTACGCCCTGGGCCTGCCGGGTCCCTTCGCCCCGCTGCGCTGGGCCGCTGTCGCCCTGGCAGGCATCATCCTTGCCGTGCTGGCCCGCAGGCCGATTCCGCGCGCGTTCGGCGAAGCGGGCGGTGCGGCGCTGGCTTACGGCACGCTGGCGCAAATCCTGCCGGCACAGGGCCTGCCGCTGGCCGCGCCCGCCGGATGCCTTGCCCTGGTGCTCTTGATCGGCAAGCTCGAATGGCCGCGAACGCGTTCGGCGATTTTCACCCTGATCGTCATCGCCGTGCTGTGGGCCAGCGTGCCGACGATCCACTGGTTCGACGGCGCAATCCGTTCGCTCGCCGGCTTCCCCATGCTGTTCGCTCAGCCGGAACTCGCGTTGCCCGTGATCGCCCGCCAGCTCTTCTTCCCGGCGCTACTGTTCGGTGGGAGCCTATGGCTGCTGCGGACCCGCCTATCGGCCAGGACGACGGCCGTCGCCATGGCCTGCGCCGCCATCCCCGGCCTGATCGCCCTGCACTGCTTCTACCGCGCCGGCTTCGCCGGGGCCTTCGGCACGGATTTCGTCGCCACCGGCCTGGCGCAGCGATTGCTGTGGGACGCGCTGATCCTCGCCGCCGCGTTCGGCCTGTGGAAACGGGGAGGCGGTTCGGCCGCCAGTTACGGCGCGCAGGCGCTGGCCGGTGTCGCCGCGCTCCATATCGCCTGGTACAGCCTGCTGCTCCACGATCCACTGTGGACGGCGCAGGCGGTGGGCGCGATCCCTCTGGCCAACCTGCTCGCGCCGCTCGTCGCCATCCTGCCGCTGTGCATCTGGTCGATTGGGAAGACGATCCCGAAAGTCGCCGGCCATGTCGACAAACTGCTGCAACCCGTCGTCATGCTGATGATCGCGCTGTTCGCTTGGGCCAGCTTGCGCCAGGCCTTCCACGGCACGCTGCTGGTCGCGCCGGGCCTCGGCCAGACCGAGGACATCCTGCGCAGCATCCTCGGCATCGCCCTCGCCATCGGCTACCTGCTCTGGGGCATCCGCCGCCATCGCCGCGACTGGCGCCTCGCCTCGCTGGTGCTGATGCTGGCGGCGGTCGCCAAGGTGTTCCTGTTCGACGCTTCGGGCCTCGAAGGCCTGCTGCGCATCGCTTCGTTCATCGCGCTCGGCTTCAGCCTTATCGGCATCGGCTGGCTCTATAGCCGGCAGTTGCGCAGCGAAGCCGTCGCAGAACCATCGTAACCCGCTTGCACATCGCTTTCTGAGGGGTCTTTTCGCATGTCCGCTCCGGATATTTCCCTGCTGACCAAACGCCGTTTCGCGCCGATGTTCGTCGTTCAGTTCCTTGGCGCGTTCAACGACAACGTTTTGAAGTTCGCACTATTGTTCCTCGCGAACTTCGGCATTTTCGCCAGGGAGCCGGACAAGGCCGAGATGCTGGCGGCGGCGGCTACTGGATTGTTTATCCTGCCTTATTTCCTGTTTTCGGCGCTCGCCGGACAGCTTGCCGACATGGTCGACAAGGCGCGGCTGGTGCGCTGGATCAAGGCGGCGGAAGTGGCGATCATGGCGCTGGGGCTGACCGGGTTCTGGTTCCAGTCGATCCCGCTGCTGCTGACCGCGCTGTTCCTGATGGGCCTGCACTCCACCCTGTTCGGCCCGGTCAAGTATTCCATACTTCCCCAGCACTTAGGCACGCACGAGATCATGGGCGGCACCGCCCTGATCGAAGGCGGCACCTTCCTCGCCATCCTTGGCGGCCAGCTTCTGGCGGGGGTCGTGCCGCCCTGGGAAGCGGGCCTGATCGCCACCGGCCTCGCCGTTCTGGGCTTCCTGGCGGCGCTGGCGATCCCCTCCGCACCACCACTCAGAGGGGTGCACAAAGTGGACTGGAACGTGTTCAAGGGCACCGCGGACATCCTGCGCGCTGCAAAACACGGCCGCGGCGTCTGGCTCTCCATCCTGGGCATCAGCTGGTTCTTCGCCGCGGGCGCGGTGCTGGTGTCCGAATTCGCCCCGCTGGTCAGCGGCACCCTGGCGGCCAGGCAGGAAGTGGCGACACTGTTCCTGATCGTGTTCTCGCTGACGATCGCGCTCGGTTCGGTGGCGGTGAACAAGCTGCTGCGCGGAGAGGTCTCGGCCCGCTACGTCCCCGTTTCCGCATTGTTCATGGCGCTCGGCATGATCGACCTGTGGCTGTCCACGCGCGGCTTCGCCGTGCGCACCGCCGGGGCTTCGGTGCAGCAGTTCGTCGTCACCCCCGGCGCGATCCGCGTGCTGGTCGATCTGGCCATCATCGCCTTTGCCGGCGGCATGTTCATCGTGCCGCTTTACGCGATCCTCCAGCTTCACAGCCCGCCCGAGGAACGCTCGCGGATCATCGCGGCGAACAACATCGTCAATGCCGGCGTCACCGTGCTGATCGTGCTGGCGATCACCGGCCTGCTGGCGACCGGAACCGACGTGCCGGGGCTGATCGGCGTGCTGGGGTTCGCCACGCTGGTGGTGGCCTTCATCAGCATCTGGCTGCTGCCCGAAACGCTGTTCAAGGCTGTGATCCGCTTTGTGCTGAAGCTGCTTTACCGGGTCGAGGTGAGCGGCATGGAGCATATGCCGAAACCCGGCGAGCGCGCGGTGGTGGTGGTCAACCACCTGTCCTTCCTCGACGGCATTCTGCTCGGCGCCTTCCTCCCCGGCCGGCCGACTTTCGCGATCAACACCCATATCGCCCGCAGCATCTGGATCAGGCCGTTCCTGGCCCTGTTCCAGGCGTTTCCGGTCGATCCCACCAACCCGATGGCGGCCAAGGCGATGGTCAAGGCGGTGCGCGAGGGGCGCACGCTGGTGATCTTCCCGGAAGGCCGCATCACCGTCACCGGCGCGCTGATGAAGGTCTTCGACGGCCCCGGCATGGTCGCGGACAAGGCCGACGCACCGATCATCCCGCTGCGGCTCGACGGCCCGCAATATTCGCCCTTCTCGCGGATGAAGGGCAAAGTCCGCACCCGCTGGTTCCCCAAGGTGACGCTCACCGTCCTGCCGCCGCGCCGCTTTGCCATAGAAGGCGAGATGAGCGCCCGCCAGCGCCGCGCCATCGCCGGCCGCCGTCTCTACGACGAGATGAGCCGGATGATCTTCGACACATCGGACACGGACCGCACGCTGTTCACCGCGCTGTGCGATGCGCGCGATCTGCACGGCGGCAAAATCCCGATGGTCGAGGACGTGAAGCGCGAGCCGCTGACTTACGATCGCCTGATCCTCGCCTCCAGCCTGCTGGGCGGAAAACTGTCCCGATCGACGACGAGCGGCGAAGCGGTCGGCGTGCTGCTGCCCAACGTCAACGGCGTCGCGGTCGCCTTCTTCGCGCTGCAGGCGATCGGCCGCGTGCCGGCCATGCTGAACTTCACCGTGGGCCTCGCCAGCATGCGCTCCGCCTGCGCGACGGCGAAGATCGCCACCATCGTCACCGCGCGCGCCTTCGTCGAACAGGCGAAGCTCGCCGATCTGATCGCCGCGCTGGAAAGCGACGGGCTCAAGGTGGTCTATCTGGAGGATGTCAGCGCCGGCATCGGCGCGGCCGCGAAACTGTGGGGAGCGCTTACCGCGGGCGGCATCGGCCGGCGGCATCGCGGGTTGAAGATATCGCCCGACAAGCCGGCGGTCGTCCTCTTCACAAGCGGGTCGGAAGGCACACCCAAGGGCGTCGTCCTGACCCACCGCAATCTGCTGTCCAATCTTGCCCAGCTGGCCGCGCGGATCGATTTCAACTCGTCCGACGTCGTGCTCAACGCCTTGCCCGTATTCCACAGCTTCGGGCTGACCGGCGGAACGCTGCTGCCCTTGCTCAACGGCATCCGCACCGTGCTCTATCCCAGCCCGCTGCATTACCGGATCGTCCCCGCGCTGGCCTATGACGCTAACGCCACGATCATGTTCGGCACCGACACCTTCCTGTCGGGCTATGCCCGCATGGCGCACGGCTACGACTTCTATTCGCTGCGCTATATCTTCGCCGGGGCGGAGCGGGTGCGTGACGAAACGCGGCGGACTTATGCGGAGAAATTCGGCCTGCGCGTGCTCGAAGGCTATGGCGCGACCGAGGCGGCGCCGGTGATCGCGGTCAACACGCCGATGCATTACAAGGCCGGCAGCGTCGGCCGGCTGCTTCCCGCCATCGAGGCGCGGCTGGAAGATATTCCCGGCATCGAGG
>Ga0209813_10000260_pt1 | contig 15229 bp, 16 predicted proteins | sample EndMethybrTD3033_FD_187596 | JGI IMG/M metagenome (GOLD analysis project Ga0209813, IMG submission 187596) | Populus endosphere microbial communities from Tennessee, USA - Endosphere MetaG P. TD hybrid TD303-3 (SPAdes) (version 2) | ecosystem: Host-associated > Plants > Roots > Endosphere... | reverse complement strand
CACCCACGAGCCGCTGTGGATGGTGCGCCCGCTCGGCCTCGACAAGGTGCGCAAGCAGGCCGAGGCCATGGAGTTCGAGACGCGCCGCTTCTACGAGCGGGCCATCGAGCGCGCCACGGACGCCAGCATCCGCAAACTGCTCGGCGACCTGGCAGCGGCGGAGCGATCGCATATCAGTCTGGCCCAGCAGCTCGGCAGCGAGTTCCTGACGCCGGGAGCGGTTGCAGCCGAGGAAGAGACGCGGCGGCGCATGTTCGTGCTGCAGATCGTGCAGCCGGGTCTCGCCGGTCTCATGGACGGCTCGGTGTCGACGCTTGCGCCGCTGTTCGCGGCTGCCTTCGCCACGCACAGCACCTGGGAGACGTTCCTGGTCGGCATGGCAGCCTCGGTCGGCGCCGGCGTCTCGATGGGGTTTGCCGAGGCCTTGTCGGACGATGGCCAGCTGACCGGCCGCGGCCATCCCCTCCTGCGCGGCATCATCACCGGCGCCATGACCGCACTCGGTGGCATCGGCCACACGCTCCCCTATCTGATCAGCGATTTCTGGACAGCCACCAGCCTTGCCATCGCCATCGTGCTGGTCGAGCTGTGGGCCATCGCCTGGATACGCGCGCGCTACATGGATACCAAGTTCCTGCGCGCCGCCTTCGAGGTGGTGGTGGGCGGGCTGATCGTGTTCGGCGCCGGCGTCCTGATCGGCAGCGCGTAGCTAGCCGCCCTGATTGGCGCGTTGCAGGGTCGCGTGATAGCGTGCCGACGCCCATCACACCTGAGGAGGGACCAGCGTGACCCGGCTCAAGGCTCGCCCGGCCCCAAAGCGTACCATGCTGCTGAGCGATCCGCGCGAGGCGCGCCGCATCATCCGCAACGGTGGCTACGATGGCCACACAGCCGGCATTGCGCCGGAGTTCGTGCAGGGCAATCTGTGCATCCTGCCCAGAGAGATGGCGATGGAGTTCGCCGCCTTCTGCCAGCGCAATCCCAAGCCCTGTCCGGTGATCGGCATGGGCGCGCCGGGCGATCCGTCGCTGCCCGATCTCGGCGATATCGACATCCGCACCGACGTGCCGCGCTACCGAGTGTTCAAGACCGGCAAGCTGGTCGACGAGCCGTCCGACATCCGCGACTACTGGTCGGAGGATCTCGTCACCTTCGTGATCGGCTGCTCGTTCTCGTTCGAGAAAGCCATTCTCGACGAGGGCATCCGCCTGCAGCACGTGGCGCGCAATACCACCGTGCCGATGTACCGCACCAATATCGATTGCGTGCCGGCTGGCCGCTTCCGCGGCAAGATGGTGGTCTCGATGCGGCCGTTCGTGCCGGCCGATGCCATCCGCGCCGTGCAGATCACCTCGCGCTTTCCGGCCGTGCATGGCGCGCCGGTGCACCTCGGCCTGCCGGAGGCGATCGGCATCGCCGACCTCGCGCGTCCCGATTGGGGCGATGCCGCCGAAATCCGCGACGGCGAGCTGCCGGTGTTCTGGGCCTGCGGGGTGACGCCACAGGTGGCGGTAGAGGCGGCGCGGCCGTCGATCTGCATCACCCACAAGCCGGGCTCGATGCTGATCACCGACCGGCGTAACGCACCGCTGGCCGCCATCTAGTGTCTCTATTCCGAAGTTCGCCTGACCTTGCCGAAAGCGTAGCGAGCGAACTTCGCAATCATGAGGGTCACTAGAATCGCAGATTTTCTAGTGTCATTCAGATCGAGAAATTCGCTCCCACCCAAGCCGCGAACTCCGGCGAATTTCTCGATCATCACACTAGCAAGGCTGCTAGGGCCGTCAGCGGCAGATCAGCACCGGCACAGTGCTGTGCGTCAGCACGTTGACGGCCTGGCTGCCCAGCAGGACCCTGGCAATGCCGCGTCGGCCGTGCGAGGCCATCACGATCAGATCGCAGCCTTTGCTCTTGGCCGTGTCGATGATGGCGTCGGCCGGATAGTTCGTGACATGCACTGCGTCGCAGGCAACTCCGGCGGTCTTGGCGGCGGAGCTCACTGTCTCCAGAATGTTGGCTGCATTGTCGGCCGCCATTCTCTCGTATTCGATGATTGGGAAAGCGCTGCCCGGGTCGCCGCCCATCATCATGGCCGTCCAGGGCTCGCTGGCGGTGAGGGCGGTTACCTTGGCGCCGAGCCGCTTGGCCAGCTCGATGCCGCTGGTCACGGCCTTGGCCGCAAGGTCGGATCCATCGGTGGCGATCAGGATGTGCTTGTACATGGCAACTCCGCTTGGTTGGGTCGGAGACTGACCGTACGCACCTTCAGCCTACCAACCGCCTAAATGAGCCACCTGCAATTGATAAGTCGTTAGAAAGGCTCCCGACTTTGATACAGGTCAAGCCGGACGCAGATACGCCGACGGAACAAGGACGGGGCGGCCGCGTTCGTTCCCCAAGCAAAACCACATACGGGTGTGACCATGAGCACGAAGCGAGCCGGTGCTGAGCCGGGCGATCAGCCTATGCGTGACGATGATGACGTGCGCGCCTGGATCGTCATTGGACTTATTGCCTTCGCGTGCCTGCTGGTCGGCTGGCTGCCGATGCTGAATTCGATCCGCACCTAGCATCGCGGCCGATCGATCCACGTTGTCGACCGCACTTTTCGACCGCCATGTGCCGTCGACGCGACGTTGCTCAGTCGAAGCGATCCTGCTTCGGCCTCGTTGCTGTTCGCGACGCTGCACCGACGACGGTGAGCCGGCCTTGACCCGACAATTTCCTGTTTCGAGCGCACAACATTGGCCGCGTTGGGCAGTGCTGTGACGAATGCCAACCTCCTTCGCCAGTCCAACAGCTAGGGTGCGGCAGCGGCACGCGACCGTTATTGATTAAAGCACTCGGACCTCTCGTGGACCGCCACTAGCAGCTAAATTCGGAACGCAGACCGTGCGCCTCTGCTGCCATGTCTCGATTGAGGCCGGTGGGGCGAAGGCGGGCGGCGATCTGCGGGCGCTGAGATCAGCCGTCTGCCCCGACGCTGATTGAAGGATTTCAGCCCGCAATTCGGCTGAGCGCGCGGGGCGACGGCCGACGCAGAGCGACGGCTCGCAGTCTTGCGGGCCGTTGCTTTTTGATGGCTTGGCCCTGCCTTCCTGCTAGGCGGGTTAGGTCGCCCCTTCCGCCCACGATTGCGAATTGCGCCGGGAGTGAGATCGTTCTGAATGGAAGCCGTTCAGCTTCCATCAGAACGTGAGTCTCACTCTACAATTAAAGGACAGAGCAGGATTCATGCTTCGGCCGCAACGTGTCGATCGGGATCAGCTGGTTCAATCCGAAGCGATCCTGCTCTGGTCAGCAGCGCCTCGACGCGTTCGATCAGGTCTCTGACCGAGAACGGCTTGACCATGTAGTCGTCGGCGCCGGCCTTGATGGCGCGTGCCCGGTCGTGCTCCTCGCAGCGTGCGGTCAGCATCATGAGCGGCAGGGACCTGGTGGCAGGCCGGCGCCGCAGCCGCCAGCACAGCTCGATGCCGGACAGGCCCGGCAGCATCCAATCGACGATGAGAATGTCCGGAACGTTCTTCTCCAGGCTGGCCTCCACGTGGTTGCCGTCCGTGAGCGTATCCACGGCGTAGCCGGCGCACTCGAAATTGTAGCGGAGCAGTTCGAGCAGCGGCTCCTCGTCTTCCACGATCATGATGCGCAGCGGCATCTGATGGTCAGCCTTCTGTTGGGCGACCGCGACCTTGCGGCCAGGACCAGGGACGCTGAATACAATCCGGGAGGGTCAATTTTGGGGAAGCGTGATCGGACTTCGCGAATGAAGATCCAGCTCGCCAAAGCCGATCACCCGACTCATGCAACCAACGAGGCACCTAAACTATGCGTGCCGCATGAAGGGGGTATGACAGGGATGGGGAGCGCTTGTGCATAGGGCGCAGCAATTGGCGCGCCCCTCTTCGACATCGAGGTCGCTCAGGCCGGTCGCAGCCCGCGACCGGCCTGAGCAGTTACCGCTGCGATTGCTAGGCTTGGCGGTCGATCAGCCAGCCGGTGAGCAACGCAAGGGCGCCGCTGGCGTGGAATGGCCAGAGTTCGGCGAGCGCTTCCGGCGATGTCCACTCGGGTCGCAGGAAGAAATGATAGATGCAGGCGCCGAGCATCAGCACGCCGCCGCCGATGATGGTGGTTGTGACGAGGACGTCGCGCAGCGGCGAGCGTCTCTTGAGAATCGCGTCGATGATGTGGGTCATGCACATTGCCCCCCAGTACCACCCGCGGGGCTATCTTAGCCTGTGCATGTAAGAGGGTGTTGCAGAATTTCTGACGAATCGATGACGCAAGCCGCCGCCCGCGGCAGAAGCGCTACGGTGTCAGTACGAACGTCGGCGACACCGGCAGCGCCGACCGGTTGGTGCTGATGGCGACCAGCGTGTTCAGGAGAACAAAGATCTCCTTGGTGTTCTTGGATTTTTCATTGGGCACGCAGTAGCGCGTGCCGGCGTAGAGGGTATCGGCGAAGCAGTCCCCGCCGCCGGTCTCGATGGTCAGCAGGCGGGACTCGCGGCGCGGATCCTTGCGCCGGCTGAGCTCGCTCAGCTGCACACGTTCATGCTTGATGTTGGCGAGCAGGTGTCCGTAGTACTGGAACACTGAGTACGGCGAGCGCACCACCGGCGCCACACCCTCGATCGGTGAATTGAACTGGAAGCGGAACTGCAGCTCGCGCGTCTGTGCGAGATCGCGGTTCTTCGATCCGCACGCGCCCGGTGAATCCGCCCGGCCGGGCATGTTGTTCTCCTGGGCGATGGCGGGGTCGTAGCACACGAAATACTGGACCGTGCTGCCCGAGTCCCCCGACCCGGAAGACTTGCCCTTGCCGCTGCCAGCCGGCTTGCCTGCGGCAGCCGCCTCCACGGTCACGCCCCAGCGCACGGCCACGCGCAGGAAGTACAGGAATTTCTGGTATTTGCAGGCAACCGGGTCCCTCCAGACGCCACGCTGCGAAACCGGCTCGAAGGACTGTTCCGTGCCGTCGTAGAGACTAGCGCAGGGCGCGCCGTTGAAGGGCACGTCGTCCTCGGGATTGTTGACGAACAGCAGCGACCTGCCGGCCAGGCGAACGCGGAAGGCCTCGATCACGGAATGCAGCACCAGTTCCTTATTCAAGCCCGCGTTGAGCAGCAGGTTGAGGCTTTCCAGGTCGAGCGGTGACATGAAGCCGCCGTAGAACTCCTTGTTCTCCAGCGTGCCGACGTCGAAGGAATTGCCCTGCGCGGCGTTGGCCGAGGTGCCGAAAATCTGCCCGAACGAAACGCTGGTCGGATGCCTGGCATAGGCATTTACGGTGGCCGACTGGTTCATCGAGAGCGAGCCGGTGCCCGTGTACTTCGACAGGGCAACGAAGTTGAGCGGCTCCGAGCGGCTTGCCCGCACGATGTTGGTGAGGATGGCGCTTTCGCGGACGTTCTGAGTGCCGAGATTGATATCGGCGGCGCGCGGAGCAAGCGTGCTGTCAATGCAGCCGGCCAGCAGCGGCGCACACAGTGCGGCCAACAACTTCCATCGCAATACGCAACGCCACAACGCCATCGTACGCGCTTAGCGGAACAAACAGCCCGCTACTCCCTGCGACTCGCGACGCAACAAACAATCTGCACCGCCGACAGCATCGGCAGACTGCACTATCGAATGCATAGCATCGACCAACATCCAAAGCTGTGGCGGAAGGGCCACCGTGCACCGAATGGCGTTGTGCTCGCGTTGTTCAGATGTGACGGTTAACGCAGCGCCCACGGACGAAGTGCGGCGGAAGGGTGCCAAGGCACGAGCCGGTTCACGTCTCGCACTGCCAGCCACCGGCTGAACCGGCCGGCACCGAGCGGCCAGCTGTGGCTTCACGAGCACTATCAGCTCCTCCGCAACAATTCGGACATCTTTCATCTTTCATGTGCCAAAACGGAGGATATAATATGCAGTATTAGCATAATTGTGTTGCGTGGAGTCAGTCGATGTACAACCCTTTCGCATCGTGTTCCGCACCGCTTGCCATTGCAGCTGCCGCGGTCTCCCTGGCCTCTTCAATCGCCACTGCCCAGGATCGTCCAACCGTATCGGCCTTCATTGAAGACTTGGGGCCGCGCTTCACGTCGAACGCATTCCTGTCCGAGAAGAACGCCCGATCCGATGTGTTCACGTCGCCGGCAGCCGGGATTGGAGTCGCCGGGCTTTTTGCGCCAGGGCTCGCGTATTCGTTCAACGCCATCATGGTCAACACCCGCTTTGCCCGTTTCTCGGAACTCGACGACGATACGGTCGTGCTGGCAGGCAGCGTTGCCTACACCTCGGGTGCGTGGACGCTGGCGGCGGAATACTCGCCGAAGTGGGTCTATACCAGGGGTTTTGATGCTCTCAGCGCAGAACTGCATGATTGGACCGGGGTGGTCAAAGGTGCGTTCAAATGGAATGCGGTCGCGGTCTCGCCGACGCTGAGCGTGCGCCGTCGCTTCAGCGATCTCGAGCTTGCCGAGAATACGCGCTTCGGGGCCGGTGTGGGTCTTGGCTGGAAGACCTCGGAGAAGAGCGTCCTGAAAGTCGCTCCCGGCGTGACCTACACAATCTACGATGCCTCGCCGGTGGCCGGCACCGACCGCAAGGATTTGTGGGCAGGACTGAACGTAGACTACATCCACAGTCTGACGCCGTCGGTGGATTTGGTCATGTCGGCTGGCGTCGGGTACAACAACTCGACTGTCGATGGTCGCTCCTGGAAGTCGTTCGGAGTCAGCCCCAGCCTGAGTCTTTCGACCAAATTCTAACAATATTGCATTTTACGACTGCCGTGTCATTGTCGGCTGCAGGAGACTGTCATGATCTGTCGCGTGAGCATCTTGGGTTTGGCCTTTGCAGTGATGGCCGTGACGCCGCTGCATGCGCAGGGCGTGAAAGAACGTTCAGTCCAGACCGACCGCAATCTGAGAGAGACTAACCCAGCGCGCGAGTCCGTGGTGAAGGGCGCGGTGTGCTCGTGCCCGCGGGCCGGCGCTCCTGCCATTCCTTGCGGAGGGTGCGTCGACGGCATGACATGCACGGGCAATAACAAAGCTCTCGTGCGCAACAAGGCCTGCTAACGGCTCCGCAAGGGCTGCACTGACTGGCTAGTGCCCCATGGCCTTGCCGATTTCCTCGGTCATCTTCTTGGCGTCGCCGAGCAGCATCATGGTGTTGTCGCGGTAGAACAGCGGGTTGTCGATGCCCGCATAGCCCGACGCCAGCGAGCGCTTGTTGAACATCACGGTGCCCGCCTTCCACACCTGCAGCACCGGCATGCCATAGATTGGGGAAGTCTTGTCGTCCTCGGCGGCCGGGTTGGTGACGTCATTGGCGCCGATCACGTAGGCCACGTCGGCCTGGGCGAACTCGTTGTTGATGTCCTCGAGCTCGAACACCTCGTCGTAGGGCACATTGGCTTCCGCGAGCAGCACGTTCATGTGCCCCGGCATGCGCCCTGCCACGGGGTGGATGGCGTACTTGACCTCGACGCCGGCCTTCTTGAGCTGATCGGCCATCTCGCGCAGCGCGTGCTGGGCCTGGGCGACCGCCATGCCGTAGCCCGGCACGATGATGACCTTGCCGGCGTTCTTCATCAGGAAGGCCGCATCCTCGGCGGAGCCGAGCTTGACCGGCCGCTGCTCGGCGCCGGCAGCAGGCCCAGCCGTCTCGCCGCCGAAACCGCCCAGGATCACCGAGATGAAGGAGCGGTTCATGCCCTTGCACATGATGTAGGACAGGATGGCGCCGGACGAGCCGACCAGCGCCCCCGTCACGATCAGGGCGATGTTGCCGAGTGTGAAGCCGATGCCCGCCGCCGCCCAGCCTGAGTACGAGTTCAGCATCGAGATGACGACCGGCATGTCGGCGCCGCCGATCGGGATGATGATCAGGACGCCGAACAGCAGCGCCACGGCCGTGATGGCCCAGAACAGCACGGGATCGCCGCCGGACTGGCAGAACTTCACCACCAGCAGCACCATCAGCAAGGCAAGAGCAATATTGATCAGGTGCCGGGCGGGCAGCGTGATCGGCTTGCCGGACATGCGGCCCGACAGCTTGGCGAAGGCGATCACCGAGCCGGTGAAGGTGATGGCACCGATGGCGACGCCGAGCGACATCTCGATGAGGCTGGCCGCCGCGATGCGACCGGGAGTACCGATGCCGAACGCCTCCGGCGCATAGAGCGCGCCGGCTGCCACGAACACCGCGGCGAGGCCGACCAGCGAGTGGAACGCCGCCACCAGCTCCGGCATCGACGTCATCGGGATGCGGCGGGCGATGACGGCGCCGATGCCGCCGCCGATGGCGAGGCCGGCCGCGATCAGCAGCCAGGTCAGGCCGGAATCCGCGCCACTCAGCAGGGCCAGCGTGGTGACCACCGCCACCGTCATGCCGGTCATGCCAAGCATGTTGCCGCGCCGCGAACTTACCGGGCTCGACAGGCCCCGCAGGGCCAGAATGAACAGCACGCCCGCGACCAGATAGAGCAGGGCTACGACATTGGGTGACATGAGCGATCTATGGGGCGGCCCCCAAGCCTCTATCAGTAGGTCTTATCTATACGTCTCGGCCTGGGATCTGCCCCATGCTGCGATCTCACTTCTTCGGCTCTTTTTTCTTGTACATGGCCAGCATGCGCTGGGTGACGAGGAAGCCGCCGAAAATGTTCACGGAGGCCATCACGAGGGCCAGGAAGCCGAAGATCTTGGCGAGCAGGCTGCCGGAAGCGACGAGCGGCACGCCGACGGCAAGCAGCGCACCGACAACGATCACGGAGGAGATGGCGTTGGTGACCGACATCAGCGGCGTGTGCAGCGCCGGCGTGACGCTCCACACCACGAAATAACCGACGAAGATTGCGATCACGAACACCATGAGCTCGTAGACGAACGGGCTCACCTCGCCGCCGCTGGCTGCGAGGGCTGGCAGTGGAAGCAACGTCAACGTCAACGCGCACAAGGCGATGGATGCCGTCCGATGCCATGCGCTCCGCGCGAATTCCCCTGCCCCCGGTGGGGAGGGAACGCCGAAAGCCGTCGAGCGCGTGCCGACACTTTTCATCTCACGCTCCCTTGGGCTGCAGGCTGGGGTGGACGATTCTGCCGTCCTTGGCGAGCAGCGTGCCCTTGATGATCTCGTCGTCCCAATTGACCTTCAGCGCCTTGTCCTTCTTGTCGATCATCAGCTCCAGGAAGGCGAGCAGGTTCTTGGCATACAGGCTCGAGGCATTGACCGGCACCTCGCCGGCCAGATTGAGCGGGCCAGATATCGCCACGCCATTGTGGTCGACCACCTTGTCCGGCTGGGTCAGGTCGGTGTTGCCGCCCCGCTCGGCTGCCAGATCGACGATGACGGCGCCGGGCTTCATGCTCTCGATCATGGCGGTCGAGATCAGCTTGGGCGCCGGCCGGCCGGGAATCAGCGCTGTGGTGATGACGATGTCCTGGCTCTTGATGTGGTTGGCCACCAGCTCGGCCTGCTTCTTCTGGTACTCCGCCGACATCGGCTTGGCGTAGCCAGCGGCCGTCTGGGCCTGCTTGAATTCCTCGTCCTCGACCGCGATGAACTTGGCGCCGAGCGAAGCGACCTGCTCTTTCGTGGCGGGGCGTACATCAGTGGCCGAGACGATCGCGCCCATGCGTCGCGCGGTGGCGATGGCCTGCAGGCCGGCGACGCCGACGCCCATGATAAATACCCTGGCAGCCGGCACCGTACCCGCCGCCGTCATCATCATCGGCAGGGCCTGCTGGAACATCGCCGCCGCGTCGACCACGGCTTTGTAGCCGGCGAGGTTGGCCTGGCTCGACAGCACATCCATCGACTGCGCTCTGCTGATGCGCGGCATGAATTCCATGGCCATCAGCGATGCGCCCGTGCCCGCCAGAGCATCGAGCCCCGGTCGGTCGTCGTAGGGTGCCAGCATGGCGGCGACGATGGCGCCGGGCTTGAGCGCCTTGACCTCGTCGGGGCTCGGACGGCGAACCTTCAGCAGGATGTCGGCGCCGGCCAGCGCCTCGGCGGCGCTGGGCGCAATCACGGCGCCCTGCGCCTTTAGGAGATCGTCGGAGAAGCGCGAGCTTTTGCCGGCACCGGACTGCACCTTGACGGTTGCGCCGAGGGCGCCGAGCTTCTTGACAGTCTCCGGCGAGACGGCCACGCGCGGCTCGTCATCGCGCTCCGCGGTAACGGCAATGGTAACCATGGATGCTTCCCCGCGGTGGCGGACAGGGCAATACGCTGCTTGTGCCGTCGGAGCGCAACGGCCGAAACGATTGCTACGGAACGAGCGTCACGAGGAACACCAGAATGAGCACGATGAACACGATCATGCCTATGGTCCAGCGGATGAAGCGCTGGTAGGTGCGTACGTGCTCGGCATAGTCCATGGCGGGGTGACCGCCCGACGTTTCGACAGCCATGAAAGTTCCCTCGGCGTGGTCGTGGTATACCAGGGCGCCTTGGTATCGCAACGTCAGTGAACCATCAAGCGTTTGCGGTGTCTCGCCTGGCATTTTTGCGGGTCTTTTGCAGCGCCTTCTCTCCTTCTCCCAGGCGTGCTTCAATTGTCTATCGACCTATTCACGGCATCTATCAGCGGCACGGAGCGAAACGCCATGGACCTCGGCATGTCCAACAAGGTCAAACCGCTGGTCGAGAAGGTGCGCGCCATGGTGCGCGACGACATCATCCCTCTGGAGGCCGAGCACGAGGCCGAGATCGGCAAGGACGGCAACCGCTGGGCGCATACCAGGCGCCAGACCGACATCATCGAGGGACTCAAAGCCACGGCGCGCGAGCGGGGCCTGTGGAACTTCTGGCTGACCGGCTCGGACAAGGGTTATGGGCTCAATACGGTCGAATATGCCTACCTAGCCGAGGAGATGGGCTGGTCGCGGCTGGCACCCGAGACCTTCAACTGCATGGCTCCGGACACCGGCAACATGGAGGTGCTGGAGCGCTACGGGTCACCCGAGCACAAGGAGAAATGGCTGAAGCCCCTGCTGGAGGGCAAGATCCGTTCGGCCTACGTCATGACGGAGCCGGGCGTGGCATCCTCGGATGCCACCAACCTCGCCATGGATGCAAAGCTCGAGGGCGACGAGTGGGTCTTGAACGGCGAGAAGTGGTTCGCCTCCGGCGCCGGTGATCCGCGCTGCAAGATCTACATCGTCATGGTCTGCACCGATCCCGACGCCGCGGACAAGCACAAGCGCCACTCGCAGATCCTGATCCCGGCCGGCACCAAGGGCGTCGAGGTGCTGCGCGGCATGAAGGTGTACGGCGACGACGACGCGCCGCACGGTCACATGCACCTGCGCTTCACCAATGTCAGGGTGCCCAAGGACAACCTGGTGCTGGGTCGCGGACGCGGCTTCGAGGTAGCGCAGGGCCGGCTGGGTCCGGGCCGCATCCATCATTGCATGCGCGCCATCGGCAACGCCGAGCGGGCGCTCGAATTGATGTGCCGCCGCTCGCTGTCGCGCGAGGCGTTCGGCAAGCCGCTGGCGCAACTCGGCGCCAACTACGACATCATCGCCGAGAGCCGCATGAAGATCGAGATGGCGCGCCTCCTGTGCCTGAAGGCCGCCTACATGATGGACACGGTGAGCCCGCGCGAGGCCGCGCCGTGGATCTCGCAGATCAAGGTCATTGCGCCGAAGATCGCGCTGGAGATCACCGACGAGGCCGTGCAGATGCACGGTGCGATGGGCATCACGCAGGACGCGCCGCTGGCACACATGTGGACTCACCTGCGCACGCTGCGCCTCGCCGACGGCCCCGACGCCGTGCACCGTCGCCAGGTCGCCCGCGCCGAGCTGCGCCGCTACACAAACCAGAAGATTTGATTTGCCGGGGGCACGAGTGAAGACCAACGCGTACTGCGCCATTCATCGGTTCAAACGCGCAGACAGCATCGTCCCCTCTCCCCTCGTGGGGGAGGGACATGGTGGGGGGGATGGCAGAACCTTTGCCGCCCGGGTTCCCCCGACCCCTAACCTCTCCCCACCAGGGGGAGGGGAATTCTCGGAGCGCTTGTGGCGGGTCTCGACCCTGGAAATCGGCACATGACCTCCTTCGCGCATCAGGCCGCCCAGATCGACCTCGTGGCGCTGGCGCGCTACCTGGAGGCGCGCCTGCCGGGCTTCAGGGGGCCGATCGAGGCGCAGAAGACTCCGACGGGGCAGTCGAACCCGACGTTCCTGCTGTCGAGCCCCAGCGGCCGCTACGTGCTGCGCAAGAAGCCGCCCGGCGAGCTCCTGAAAAGCGCGCATGCCGTCGATCGCGAGTATCGCGTCATGCAGGGCTTGCAGGGCACGCAAGTGCCGGTGCCGCGCATGCTGCACCTGTGCCAGGACGAGAGCGTGCTCGGCACGATGTTTTTCGTGATGGAGTTCGTCGACGGCACCATCTTCTGGGACCCGGCGCTGCCCGAGCTCGGCAATGCGCAGCGCGCCAAGGTTTATGACGAGGAGAACCGCGCGCTTGCCGCTCTGCATTCGGTCGATCCGGCCAAAGTGGGTCTCGCCGACTTCGGCAAGGCCGGCAGTTACTTCGCCCGCCAGCGCGACCGCTGGACCAAGCAGTACCGCGCCTCCGAGACCGAGCGCGTCGAGGACATGGAGACGCTGATCGCCTGGCTCGAAAACAACGAGCCGCCCGACGACGGCCGCGTCTCACTGGTGCACGGCGACTATCGCATCGACAACATGATCTTCGCCAAGGATGTCTCGCGGCTGCTGGCGGTCATCGACTGGGAGCTGTCGACGCTCGGCCATCCCTTTTCGGACCTGGCCTACCAGTGCATGCAGTGGCGCATGCCGAACGGCTCGGTGATCGGCGGCCTCGGCGGTATCGACCGGGCCGCACTCGGCATCCCGACCGAGGCGCAGTATATCGCCAGGTACTGCGAGCGCATGGGGCTGGCCGAGATTCCGCACTGGAATTTCTGCCTCGCCTTCTCCTTCTTCCGGCTGGTCGCCATCCTGCAGGGCGTCAAGAAGCGCGGGCTCGACGGCAATGCCTCCAACCCCGAACGCGCCCGCCAGACCGGCGCGATGATCCCGATGCTGGCCCGCATGGGCGCCGAGGTGATTTGAGGGCGCTGCCAATGGCCGGGAAATCCGACCCCATCCGCAAGCGCATCGAGTTCGATGCCGAGACGTGGCAGGCGCTGGATGGGCTGGCCAGGGACCGCATGACGAGCATCCAGGAACTGGCGGACGAAGCCTTCCGCGACCTGCTCAAGAAGCACAACCGTCCGACCACGCTCAAGGAGATGCTGAAGGCCAGCGTGCGCGCGCATCCCGACAACGATCCCGCCAAGCCGCGCCGCAAGGGCCGCGGGTAGGGGCGGAGCGATGGGGTCAGACCTCCACTGACAACGTTGCCTGAGGTGAAGGGCGAGCCATAGGCCTGACGCAGTACGGCCCGTGTTCCCTTTCCCCATACTTCATGGGGAGAGGGTTAGGGTGAGAGGCAGCCACAGACCGCGGCGGCGCAAGCTTCTGCGAGCGACGCGCGCAAAGCGCCTCGTGGTGACGGCGCCTGCCACAACCGTTGGTTCGAGGTGTCAAGCGACCTTGCGTGCCCTCGACGAACCACGCCAGGGCGGATAAAGGCTGCACATCATGCTCGACATTCTCAACCTGGCATTTCCCTTCTTCGGCCTGATCCTGATCGGCTTTGCCTGCGGCAAGCTGCGCAAGATCCCCGATGCCGGCCTCGCCTGGATGAACTTCTTCATCTTGTACGTGTCTCTGCCGGCCCTGTTCTTCCGCATCCTGTCCAAGACGCCCTTCGAGCAGCTGGCGCAGATCAACTTCGTCAAGGCGACGGTGCTGGCGACGGCGGGTGCGTTCTTCCTGTCGTTCCTGATCGGCCTGCTCATCTCGCGCGGCCGGGTTGCGGAGGCGACGCTGGCGGGCGTGGCCGGCGGCTTCGGTAACGTCGGCTACATGGGCCCCGGCCTGGCGCTGGCGACGCTGGGCCCGGAGGCCGCCGCACCGGTCGCCCTGATCTTTTGCTTCGATGCACTGCTGATCTTTGCCCTGACGCCGCTGCTGATGGCCTTCAGCGGAGCGTCGACGGTCGGCTTGGGCCGCGCCCTGCTCGATGTCGTGCGCAGCATTGTCTTCAATCCGCTGCTGATTGCGGCGGCCATCGGCGTGCTGGCGGCTGCATATCACGTCGAGCCGCCGATAGCAGTCGAGCGCCTGCTGGCGTTTCTCTACACCTCAGCGGCACCCTGCGCGCTGTTCGCGCTCGGCGTGACGGTGGCGCTGCGGCCGATGCAGCGCCGGCCGCCCGAGGTGCCGCTGCTGTCGGCCGTGAAGCTGATCGTGCACCCCGCGCTGGTGCTGATGCTGCTGCCGCTGTTCGGCACCTTCAGCGAGACGTGGGTGAGCACGGCGGTGCTGATGGCCGCCCTGCCGCCAGCGCTGACTGCCTACGTGTTCGCGCGCCACTACAACACCTGGATCGAGCAGGCATCCGGCGTCATCCTGTTCGGTACGCTGTTCTCGGTGGCAACGCTGATGGTGGTGATGGGGCTGGTGCAGTCGCACATGCTGCCGCAGCTGATGCCGAAGTGGTGAGCGAGTGGTTCTCCCTCTCCCCGTCTGCGGGGAGAGGGAATTTACAGATCACGCGCGCGTCTTGGCGGGATCGAGGCCGCCCATGCGGCACACCTCGTCCCATTCCGCCGGCGTGACGGGCTGCACGGACAGCCGGGCAACGCGCGCAAGCGCCATGTCGGCGAGCTTGGGGTTGGCCTTGACGGCCGCCAGCGTCACCCGCTTCGGCATGTCCATCACCGCGCGAACGTCCACGCACTTCCACACGTCGGTGTCGTCGGTGGCGTCCTGGTGCGCCAGCGCGCACACCTCGACGATGCCGACCACCTCCTTGTCGTCGCCCGTGTGATAGAAGAAGCCGCGATCGCCGAGCTGCATGGCCTTCATGTTGCTGCGCGCCTGAAAGTTGCGCACGCCCGTCCACGGCTCGCCCTTCTTGCCGCGCGCCTTCTGCATCTCCCAGGAGTGCTCGTCGGGTTCCGTCTTGAACAACCAGTAGGAGGGCCCGGACTTGGGCGTCTGCGTGGCGCCGCCGGGTGATGCCTTGGCTTTCTTGGGCATTGGGCGCTGCTCCTAGCTTCGACGCATAGGCGATATACCCGTGCGAGCAGGACCCTGTCGATTCAAGTCCGCTTGTGCGCCTGCAGCGCCCAATG
>Ga0209813_10000257_pt1 | contig 15404 bp, 17 predicted proteins | sample EndMethybrTD3033_FD_187596 | JGI IMG/M metagenome (GOLD analysis project Ga0209813, IMG submission 187596) | Populus endosphere microbial communities from Tennessee, USA - Endosphere MetaG P. TD hybrid TD303-3 (SPAdes) (version 2) | ecosystem: Host-associated > Plants > Roots > Endosphere... | reverse complement strand
GGGTACGGGAGGGCCAGTGGTGATACAGGTAAAACACTGGTATCCGACGTTGGTTCCCCGCCTCGCGAAAAAAATCCGCAAGCCGCACAGACCATTTTCCGAACGGGAAAACCTGTACCCGCGCAGGTGATTGCGGCTATGTCCACAGTGGTTCGTGGACAGGGGCATCCGCCCACTTCTTCCATGCCATCGCGCCGCCGCGGCCTTGCGCCGCTGCCGGCCCTTTAAAGAACGACCGAGGTTGCAATGTCAGTGGCTCAACAGATTGGTGTCCAACTTCCCTACTTGCGCCGCTATGCGCGCGCCCTGACCGGGTCCCAGCATTCGGGCGACGCCTATGTCCGCGCCACGCTGGAAGCGGCGCTGGCCGATCAGGTCCTGCTGGACGAGATCAGCGAAGGGCGCGTGGCGCTCTATTCCGCGTTCAACCGCATCTGGTCGTCCAGCCACGTCGACACGACCGAACCCGATAGCGGTGCGGGCGTGCATGAGCAGGCGGCGCAGACCCGCCTCGCCGGCATCACCCCGACCCACCGCCAGGCGCTGCTGCTGACCACGCTGGAGGAATTCTCGCGAGAGGACGCGGCGGCCGTCCTCGACCTGGACGTCGCCGAAGTCGATCAGCTGGTCTCCCAGGCCGTGCGCGAGATCGAGGGCGAGACGGCGATCGACGTCCTTATCATCGAGGACGAACCGCTGATCTCCATGCAGCTCGAAGGGCTGGTTTCTGACCTGGGCCACCGCGTCGTCGGCACCGCCGCCACCCGCACCCAGGCGCTGGAACTGTTCTCGCGCCACCCCGCCGGCCTCGTGCTGGCCGATATCCAGCTTGCCGACGGCAGTTCCGGCATCGACGCGGTGGAAGACCTGCTGAAGCTGGGCGACATCCCGGTGATCTTCATCACCGCCTATCCGGAAAAGCTGCTGACCGGCGAGCGGCCCGAGCCGACTTACCTGGTGACCAAGCCGTTCCAGGAAACGACGGTCCGCGCGGCGATCAGCCAGGCCCTGTTCTTCGGATCGAGCCGCCCGCTGAACTGATCGGATGAATCAGACCGGCCTCGCCATTCCTTCGCCACGCCAGGCGCGGGAATGACGCGGAGCCCGGTCAGTCACTTGCCGCCGGCGCCGCCCTGGCCGCTGCGCCGTAGCGAGAAATCGCCCAGGCGGCGGACCGGCACATGCAGCGTGCATTCGACGCCCTCCGGCTTGAACAGCAGCTCGACGTCCGATTTCAGTTCGTGCGCGACGATCTTTTCCAGAAGGTCGCGCCCGAAGCCGCGCTTTTCCGGCGCCTTGACCGGCGGGCCGCCGGCCTCGCGCCAGTTGACCTCTGCCACCTCGGGCGAAACGAGGTGCCAGTTCACGAAAACCCGCCCCTCGACAGAGCCGAGCGCACCATATTTCGCCGCGTTGGTGGCCAGCTCATGGATCGCCAGCCCCAGCGACAGCGCATCGTTGGGGGCAAGGTTGATGTCCGGGCCGTCGATGGTTACGTGGCTTTCGTTATCGGCCATGTAGGGCGCAAGCTCGCTGCGCACGACGTCGCGGATCGGGGCGTCGGTCCAGTCGCTTTGCGAAAGCAGGTCGTGCGTCGCCGACAGCGCCCGCACGCGGCCGGTCAGGCTTTCGGCGAAATCGTCGATGTCGCTCGCGCGGCGGCGCGTCAGCGCGACGATCGACAGCACGTTGGCCAGCGTGTTCTTCACCCGGTGATTGAGCTCGCGCGTCAGCGAATTGCGGATCGCCGATTCGCTGGTCAGCTGCTCCAGCACAGCGCGGTCCTCCGCCGCGCGCTTGATGATAAGGTGGGCGATGGTCATTATCATCAGCGCCAGGATAGTGCCGAACAGCAGGGTGGCGCGCGACAGCGTCGACAGCGTCTCCGGCCGCTTCATCGTGACCTGAAGGATCCATCGGCGGTCGCCGACCACGATCTGCCGGTTCATCGTCGGCCCGATCTCGCCGGTGAACTGCCGCCAGGCCAGCAACTGATCGTCGTCCGGCTCCTGATCGTAGATCGCGATATCGAACTGCTTGTTGCGCACCAGTTCGGCTGCCGAGGCGAGGAACTCCTCGGCGCGGAAGGGGCTGAAGATGAAGCCGCGAAGGATCGGCCGGCCCGTTTCGGAGCCGAACACCGGCATGTACATCAGGAAGCCCGCCGAAGATGGCCGGTCGGCGTCCTGGATCAGCTGCACGCGGCCCGAAACGGTCGGCCGCTTGCGCCGGATCGCGGCATTGATCGCGGCGCGGCGATCGGGATCGGAATACATGTCGAAGCCGATCGCCAGCCGGTTCGCGTCGTTCAGCGGGGCGAGGTAGATGATCGGCAAGGCGTGGGACAGGCCCGAGGGGTGGCGCGGATTGACGATGAAATCCACCCGTCCGCTCCCCCGCAGCGCGCCTTCCAGCACCGGGATGTCGGCGGCATTCAGCCACTGCGCCCAGCCGACGCCCAGCGATCCATGCCGGTCACCATTGGCGTGGAGCACTTCGGCGATTTCGGAAAAATCGGCTGGCGACACTTGCGGGCGCGCCGAGATCAGCGCCGCGCCGGCGTAAAGCAAGGCCACGTTCTCGGAAGCGCGGCGCTGGATGCCCGAAGCGATCTCGGTGACGTTGCGGTCCAGCTCCAGTTGCTGGCGTTCGGTCTCGGCATGCTCGATCGCGGCTACCGCCAGCACGGTGCCCATCGCCGCCAGAATGAACAGCAGGAACGGCCAGCCGCGCGGATAGCGATGAAACCACGCCTGCTTTTCCACCCTGGCCAGCAATGCCTTATCCATTACGCCTCAACGTCCATCACGCCTCAACTTTTCGCGACACAGGCTATCCGGTCATGCTGGCCGGTCAGGCTGGAGGGCCGGGGAATGGCCGGGGCTTTCGGCATGCAACGACCGAACCCGATCTTTGGCAACCTTTTGCCGATAATGGAACCATGTCGGCGCTGGAATGTTCCACTGAGAGATCGCCCAGGTGGGGCCCTGCGCTTGACGCTTCGGGGAATTGGAAGGACATAAGGTGCCGAAAGATGGAGTTAGCGTTGAGTCAGCCCAAGGGTATGGATGACCGCAAGCACAAGCTTGGCTCGTCGTCCCAGCCGTCTGGTCCTGGCCAGCCGGGATGGGCAGATGGCCTGCGCAAGCTGTACAACTCCGTTCTGGACGAACCTCTGCCGGACAGTTTCGACGATCTGCTGAAAAAGCTGGACCGGACGAACGATGAGCGCAAGTGATCGTCCCGCGCCGCTGAACCCTTCGGACGCTTTCAAGGATCATTTGCTCGCCACCCTGCCGCACTTGCGCGCCTTCGCACGCGGGCTGTGCGGCCGTCCCGACTATGCCGACGACCTTGTCCAGGAAGCGGCGATAAAGGCCTGGGCGGCGCGCGACCGGTTCACCCCCGACACGAACATGCGCGCCTGGACATTCACGATCCTGCGCAACCATTACCTGAGCGAACTGCGGCGCAACCGCCACCAGGCCGATTACGATCCCGAAGCGGTCGAACGCCTGCTGACGATGGAAGCCACGCAGGAGGACTCGGTGAACATCTCCGACATGGAAGCCGCCTTGCAGCGCCTCTCGCCCGAGCGGCGCGAAGCCCTGCTGCTGGTGGGGGCCGGCGGCTTTACCTACGAGGAAGCGGCCGAGATCGGCGACTGCGCCATCGGCACGATGAAAAGCCGGGTCGCCCGCGCGCGCGCCGAGCTTTCGGTGATGCTGGACCCGGAGCGCGAAGGCCCGGCTGCGGTGAAAGTTCCGGCCGCATCGCCGTGACGAAACATGCCCGCTGCTGACGACCGATCCCTTTCCCAACACATACACCCCAACGAAAATGCGATTGTGTAGTTTGCAAACCCGATGGGTTGCTCTGCAGAGACCCGGAGGAAGCAGGGAGACGCGAAGAGATTGCGTGCGCGGCTAAGCCGCCTGCATCCAACAGCTCCTATACGGGAACGGACCTGCGGCAGGAGCTATGTCTCCGCGTCTCCACTCTTCTCCGCGTCTCTGCGTTAAATCCATTCATGCAAACCCCGCTTCTGTTTGCCGTCTTCCAGCAAGGGTGCAGAGGCGCGTTTGCAAAGCTATACGATTGCCAACGAAAAAGGCGGGCCGAAGCCCGCCTTAATTCCGTCGATCACTTTCGGCTTTAACGGACCGAACCGCGACGGAAGAGGTTGATGATCGCCAGCAGGATCACCGCGCCGAGGAACGAAGCGACCAGCGACATCACATCGAAAGCGCCACTGGTGATAGGCGCGCCGCCGATCAGCGGCGTGACCAGAACGCCGGCGATCAGCGCACCGACGATGCCGACGACGATATTCAGCAGGACGCCCTGCTGTGCATCGGTGCGCATGAGGATGCTGGCCAGCCAGCCGATCACGCCGCCTACGATCAGGATAAGAATGAGGGTCATGACGAAACTCCTGTTGTATATTGCTGATGTAACTTTGGGCCTTGGCGAAAGTTCCCCCGGGATCGGCCCCGCGCGATAAGCTGGCGCTCGGGCGGCGAAACGCCTATCTGGGGCGCCATGGCCCTCATTCGCCCATCCAGCTTCTTCCGCCAGGTAAGCCCGCGCGGCGCGATCCTCGATTTCGTCGAGGTCTATCGCCAGGCGGGCAAGAACCGCTGGCGGATCGGCGCGGCGGCCGCCGCCTGTACGTTCGCGACGTTCGGCATGATGTGGCAGGAGGAAGTGCGCGGCCCGCCGGCCCGCCCCACGGTGACCTACATCACCACCTGGGACGGGCACCGCACCGACGAAGAGATCATCGCCTCGAACCTCGCCAACCAGCAGCGCAAGGACCGGCTCGCCGCCGAACAGGCGAAGCGCGACGCCGAAGTGCGCGAGATCTACAAGTCGCTGGGCCGGGCATCGGGCATGGATGTCGACGCCATAGAGAAGAAGGCGGCGGCCGATCGTGCGGCCGAGGCGCCGAAACAAGCCGCGCCTGCCGCGGCGCCCGCTCCTTCTCCAGCTCCTGCCAAAAGTGACTGACGCCGACGACGCGCGCTGGCTGGCCGCCGCCGCTTCGCTCGCCGCGCGCGGCCTGCCGCTCAGCCGGCCAAACCCGGCGGTCGGCGCGCTGATCGTCCAAAGCGGGCACCTGAACGGCCGCGTGGTCGGGCGCGGCTGGACCCAGCCGGGCGGCCGTCCGCATGCCGAAGCGGTGGCGCTCGCCGCAGCCGGCGCGGCGGCGGCCGGAGCCACGCTCTACGTCACGCTGGAACCTTGCGCGCACGAAAGCGCGCGTGGCCCCGCCTGCGCGGCGCTGGTCGCCGGGTCGGGCCTCGCCCGCGTTGTCGTCGGCTGCGGCGATCCCGATCCGCGCACCTCCGGCAAGGGCCTGGCCCTGATCCGCAAGGCGGGCATCCGCGCCGATATCGCCGCTTCCCCCGCCGCCGGGGCGAGCCTGGCCGGCTATCTCATGCAGCGCCGCCAGGGTCGCCCGCATGTGACGCTCAAGCTCGCGACGTCGCTCGACGGCGCCATCGCCATGGCGGACGGCACGAGCCGGTGGATCACCGGCGAAGCGGCGCGCGCCCATACCCATGCGATGCGCGCACGCGCCGACGCGATCCTGGTGGGCGGCGGCACCCTGCGCGCCGATGCCCCCCGCCTGGACGTCCGGCTGGCGGGGCTCGAACAGCACAGCCCGGAACGCTGGGTACTGACGCGCGGGGCCGCGCCCCAGGGCTGGCATGCCCTGGCCGCGCCCGAACGGATCGCCGACATGGCGGAGGTACAATACCTGTTCGTCGAAGGCGGCGCGCAGACGGCGGCGGCGTTCCTGGCCGCTGGTCTCGTCGACCGCCTGCTGCTGTACCGCGCCCCGATCCTGATCGGCGGCGGCCTGCCATGCATCGCCGATATCGGCCTTGCCTCGCTGGCCGAAGCGCACGGGCGCTGGCGCCTGGCCGACCGCCGCCAGCTTGGCAGCGATACCCTCGAAGTGTACGAGGCCGTCCCATGTTCACCGGAATAGTCACCGCCATCGGCACGATCCGCGAAGCCCGCCAGACGGGCGACCTGCACGCGATCGTAAGCTGCCCCTTCGATCCCGCCGGCATCGCCATGGGCGCCTCGATCGCCTGCTCGGGCACATGCCTGACCGTGGTGGACAAGGGCGGGGTGGCCGGCGACGCCTGGTTCGCGGTCGACATCTCGGGCGAGACGGTGGCCTGCACCGTGCCCGGCCGCTGGACCGCCGGCACCCCGCTCAACCTCGAACCCGCGCTGAAGCTCGGCGACGAACTGGGCGGTCACATCGTCACCGGCCATGTCGACGGCGTCGGCACCGTGCAGGGCGTCTGCCCCGAAGGCGATTCGCGCCGCATCGGTTTCGCCGTCTCGGCCGACCTCGCGCCTTACCTCGCCCCCAAGGGATCGATCACCGTCGACGGCGTCTCGCTGACGGTGAACGACGTGGCCGACCAGGCGGACGGCACCTGCCACTTCGCCGTCAACATCATCCCGCACACCGCCGAAGTGACGACGCTGGGCGCGCTCAGGGCCGGCGACAAGGTGAACCTGGAGATCGACGTGCTGGCGCGCTACCTGCAGCGGATGCAGAGCCTGCGGGGGTAGCGGCGGGCGCTTTCCCTGTCCGCGGCTCCAATTTCACCAACTTTTCGCTCAGCCTGGAGCGGGGGTGGGAATGACTGCTCTGTCGCAGGGTCCGGAAAGTTGGCTTTTGGCGTCGTCGACGCGCTAGCTGCCATTCAACTTCAAAGCCCTACTGGCCCGGGGCATGAAATTGGACGAAGGACTGATAAGCGGTCACCATGAGGGTCGCTGCAAAGAGACACATCGAGCCGCAGAACCAGAATGGACTGCGCTTCCGCGTCATCGCACTTCCTGCGGTTCCTTTGACCAGACCTTGGATAAGGCAGAAAGCACTTAGGACAAAACCCGCTATCCAGCCCAACAACACGCCATCGCTCAAAGCTAGCTCAAGATTCACGTGCTATGTCCTTCGCATTCGATGCGCCCCAACGGCTGGCGATTATCCGGGAAACTTGCGTCGCCAGTAGTTCCCAAGCCAAGGCAGCCGCGAAATGCTTTTGTCGAACATTCTCGAGAATGGCGGTTTCTGCAGCGGCCCGAGCTTCGGCCGCCAGCACCAAATATTGTTCCCGCGATTCGATTTTAATCGACCTCGGATGAGGAGGCTGCGTGCCCGGCAACGGTTGCAGTCTTCCGCCTGGATCGTTCGTGCCTGCTACCAACATACGCGTGGGCAGCCAGTGCGCTTAACGCGGCAGCCGTCGCAAGTAGACAACCAATCATGATATTTGAGCCCATGACCCAACTTTCTTTTAGCTTGAGGTGGGGCAGTCGAAAATCGTGCCTGGGCGACACCACGTTCGATCTATTGCTTTGCTAGCTTTGACGCCGGTTTAAGCACGCCGGCTGGAGAGTGGGACGCGCTTCAACTGGCTTGGTGTTCCCTCCGGGAGGCCGAACGGATGCGAGCACGTTTGGCTTCCGCGATTGCGTCCGCCAATTTCGCGTAATTGTAACCGCCTGTCTCGAACCGATCTGTCACACTATGTTTGATGCTAGGGGAGGCCGCTGCCCCCCTTTCGAGACTACCGCCTTCATTTTCCCATGCGACCTCGTCGCTGTCATTCGCTAGCCCGTCTCCCGCCTTTTCGCGCCTTTCCTCGGAGATTGCAGCCGGCGCCAGAAGCGCGACAAGCGAACGTATCTGGTCAGCAATCATTTCGAGTGCGATTACCATGCGCTCTTCCGTGGTGCCGGATGCTCTGCGCTGGGCAAGCAGTTCTTCGGTTATGTCTGGCATGTCGCTTTCTCCGTCACCGAGCATCGCCACGTCGTGCGCAAGCACTCGGCGGTCCGCTTCAGGCATCGCTTTGGGTCCACCACGTGTCGCCTCAGCACTCGTCTCACCGTATGAGGCTGTGTCATGGGGATGCATCTCGGCTTCGTCGCGGGCTGACGAAAAAGCCGAAAAAGAACGGGGAGCATCGGGTCGCTTCGTGGACATGTGCGTCTCCGCCTGAGCGGGAGCAGCAAGCTCTCTGTCGCACTAAGCTCATATATGGAGAGCGATGGCTAAAATATGGGGACACCCGCCTTGCGATACAAGCGCTACGCAGGCCGTCTTCGGGGATTTGTACAATGCTGGTTTGCTAGTCGCATGTCGGCATAACCCGACTGTCCTACATAGTCCAAACCTGCGATGTTCCGCTCAGCTATTTCTCACAGTCCAGCCCGCTGAAAAATCGGCATAAATGTTCCGCCCACGAGACTCGGAGGCGAAACATTTACATGCGCGATACGGGCAAACTTCGCGAAGTTCGCCAAAGTCACGCAGCCAGACGAAAAACGCCAGCCGATCAACATCTTGCGGTAGGTTTCATCCTCGCCGGAGTGTCAACTCCGCCAGCGAAACCTCAGCCCGTCACGTCCGCCACGGCGGCGATGAACTGGTCGATGTTGGCGGTCGTCAATCCGGCCACGTTGATGCGGCCCGAACCGGCGAAATAGATGCCGTGATCCGCGCGCATCGCCTGAACCTGCTCGGGGGTGAACGGAATGATCGAAAACAGGCCGTTCTGCCCGCCGACCGGCGTCAGGTCGACGCCGCCGGTCTTGCCCGCCGCCGCCAGGATCGCGCGGACCTGGCGCATGCGGTCGCGCATGGTGTCGAGCTCGTCCAGCCACTGCGCGGTCAGGTCCGCGTCCTCCAGCACCAGCCGGACAGCGGCGGCGCCGTGATCGGGCGGCTGCGACCAGTTGGCGCGGGCCAGCGCATGAGCGTTCGACATCGCCGCCGGAAGCAGCGAAGCGTCGGACATCATGACGTAGAAAGCGCCGGTACGGTCGCGGTAAAGGCCGAAGTTCTTGTCGCAGCTATAGGCGATCAGCGCCTCGGGCACGGCGGCGATGACGCGGCGCACGCCATAGGCGTCCTCCTCCATGCCTTCGCCCAGCCCCTGATAGGCGAGGTCGAGCACCGGCAGGATCTTCTTCGCCGCCAGCAGATCGGCGATCTCGTCCCAGTGGGTCTGCGAATAATCGATGCCGGTGGGGTTGTGGCAGCAGCCGTGCAGCAGGAAGGCGTCGCCCTCTTCCGCTTCGGCCACGGCGGCGCGCAGCGCGGCGATATCGGCGGTGCCTTCGGGCGTGGCGTGGTTGAAGGTCTTCAGCTCCAGCCCGAGGTCGGCACAGATCTGCGCGTGGTTCGGCCAACTCGGCACGCCCATCCACACGCGCTTGATCTGGGCCTTCTTCACGACGGCGAGCGCGAGGCGCAGCGATCCGGTGCCGCCCGGCGTCTGCATGCCCTCGATACGGCCGTCCATCGTCGGGTTCGCCTTGCCGAACACGTAAGGCATCAGCGCCTCGACAAAGCCCATGTCGCCTTCGGGGCCGAGGTAGGCCTTCGAATCCTGCGTTTCGACCAGCTTCCTTTCGGCCGCCTTGATCGAGGCGAAGACGGGCGTGTCGCCCTGCCCCGTCTTATAGACGCCCACGCCCAGGTCGATCTTGTCGGCCCGCGTATCGGCGTTGTGGAGCTTGATGAGCGCGAGGAGCGCGTCGGCGGGCTGTTGCTGAAGGTTGGTAAGCATGGCGGCGGGCACTTACCCCTGCGAAGCGCATAGGGGAAGGGGTTTTGATGCATGACGCGATGAAGAACCGCAGTTCCAATTTCCTTGGGATGCGCCATAGTCGCGCCAAGAGGACGGGAGAAGAGAATTGGCCAGTGCAGGTTTCGCCGCGGTAGGATGGCGGCAGGTCGTGGCATCGGCCATGCTGCTGGGCGTCATGGGCATCATGACCGCGGGCTACGGCATGTTTTCGGTGCCGTTGGGCCAGGAATTCAAGCCCAGCCGCATGGTGCTGATGCTGTCGATCACCGTGATGTCGATCGTCACCGCGATTCTCTCACCCTTCCTCGGCAACCTGATGGACCGCGTGCCGCTGAAGCGGCTGATGGCGCTGGGGGTGATATCGGTGACGTCGGGCTTCCTGGCGCTGTCGTTCACCACCTCGATGGTGCAGGTGCTGATCGTCTATGGCGTGTTGCTGGCGCCGACCAACGTGCTGATGGGGCCGATCATCGTCACGGTGCTGCTGTCGCGCTGGTTCGCCAACCGGCGCGGGCGGGCGATCGGACTGGCGATCACCGGCATGTCGGTCGTCAGCCTGTCGCTGCCGCCGCTGATCCAGTGGCTGCTCGACAACAACGACTGGCGGGACGCCTTCCGCCTGCTGGCGCTGATCTTCTTCCTGTTCACCTCGCTGGCGGTGCTGATGATCGTCGAGGACCCGGCGAAGAAGGGCATGCTGCCCGATGGCGGAGAGACGGCCGGCGCCGCGGCGCAGGCCAGCGCGAACGTCGCGCCGGTTGGCGTCAAGGCGATCCTGACCGACCCGGCGTTCTGGATCATCGGCGCGATCTTCGCGCTGATCCTGGCGGGGGTGAAAGGCATGATCACCAACCTGGTGCCGATGGCCATCGATGTGGGCATCAAGCCCAGCTCGGCCGCGCTGCTGATGTCGATCTTCTCGGCCACCGGCATCGCCTCGAAGCTCGTCTTCTCGCTCGTGGCCGACAGGATCGGCTATCGCATGCTGCTGGTAGTCGCGATCGTCGGCTTCATCGCCGGCCTGCTTTGCCTAACGCGCGCCGAATCGGGCTTCTGGGTGATCGCCGTCGGCGTCAGCCTGGTCGCCATGTTCGGCGGCTTGTCCACCCCGCTGCAAGGTATGCTGGTGCCGCGCATCTTCGGGCAGAAAGTGATCGGGCGCGTTTCCGGCCTGCTCTCGCTGGTCATGCTGGCCCTGGCGCTCAGCAGCCCGCCCGCCTTCGGCCTCGCCTTCGACAAGACCGGCAGCTACGACGCAATGTACTTCTTCCTCGCGGCGGTTTCGGCAGCGACTCTCTTGTTGGTTCCTTATCTGCGCATGCAGCCGAAGGCGGCGGACACGCTGGAAGCCGAACCCCTCGAAGCCGAACTGGCGGCGGCTCCCGCAAAGGCCTGATCGCCAGGCCGGTGGCATGCCTGCCCGCCACGCGCTAAGCTGGTCGTCGATAGGCGGAAACGGGGGTAGCCATCATGCCGGGCGTGGGAGCGAAAGTGGGTGTTTGGCTGGCCGCCCTGTTACTGGCGGGCATTGTCGCCCAACCCGCCGCCGCCGCATCCCGCCAGCCGTCCTATCTCGGCGCCTGGCTGATCGCCGAAGCGTGGCCCGCCCCCTGGGTTGTGTCCGGCGATCCCGCAACGCAGCCTCACGACGCGGAGCTTGTCGGCAAGACCATCGTCTACGAGCGGCGGCGGATTGTCGCCCCTTCGCCGCTGGCCTGTGACAAACCTAACTATGCGATCAGGAATCCCCCGCCCGAAGGCCTGTTCCAGGGCGGCCTGACCGCTCCCGCCGCGCAGGCGGCCGCGCTGGGGTTCCGGGGCCGAACGATCCGCACGCTGGAAACGGGCTGCGAGGGCTGGTTCGAATTCCACTTCATCGACGCGCGCACGGCGATGTTCGCGCTCGACAATATGGTCTACACGATCCGCCGACAGTGATGACTGGCCGCGTGACTTAAGGGCAGGTGGTCACCTGGTTGGAACAGACGCCATCGGTCCAGCCCTTCACCACGCGCCCGCCGGGCAGCCGCGCGGTGACTTTGGCGAAATGTCCCCGGCAATCCTCGATGGCGGTCACCAGCGCGGAATCCGGCCCCCAGTCATCGCCCATCAGGCGGACCACTACAGACGCGTTCTCGGACGGCGCGGTGCGTATGTGCATACGATTGAGCGTGGTGGACAACAGCCCGCCCCAGATCCAGCCGCGCCCGCTGAACAGGACCTGCTCACCCTCGCCATAGTCGGCGAACACCGCCTGGCTGACCTGCGCCCAGCCATCGGTGAAGCCGGTAATCGCCACTTCGGGCGCGAAGTCATCATCGCCCGGCTGCACGCGCGGCAAGCGGGCGACGACAGCGGAGGTGGCGGAAGGCGCGGAACGGATGTTGGTGCCGGCCGGATCGGGATCGGCAAGATAGGCACGGATGTCGCAAGGCGCGGCGGCTGCCTGCGCCACGCCCGGCAGCGCGAGCAGGAATGCGAGCGAGGCGATCCCGGTCTTCATCCTTGCAGGCAAGCATCGCCGAGACGCAAAAGCAAGGGCGACGGCACTTGCGCGCCGCCGCCCCGGTTGCCTAGATATAAAGGATCAGAACGGCAGCCAGCGCTGACGCTCCGAGAATTTCATGTAGCCGACATTGGCGCCCAGCCGCAGCCCGGCGCCCATGCGGACCGGGATCAGCACCACGTCGCCGCGGCGCATGTAGCTGACGTTGAAGCCGCCGACGAGATAGGCCTGGCCCTCACCCGCCGGGAAGCGCTTGTAGAGGTCCTGGCTGTCATAGAGGTTATAGACAAGCACGAAGGCACTGCCGGCATTGGCGCCGCCATCGAAGCCGATCGACGGGCCGGTCCAGTAGACGGGCTTCTCGCCCTCGACCTTGTGGTGCAGCGTGCCCGAACCGTAACGGACGCCGAGCACCAGCGCGCCGCCGCCTTCGCGGCCAACGATGTAGCCGTTGGGTTCGCCCTGCTTTTTCAGGACGTCCTCGATCATGTCGGCGAGGCCGCGTGCGCCCTTGCCGAACACGCCTTCGGCCGCGCCGATCAGGTCGTCTTTCTGGTAAGTCGTGTTGCCGTCCACCGCCGCCGCGGGCATCGCCGGAGCGGAAGGATCGGCGACATAGGCCGGGGGAGCGGCCTCGTAATTCGGCATCGTCGCGGTTGCGGCCGGCGGCGAAACGACCGGAGCCGGCGTCGCCGGAGCGCTGCGCGACATGAGATCGCCGTCGATCGCCGTATCGGGATCGATCGATTTCACCTGCGCCGCCGCAGGGTTGACGATCATGCCCACGGCGACTGCCACCGCGAGTCCGATCGCCTTCAATGAATTGCTCTTATGTGCAGTCATCTCGCACCTCCTCGCAGGCACCCGCCTGATGTCTTCAGGTCTTCTGGGTGCGCCCAACGTGGTTAACAAAAGGTAACCACAACCGGCGCAATCTTGCCGCGACGGGACGAAACGAGCGCGAGACAGGGCGAACCGGCCGGCATGCCAATGCCGTTACCGGTCCTTCCAGGTGACCCGGTAGAGATCGAACCGGCGATCGTGCAGGTTCTGCACCACGCCCGACTGGCGGCTGGTCAAAAGATCGTCGAGCGAGAGGTCCGCTATCGCGATCGTTTCGGTGTTCGGCGCGGTGTCGGCGGCTACCCCGTCGCGTGCGAAGGCGAAGTCCGACGGCGTCAGGATCGCGCTCTCGGCATAATGGACGTCCATGTTCTCGACGTTGGGCAAGTTCCCAACCACACCCGATGTGACCACGTAGCATTGGTTTTCCACCGCCCTTGCATGGCAGCAGTAACGCACCCGCAGATAGCCGCGACGCTCGTCGGTGCAGAACGGCACGAACAGCAGTAGCGCGCCCTGGTTGGTCAGATGCCGCGCCAGTTCGGGAAATTCGGAATCGTAGCAGATCATCACCCCGATCGGCCCGCAGTCGGTCAGGATCACATTGGCGCCGTGGCCGCCCTTGATGTTCCACCAGCGGCGTTCCGACGGCGTCGGATGCAGCTTTTCCTGCGTATGCACCGACCCGTCGCGCAGGAAAACATAGGCGATGTTGCGGATATCGCCGTTCTCCATCCGCGTCGGATGCGATCCGCCGATCACGTTGACGTTATAGCCGACCGCAAGCTTTTCCATGAAAGCGCAAAAACGCTCGGTATAGTCGGCGATCTGCTCGATCGCCTGCGCCGGCTCCAGCTTCTTCTCGGCGATCGACAGCAGCTCCAGCGTGAAAAGCTCGGGAAAGCAGACGAAATCGGCGGAATAGTCCGACGCCACGTCCACCCAGTATTCCACTTGCGCTTCGAATTCGTCGATCGTCGTGATGCGGCGCATCTGGAACTGCACGGTCGCTACCCGCACCGACGAGGGCAATCGCGTCTTGCGGCGATGCAGGCGAACAGTGGTTTCCTGCGGCGCCAGCGGATTGGGCCAGAACATCAACGCACCGTTGCCGCCGCTCTGCCGGTCCTCGGGGATATAGCCAGGCAGGATGCCGCGCGGCTGAAATCCCTGATTCACCTGGAAATTGATGACCTGGTCGCGCACACGTTTATCGATCACCGCCGCGATATAGTCCGTGGGATCGGGATATTGCCGCTTGCGCCGCGCATATCCCGGCATCCGCCCGACAATGACGATACCCTTCAGTTCAAGCTGCTCGCACAGCTCCTTCCGCTTACGATAGAATCGCTCGCCGATGCGCAGGCGGCGGAAAGCCGGGTCTACGCAGACTTCCATGCCATAAAGCACGTCGGCGCTGTCGCTGAGCGGGCGGCCATAGCCGCCGCCGGTTATCTCGTTCCAGCTGTGCGGCGCGAAAGCCTGATTCTCGCTGACGATCAGCGTGGCGCAGTGGCCGACGATCTTGCCCTCGTACTCGGCAACGAATTGGCCATCGGGAAAATTGTTGATGAGCCCGCGAATCTGCGCCTGCGAAAAGGCATCTTCCTTGCCATAGACGGCGACGGACAGCGCCGCGATCGGCTTTGCGTCCGCCCCCGTTGCGGTACGGACGATAAGCTTGGCCTTCGATCCCGCCATTGTCGTGCACTTGCCCCGCGACCCCGCGGCGCCCCCTCGGACCCGCATTCTGATCGAACGCGGGTGGAAGACCCCGGTTCCCAGACAAATACCTAATGGAACGCACAGCCCCCTTGCCGCCCTCCCAACCCCTCGCTATAGCGCGCCCTCGCCGCTGCGATCCGGAGACGTGGGTGAGTGGCTGAAACCAACGGTTTGCTAAACCGTCGTACTGGTAAATCCGGTACCGAGGGTTCGAATCCCTCCGTCTCCGCCAAGCGCTCCTCCGCAGAGGTCCGCAAAAGTCCAGCCGGTTCGACTTTTTCTCCGTAAAAACCAACACTTAGCAGGCCGCATCGGCCACATTCGTTCGCATGCCTCCGGCTCTCGGAAGGCCATTCTGACGAAATTGTGGTCGGCAAACGTGGTATCGGCGGTCCAAAAACGTGGTATCGGAGACGACCCTTGCTAAGCGACGCAAAAGTCCGTGCGGCCAAGCCGCGCCCCAAGCCTTACAAGCTCACCGACAGCAACCGGCTCTACCTTCTGGTGACCCCAAGCGGGGGCAAGCTGTGGCGTTGGAACTACTCCTACGACAACAAGCAAAAGAGCATGGTGTTGATTTCCGCTGAGAGTTGACCCGGGATTTCCATCGAGAAGTGACCCGGGTTGAAGATATGTCCCGCGATGCGGGGATTGGGTCAAGCTGGCGATTTTTCCTTTCGTGTTTTGGGCGCGGCGGC
>Ga0209813_10000255_pt1 | contig 15495 bp, 13 predicted proteins | sample EndMethybrTD3033_FD_187596 | JGI IMG/M metagenome (GOLD analysis project Ga0209813, IMG submission 187596) | Populus endosphere microbial communities from Tennessee, USA - Endosphere MetaG P. TD hybrid TD303-3 (SPAdes) (version 2) | ecosystem: Host-associated > Plants > Roots > Endosphere... | reverse complement strand
GGTGAGGCCCCGGTCCCAGTAGTTGTCCACCTGGGTCGTGAGGTCGGCGAAGATCGTGTGCTGGGAGAACGGCTCGAACTCGCGGGTGGCCGCGTCGTAGTCGAAGGTCTTGATCTCGCCGGTCTTCAGCGCGACGAAGGCGGTGCCGTCGGGCGCGAACGCGACCGCGGTCGGCTCGCTGAGGCCGGGGATCGCCTCCCGGTCCTGGAAGCCGGTCGGGAGGATCGGCGCGTGACCCGCGATGTGGAGCGGCACGACCGGCGGCACGACGGCCGGGGCGGACGCCGGCGCGAGCAGCGTCGTCGTCAGCGCCAGGAGTGCACCACCGACCGTGGCGCCCATCGCTGTCCGAGTCATCCGAGTCATCGGTCCCCCATCAACCGCTCACAGGGTAATTCAGGTCCGTCTAAGGCAGCGGTGCCAGAGTTGGCCCGTGAGCTCTGCCCGCGGTGACGCCCGCCCTCGCGTGCTCGTCGTCGACGACGACCGTGCCGTCCGTGAGTCGCTGCGCCGCTCCCTCGAGTTCAACGGGTACGACGTCGCGCTGGCCGCCGACGGCGCCGAGGCCCTCGCGGGGCTGAGTGCCGGCGGCGCGGCCGGCTCCCCCGACGTGGTCGTCATGGACGTGATGATGCCGCGGCTCGACGGGATCGAGACCACCCGGGCGCTGCGCAAGGCCGGCCACGACGTGCCGATCCTCGTCCTCACCGCCCGGGACGCGGTCGGCGACCGGGTCGAGGGCCTCGACGCCGGCGCGGACGACTACCTCACCAAGCCCTTCGCCCTCCAGGAGCTGCTCGCCCGGCTGCGTGCGCTGCTGCGCCGGGTCACCGTGCCGGAGGGCGAGGACGACGAGGTCCTCTCGTTCGCCGACCTGTCCATGGACCTGGCCTCCCGCGAGGTGCGCCGCGGCGACCGTTCGATGGAGCTGACCCGCACCGAGTTCACGCTCCTCGAGATGTTCCTGCGCCGTCCGCGGCGGGTGCTCGACCGCAGCTTCATCCTCGAGGAGGTCTGGGGCTACGACTTCCCGACGACCGCCAACTCCCTCGAGGTCTACGTCGGCTACCTGCGCCGCAAGACCGAGGCCGAGGGCGAGTCGCGCCTGATCCACACCGTCCGCGGCGTCGGTTACGTCCTGAAGGACTCATGACCGGGTTCGTGACGGGACGGGTGCTGCCGCCGCCGCCCGATCCGGACGGGTCGCGGTGGGGCTACCGGCAGTCGCTGGCGAGCCGGGTCGTGCTCCTGACGACGTTCGCGGTGGGCATCGCCGTGGCGGTGATGGCCGCGGGCGCGTACGTCGTCGTCCGGATGCAGCTGCAGTCCTCGCTGGACGACTCCCTGGTCGACCGGGCCGAGGACGCGGCTCGCGGCCAGGTACTCGTGCAGATCACCAACGACTACGACATCCCGTCCTGGGCGCTCGGGGCCGGCGACGTGCGGATCGCGTTCGTCCGCGAGGACGGCGCGTCCCGCTTCCTCGACCAGGGCGACGTGCTGCGGCTCTCCGAGGCCGAGTTCGCGGTGGCTGCCGGTGACGACGACCAGAGCCTCCGCACCGTCTACGTCGGCAACGCGGCGTACCGCGTCGTCGCGGTCCCGACACCGACCGACGGCATCGCGCTGGTGATCGCCCAGTCCTTGGAACCGCAGCACCAGACCCTCAAGAGCCTCGGCCTCGTCTGCTTCCTCATCGGTCTCGCCGGCATCGTGTCCGCGGGGGCCGCGGGCTGGGTGGTCGCGAGGAACGGGCTGCGCCCGGTCCGCCGGCTGACCTCCGACGTCGAACGGATCGCCCGCACCGAGGACCTCACGCCGCTCACCGTCGACGGCGACGACGAGGTCGCTCGGCTGGCCACCGCGTTCAACCAGATGCTCACCTCGCTCGCCGCGTCCCGCGACCGGCAGCGCCGCCTGGTGGCCGACGCGGGCCACGAGCTCCGGACCCCGCTCACGTCCCTCCGGACGAACATCGACCTGCTGACCCAGGCGGGCGCGGGACTCCCCGAGGACGCCCGGGCCGAGCTGCTGACCGACGTGCGTGCCCAGATCGAGGAGCTGAGCACCCTCGTGGGCGACCTGGTCGAGCTGGCCCGCGACGAGCCGATGGAGCACGTGGTCGAGACCGTGGAGCTGCACGAGCAGCTCGACAACGCCGTGGCCCGGGTCCGGCGCCGGGCGCCGGGCGTGACCTTCGACGTCGCCGTCGAGCCGTGGTTCGTCGAGGGCGAGGCCGGCGCCATCGAACGGGCGCTGACCAACCTCCTCGACAACGCCGCCAAGTGGAGCCCGGCCGGAGGGACCGTCACCGTGTCCCTGGTCGGCGGCGTGGTCACGGTCGACGACGAGGGTGTCGGTATCGCCGATGACGACCTGCCACACGTCTTCGAGCGCTTCTACCGGGCCACGGAGTCCCGCACGATGCCCGGCTCGGGTCTCGGGCTGTCGATCGTGGCCCAGGTCGCAGCACGGCACTCGGGCACCGTCTCCGCCGGGCGCTCGCCGTCGGGCGGCACCCGGATGACGTTCGCCCTGCCGGGCGCGCCGCTGCCCAAGCCGGCGGCGCCGCCGGTCCGGGTCTAGACGCCCTTCAGGTTGGGGTCGCGCCAGGCGCGCTCGAACGGCAGCCGCCAGGCGTGCGGCGCGATCAGCTGGTGGATCGCGTTGGGCCCCCAGCTGCCGGGCGCATAGGCGCGCACCGGGGGCGGGTTGGTGAGCAGAGGTGTCGACTTGGCCCACAGCTCCTCGATGCCGGCGGCCGTCGTGAACAGCGTGTGGTCGCCCTTCATCGCGTCGAGGATGAGGCGCTCGTACGCCTCGAGCACGCCGCCCGAGGAGGCGGTGTCGTGGGTGGCGAACTGCATGGACAGCTTCTCGAGCTGCATCCCCGGACCCGGGCGCTTGCCGTAGAACGACAGCGACATCCGCGACTGGTCCGCGAGGTCGAAGGTCAGGTGGTCCGGTCCCTGGGTGCCGACGTTCGACCCGGCCGGGAACATGGTGAGCGGCGGTTCCTTGAACGCGATCGAGATGATCCGCGCACCCTCGGCCAGCTTCTTGCCGGTGCGCAGGAAGAACGGGACGCCCGCCCAGCGCCAGTTGTCGATCTCGACCTTGAGCGCGATGAAGGTCTCGGTGTCCGAGTAGTCGGACACCTCCTCCTTGCCGCGGTAGCCCGTGTACTGGCCACGGACCACGTTGTGCGGCTCGAGCGGGCGCATCGACCGGAACACCTTGAGCTTCTCGTCCGAGATCGGACCCGGCTCCAGAGTTGTCGGCGGCTCCATGGCCATGAACGCGAGAACCTGCATGAGGTGGGTGACGACCATGTCGCGGTAGGCCCCGGTCGACTCGTAGAACCTGGTGCGGCCCTCGAGGCCGAGCATCTCGGGCACGTCGATCTGCACGTGGTCGATGAAGTTGCGGTTCCAGATCGGCTCGAACAGGCCGTTGGCGAAGCGGAACGCCAGGATGTTCTGCGCCGCCTCCTTGCCGAGGAAGTGGTCGATCCGGAAGACCTGCTCCTCCCGGAAGACCTCGTGCACCTCGGCGTTGAGCTTGACCGCCGAGTCGTAGTCGGTGCCGAACGGCTTCTCCATGATGATCCGCGAGCGCTCGACCAGGCCGGCCTCGGCGAGCTGGTGGATCACGTCGAGCGCCGCCTTGGGCGGGACGCTGAGGTAGTGCAGGCGACGTATGCGGTCACCGCCGCCGAGCGCCTTCTCGGCCTTGCCGACGGCGGCGGCGACCGCCTCACCGCCGGCCGACTGGGGCACGTAGTCGAGCAACGCCGAGAACGGCGCCCACCGCTCGTCGGTGATGTCGCCCTTGCCGAACTCCTCGCAGGCGTCGCGCGCGACCTTGTCGAACTCCTCGGGACCGAAGTCGTCCATGGAGGTGCCGACGATGCGGACGTCGTTCAGCAGGTCCGACTCGGTCAGCCGGAGCAGCCCCGGCAGCAGCTTGCGGCGGGCCAGGTCACCGGTGGCGCCGAACAGCACGATGACGTGCGGACGGGTCACGCGCTCGACGGTAGTCATGATCGGTTTCGAGACTATTACGGCTGGTCGACCGCGGACAGCGAACGCGTCAGCCGCTCCGCCTTCCACTGCGACTCGGCGTACTCGTCGGCGACCTCCGACTGCACCGTGATGCCACCACCCGTGCCGAGCCGGTAGGTGCCGTCGCCGGTCGTGGTCAGGGAGCGGATCACCACGCCGAGGTCGGCGCGGCCGTCGGCAGCCAACCACCCGAACGCGCCCGCGTAGGCGCCCCGGGCCGTCGACTCGACCTCGTCGATGATCTGCATGGTGCGGAGCTTCGGCGCCCCGGTCATCGAGCCCGCCGGGAAGAGCGCGCGCAGCGCCCCGACCGTGCTCACGTCGTCGCGCAGGCGACCTCGGACCGTGCTGACCAGCTGGTGGACGGTCTCGTACGACTCGACCGCCATCAGCGTCGGGACCGTGACCGTCCCCGGCTCGCACACCATCGACAGGTCGTTGCGCAGCAGGTCGACGATCATCAGGTTCTCGGCGCGGAACCGCGGGTCGCTCGCCAGCAGCTGGCGCTGCTCCTCGTCGCTGATCAGGTCGTCGCCGCGGGGCGTGGTGCCCTTGATCGGCTTGGTCTCGATGCTGTGCCGTCCATCGGGGTCCGCGGTGATGAGCGCGTACCGCTCGGGGCTCGAGCTCAGCAGCCAGGCGGCTGCGCCGGTGACGTCGTGCTGGAGGAACCCCGCGTAGGGCGCCGGGTTGAGCGCGCGCAGCCGCAGGTAGACCCCCACCGGATCCAGCTCGCTCTCCTGCGCCAGCCGGTAGGTCAGGTTGACCTCGTAGCTGTTGCCCGCGTGCAGGTGCTCCTGGACCCGGTCGAAGGCTTCGGCGTAGGCGGCGGGAGTTTCACCGGGCACCCGGTGAAGCTCACGCTGGCCCGCTGAAGCATGAGCGGGTGAGCGTGAGTTTCTGCGGGTCAGGTCGTGCTGGAAGAGCCGCACGTGGCTCGGCCGCATCCAGACGGCGTCGGGTACGTCCTCGCTCGGGTACGCCGGGAGGTCGGGGCGCGACGCGTAGCCGAGGTAGCCGAACCACTGGTCGCGGGCGCCGCCGGTCTTCAGCTCGGTCTCGAGGACCGCGAACACGTCGTCACCGACCACCTCGCTCGTGTCGCCGACATGGCGGGTGACCTCGCGGGTCGCAGCCGAGTACGACAGGGAGACGTCGTCCTCCTCGAGCCAGCCCACGAGCGATCGGCGGCCGGACCACTCACGGGCTCCGCCGCCGTCGAGCCAGAAGCAGCGCGGATGTTCGGCCGCGACCTCGCGGAACTCGTCGACGGCGCTGTCGCCGGTCACGGGAGGAAGCCCTCGCTCAGGAAGTTCCTCATCATCGCGGCGCCGTGCTCGGACAGGACCGACTCGGGGTGGAACTGCACGCCCTCGAGGGGGAGGTCGACGTGGCGGACGCCCATGACCACGTCTCCACCCGCGTCCGAGGCCGTGACGACGATCGACGGCGGCAGGTCGAGGGCGGCCAGCGAGTGGTACCGGACCGCGGCGAACAGCTGCGGGAGCCCGGCGAAGACCCCGGCCCCGTCGTGGTTGATCCGGGCGACGACGCCGTGCGCCGGGGTGACCCGGTCGACGGTCCCGCCGTACGCCGTCACGAGTCCCTGCATGCCGAGACAGACCCCGAGCACCGGCCGGGTGCCGGAGAGCAGGACCTCGCGCCCCACCGCGAAGTCCGTGGCCACGGCCGGGTGGCCGGGACCCGGCGACAGCACGACGTGCGAGTGCCGCAGCACGTCGTCGGCGGACACCTCGTCGTGCTGGACCACCGTCGGCAGCTCGCCGGTCACGGACGCGATCAGGTGCACCAGGTTCCAGGTGTACGAGTCGTGGTGGTCGACCACCACGACGTCCGGGGCCGTCACGGGTCGAGGAGCAGCGCTGAGACCAGGTGGTGCAGCACGTCGTACCCGTGCTGGCTGAGGATCGACTCGGCGTGGAACTGGATGCCCCGGTAGTGCGGGCCGACCAGGTGGTTGATGTCCCCGGAGTCGGGGTCGGCATCCACGCGTACGCCGTCGGGCAGCTCGCCGGAGGACGCCCGTCCGACGAACGTGTTGTAGAAGCCGACCCGCTCGGTGCGTCCGTCGATCGCGACCGGTGACTGCGTGCCCTGGAAGACGATGTCCTTGTAGAACAACGGGATCCCGAGGTTGTGGCACAGCGCCTGGTGACCCAGGCAGACGGCGAGGAACGGCTGCCCCGACTCGAGCAGTGCGGCCACTGCGGCGCGCAGCTTGGCCATCTTGGGGTCGGCGTCGTCGCGCGGGTCGCCGGGACCGGGGCCGACGATGACGAGGTCGAAGCCGTCGAGCGCGCCGGGCTCGTAGTCCTCGTGCCGCACGACCTCGCTGGTCATGCCGAACACGCCGAGGACGTGCCGCAGCATGTTCACGAAGTCGTCCTCGCCGTCGAGGATCACCACGCTCCGGCCGGCCAGCCGCGGGTCGGGCGTCGCGTCGCCCTGGTCGGTCAGCCAGAACGTCGAGAGCCGCCGGTTGCGGGCGTTGAGCGACAGCAGCACGTCCTCGTCGTTGACGAGCTGCGCGATGTCGACCGACGGCGCCGGGGCGGCCGGGACCAGGCCGAACGCCGACAGGATGCCGCCCGCCTTGGCGTGCGTCTCGGCCACCTCGTACGACGGGTCCGAGTCGCGCACCAGCGTCGCGCCGGCGGTGACGGTGAGCCGGCCGTCGAGGGAGACGTCAGCGGTACGGATCACGATGGGGCTGTCGAGCACCGGCTCGCCGGCCTCGTCGCGGCCGAGGATCGCGAGGGCGGCGCCGTAGTAGGCCCGGCCCTCGGTCTCGTACTGCTTGATCAGCCGGCAGGCGTTCTCGACCGGCGACCCGGTCACCGTGGCGGCGTACATCGTGTCGCGCAGCACCTCGCGCGGGTCTCGGTCGGTGCGGCCGGCGAGGAGGTACTCGGTGTGGACCAGGTGGCTCATCGGCTTGAGGAACGGGCCGAGCACCTGGCCGCCCTCGTGGCAGATGTCGCACATCATCTTGAGCTCCTCGTCGACGACCATGAAGAGCTCGTAGATCTCCTTCTCGTCCTGGAGGAAGTCGAGGAGCCGGCCCTTCACGTCGCCCCCGTCGCGCGGTATCCGGAAGGTGCCGCTGATCGGGTTCATCCGCACGTCGCCGCCGTGGATCGACACGTGCCGCTCGGGACTGGCGCCGATCAGGTAGCGGTCGCCGGTGAAGAAGACGTAGGTCCAGTAGGCGCCGCGCTCCCGCTCGAGCAGGCGCCTGAAGACGGTCAGCGCCTTGTCGGCGCCCCAGTCGGCGACGGTGGCGCGGTAGTGCCGCCCGACCACGAGGTTGGCGCCCTCGCCCTGGCCGATCTCGTCGCTGATGATGGTCCCGACGAGCTTGCCGTACTCCTCGTCGTCGATGTCGAAGCCGCCGCGGTCCGCGAACTCGACGCCGGTGTCGTCGATCGCGTCGATGACCTCGGCGACCGAGAACTCCTGCTCGGACTCGATCTCCACGGCCACCAGCGGAGTGCCGTCGTCGTGCGCGGCGAACCCGCGCTCGCGGACCTGGCGGAACGGCACGGCGAGCAGCCGGTCGACGGTGCGGCCGCTCTCGGGCGCGCCGGTCTCGAGCGGTACGTCGAGGACCGACCCGACCACGGAACGGCGGCCGCCGATCATCCCGACCGTGTCCCGGTCCCCTGCCCGCGTGGATCGACGGATGATCGCCCACGCCTCGTGCCCCTGGAGCGCGGCGATGGCGTCCCGGGCGGCAGAGGTGGCAGACGTGTCCGTCATGTCGGGAAGCCTAGGGCTGCGGTGCGTGGTGCCCCTTGCCCCGTCGGATAGCAAGAAGTAAAACGTTGTAAAGAACTGTGTAGAGGAATGAAGATGACGCGATGACCAATCCGTTCAAGCCGTCGGCCGGCTCGTCCCCGCCCGAGCTGATCGGTCGCGAGTCGTCGCTGGAACGGATCCGCGAAGGCGTGACGGACGGCCCGGGAGGGCCCGGGCGGATCAGCCTGTTCACAGGTGCCCGAGGGATCGGCAAGACCGTGATGCTCAACGAGGTCGAGGAGGCCTACCTCGCTGCGGGCTGGTTGCGGATCAGCCTGACGGCGACGCCGAGCATGCTCGCCCAGCTGCAGGCAGAGGTACGACGGCTCCTCGCGTCGCAGGCACCCGGCGCCAAGCGCCGGATCACCGGCGTCAGTGCCGGCGGGGTCGGCGTGGACTGGGAGAACGCCGAGTCCGTGGATCCGGTCGACCTGCGTGGCACGGTCGAACAGCTCCTCGACGTCCTGGCACCGGACCGCGGCCTGCTCGTGACCATCGACGAGGTGCACGGCGGCGAGCGCAACCAGCTGCGCGAGGTGGCGGCACTCAGCCAGCACATGGTCCGCGACGACCGGCAGTTCGCCCTCGCCATGGCGGGCCTGCCCGCCTCGGTGTCCAACCTGCTGTCCGACCACGTCCTCACCTTCCTGCGCCGGGCGGACCGGCACGACCTCCGGGCGCTCGCCGTGGACGACGTGGAGGACGCGCTGCGCCACACCGTCGAGTCGAGTGGACGTCGTCTCGACCGTGATGCGGCCCGCACCGCGGCCGAGGCCACGGCCGGCTACCCGTTCCTGGTCCAGCTCGTCGGCTACCACAGCTGGCGGGCCGGCGACCGCAGCCGGATCACGACGCTGGACGTCGAGCAGGGCATCCCGGTCGCCCGGCAGCGTCTCCGGGAGCTCGTCCACGAGACGGCGCTCAACGACCTCTCCGACGTCGACCGGGAGTTCCTCGTGGCGATGGCCGTGGACGACGGCCCGTCACGCGTCTCCGACCTGGCGACCCGACTGGGGCAGTCCCGCCAGTACATCAACTTCTACCGCGGCCGCCTCGTCGCCGCCGGAGTGATCGAGGCGCCGGCGCGCGGCAAGGTCGACTTCGCGATCCCCTACCTGCGCGACACCCTCCGCCAGGCCGGGGCCGAGCTCAGCTGACGGTCGTCAGCAGCTGCGTGGCACGCGTCAGCACGACGTACAGCGTCGCCCGGCCGGTCGCGGACTCCGCCTCGATCTCCTCGGGGCGCACCACGACGATGCCGTCGAACTCCAGGCCCTTGGTGTCGAGACCGGTGAGCACGACGACCCGGTCGTCCCCGGACGGGGCGACCGAGGAGTCGACGGCGGCGCGGGCACCAGGTGCGTCGGCGGCGAGCTCCGGCCACGACGCGAGCCAGGAGTTGACGTCGGAACGACGGGCGGCCGGCACCACGATGCCCACCGTGCCGCCGACCTGGCCAGCGACCGCGAGCACCTCGGCGCGGGTCGCTGACTCGAGGTCGGTGACCCCGGTGACGACTCGCGGCCCGACCCCGGTCGACCGCACGGCCGTCGGGAGGTCGGCGTCGAGGCCGACCCGTTGGGCGTACGCCGCGGCGTACTCGTAGATCTCGGAGCTGTTGCGGTAGTTGGTCGAGAGGTGGAACTCGTGGAGCTCCTTGCCCTCGAGCGCCTCGGCGCGGGCGCTCGCCGCCTCGGCCGGGATCGGCCACGACGACTGGGCCGGGTCACCGACGATCGTCCAGGAGGCGCCGCGGCCGCGCCGGCCGACCATCCGCCACTGCATCGGCGTGAGGTCCTGCGCCTCGTCGATCAGGACGTGCGCGTAGGGGTCGTCCTCGATCTTGTGCGTGGGCGGCTGCCAGGCCCGGCCGGACGGTGCGTACTCACGGTCGGACGCCGTCAGCAGCTCCTGCATGTCGTGACCGCCCTCGAGCAGGCCCGTCTCGTCCAGGTCGCGCTCGTCGTCGGTGCGCGCCGGGATGTCCCCGACGGCGTAGCGGAGCTCGTCGATGAGCGGGATGTCCTGGACCGAGGGCGAGTCGCTCGCCCCCCAGGACTTGAGCAGCAGCCGCTGCTCCTCCGGACCGAGGACACCCTCGGCGACACGGGCGAGCAGCTCGGGGTCGCGCAGCCAGCCGAGGACCTCGGCGGCGTCGAGCGGCGGCCACCAGGCGAGGACGAAGTCCAGGAAGTCCTGGTTGCCGAGCATGTCGTCGTCGAACGCCTCACGGCCGCGCTCTCGTCCGCGCTCCCCGCGGACCTGGCGCCACATCTGGTCGAGCAGGGCGTTGGCGACCCGGGGCAGCTGGCGGTTGCGGCGACCCTGGGACATCAGGTTTCGGCGGACCCGGCCGAGCGCGCCGCGGTCCAGCACGATCACGTCGTCGCGCCAGAACACCCGGAACTGGCTCGGGCTGCCGGGCGCCTGGATCCGCGCGGCCCGGCGCAGCACGGTCGCCATCCGCGCCGACCCCTTGACGTCGGCGACGGCCGGCTCGTCCTGGCGGCTCGCCTTCACGCCGTCGACGACCTCGCCGAGCGAGCGCAGCGCGACCGCGGTCTCACCGAGGGAGGGCAGGACCCGCTCGATGTAGCGCATGAACACGCCGCTGGGTCCGACGATCAGCACGCCGCCGCCCTCGTACTTGCGGCGCTCGGTGAAGAGCAGGTACGCCGCGCGGTGCAGCGCCACCACGGTCTTGCCGGTGCCCGGGCCGCCGCTGATCGTCACGACGCCCTTGCCGGGCGCCCGGATCGCCTTGTCCTGCTCGGCCTGGATCGTGGCCACGATCGAGTGCATCGAGCGGTCGCGCGCGCGGCTCAGCTGGGCGATCAGGGCGCCCTCGCCGATGATCGGCAGCCCGGTGTCGACCGAGTCGTCGAGCAGCTCGTCCTCGACGCCGACCACCTTCGGGCCGGTGCAGCGCAGCACGCGGCGCCGCACGACGCTCTGCGGCTCCACCGCGGTCGCCTGGTAGAAGACGGCGGCCGCCGGCGCACGCCAGTCGATGAGCAGCGAGTCGCGGTCGCCGTCGCGCAGCCCGATCCGGCCGACGTACCGCGGCTGCGGGTCCAGCTCGGCGCGCATGTCGAGGCGGCCGAACACCAGGCCCTCGTGGGCGGCGTCGAGCTGCGCGATGCGGCGCGCGGCCTGGAACACCATGGCGTCCCGCTCGACCAGGCCGCCCTCGTGGCCGAGGCGACCGCGGTCGTGGCCCTCCTGGGCAAGCCGCTGTGCGGCGGCGGCCGAGACCTCCAGCTGGCGGTAGACCTTGTCCACGAACGCCTGCTCGGCGTCGATCTCCCGCTCGACGAGCTCGTCACTCAAGGTGCGACATCCTCCGAAGACTCTTGCGGTCCGCCTTCCCCGCGGCGGGAACCATCAAGCCTAACCCGGCCCGGAGGCGTAGGAGGATTTCTCGGACTACTTCGCCCGGGTGAGAAACGCCGTCATCGCCGCGCGGGCCTCGTCGGAGGCGAACAGCGTGGCGCTGAGGGCCGCGAGCTCCTCCCCGCGCTCGTCGATCCGGGCGACGAGGTCGCGGTTCAGGATCCGCTTGGACTCGCGCAGCCCCTGGGCGGCGCCCGTGGCGAGTGACTCGCACACCTTCCTCACCTCGTCCGCGAGCTGGTCGGCCGGGACGGCCGCGGTCACCAGGCCGTACGCCGCCGCCTGCTCGCCCGTGAAGACCTCGCCGCCCAGCGTGGTGAGCGCGGCCGCCCGCGGGTTCATCCGCTGGTGCACGGTGAGGCTGATGATCGCGGCCGCCAGGCCGAGCTTGACCTCGGTCAGCGCGAAGCTCGCCTCGGTCGACGCGATCGCGATGTCGGACGCGGCGACGATGCCGATGCCCCCGGCTCGAACGGGACCGCCGAGCTCGGTGACGACCGGCTTGTCCAGGGTGAGCAGCTGGCGCTGCAGCGCGACGATCGCGCGGGCGCCCTCCTCCATGCCGCCGGTGCTCGCCTCGCTGAGGTCGGCGCCGGAGCAGAACACCCGGCCCGACGAGCGGATCAGCACCACCTTGACCTCGTCGTCCGCACCCGCGGTCGTCACGTGCCCGACCAGCTCGGTGACGAGCTGCTTGGAGAGCGCGTTGCGGTTGTGCGGGGAGTCGAGGGTGATCGTCGCCAGGGGACCCGCGACCTCGAGATGGACGAGCTCGGCAGGCGTGGAACCGGCACTGTCGGTCATGTGAGTCATCATCACGTATGGCCTACGACGTGGAGCTCGCCGACCGCCTCCGTGACCAGCTCGAGGGGACGCCGACCGAGGAGAAACGGATGTTCGGGGGGCTGGCCTTCCTGGTCAACGGCAACATGGCGGTCGCCGCGAGCAGCAAGGGCGGGCTGATGGTCCGCTGCGCCCCCGAGGAGACCGACGCGCACTACGCGGCCGGCGCGACGCCGTTCGAGATGCGCGGCAAGCCGATGGACGGCTGGCTGCGCGTGCCCGCCGAGGCGGTCACGGACGACGAGTCGCTGGCCCGTTGGGTCGAGGTCGGCGTCGCGCAGGCGGAGGCGCTGCCGTCCAAGTAGCCCAAGCGAAATGACGTAGGGCTCCGAACACCCCATGTGAGACGCCGACTGCTCTACGCCCTCTTCGGGATCCTCGCGACCCTGGTGGGTGTCGGCATGGGCCACTTCGTCGCCTCGCTGCTGAACCCCGCGTCCTCACCCGTCCTCGCGGTCGGCTCCCAGGTCATCGACCTGACGCCCACGCCGATGAAGGAGTGGGCGATCCGGCAGTTCGGCGACAAGGACAAGACGATCCTCGTCGGCTCGGTGCTGGGCGGGGTGCTGGTCTTCGCCGCCGTCGGCGGCCTGCTCACCCTGCGACGCTTCAGGTACGGCGCCGGCCTGCTGCTCGTGCTCGTCGCCGTCGCCGGCTTCACCGCGATGAACAGGCCCACCGCCGAGCTCGTCGACGTCGTCCCGAGCCTCGCCACGGCGATCGCCGGGATCGGCGCCCTGTGGTTCCTCGACCGCGCCGCACGACCGACGACGCCGGCCAAGCCCGCCGAGCACCCGATGGACCACCTGATGCCCGGCGAGGCGTCGATGGTGACGGCACCGTCCCGCCGCGGCGTGCTCCTCGCGACCGGCGCGCTCGCCCTCGCGGCCGCCGTCCTGGGCGGTGCCGGCCGCTACATCGGCAAGGTCCGCACCCGGCTCGAGGACATCGCCCTGCCGAGGCCCACCGACCCCGCGCCTGCCTTCCCGACGGGCTTGGACCAGCAGGTCCCGGGCATCACGCCCTTCCGGATCAGGAACGCGGACTTCTACCGCGTCGACACGCGGCTGGACACGCCGATCATCGACCAGAACGAGTGGACGCTGACCATCGACGGGGACGTCGACCAGGAGGTCACGTTCAGCTACGACGACATCCTCGCGATGGATCTCATCGAGCGGGACATCACGCTCACCTGCGTCTCCAACAGCGTCGGCGGCAAGTACGTCGGCGGGGCCCGCTGGCTCGGCGTCCGTCTCCAGGACCTGCTCGACCGGGCCGGCATCGGGAACACGAAGGCCGACCAGATCTTCGCGACCGACGTCGACGGCATGACCATCAGCACGCCGCTGGCACTGGCGATGGACGGCCGCGACGCGATGCTGGCGGTCGGCATGAACGGCGAGGTGCTGCCGCGCGAGCACGGCTTCCCCGCCCGGGTGGTGATCCCCGGCCTCTACGGCTTCATCAGCGCGACCAAGTGGGTCACGAGGCTGACGCTGACGACGTACGACGACAAGCGGTCGTACTGGACGCAGCGCGACTGGGCGACGGACGCCCCCATCAAGATCTCCAGCCGGATCGACACGCCTCGGCCGCTCGCCGAGCTCGACGCGGGCGAGGTGGTGATCGGCGGTGTCGCCTGGGCCCAGCAGAACGGCGGTGTCGCCAAGGTGCAGGTACGCATCGACGGCGGCGCCTGGACCGACGCCGAGCTCGGCCCGACGGCCGGCAACGACTACTGGCGCCAGTGGTTCTACCGCTGGGACGCCGGCTCCGGTTCGCACAACATCTCGGCCCGCGTCATCGACGGCAACGGCAACGAGCAGGTCACCGCACGCGCCAACCCCTTCCCGGAGGGCGCCAGCGGCATCCAGGAGCTCATCGTCGACGTCGGGTGACCCGCGACACACGCCGATCGGCCCGATCCGGCCAATCCGGCCCGGGACCAGCGACGAACACCGAGCACAACGCTCCACCACCACCGCACCACCAACCGGAAGGTCCATCTCCATGAAGCGCACCACCCTCCACCGCAGCGTCGCCGCTGCCGCGGTCCTCACCCTCTCGATGGGTCTCGCCGCGTGTGGCGACGACAGCGACGACAAGGGCAGTGACGACCCGGGCACCTCGGCGTCGTCCGACGACATGGCCGGTGACGAGACGAGCGCCGGCGACCAGGTCTTCGGCGACGCGTGCTCGGCGATCCCGACCTCGGGCAAGGGCTCCTTCGACGGCATGGTGACCGACCCGGTCGCGACCGCCGCGAGCAACAACCCGCTGCTCAGCACCCTGGTCGCCGCCGTCACCGCGGTGCCCGGCCTGGCCGACACCCTGAACGGCGCCGAGGCGCTGACCGTGTTCGCGCCGACCAACGACGCGTTCGCCGAGATCCCCGAGGCCGACCTCAACGCGGTCCTCGCCGACCCGGACACGCTCGGCAAGATCCTGAGCCACCACGTGATCGGCGCGGACCTCGACCCCGAGGCCGTCGTCGGCACGCAGGACACGCTCAACAAGGACACCGTCACGGTCGAGGGCGACACCAGCGGCATGACCGTTGACGGCGCCGACGTGCTGTGCGGCAACATCCCGACGGCCAACGCCACGGTGTACGTCATCAACCACGTGCTGATGCCGTCCTGACGTAGACCGTCAGAGTCGGACAAGATCACGACGTGGACCCCGTGAGGCCCGTGCCCGCCGGCGTTCCCTCCATGGGGGGAGCGTCGGTGGGGCCTGACCTGGCCGACCTGCTCAAGCTGTGCGGACGGGGCGACCAGTCCGCGTTCGCGCAGCTGTACGACGCGGTCTCGGCCAGGGTCCACGGCCTCGCGGTCCGGGTCGTCCGCGACCCGGCGCAGGCCGAGGAAGTGGCCCAGGAGGCCTTCCTCGAGATCTGGAAGAACTCCGGCCGGTTCGACCCCGACCGCGGCAGCCCCCTCGGGTGGCTGCTCACGATCGTCCACCGCAAGGCGGTCGACCGGGTCCGGTCGGCGGAGGCGTCCACGCGGCGCGACCGGACGTACCACCACCAGAACCAGCCGGTCGACCACGACTCGACGGCCGAGGCCGCCCAGGCCTCGCTCGAGGCCCGCCGGGTCCGAGCCGCCCTGGAGAGCCTCACCCCGATCCAGCGCGAGGCGCTCGAGCTCGCCTACTTCGGGGGCTACACACACACCGAGGTGGCCACCATGCTTGACCTACCCGTGGGCACGGCCAAGACCCGGATCAGGGACGGCTTGATCCGCCTACGAGACACCATGGGGGTGGGGGCATGAGCGACATCCATGCCTTGTCGGGCGCCTACGCCGTGGATGCTCTCGACGACCTGGAGCGGGCCGGCTTCGAGCGGCACCTTGCGGACTGCGAGACC
>Ga0209813_10000253_pt1 | contig 15546 bp, 19 predicted proteins | sample EndMethybrTD3033_FD_187596 | JGI IMG/M metagenome (GOLD analysis project Ga0209813, IMG submission 187596) | Populus endosphere microbial communities from Tennessee, USA - Endosphere MetaG P. TD hybrid TD303-3 (SPAdes) (version 2) | ecosystem: Host-associated > Plants > Roots > Endosphere... | reverse complement strand
CGATGCGGCGATCGCGCGCCAGGGCGTCGCTCACCATCGCGCGGTAGCGCGGCTCGAAGATATGCAGCGGCAGGTGCAGGCCGGGATAGAGCATCGCCCCGGTCAACGGGAAGATCGAGATACGGACGGGGCTGGCGGCCATCCCTGCCCGCCTAACCGAACAGGACGGTGGACAGCCGCCGCCGGGTGGCCGCGACCCAGGGATCTTCCAGCCCGATCGCTTCGAACATCTGCAGCAGCCGCGCCCGCGCCGCGCCCTCGTTCCATTCGCGGTCGGCGGCGATCATCCTCAGCAGCGTGTCGGCGGCGGCATCGCGCTCACCCGCGGCGAAGGCGGCGTTGGCGAAGGCGAACTGCGCATCCAGGTCGGCGGGGCGTTCGGCGGCGGCGGCGCGCAGGGCGGCCAGTTCGCTGTCGTCGGGCTTGTCCCTGGCAAGGTCCAGCGCCGTGCGGGCGCGTTCGATCGCCGGGTCCGCCGCCAGTTCGGGGTCCAGCGCGACCAGCGCCGCTTCGGCTTCCTCGATGCGCTGCGCGGCGACGAGGGCGCGAACCATCCCGGCGACGGCGTCCGCGTTCTGCGGGGCCATTTCGATGAGCTGGGCGAAAATGGCCGCCGCCCGTTCCGCGTCGCCTTCGGCCAGCACCGCTTCGCCCATGGCGAGCAGCGGCGCGAGATCCTGCTGCGGTTCGCCGCCCGGCTGGATCGGCAGCTTGGCCAGCAACTGGTCCAGCATCGCCTTCAGCTGCGATTCGCTGCGGGCGTTGGTCAGGTCGGCGACGGGCTGGCCCTGGAACATGGCGTAGACCGTGGGGATCGAGCGGATCTGGAATTGTTCGGCGATGAAGCGTTCCTCATCGACATTGATCTTCGCCAGGATCACGCCCTTGTCGGCATATTCGGCGGCGACCTTTTCCAGCACCGGGGTCAGCGCCTTGCACGGTCCGCACCATTCGGCCCAGAAATCGGCGATGACCAGGCTGGTCATCGACGGTTCGGCGACGGTCTGGCGGAAGCGGTCGACCGCCTTCTGCTCTTCTATATTGAGGCCGAGGCTTGCCAACGCGGTGCTCCATTCGTTTTCGGGCGGGATCGGTGAAAGGTCCGACCGGATAAGGTTCGGGGCCAATTTGGCGTTTTCGCCGGATTTGTGAAGGGCGAAAGCGCGGATTCCCCGAAGCGCCGGGCCATTGGCGGGCATCGGAATTTTATGTTCGCACGATTGTGCGTTTTTGCCTTGCGGGTCTGAAAGGCCGCTGCTAACTGCGCGCCTCACCCCGGCCCACCGCCATCATGGCAAGGGCCGCAAACGTCAGAGCGGGCGTAGCTCAGGGGTAGAGCACAACCTTGCCAAGGTTGGGGTCGAGGGTTCGAATCCCTTCGCCCGCTCCAACGATTTCAGACATTTCGAACAGATCAGGGCCTTCGGGCCGCCGCGGTTCCGCGCGGGCGCTTGCCGGCGCCCCGCCGAAGCGGAGCGCCGGTCTCGCGGGTTTACCGGATGGCCATGGCGATGCGCTGATAGTCCGGCGCGACGAGGCCGTCGGCGCGGTTGCGGAAATAGCGTTCGGCTTCCTGATCGTGGGTCAGCTGTTCGATCTGCGTGAAGCCGGCTTCGCGCAGCAGGGCGGTCACTTCGTCGGCGGAAGGGTGCGAATAAAGCGCCACGCCGCGTTCGGCGGCGGCGGCCACGAGGGTTTCGGTCTGATCGCCGCCGTCCGAATAGGTCAGGACGATCTCCGAACCCGCCGGGCGTTCGCCCGCCCACTTCAGCGTTTCCTTGATCGCGTCCAGCGTCAGGTACTGGGTCACGCCCAGCCACGAGATGAAGACCGGCTTGTCGGCATCGAATCCGGCCGGAGCCAGCGCTTCGGCGATCGACATCGTTTCGAAGTCGCAAGGGGCATAGCGCAGCTGCGCCGGCGGCGTCAGGCCGACTTCCTGGATGCGCTCGCGCTTCCACTGCTGGAAAACGGGATCGTCGATCTCATAGACGATGAGCGATCCCAGCGTATCGGCCTTGCGCAGCGCGTAAGTGTCGAGCCCGGCGCCGAGGATGACGTACTGCTCCACCCCCCGCGCCACCGCGGCGGCGAGCCGGTCTTCGGTCACGCGGCTGCGCACGACGCAGGTGGCGGCGTTGCTGGGGCCCATGTTGGCGACGAACTTGAGGACATCGTCCTTGTCCATCGCGCTGATCGCGAGGGCGAGCGTATCGTCGAAGATCTTCGGCTCGGACCCGGTCAGCGCGTGGTTGGCGCGGATGGCGGCTGACTGGATCGCGGTGTTGTGGACGGTCGTCAGTTCCAGTTGATCGGACATCTTCTTTTCTCCCGTTGTGTTGCGGCTGCGCCCGGCGCAAGCCGATTTCTCCCGCGCCCGAAGGCGCACCGCGACAGGTGTAACCCGAATTCCGATTCGGTAAAGCGGGGTGACGATGCGCCGATCGCGAAAACGCGTCGCACAACCTAGTTGCAAACGATTCTCAATAGCGTAATGTCGGCCTCGCCAGCAGGAGAGTTCGATGTACGTTTTCGTTGACCGGCCGCGCGATCACCTGGTTGCCGGCAGCTGCTTCGTTCTGGAAGCCATGCGCGCGTGGAGCGCGGTCGCCGGCCAGAACCGCTGCCCGTGCCTTGCGCTCGCCTGTTCGTTCGCTCGTGTGGGGATGCGCGAGGTTCTGGATGATTTTAACGCCGTCATGCTCTATATGCATCGCGCCCGCCGCTGCCGCTTGAGCTTCGGGGAACTATACGAACCGAACATATCGGAAAGCGAAGCCGTCCTGTTGGCCCTGTGGGCGGATATCGCGGCCGGAAATTTGGACCGCGTCCGCGCGGTCCTGGGGTTGATGCTCAGCAAGGAATCGATCGAGCCGTGCACCGCGCGCATGACGCGGGTCGCGGCGCATATGGCGATGCTCGGCCTCGCTCCGGCGGGAGTGGACCCGGCGCGCCACGCGCAGAAGGAAATGAAGTGATGAGTGACCGAATTGCCGAATCGACGAAACTGGCGCCCTCCGGCGCCCTGACGGTCGAGGACGTCCTTTCGGTGAAGCATTGGAACGAACATCTGTTCAGCTTCACGATCAGCCGCCCGCCCTCGTTCCGCTTTCGCTCCGGCGAATTCGTGATGATCGGCCTGCCGGGCGAGGGACGCCCGCTGCTGCGCGCCTATTCGATCGCCAGCCCGGCCTATGCCGACGAGCTGGAGTTTCTGTCGATCAAGGTTCCCGACGGTCCGCTGACATCGCGGTTGCAGAAGATCCAGCCGGGCGATCAGGTGTTCCTGGGCCGCAAGCCCACCGGCACGCTGGTCGCCGACGCGCTCCTGCCGGGCAAGCGGCTGCTGCTGCTGTCGACCGGCACCGGCCTCGCCCCGTTCCTCAGCCTCGTGCGCGATCCCGATATCTACGAGCGGTTCGACAAGATCCTGATCGTTCACTGCACGCGTCAGGTCAGCGACCTTGCCTTCCGCGACCAGCTGGAAGCGCAACTGGCCGGTGATCCGCTGGTGCAGGACCAGGCGCTGGTGCAGTTTCATTACCTGCCGACGGTCACGCGCGAGGCGTTCCACACCACCGGCCGCATCGGCGCGCTGATTGATTCGGGCCATCTGTTCGAGGGGCCGTTCGGCGACGGACAGCCGCTGTCGCCGGAAACCGACCGGGTGATGATGTGCGGATCGATGGCGATGATCCGCGATCTCGAGGCGCGGCTGGAAGGGCTGGGCTTCAAGGAAGGCTCCAACGCGTCGCCCGGCGATTTCGTCATCGAACGCGCTTTCGTGGATTGATCTAATGACAGGCGCCGCGCTGCCATCGCACGGCCTGCCGGGCGGCGGGCGCTCGGCCGGGGTCCTGCTGGACGCCGTGCGTTGCTGGCGGCGGGCAAAGGACAATGGGCGCGCGGTGCAGCCGTCGCTGTTCGCCGCCCTGTCCCGCGACGGGCAGGAGATGCTGGCGCCGGTGTTCGACAGTCTCATCACGTTATTCGAAGCGGCGCTGGGTCGGCGGCTGGCGGTGGGTCCCCAGGGGGCGATCTCGCCCGACGAGCGCCTGCTGCTGTCGCTGCTCGGCCAGTCGCGGCGCTGTGCGGGATGCCTGCGCTGCCCGCGCGGCGTGATGGAAACGCTGGAGAACGCGCTGTCGTCGACGCGAATCATGATCCGGCTGGGGGCGGCTTCGTGGACCCCGCCGCCGGGATGCCTATTGCGCGCCCAGGGCCAGCCTTAACAGCGCGTCGATATCGAGATGGGCCTCGAGCTGCGCCGCGATTCCATCGAGCGCGGCGTCGACGGCCGTGTCGTGATCGGCGCCATCGGACACTGCCCCCAGCCGCGCCAGCAGCGCCGCGCGCAAGGGCGTGCTCGCCAGCGCGCCGTGCACATAGCTGCCGATCACCCGGCCATCCGCGCTGACCGCGCCGTCGGCACGGCCGTCCGCCAGCAAGGCGAAGGGGCGGGCGCAGTCCGCGCCGGCGGTTTCGCCGATATGCATCTCGTACCCCGCGAACGCGGCGTCCAGCGCCGTGCCTCGCACGCTTTCCAGCCGCTTGCCTGGCGACAGCACGGTGGCGACCTCGAGCAGGCCTAGGCCGGCGATCTCGCCCGGCGGGCCTTCGATGCCCTCGGGATCGGCGATGCGCGCGCCCAGCATCTGATAGCCGCCGCACAGGCCCAGGATCGCGCCGCCGCGCCGCCGATGCGCGGCGATGTCGATGTCCCAGCCCTGCTCGCGGATCGCCGCCATGTCGGCGATCGTCGCTTTCGATCCGGGCAACACCACCAGCGCCGCTTCGGCCGGGATCGGCTTGCCCGGCGGCACCATGACCAGGTCCACCGCCGGCTCCGCCTTCAGCGGATCGAGATCGTCGAAATTGGCGATGCGCGGCAGGATGGGGCAGGCGATCAGGATGCGGCCCGCGCCGGGCGTCTTCGGGCGCTCCAGCACCACCGCGTCCTCGCTGGGCAGGCGCGCCGCGTCGACAAGCCAGGGCAGCACGCCGAAGCCGCGCCAGCCCGAAAGCGCCTCGATCTGGCGATAGCCGTCGTCGAACAGGGCGGGGTCGCCGCGGAACTTGTTGATGACGAAGCCTTCGATCATCGCCGCGTCCTGCGGATCGAGGACGGCGCGGGTGCCCACCACCGCCGCGATCACGCCGCCGCGATCGATATCGCCCACCAGCACTACCGGCACATTGGCGGCGCGCGCGAAGCCCATGTTGGCGATATCGCCGGCGCGCAAGTTGATCTCGGCCGGGGAGCCGGCCCCCTCGACCACGACGATATCGCACTGTCCGCGCAGCCGTTCGAAGCTTTCCAGCACTTCGGGCAGCAGCGGTCGCCGCGCCTCGCGGAAATTGGCCGCGCCCAGCGTACCGCGCATCCTGCCCTGGACGATAAGCTGCGACGTGCGATCCGCCTGGGGCTTCAGCAGGACCGGATTCATGTCGCTGTGCGCCGGGGTCCGGGCGGCGATCGCCTGCAGTGCCTGCGCGCGGCCGATCTCGCCGCCGTCGAGTGTCACCGCCGCGTTGTTCGACATGTTCTGCGGCTTGAACGGCCGCACGCTGTAGCCCCGGTTGGCGAAGGCGCGGCACAGCCCGGCGACCAGCACCGACTTGCCGACGTCCGATCCCGTGCCTTGCAGCATGAGGGCGCCGGGGGCCTTGCGATCCATGCCGGCGGCCTTACCCGCCGTGGCGCTTCAGCTCGTCGCCGGCCAGCGTCACCACATGCAGCAGGTTGGTCGATCCCGGCGTGCCGAAGGGAACGCCGGCCAGCGCGATCAGCTTCGATCCGGCCGAGCCGAAGCCCTGGCGCAGCGCCATGCGCTTGCCCTTGCCGATCATCTCCTCGAAGCTGCCGATGTCGCGCGTCGTCACCGCATGCGCGCCCCAGAGCAGCGCGGAACGGCGCGCGGTGGTAAGCGAGGGGGTGAGCAGCAGCACCGGCACCGGCGGCCGCTCGCGCGCCACGCGGCGGGCGGTCGATCCCGACAGGGTGAAGACGATGATGCCGGTGACGGTGACGGTGCGCGCGATCTGGGCGCAGGCCTCGGCCAGGGCGTCGGCGGTCGTGTCGTCGGGGCGCACGTCGGTGAAATGGATGCGGGCGTGATAGCCGGGATCGCTTTCCACCTTGGCGGCGATGCGGTCCATGATCGTCACCGCTTCGATCGGCCAGGCGCCCGATGCGGTTTCGGCCGAAAGCATCACCGCGTCGGCGCCGTCGTACACCGCGTTGGCGACGTCGGACACTTCGGCGCGGGTCGGCGCCGGGCTCTCGATCATCGATTCGAGCATCTGGGTGGCGACGATCACCGGCTTGCCCGACCGGCGGGTCGCCTCGACGATGCGCTTCTGCAAGGGCGGCACGTCCTCGGGATTGAGCTCGACGCCCAGATCGCCGCGCGCGACCATGATGCCGTCCGACAGCTCGATGATCTCGTCCAGCCGGTCGACCGCCGCCGGCTTCTCGATCTTGGCGACGAGCGCCACGCCCGAAGCGCCGCGCCCGCCCATGAGGCGGCGCGCCTCGGCGACGTCCTCGGGGCGCTGGACGAAGGACAGGGCGATCCAGTCGGCGCCATGCTGGATGGCGAAGGCAAGGTCGCGGCGGTCCTTCTCGGTCAGCGCCGGCACCGGCACCACCGCGTCGGGCACGTTCACGCCCTTGCGGTCGGAGATCATGCCGCCGACTTCGGCCGAGCACAGGATCGAATCGGCGTCGGCGGTAATGACCTTGAGGCGCAGCTTGCCATCGTCGATCAAAAGGCGCTGCCCCTTGCGCAGGATGCCGAACAGTTCGGGATGCGGCAGGCAGACGCGGGTCTCGTCGCCCGGTTCGGGATTGCGGTCGAGCGTGAAGTGGCTGCCATGCCGGATAACCGCGCGGCCTTCTTTGAACGTCCCGACGCGCAGTTTCGGTCCCTGAAGATCGCAGAGGATCGCGATCGGCCGGCCGAACTCCTTTTCGGCGGCGCGAATGGCGGCGATCGTTTCCGCATGAGTGGCGTGGTCGCCATGGCTCATGTTGACGCGGAACGCGTCGGCGCCCGCCTCCAGCAGCCGTCCGATCATCGCCGGTTCGCGGCTGGCGGGCCCCAGCGTGGCGAGGATCTTCACCTTGCGGCTTCGGATGGCCATTTTCGGCAGATCGAGATTCGCCACTGGGGTCCCCTTCATAGTCGCCGCGCCCTATGGCAAAGCGAAGCCCAAAGACCAAGGATGATCGCCATGACCGCAGATGTTACCGACCCGCTGGACCAGCTCGATGACGCCCACGCCGCCGCCGCGTTCCGCCGGCTGGTGCGCCACTTGCGCCACCGCCACGATGCCCAGAACATCGACCTGATGGGTCTGTCCGGCTTTTGCCGCAATTGCCTGGCCGACTGGATTCGCGACGCCGGTTATCAGGGCGACAAGGCGGCGGCGCGCGAACTGATCCACGGCATGCCGGCGGGCGAATGGAAGGACAGGCACCAGACCGAAGCGACGCCCGAGCAGCTCGCGCGGATGGAGGAAAGCCTGAAGCTGAACGGCGGAACGCATTAATCCACAGGGCGCGTCTTCCGCGTCGGGGGCGGCCTCGCTAAAGCCCGGCCAACCGATTCTCAGCTTTACCGGAGTATCCCGATGGCCGACGCCGCCGATGACCGCCTGCGCCTCCTGATCGAGCGCATCGAACGCCTAGAGGAAGAGAAGAAGGGCATCAGCGACGACATCAAGGACGTCTACCTTGAAGGCAAGGCCGTGGGCTATGACGCCAAGATCATGCGCCAGGTCGTGCGCCTGCGTAAGATGCCGCCCGACGATCGCCGCGAAATGGAATCGATCCTCGACCTTTACAAGGCGGCGCTGGGGCTGGAATAGTTCCGCCGGGCGATAGAAGGACGCGGGCGATGATAACGACGACGACCAGCAGGATCGAAGGCCGCCCGGTTCAGACCTATCTGGGCATCGTCACCGGCGAGGTCATCGTCGGCGCCAATATCTTCCGCGACCTTTTCGCTTCCATCACCGACATCGTCGGCGGGCGTTCGGGAAAGTACGAACAGGTGCTGCAGCGCGCCCGCACCGAAGCGCTCGCCGAAATGCAGGCGGAAGCCGTGAAGCTGGGCGGCAACGCCGTGGTCGGCGTCGACATCGATTACGAAGTGCTCGGCTCGAACGGCTCGATGCTGATGGTCAGTTGCTCGGGCACCGCCGTTATCGTGTGAAGGCGTGCGGATTGCGGAAGCGCCGGCTGTGGGCTAGGGCGCGCACAATTCGCAACTCTAGCCAAAGACGCGAGCAATGGCAGGCCATTCCAAATTCAAGAACATCATGCACCGCAAGGGTGCGCAGGATAAGAAGCGTTCGGCGCAGTTCTCCAAGCTTTCGCGCGAAATCACCGTCGCGGCGAAGATGGGCATGCCCGATCCGGACATGAACCCGCGCCTGCGCGCTGCCGTAAACGCGGCGAAGGCGCAGTCGATGCCCAAGGACAATATCCAGCGGGCGATCGACAAGGCCAGCAAGGGCGACGGCGAGAATTACGAGGAAGTGCGCTACGAGGGCTATGGCCCCGCCGGCGTCGCGCTCATCGTCGAGGCGCTGACCGACAACCGCAACCGCACCGCCACCAATGTGCGCACCGCCTTCGCCAAGAACGGCGGCAACCTGGGCGCGAGCGGCGCGGTGAGCCACGGGTTCGAGCGGCTGGGCCTGATCGAATATCCCGACAGCGCCGGCGACGAGGAGAAAGTCCTCGAAGCCGCGATCGAGGCGGGCGCCGACGATGTGGAATCGGATGAAGGCCATTCGATCTGGACCAGCGTCGAAAGCCTGCACGAAGTCGCGCGCGAGCTCGAAAAGACGCTGGGCGAGGCCGAAGCGGTGAAGCTCGCCTGGCGACCCAACCTCAAGGCTGAAGTCGGCGAGGACGAGGCGCGCACCCTGCTCAAGCTGATCGACGTGCTGGACGACGACGACGACGTCCAGACCGTCTGGGGCAACTACGACATTTCCGACGACGTCATGGAAAAGCTCGGGTGAGAGCGCTGCTGGCCGGGGCTGTCGTCATGGCGGCCCTGGCCGGCGCCGCCCGCGCCTGCGCCCGCGATTTCGCGCCTCCCGGCGTGCGGGGCGCTATCGAGGAAAGCGATCTCTGCTTCGAAGCGGGGTTCTGATCGCATGCTGATAATGGGTCTCGATCCGGGTCTGGGCTGCACCGGCTGGGGCATCGTCGCCAAGTCGGGCAGCCGGCTCACCCATATCGCCAACGGCCAGGTCAAGACCGACGCGGGCGCCGCGCTGGCCGAGCGGCTGGTGACGCTGGACCGCGAACTGACCGACGTGATCCTGCATTATCGGCCCGATCAGGGCGCGGTCGAGGAAGTCTTCGTCAACGCCAACCCGCAGTCCACGCTCAAGCTGGGACAGGCGCGGGGCGTCTGCCTGCTGGCGCTGGCCCGCGCCGGCCTGCCGGTCAGCGAATATGCCACGCGTCTCGTCAAGAAGGCGCTGGTCGGCACCGGCGCGGCCGAAAAGGCGCAAGTGCAGGCCATGCTCAAGGTGCTGTTGCCGGGCGTGAAGCTGGCGGGCGCGGACGCGGCGGACGCGCTGGCGGTGGCCATCGCTCACGCTCACGGCGCGGGTAGCTCGCCCTGGCGGGGCTGAGCGGAATCGCGGGCGGGAAACCATGAGGGGGCTCAAGCCGTTATGGAGGAGCTAAGGCTAACCCATAGGAGAGCTTCATGACCGAAACCGTCCCCGCTGTTCCCACCGTGGAAGAAGCTGCCCAGGCCGCGGCGAGCAGAGTGCGCCTTACTGTCGACGCGTCGCTCTATACGGTCCAGGAGCTCGAATTCATCGCCAACCACACGACCCAGAAGACTTACGTCGATATCGTCAACTCGAACGGACTGTCGCAGGACGATCAGGCGGCGATCACCCGCAGCGCCGCCGGGCAGCTGACGTTCAGCTGACCGTCTGCATGCCCGGTTTCGGCTGATCGGCCGGACGTCGCGTGGGCGAGACTAGGCCCCGACCTTGCGCGCCAGGGCGATGGCCACATCCTTGCCCGTGGCGCCATCGGGAACCCGGCCGGGCGTGATGATGACCATCCGCGAATCGTCGATGAAGACCTGAAGCTGGTTGATGCCCGGCACGAAGAAAGCCGCCTTGCCCAGGTCGGGAATGTCTTCCAGCGGCTCGTCGCTCATCGCCTTCAGCGCCGAGGCGGCCGCCTGGCGGGCGGCGGTTATGGCGCCCGCGGAATTGTCCTTCGTCGGCGACCAGCGCGTGAGCAAAGTCGCGGCGGCGGATCCGGTCCCGTCGAGATAGCTGCATTCGGAAGACCCCGCGTTCAACGCGTCGGGCTCGTTCACCAGATTGAGCTGCGTCTCGGTCAGTTCGACCTTGAGCGCGTCGGCGACGACGGCCTTGTCGAGGATCGAACAGGCGTCGGTCGCTTTCCAGTCGCTGGGCATCGTAATGCCGCTCGCGGCCGTTGCGGTGGCGTCGGCATCGTCGTGCTCGCTGCCGCTTCCGCAGCTTGCCAGGAAGACCGCGAGGCACATGGCCCCGGCGGCGCGTGTTGCGGACAGCTTCATACGATTCCTCCCGTTGCGCGGACGCCGTGCGCACCGCATGTGCGATGCGCAACACGCGGTGCCGTCATCAGTTCCGCCCGGTGTTCCGGTGAACGATAGCGGCGGGCTTGGCCAGAAGAACGATCGGTCCCTGCGACGAAGCGAGGCTGGCTGCCGACGCGGCAATTTGCCGTGGATCGGCGAAAGAGAGAGATTCCCTTTTCGTTCCGGCAGCGCTATCACCCCGTCATGATCGCCAGGCTGCACGGCATTCTCGAGGATTTCGGCCCCGACTGGGCGGTGATCGACGTTTCGGGCGTGGGCTATCTGGTCCATTGCTCCGCTCGGACGCTGACCGCGCTGGGCATTCGCGGCGATGCGGTTACTATCCATACCGAACTGCAGGTGAGCGAAAACGACATGCGCCTGATCGGCTTCGCCAGCGGGGCGGAGCGCGAATGGTTCCGGCTGCTGACCGGGGTGCAGGGCGTCGGCAGCAAGATGGCGCTGGCGGTCCTGTCGGCGCTTTCCGCAGAAGAACTGCAGCGCGCCTGCGCCGGCGGCGACGCGGCCATGGTCGCCCGCGCACAGGGCGTCGGGGCGAAGCTGGCCGGGCGGATCGTCAACGAGCTGAAGGACAAGGCGGGCGGATTGCAGGTTGCGCCGGGCGGCGTGGGCATCGTCTCCGCGCCCGCGGGATCGGTGAGCGCGGACGCGGTCTCGGCCTTGCAGAACCTGGGTTTCAAGCCGCCGGTGGCGGCCGCCGCGGTGGCGCATGCCCTGGGCGAACTGGGTGACGACGCCGGGCTGAACGATCTCGTCCGCGTGGCGCTGCGGAGGGCGGCGGGGTGACCGATAACCCCATCCTTTCCTCATCCCGCCAGGCCGAGGACGTCGACGCGGCGCTGCGGCCCAAGAGCTTGCGCGAATTCGTCGGCCAGGCGGCGGCGAAGGACAATTTGCGGGTGTTCATCGAATCGGCGCGGTCGCGGCGCGAGGCGATGGATCATGTCCTGTTCTTCGGGCCGCCGGGGCTCGGCAAGACGACGCTGGCGCAGATCGTCGCGCGCGAACTGGGCGTCGGCTTTCGCGCGACTTCGGGGCCGGTCATCGCCAAGTCGGGCGATCTGGCCGCGCTGCTGACGAACCTCGAAGAAGGCGACGTCCTGTTCATCGACGAGATTCACCGCCTGAACCCTGTGGTGGAGGAAGTTCTCTATCCGGCGATGGAAGATCGCGCGCTCGATCTCATCATCGGCGAGGGGCCTTCGGCGCGTTCGGTGCGGATCGACCTGCCGCCGTTCACCCTGATCGGCGCGACGACGCGGCAGGGTTTGCTGACCACCCCGCTGCGCGATCGTTTCGGCATCCCGGTGCGGCTGAATTTCTATACGATAGAAGAACTTGAAAGCGTCATCACGCGCGGTGCCGGCCTGCTGGGCATGGGCATGGACCCGGCTGGCGCGCGTGAGATTGCCCGCCGGGCGCGCGGCACGCCGCGTGTCGCCGGGCGGCTTATGCGCCGGGTGCGCGATTTCGCCCATGTCGGCGGCAACGCGGTGGTCACGCGCGCGGTGGCCGACGATGCGCTGACCCGGCTGGAGGTCGATTCGCTGGGGCTGGACGCGCAGGATCGCCGCTATCTGAGGATGATCGCCGAGATCTACAAAGGCGGTCCGGTGGGCGTGGAGACGCTGGCCGCCGGCCTTTCCGAACCGCGCGACACGGTCGAGGAAGTGATCGAACCCTACCTGATCCAGCTCGGCCTTGTCGCGCGTACGGCGCGTGGCCGGTGCCTCAACGATGCGGCCTGGCGGCACCTCGAAATGACGCCGCCGGTGGGCGGACAGGGGGCTTTGTTCGATTCTCTCGGCGACGGCCAAACCGAGGCGGGCGGATAGATTTCGGCTGTCCTCGGATAGCTATTCGTTGTGGTTTACCGATCGACCAGTTTCAATTCGGGACAGTTGTTCTCTACCCCCCATAGAATCTGGCAAATTCTCACATCGGGACGGCCGAAAGGCGGTTAACCCGGTTGTGGCTTTAATAACTCTCTGCGTTTTTGGTGGCACAGGATGCCCTGGACGAGGCGGTTGCCCCAAGCGACCACCAAGCCGGTGCACACCCGGGGAAACAAAAGAGAGCATCGCTTATGTCGGTTCGTATGGCCCTTGCGAAATTGTCTGCCTTCGCGGCAGGCGGCGCGCTGATCGGTGGAGGGGCGGTCCACGTCGCCGAGGCGCCGGCCCGGCAGACGCAGTACGTGAAGCACGTCAAGACCGACAAGCGCGTGCGGGTCCAGCCGCGCCGTGCAGTTCGCCGCGCCGAGGCCGCGCCGCGCCAAGTGCGCCGTATCCGCCGCGTCGTGAAGCGGACCTGCTGCGAACAGCAAGTGGCGATGGTGCCGATGCCCGCGCCTTACGTGCCGCTTCCCGCGCAGCCGATTTCGACCGGCGGCGGCGGCGGCCCGGTGGTGATCGGCGGCGGTGGCGGCTTCGGCGGTTTCGGCGGCGGCTTCTTCGGTGGTTTCTTCGGCGGCGGCGGCAGCTCGGGCGGCGGCAACATCGTCATTTCGTCGACCAGCACCGGTGGCTCCACCTCGACGTCCAGCGGCGGTTCCTCGACCAGCGGCGGTTCGACCTCGACGTCGAGCGGCGGTTCCAGCTCGAGCACCGGCGGCTTCACCTCGACCTCCACGGGCGGCTCGACCTCGACCTCCAGCGGCGGCATCACCAGCACCACGGGCGGGATCACGAGCACGACCGGCGGTATCACCAGCTCGACCACCAGTTCGACGGGCGGGATCACCAGCACCAGCACCAGTTCGACCGGCGGCAGCAGTTCGTCGTCGTCCAGCTCGTCTTCGTCGTCCAGCTCGTCGTCGTCGAGCTCCTCGTCGAGCGGCGGCAGCGGCAGTTCGGGCGGCAAGCCCGACAAGCCGGACCATGGCGGCGGCAAGCCCCCGCATCACGGCGGTAGCAGCGGGTCTTCGGGCAGCTCGGGCTCCAGCGGCTCCAGCGGCAGCTCGGGCTCCAGCGGTTCGAGCGGTAGTTCCGGTTCGAGCGGCGGTTCGTCGTCGAGCAGCAGTTCTTCGTCGAGCTCGTCCAGTTCCTCGTCGTCGAGCGGCAGCAGCGGTTCGTCCGGCAGTTCGGGTTCCAGCGGTTCGAGCGGCAGCTCGTCGAGCTCGGGCGGCTCCACGTCGAGCGGCGCGACTTCGGGCGGCAGCAGCTCGTCCTCGTCGTCTTCCAGCTCTTCGTCGAGCTCGTCCAGCTCCTCGTCCTCGACGGGCAGCACCGGATCGACGGGCAGCACGGGTTCGACCAGCACCAGCGGCGGTCACGAAGTGCCGGCGCCGCCGATGGTCATCCTGTTCGGCGCGGCCGCGGCGGCGGTCCTCGGGCGCCGCAAGCTGATGCGCAAGCGGGAAGCCGCCTGACGGTTTCTGCCTGCCAAGAAATTTCCGGCCAACGGGGGAGAGCGGCGCGGATGCGCCGCTCTTTTCGTTTACGCGCCCGACGCCTTCACGATCCGGGCGAGGCCTCCCACGCCACTCCGTCATCGGCCGATCCGATCACGTCTGCCAGTTCCCAGACGTTGCGATAACCGTAGCCGTGAAGGTTGATGAACGTCGGGATGTTGAGCGCCAGCGGCGCGGCCTTCAGCGGCACCGGTGCGCGGTGATCGCGGAAGTTGTTGTTGCAGTAGATGTAGATCGGCCGGTCGGGATCGTCGCCCAGCACGGCGCGCAGGGCCTCGGCGGTGAAGTCGGTGAAGGGCAGGTTCACCGCGCCCTTCAGGTGGCCGCGCGCGAAGGCGTCGGCGGAGCGGGCGTCCAGCAGGATCGCCTGGCCGCCCGCGGCCGCGCGGGAGAATTCCGGCCATGACAGGCGATGCCTGTCACGCAGCGGGCCCAGCTCGGCGACGAGACGGCCGAAGGCGGCGTAATCGATCTGTGGGTTGACGGGGGCGAGCCGCTCCTGCGCGGCGGCGGGGGCCACCGTGATGGCCAGCAGCAGCGGCGCCATGAGGCCATGAAGCTTGCGCATCGTTCTCTCCCCTCCGGATGGAGCGGGGAGGTTGCTGGTCGGCGCGTTTACGATGCGTGAATGGCGCGTCGCCCCGGATCGAGCCCGGGACGACGCGCTTTCGATCAGGCGGCCAGCTTGCGCAGCACGTAGTGCAGGATGCCGCCGTTCATGAAGTATTCGACCTCGTTGGCCGTATCGATGCGGCAGAGCGCGGTGAAGGTGAAGCTGCTGCCGTCCTTGCGGGTGACCTTGACCTCCACGTCCTGGCGCGGCTGCAGACTGGCGACACCCAGGATGGTGAAGCTGTCGTCGCCCGTCAGGCCCAGCGACTGGCGCGTGTCGCCGTTCTTGAACTGCAGCGGCAGCACGCCCATGCCGACCAGGTTGGAACGGTGGATACGCTCGAAGCTTTCGACGATCACCGCGCGCACGCCCAGGAGGTTGGTGCCCTTGGCCGCCCAGTCGCGCGAGGAACCGGTGCCGTATTCCTTGCCGGCGACGACGACCATCGGCGTGCCGTTGGCCTTGTGCTTCATGGCCACGTCGTAGATCGCGCCGACCTCGTCGCCGAAGCGGCTCATGCCGCCCTCGACGCCGGGGACCATCTCGTTGCGGATGCGGATGTTGGCGAACGTGCCGCGCATCATCACTTCGTGGTGGCCACGGCGCGCGCCGTAGGAGTTGAAGTCCGCCTTGGCGACCTGGTGTTCGAGCAGGTACTGGCCGCCCGGGCTGTCGGCCTTGATGTTGCCGGCGGGGCTGATGTGGTCGGTGGTGATCGAATCGCCCAGGATGGCCAGCGGCTTGGCCTCGACGATGTCGGAGACCGGCGCCGGGGTCATGCTCATGCCCTCGAAATAGGGCGGATTGGCGATGTAGGTCGATCCGGCGCGCCACTGGTAGGTGTCCGAACCGGCGACGTCGATCTTCTGCCAGTGCACGTC
>Ga0209813_10000252_pt1 | contig 15564 bp, 13 predicted proteins | sample EndMethybrTD3033_FD_187596 | JGI IMG/M metagenome (GOLD analysis project Ga0209813, IMG submission 187596) | Populus endosphere microbial communities from Tennessee, USA - Endosphere MetaG P. TD hybrid TD303-3 (SPAdes) (version 2) | ecosystem: Host-associated > Plants > Roots > Endosphere... | reverse complement strand
CGATGAAGGTGTGCGGTAGGAAGCCATGCAGCAGCGTCTCCACCGACGGGTTGGGCGCCATCGAGTCCAGCAGGTTGACGCGCTGGAAGTTGACCATGTCCTCGTCGCTGAGCTTGTCGAGCTTGCGCAGCTCACGCAGCGGGCCGAGCTTCACGGCGGGCAGGCCGGGCGGCTCGATGACGGCCATGTCCCAGCCGGAGCCCTTCACGCACAGCACCTCGTGCGTGTTGCCCAGCAGGTCGGCCATATCCGTCTTGAGCGAAGTGTTGCCGCCGCCGTGCAGCACCAGCATGGGGTCGCCGCCCAGCAGGCGCGTGGTGTAGGTGCGCAGCGCCAGCGCCTCGCCGATGCCCCGTTTGGCGTAGGTCTCGACCGCCTTGCGGGCGTCGGCATCTTTCCAGCGGCTGTCCATCGCGTCCGGGCCTCCAGCACGCGGGCAATGGCCCACGTGGCGCCCTTACATAGTGTGCGCCGCCGCAATGTCCACTACGACGAGGGCGCCGTTCACCCTATGCATCGGCTGCGCACGCTGCCGTCCATCTAACTCCAGGCCCGTTAATCGAAAACGCCTCGACGTGCGGCTTTAACGGCGCCCGCCGGAGTGTTGCGGCGGGTGACACGGCGCATGCCGGTCGAGACAAGCCACCGCCACGCCACTTGCCTCCTCCCCTGTGCGGGTGCAGGCTCGGCGTTAGCCACAGGACGAAGCGCATGCCGTCAAACCCACCAGGGGGCGTGGCGGCGTTCGACATCTCTGGGCCAAGTCCAATATGGGGGAGAACGCCAATGATCACGCGCCGGGCGCATCTGCAAAGCCTGTTTGGGGTCGCCGCGACGGCCGCCATGCCGCTGTCGGCGCGGGCCCAAGACAAACCGGTCCCTCCCGAGGGCATCGGCCACCGCATCAAGCACTTGTCGTACAGCGACGTCGGCGGTCGCCCCGACGGCGTGCAGGTGATGGTCAATCGCGGCCACGTGTATTACGGGCATATGTTCAGCGACGGCGTCACGATCCTGGACGCCTCGAACCCGCGTGCGCTGAAGCCTGTCGGTTTCTTCACGGCTGGGCAATATACGCGCACGCATCACTTGCAGGTGGCCGACGATCTGATGTTGCTCGCCAACGGCGCCAACATCGTCGCCATGCAATCCTACGACAATCAGCGCGGTTACTTCGAGAACGCGCTCGTCGACAGCATTTCGAACCGCAAGAAGTTCCGCTCGGGCCTCTCGATCCATGACATCTCCAAACCGGCGGAGATGCGCGAGATCGCCTTCCTCGAGATGCCTGGTTTCGGCATCAATCGCCTGTGGTGGCCGGGTGGACGCTACGCCTATGTGTCCGCCCACTTCGACGGTTTCACCGACCACATATTGTGCATCGTCGACCTGAAGGAGATCACCAAGCCCGAGATCGTCTCCAAGTGGTGGCTGCCGGGCATGAACCGGGCCGCGGGCGAGACGCCGACGGCACCGAAGGGCCGCCGTTATGCGCTGCACCACATGCTGACTGCGGGCAATTTCGGATATGCCGCCTGGCGCGACGGTGGCATGACGGTCCACGACCTGAGCGATCCGGCGGCACCAAAGCTGCTGTCGCACATCAACTGGTCGCCACCGTTCCCCGGCGGAACACACACGCCTCTGCCGCTGCCTGGACGGAAGCTCGCCATCGTCGCCGACGAGGCCAACGCCGAGAAGTGCGCCAAGGGCATGTTCCACACGTTCGTCGTGGATATGCGAGCTCCGGAGAATCCCGTGCCGATCGCGACGTTCCCTGTGCCCAAGGACCGCGACTACTGTTCTGCCGCCGGCACCTTCGGCCCGCACAATCTGCATGAGAACCGGCCGGGCTCGTTCCAGAGCGAGGAGACGATCATCGCCACCTACAACAACGGCGGCGTGCGCGTGTTTGACATCCGCAATCAGTTCCAGCCGGCCGAAGTTGCGTTCTGGGTGCCACCGACGCCGGCCAAGCTGGTCGATCCGCGGCCGAACATCGCCCTCGCCGCCAAAACAGCCGACGCCTATGTGATGCGTGACGGCCTCATGTACGTGAGCGACTGGAATGCCGGCCTGAACGTCCTGCAGTACGAAGGATAGTGACGCAGACGGCTGCGCCACATCTACCCGTCATCCCGGACGCCGAGCCCCGGCCTTCGAGCCGGGGCGAGACGATCCGGGACCTCGTGCGGCAAGGGTGGTGGGAGATCCCGGATCGCGATGCAAGCATCGCGTCCGGGATGACGGGTGGATTGGCTCAAGCCGCCTTGCGCTTGCCCTTGGGCACAGCCGAGATGGCGGTGCCGATCATGCAGTCGCGGGTGACAAGGGCGGCGAGGTCGGCCTCGCTCCAGCCCCGCGTGCCCTTGGGCCGCATGGGCAGCACCAGGTAGCGCAGGTCGGCGGTGGAATCGTGCACGCGCACCTCGGTGCCTTCGGGCAGTTCAACGCCGAACTCCTCGAGCACGCCGCGCGGGTCGACCACCACCCGCGAGCGGTAGGCGAGGCTCTTGTACCAGGCCGGCGGGATGCCGAGCAGCAGCTTGGGGTAGCAGGAGCACAGCGTGCAGACGATGACGTTGTGGATGCCCGGCACGTTCTCGACAGTGCGGTAGTCGGCGAGCGTACCGATATCGATGCCCACCTCAGCCAGCGCCGAGCGCGTATCAGCCAGCAGGCGCTTCTTGAAATCCGGATCGACCCAGGCCTTCGCCACCACCTTGGCGCCGAGCGCCGGCGAGCGGCTGTCCATCAGGTCGACCTGTGCGGCGATCTCCTGCGCGGTCAGCACGCCCTTCTCGATCAGGAGCGAGCGGATCGTTTCTTCGAGCATCTCGTAGGCGCCGACCGGGCCCGTGTCGTGATCCTTCTGCGGCGACGCATGCGGGTGCTTGTGGTCGTGATCGTGATGATCGTGGTCGTGATCATCATGATCGTCGTGATCGTGGTGGGTCATCGCGCCTTCTCCAGATCGGGTGCGCTCCTGCTGGCAGGTTCCAGCCAATGCTCGTAGATATCGGCCTCGAGATGATCGCCGGCGGGCCCTCGATAGTCGTCCCAAATGGCAGCCTGCTCGAACCGCACTTTGTAGAGGACGCGCTTGGGCAGGCCGGGCTGGTGATAGGCAAGCTGCTCCGGGTTGCGGAAGATGCCCTGCACGGACGCCACCACGCCCGTCTTGCCGCGCAGATACCAGGGCGTGCGGCAATGCCCGAGCGCCGGCCGCTCAGCGACGCGTACCGTCTCGCCCGGCGCAAACCGGCTGCCGGGCTCCGGTGCCCTGGATGTGGCCTGCGATTTGGCTTGGCGTGTCACCAGGAGACGCGCTCCTTGCTGGCCTTGCGACCGGCCTTGGCGAAACGCTCGCGCACCTCGGCCAGGCGCTCGTCGATCTCCTCGCGCGAGACGATGCCCTGCTCGACGAGCAGGTTGCGGATGGCGCGGATCCACTTCTCGTAATACGTGATGCGATCATAGGTCTGCTGGCCGTAGTCCTCTACCACGCGGCGATGCGCATCGATCGCAAACGCGCCCTTCTTGGGGCCGACCAGCAGGATCAGCATGGCATCGGTGCGCTTCTCCCACAGCGCGAGGTCGTGCTCGTGGCGGTCGATCGCCCCGAACTCCAGCCCGCCGACATCGTGCGTGGCGCGTCCGTCGGCGCCCTTGCGCGGCATGGTCTTTCGCTTCGGACTCGGCATGGTGCGACCTGTCGGATATTGGCAAGCATATGATGCCCCCGCGGCCCTCCGAACGCCAGCTTCAAGCGCGACCTGGGCAGGGGTCCGAGGGGCTCCAGGCGATGACCAGACCCGATGCCGCGGCATGCCTGGGCCCCATGACTTGCGCCCGGCCCTGTTCTAAGGTGGATCAAGGGCCCGCCTCTACGCGGCCCGACGGGAGAGGAACTCCATTCGATGGTGACTATCAAGGCGGGCGCGCTCGCAGACTTCGTGCGCGATATCTTCATCAAGGCCGGCTGCTCGGCGGCCGAGGGCGAGCGCATCGGCAAGTATCTGGTCGGGGCCAACCTCGCCGGCCATGACAGCCACGGCGTCGTGCGAGTGCCGCGCTACCTGCAGTGGAAGCAGGAGGGGGCCGTCGTTGCCGACCAGAAGGTCGAGATCAAGACCGAGACGCCGGTGCTGGCGGTGGTCGACGGCGTGCACGGCTTCGGCCAGACGGTCGCCCCGCAGGCGGTGCAGATCGGCATCGACAAGTGCAAGGCGATGGGCCTGTCAATGGTGGCTCTGCGCAACGCCGGCCACATCGGCCGGGTCGGCGACTGGGCCGAGATGGCGGCCGCCGCAGGCCTCGTCTCCATCCATTTCGTGAACGCCTCGGGCAGCGTGCTGGTTGCCCCGTTTGGCGGCACCCAGCGGCGCATGTCGACGGCGCCGTTCTGCGCCGGCATCCCGCGCCCGGGCCAGGCCCCGATCGTGCTCGACTTTGCCACCTCGGTGGTGGCCGAGGGTAAGGTGCTGGTGGCGAGCCTGGGCGGCAAAAAACTACCCGACAATGCGCTGATCGCTCTCGACGGCAAGATGAGCACCGATCCGCGCCTGCTCTATGGCGAGTACACACCGACGGGGCCGCGCCTGCATACGGCGGGACCCGGCGCCATCCGCGCGTTCGGCGACCACAAGGGCTCGGGCCTGGCCCTGATGTGCGAGCTACTCGGCGGCTCGCTGACCGGCATGTGCGCCACCGGCGAGGGGCAACGCTTCGGCAACGGCATGCTGTCGATCTACATCGATCCGGCGGTGGTGGACCCTGAGTCCATGTTTCCCGCCGATGTCACCCGCTACCTCGCCTACTTCAAGAGCGCCAAGCCGGCCACCGCAGGTGGCGAGGTGCTGACCCCCGGCGAGCCGGAAGAGCGCACGCGCCGCCAGCGTCTGGCCGAGGGCGTGCCGCTGCCCGACGACACCTGGGCTTCGATCGTCAACGCCGCCCGCGAGGCCGGCGTCGACGAGCGCCGCATCCAGCAGGTGGGTGCGAACTGATGCTTATTGCCTCTCCCCATACCTCATGGGGCGAGGGTTAGGGTGAGGGGCAGACGCTTGCTCCGGCGGTTGTTGCTGCCCCTCACCCCTACCCTCTCCCCGCCCGCGGGGAGAGGGGGTCAACAAGGAGATTGCCGTGATCGACATCGACCTGCTCGAGAAGCTGAAGAAGTACGACACCCCCACGATCTGCAACGCGCTGGAGATCGTCGACCCGGCGCGGCGGCTGACCGGGTTCACGGTCAAGCCGTTGGTGTGCCCGTTCCCGAACCTGCCGCCGATCTGCGGCTACGCCAAGACGGCCACCTGCCGTTCCACGCACGCGCACGAGTTCGACTCCAAGCAGGCGCGCGAGCAGCGCATCGGCTACTACGAGTACATCGCCTCCAAGCCGGCGCCCGGCGTCGTCGTCATCCAGGATCTGGACGGGCACGATGTCGGTTTCGGCGCCTTCTGGGGCGAGGTGATGAGCGCCGTGCACAAAGGGCTCGGCTGTCTCGGCGTGGTCACCGACGGCTCGATCCGCGACATCGACCAGTGGGCGCCGAACTTCCAGGCGCTGGCCGGCTCGATCGTGCCGAGCCATGCGCACGTGCATCTGGCCGACTTCGGCAAGGAGGTTCGGGTGGCCGGCATGCTGGTGCGATCGGGCGACCTGGTGCACGCGGACCGGCACGGTGCCGTCACGATACCCGAGGCGTTGGCTGCGAAGATCCCGGCCGCCTGCGATCTTCTCACCCGCAAGGAGGCCGTAATCCTCGACATGGCGCGGGCGCCGGGTTTCAACATCGCCAAGCTGCGTGAGGCGCTGGCCAAGCAGGACGAGATCCACTGAGCGCCATGAGACACCGGGTCATCGTCATCCAGCCCATCCACGACGAGGGCATGCAAATCCTGCACGCGCGCAACGACATCGAGGTGATCGTGCCGCAAAATCCTGACCCGGCCACCTGGTCGAATTTCCTGCCTGGCACCGAGGCGCTGTGCGTGCGCCTGACCAAGATCCCGCGCTCGTTGATCGAGGCCGCGCCCGACCTTAAGATCATCTCCCGACACGGCGTCGGCTGCGACAACATCGATGTGGAGGCCGCCACCGAGCACGGCGTGGTGGTGGCAACTGTCGGGTTGGCCAACGCGCCGTCTGTGGTCGAGCACACGCTTTCGCTGATGCTCGCCCTGGCCAAGCGACTGTTCGACGTCGACCGGGACGTGCGCGGCGGCGACTATATGCGCAAGCTCAAGCTCGAGGCGCAGGACATCGGCGGTCGCACCGTGCTGATCATCGGGCTCGGGCGCATCGGCAGCCGGCTCGCCAAGACTCTGAACGCGCTCGGCATGAAGTGCCTGGGCGTCGATCCGGCATACACCCCAGCACAGATCGATGCGATGGGCTGCGAGCCGGTGGCCGATTTCCGCTCGGCCCTGCCACGCGCCGATTTCGTCACGGTGCACACGCCGTTGCAGGATGACACGCGCAACCTGATCGGCGCGCGCGAACTGGCCGCCATGAAGCCGACCGCCTACCTCATCAACTGCGCGCGCGGCGGCATCGTCGACGAGAAGGCGCTGCTAGAGGCACTGGAGTCGCGGCGCATCATGGGCGCGGCGCTCGACGTGCAGGTCGATGAGCCACCCAAGCCCAACGATCCGCTGCTCAAATGCGACCGGCTGATCCTGACTCCGCATTCGGCCACCGCCACCAGCGAGACCTACATCCGCTCGGCCAAGACGGTGGCGCAGAATGTGCTCGACATGATCGACGGCCGTCTGCCCGAGAGCCATGTGTTCAATCCGGAAGTACTGAAGCGCCTCAAGAAATAGGGGTCCGGCACGCGACCCCTTCAAGGAGACACGCATGAAACACAACACGCTGAAGAAGAAGATCGCCGATGGCGTAGCGGTGGTGGGCGGCTGGGCCGGCATCCCCAATGCCTTCTCGACCGAGATCTACGCCGCGCAAGGCTGGGATAGCGTCACCATCGACATGCAGCATGGCGCGCCCACCATGAACGACCTGGTGTCGATGCTGCAGGCCGTCGGCGCCAGCGACGCCACTCCGCTGGTGCGCGTGCCGTGGAACGATCCCTCCTACATCATGCGCGCGCTCGATGCCGGCGCCATGGGGCTGATCTGCCCGATGATCAACACCAAGGCGGAAGCCGAGGCCTATGTGCGTGCCGGCCGCTATCCGCCGATGGGCGAGCGCAGCTTCGGGCCGTTCCGTGCTGCCCAGTATGCCGGCGCCGACTACTGGCAGCATGCCAACGAGGAAGTGCTTCTGTTTGCCATGATCGAGACGCGGCAGGCGGTCAGCAACCTGCACGACATCCTGTCCGTGAAGGGCCTGAACGGCGTCTACATTGGCCCGTCAGACCTCTCGCTCAGCATGGGCAAGCCGCCGACGCTCGATCCGAGCGACAAGACGGTGCTGGAGGCGATGGGCATCATCCTCAAGGAGACACGCGAGCGCGGCCTGATCGCCGGCGTGCACACCGACGGCCCCAAGACGGCCATCAAGCGTTTCCAGGAGGGCTTCCACATGTGCACCATCCTTAATGACGTGCGCCTGCTGGCTAATGCCGCTGCCGCCGCCGTGCGCGAGGTGCGCGGCCAGGCTCCGGGGCCCAAGTCGAAGACGTATTGAGAGACGTGCTAGCGGGCTGGGGGACCTTCCAACCCCAGCCCAGCACTAGGGCGGGGGCGGCGGCCCTCCCCGCCGAAGCCCCACAACGCCTGCAAGCGCTTCATCAACTCTCCGTCGCGCTCCCTGACCTGGGCGGGGGTCCACTGCTTCTGCCGGCGCACGTACTCGTTGATGGCGAGCGTGGGCGCACCCGACGTCGGGAAGTAGATGGCATGCTTGCGGGCGAACTCGAGGTTGCCGGCCTTGTCGTTCTGCGCCTTGCTGACCAGAACAAGGTTGCCGAGCGTCTCGGTGCACTGCTCGCGCTCCTGGGCGTCAGGGAACGCGCCGCGCCAGGCGCTGCCGGTGCCGTGCTTGCGGGGCAGCACGTGCTCCACGGTCAGCTCGCCGATCGGCAGGTCCTGCGGGCGGCCGGCCATCTCATCGTTGATGCGTACCAGCACAAGCTTGCAGAGCGGTGCGCTGCGCACGTGCAGGTCTCTCAGACTGTGCTCGATATTGCGGATCTCGTCGCGCAGCAGGTTGAGCGGGCTGCCGGTGGCCTTCAGATCACTGCCGTTGCGGATGGCGGAGATGATAGTGCCGAAGCGTTTTGCCCGCCGGCTGGCCCCCAGACCCAGGATGCGCAGGCCATAGGCGAGCCGGTCCAAGCGCTGCAGGAACCAGGCGAGCTCGGCGGGGTCCTTGCCCTTAGCGAGCCACCACAGCATGGCCGGCGGAATCCAATCCGAGGCCGGCAGCCACGACAGGTAGGTCAGCGTGCGCGCGATATCGCCGGAGTGCACCGAGCCGGAGTGGCGCGCATGACGCAGGTCGTCCAGGATGGTCGCGGAGGGGGCCAGCACGTTGCCGATGAAGCCCTCGGCGCCGCCGGACTCGGCGGCCACGGCACGGATGCCGGCGATTACCTGGCTGCTGGCCCGGCCGTACATGGTGCGGACATGGCTGAACAGGCTCTCGAACTCGCCGCCGAGCCGCGCCTCCACGGAGTCCCACGTGGCGCAGGCGGACCCGGCAACACCGCCCGGGATGCTGCCCAGCAGCTCGGCCTTGAGGATGTCGTTGCGAGCCAGCGGCTTGCCCGTTTCGTTCAGGACCATGAACATGCGATGCGCGCGATCGATGCCCATGGTGGCGACCATCACCACGGCGCAGTGCTCCAGCAGGAACTCGGCAAGCTTGCGCCGCTGCGCAGCATCGAAATCCAGCAGCGCCGTCAGGAAATGCTCGCGCACCTCCAGAATGCGCTCCTCGGCCGGTGACAACCGGTCGCTGTCGGGCATGGTGCGGCACGCCCCGGCGGCGCGCACATAGGCCTGGAAGAATTTCTCGTCGGTCCCGCGCAGCGTCAGCCGCGAGACGGCGCCTGCGCCGCTGCCGGCCCGGATGGCCCCGGCGAGCCCGGCATGCGGAGCAGCGCGATCCTCCGCGTCGAGGTCGCGCAGGACGCAGAACAGAATGGTCAGGGTGGTCAGCCGCTGCAGGCCATCGATCACCTCGAAGGCGCGTCGGCTGCCGGTCAGCGGCCATCCGTCGCGCAGCAAAGCGGCGTGATCGGAATCGATGAACAGCATGGTGCCGAGGAAATAGTTGGCGGTCTCCGCGCCGTCCGCATCCATGGCGAGCGTGATGTCGTCCAGCAACCGGCTGGCCTCGGTCGCTGTCCAGGCATAGGAGCGTTGGTAGGGAGGCACCTCGATCTGCAGTGGATCGGCAAAAACCTGGCCTAGCCGGACTGAACGTGCGGCGAACTGCGACGACATTGGCTGCCCTTCCTGGAAGCCGGCACGCAGAGGCAATTGCGCGCTCGACAATTCATCCAGAGCACAAATCGTCTGGCGCGTGCAACTCTCAATTCTGCGTGTGAAGGCGGCGCATCGCCTATCGCGTGCATTGACAAAAGTGCTCGCTCTTGTCTTCCGTGCAGCCCCTTTCAGAGGACATACAGATGCTTGCAGCCGCATTCGATCTTGCCCGGCCGCTGCTGTTCGCGCTCGAGCCGGAGGTGGCGCATGAGCTGACGCTGAAATCGCTGGAAGCCGGCATCTATCCGCGTCCTTCCGTCCCGGACGATCCCCGACTCGCGCTGAGCGTGTGGGGAATGGAATTCCCCAACCCGCTCGGCATTGCTGCAGGCTTCGACAAGGATGCGCGCGTGCCCGACGCCGTGCTCGGCATCGGATTCGGGTTCGCCGAAATCGGCTCGGTGACGCCGTTGTCGCAGGCCGGCAATCCGCGCCCGCGCGTGTTTCGTTTGATCGAGGATGACGCGCTGATCAACCGGCTCGGCTTCAACAACGGCGGGCATGCTCAGGCACTGGCGCGGCTGCAGGCGCGCCGCCCAGCCGGTGTGGTGGGCGTCAACGTCGGCGCCAATAAGGACGCCGCCGATCGCGCTGCCGACTATGCCGCAGGCGTGCGCCTGTTCACCGACGTGGCGTCTTACTTCACGATCAACGTGTCATCGCCCAACACGCCTGGGCTGCGCGATCTGCAGGCGCCGGCCGCGCTCGACGACCTGCTGGCGCGCGTGCTGGCGGCGCGTGCGGAGGTGGCTGCGGCCGGCAAGCCGTCGCGGCCGATCGTGGTCAAGCTGGCCCCCGACATCGCCGAGGACGACCTGGAGCCGATCGTGCGTGTGCTGCGCGCGCGCGGTGTCGACGGCATCGCCGTGTCCAACTCCACCCTGGCCCGCAACGGCGTGAGCGACGCGGTCTATGCCGCGCAGCCCGGTGGTCTGTCCGGTCCGCCACTGTTCCACCGCTCGACAGTCGTGCTGGCGCGCGTGCATGTGCTGACCGAGGGCCGCATCCCGCTGATCGGCATCGGCGGCATCGACTCTGGCGCCGCGGCGATTGCCAAGATCGAGGCGGGTGCCAGCCTGCTGCAGCTCTACACCGGCCTCGTGTTCCACGGTCCGGGCCTGCTCGCCCGCATCAAGCGCGATCTAGTCGCCTACGCCGAGCGCCACCGCCTCGCCCGGGTCACCGACGCGGCCGGCAGCCAGGCCAAGGCCTGGGCCGCCAAGCCACTGCACGCCTGACCGGTCTTTCCGCAACACGGCTTCAACACGTGTGTGGGAACCAGGCCGGAACCTGCGATGGGATGCTGGCACGAGGTCCCGGATATTGCCTGCGGCAAAATTCCGGGTGGCGGGTGGAGAGGGAAAGCCGATTAAACCGGGGGGCCGCGCGGCCGGCTGAGTAGGCGCACCACGAACCAGATTGGGACGACCACCACGACGCCCAGCAGGAAATACTTGAAGGCCCAGTGGAAAGCGTCGAAGCCGAGATTGATGATGTTGCGCACCAGCTGCTGCAGCCGCTCGACGATGTTGAACAGGTTGATGTCGAGGGCCGAGAACACGATTCCGACCACGATCGACAGCAGGACCAGGCGGATGATCGTGCCGGAGACGCTCTCGCCGAAAAACTGGCGTCGGTCCATGATGTCGCTCCTTCTACCGTCGGCGCACCGGCGCCCGAATTGGCATTAGCATAGTGCTCCTTCACGTAGAAGCCTGAGCTGGAGTGGCGAGTGCGATGATCGAGAAGTCCGCTATCACACGCGCGGCTAGGTCGAGAGGCGGACTTCCCGATCTGAATCGCACTAACACAATGATCCAACTCGTGTCCTTCAGATCGCGAAATTCGTTCAACATTAGCCGCACCTGGCGGCGAATTTCGCGATCAGGGCACTAGCAATGGCGGCCCGCGGCAAATCCGCGAAACATGGTTTGCTGCGGCAGTCGCGGGATGACGCCGTGCTGGCCGTCGAGCCACCGCCCCTGCTGCCGCCAGCCTTCCGCACCTGGTTCCAAAGCCGGGGCTGGCAGCCGCGCGAGCATCAGATCGCCCTGCTGGAGAAGACCGCCGCGCGACGCTCGACCCTGCTGATCGCGCCGACCGGGTCGGGCAAGACGCTGGCCGGCTTCCTGCCCAGCCTGGTGGCGCTGGCCGGACGCAAGAGGGAAAAGGGCGAGCGTAGCGTGCACACGCTGTACGTGTCGCCGCTGAAGGCGCTGGCCGTCGACGTGGCGCGCAATCTGCTCACCCCGCTAGAGCAGATGCAGCTGCCGATCCGCGTCGAGACACGCACCGGCGACACGTCCACCTCGCGCAAGCAGCGACAGCGCGCGCGACCGCCCGACATCCTGCTCACCACCCCCGAGCAGATCGCGCTGCTGCTCTCGCACGCCGACGCGCCGCGCTTCCTGGCCGGGCTCGATACCGTCATCCTCGATGAGTTGCATGCACTGAGCCCCACCAAGCGCGGCGATCTGCTGGCGCTCGATCTCGCCCGCCTGCAGACCATTGCGCCGGGTCACGTGCGCATCGGCCTGTCGGCCACGGTGGCGCGGCCGAGCGAACTGCGCGCTTATCTCATGCACCAGCCGGGCACGGGCGTCATGCACCTCGCCGACCTGGTGCAAGTCATGGGCGGCGCGCGGCCCGAGATCCGCATGATGGAGACGGAAGCGCCGCTGCCCTGGTCGGGCCACACCTCGCGCTATGCGCTGCCGGAGATATTCGCCGCGATCAAGGCGCACAACCTGTCGCTGGTGTTCGTGAATACGCGCAGCCAGGCCGAGCTGCTGTTCCAGGAGCTGTGGCGCATCAACGACGACAACCTGCCGATCGCCCTGCATCATGGCTCGCTCGATGCGGCGCGCCGTCACAAGGTGGAAGCCGCCATGGCAGCCGGCACGCTGAAGGCGGTTGTCGCCACCTCCACGCTCGATCTTGGCATCGACTGGGGCGACGTCGACCTCGTTATCAATGTCGGCGCGCCGAAAGGTGCGAGCCGGCTGATCCAACGCGTCGGCCGCGCCAACCATCGTCTCGACGAGCCTTCGCGCGCCGTGTTGGTCCCCAGCAACCGCTTCGAGGTGCTGGAGTGCCGCGCGGCCATCGAGGCGGCCATGGCCGGCGCCCAGGACGCGGTGCTGAACCGCACCGGGTCCCTCGATGTGCTGGCCCAGCACGTGTGGGGCACGGCCTGCGCCGGCCCGTTCCGCCCCGACGAGCTCTACCGCGAGGTGCGGTCGGCGGCCGCCTATGCGGGTCTGACGCGCAGCCAGTTTGACCGCATCGTCGATTTTGTCTCGACGGGCGGCTACGCGCTGCGCGTCTACGAGCGTTATGCCCGGCTCAAGCCCACCCCGGAGGGAGCGCTCCGCCTGTCGCATCCGCGGCTGGCCCAGCAGTACCGCCTCAACGTCGGCACCATCGTCGAGGCGCCGATGATCAAGATCCGTCTGGTCGGCCGGCGCTCGCGGCACAAGGCGGGCACGCCCCGCCCGCTGTTCGGTGGCCGCGTGCTAGGCGAGTTGGAGGAATCCTTCATCGAGCAGCTCACGGTCGGCGACACCTTCGCCTTCGCCGGCGAGGTCGTGCGCTTCGAGGGTCTGCAGGAGACCGAGGCGCTGGTATCCCGCAGCAGCGACCCCGAGCCCAAGGTTCCATCCTACGCCGGCGGCAAGTTCCCGCTGTCGACGCATCTGGCCGAGCGGGTGCGCCGCATGCTGGCCGATCCGCGGCATTGGACGGCGCTGCCCACGCCGGTCGGCGAGTGGTTGGGCCTGCAGGCCGAGCGTTCGGTGATCCCGGCTGCCGGCGAGGTGCTGGTCGAGACGTTCCCGCGCGGCAACCGGCATTTCCTGGTGGTCTATCCTTTCGAAGGGCGGCTCGCCCATCAGACGCTCGGCATGCTGCTGACACGCCGGCTGCATCGCGAGGGCGCCGCGCCGATCGGCTTCGTCGCCAACGACTACGCGCTGGCGGTGTGGGGTATCGGCGACATCGCCGCACTCATGGATGCGGGCCGTCTCGACCTGGCACGGCTGTTCGACGAGGACATGCTGGGCGACGACCTGGAGGCATGGCTCGCCGAGTCGGCGCTGATGAAACGCACCTTCCGCGTCTGCGCCGTCATATCCGGCCTGATCGAGCGGCGTCATCTAGGGCAGGCGTCGCGCAACGTGAAATCGGGCCGGCAGGTGACCGTCTCGTCCGATCTCATTTACGACGTACTGCGCAAGCATGATCCGCGGCACATCCTGCTCGAGGCCGCCTGGGCCGATGCCGCCACAGGACTGCTCGATCTCGCCCGATTGGGCGAGTTCTTACGGCGAATCAGGGGGCACATCCGCTACAAGCGGTTACAGCGCGTGTCGCCGCTCTCGGTTCCCGTGCTGTTGGAGATCGGCCGCGAACTCGTGTACGGGGGCAATGTCGGTGACGCCCTGTTGCGCGAGGCGGCCGACGATCTGATACGAGAGGCAATGCAGCGGGGGTAGAGGTGCATGCTCAAGTCGGAACGCTATAACCTGCTCGAGGATGCGCAGTCGCATCCGCTTACGCTGTGCGGCAAGCCGCTGATCGGCGACAGCTCGGGCGCGGTGTTCTGGCCGGCTGAGAAGACCCTGCTGGTTGCCGATCTGCATCTTGAGAAGGGCTCCGCCTATGCCGCCCGCGGCACCATGCTGCCGCCCTACGACACGCGCGAGACACTGACCCGCCTGGCCGAAGTGATCGACCGCTACGAGCCGGATCGGGTCATCGCGCTCGGCGACAGCTTCCACGATACAGGTGCGGCCGAGCGCATGTCTGGCACCGACCTCGAGATCCTGCGCCTGCTGCAGGAAGACCGGGAGTGGATCTGGCTGACCGGCAATCATGACGCCCACATCGCCGACGCGTTCGGCGGGCGCGTCTGCTCGGAGCTCAGGATCGCCGGCATCAAGCTGCGCCACCAGCCGGCACCCGGCTGCGTCACGCACGAGATCGCCGGCCACATGCATCCCGCGGCACGCATCTCCGTGCACGGCTACATGATTCGCCGGCCCTGCTTCGTCGCCAACGGCCGCCGTCTGGTCATGCCTGCGTTCGGCGCCTTCGCCGGCGGCCTCAACGTGCTCGACGAGGCCTTCCACCCGTTGTTCGGCGACGGCGGCATGGCGGTGTGGATGCTGGGCCAGGCCGGCCTGTTCCCCGTCGCCACCCGCCTGCTCAGCCAGGACTGAGCCGGCACACACCGGCGCAATCTGTCCGTCCGCGGCACAACGCTTTCATCACTGCATCAGCCGAGCAGCGCATCCGCGTTGGATAACTCGAGCCTCGCCCTGCATTCCGACACAATGCGCAGGCGCAATCGGTGTGCGGGTACCAGGACGGGGTATCGCCTGTCCGCACAATGGCTCCGGCACTTTCAAAGACCGGAGCTACCAGGAGGAGGTGCCAGATGCAGCGCGTGCAGCAGCACAGATTCATCGACCTGGCCAAAAAGCATTCCCCAGCCAAGATAGAGCCGACTGCCGTAGATCGCCGCGGTTTCCTGGCCATTGCCGCCGGGCTCGCGGCCGCAACCGGAATGTCGCAGACCGCATTCGCGCGTAACTTCGGGCCCGACGCACCGCCGGAACGATATCCCGATCCCGACATCGTCGTGCTCGACAAGCGCTTCAAGTACAAGCTCGGCAACACGCCGATCCAGCGTCTGCACACCGGCACCTTGTGGGCCGAGGGTCCCGCCTGGAACGGTGCCAGCCGCTATCTGCTGTGGAGTGATATCCCCAACGACGAAATCCTGCGCTGGAGCGAGGAGGACGGCCACGTCGGCCGCCGCTTCCGCTCTCCTTCCGGCAACGCCAACGGCAACACCTTCGACTATCAAGGCCGGCAGATCTCATGTCAGCACGGCACGCGCAAGGTGGTGCGCTACGAGTACAACGGCAAGGTCACAGTGCTGGCCGAAAAGATCGACGGCAAGGAGTTCAACGCGCCCAACGATGTGATCGTGCATCCCAACGACGGCTCCATCTGGTTCACCGACCCGGGCTACGGATCACTGATGGAGTACGAGGGCAATCGCCTGCCGCAAAGTGCGGGCAGTGTCAGTCCTCTGCAGAAG
>Ga0209813_10000251_pt1 | contig 15589 bp, 13 predicted proteins | sample EndMethybrTD3033_FD_187596 | JGI IMG/M metagenome (GOLD analysis project Ga0209813, IMG submission 187596) | Populus endosphere microbial communities from Tennessee, USA - Endosphere MetaG P. TD hybrid TD303-3 (SPAdes) (version 2) | ecosystem: Host-associated > Plants > Roots > Endosphere... | reverse complement strand
ATGATGATCTCACCTGCCCTTTGGGTATTTTCTTCGGTCGAAAGGTGGCCTAGCGTCAAACGCAAGCTGCCGTCGGCAACCTCGGGCGCAAGGCCGATTGCCGTCAAAACGTGCGAGCGCGTACCCTTGTTTGCCGCGCAGGCACTACCGGTTGCCACCAACACGCCGCGCATCTCTAGCGCAAACACCAACCGCTCGGCATCAAGACCCGGAAACGAAATATGCAGATGGCCTGAAAGCCGGCGTTTTTGGCTGCCTGAAACGACCGCTTCGCCAAATGCGCCAGTCAATTGTTTTTGCAAGCCATCGCGCAGTTCGCGCAGGCGCTCCGACTCTGACTTTCGGTGACGCTCAGCTAGCTCCATGGCCTTGGCAAACCCAATCACCCCAGCGATGTTTTCGGTGCCGCTTCGCAGCCCGCGCTCTTGGCCACCACCAACGATTTGTGGCGACAAACGAACATGCGACGACGCCCATAGCAGCCCGACTTGCTTTGGCCCATATACCTTACCGGCATTGAGCGTCAGCAAATCAACGCCAAGGCGTGCGACATGAATATCAATCTGGCCCGCGCCTTGCGATGCGTCGCTATGCAAATACAGCGGCGTCGTATCGCCACGAGCCAAACGTTCCGTTCGGATAGAGCGAACCAACGCTGCTATGTCCCGAAGCGGCTGTATCGTTCCAAGCTCGTTATTCGCGAGCGCGATGCTTATCAGCCGCGTATCAGGACGAATCGCCTTAGCGATCGTCTCGACGGGAACGATTCCTTTTTCATCAGCTGCGACGATCGTATGATCGCGACGTTTCGCCGCCTCAAGCACGGCATGATGCTCGATGTTCGCCGTCACCAAATGGCCGCCAATACTTCCGAGCGCCAAGTTGACCGACTCGGTCGCACCCGCCGTCATTACCAGTTCGTCAGGCTTGGCACCAATGGTACTCGCGATGACCTGCTTTGCAGCTTCGTAATCGCGCCGTACCGATAACGCTGCTGAATACGGACTGGAAGGATTATAAAATAGTTCTGAGAAATAAGGACGCATACTAACAAAGACACGCTCGTCAAGGGGCGTGGCAGCAGCATGATCAAGATAGATTACCTCGGCGTCACTCACTATCACTAGTATACCAGTTATGCCAAATTTTGGCCCGTGCGCGGGTCGATACCATATACGCCGCGAGCAACTTGCTCGTAGTACATGGTGGCAGCCGCAAGCAGGTTGTCGAGCTCAGCTCCTTCGATGAAGGAATAGCGTGCACCTTCTTGGACCTTCAGCACGCCGTTGGAATGAACTTCGTAGCGTATAGTCATGTTGACACGTTTGTTCGTTTTTGGATCGGTCCATTCTTCGTACCAAATCCAGGTTTTTTCGTCGAGACAGAAGAACTCGCGGCGATGACCTTTTGGAACGTCGCCAAAAAGCTGCGAACCGATTTCACTTTCCAGCTGAATCAGTTCGCGCTCCGTCATTTTTTTGAAAGGGCGGTTTTTGGGCACCTGGAAGTTCGACGATACGGAATCGCCGATGATGAGACCGAGGGCTTTCTTAAACACGCTGCTCATTTTTTGCTCCCCGCGCTAGGCGGCCTTATCGAAATCGGTTTGATCGAGCTTGCCACGACGCATTCTCATGACCACGTCGTTCAGCCCTGCAAGTTGCTCATGACGCTCAAGCGGTCGCCGCTCCGGCGTTACGCCAAGGGCTTCGCGCTCGAATGCTTCGCGCTGTCGTCGGGCATTTAGTTCTTCAAGTGATATCAGGTCGGAGGTATGCAGGTCGAACCGAACTTCGTCTTCGGCCATGCCAGGTTCGCGGAAATTTGGGGAATTTATCTGTTCTTTCATCGTAACAATCCACTTGGTTTAAAACTGGTAGTTTTTAAGGATGTTTGTGTTTATGAAAGATTAAAGAGCGTCTGTGCGTTCACGCTGGTAGTGCCGGCAATTTCGTCGACAGTTAGGCTTCGGATATCAGCATGAAACTCAGCAATATGCCTAACAAACGCTGGTTCATTCACTTTACCACGAAATGGTACTGGCGTCAAGAAAGGTGCGTCCGTCTCCAAGAGGAGACGATCAAGCGGGACCGAAGCAAAAACCGCCCGTTGCTCTTCGACTTTCGTAAAGGTACTGATACCGTTCACGCCGACATAAAGGCCTCGCTCCAATCCCCGCTCCAAGTTCGCTGCCGAGTCAGTAAAGCTATGCAGTTCGCCGCGAATACCACGAAAGTTATCGAAGATAGGCCAAAAATCATCAAAGGCTTCGCGGACATGAAAAATAATAGGCAGATCATGCCGCAGCGCCAAATCTATTTGGCCTTCCAAAGCCTTGATCTGCACCTCGCGCGGGCTGTGGGTGTAAAAATAATCGAGGCCGATCTCACCTATCGCTACCAGTTTGCGAGTGACATCGCGTGCGTCTGCTAGCCCAACGATCTTACCCCATCCGTCCTTCGTATCGTGCGGGTGCACGCCAATGCTTGCGTACATCCCGTCACGATCTTGCGCGAACTTCACTGCTTCTTCGGAGCTCTGCTCGTTCGTACCCACGCAAATCATCTGCGCGACTCCTGCCGCGTGGGCGCGCGCGATTACCTCTTGCTTATCGAGCGGATACGAGGATTCGTGAATATGACAGTGGGTATCAATAAGCTGCATGGCTTACTGTTTTGGTTCCCGAGGGTTTGGTGTGTGGTTATAAATCTTTGGAAAGATACCACCCTCACGTTCGATCGGAACGACCACGCCGCTCGAGAATGTCTTGTGAATAGTCGCTGCCGTCCCGGGTAGGAATGGCTCAAGCATGTCACCCACTTGCAGCAGCGTCTTGACGGCATGGCCAAGCACTTCGGCCAAATGCGCTTCGGCCTCGGCTTCGCTCTCGCGCTTCTTGGCGATTTCCCATGGCTTTACGTTTTCGAGATATTGGTTCAACGAACGGACCGTCAGCCAAATTTCGTCGAGCGCGCGATCGAAGCGCAGTTCTTCGATGGCGTCGCGATATGGACCCATATCGTGCTCGCCTTTCGGCGCGTCACCAATGACACCCGCCTGGTAACGAGTTACCATACTAGCTACTCGCGACACCAAGTTGCCAAGGTCGTTGCCAAGCTCGTTATTGTACGCGTTCTCGAACTTTTCCCACGTAAAATCACCGTCGTCCTGCGTAGGAATGTGGCGAGTGAAGAAATAGCGAAAGGCATCGAGGCCATACCCGTCGATGATTTCGACAGGGTCGATAACGTTGCCGACCGTCTTGCTCATCTTGGCGCCACCGACGTTCACGAAGCCATGTACCAGCAGCTTTTTCGGCAAAGGAAGGTCGAGTCCAAGCAGCATCGCCGGCCAAATACCAGCATGAAAACGCAGGATATCCTTGCCGATGACTTGCACGTCAGCAGGCCAATACTCCTGCCACCCTTCGCGGTCGGGATATCCAAGCACCGTGATGTAGTTGGCGAGCGCGTCGAGCCATACGTACATGACTTGCTCGGGATCGCCAGGAACAGGTACGCCCCAGCTCAGGTTCTTTCGGGGCCGTGAAATACTAACGTCTTGCAAGCCGTCTTTTATCAGCTCAAGAAATTCGTTCTTACGGAACTCCGGCACGATTTGCATGCGGCCAGTTTCGATCGCTTCGCGGATCTTATCAGTAAACTGGCTGGTTTTCAGGTAGTAGTTCTCTTCGCTTACCTTTTCGTACGGCTTTTGGTGGTCGGGACAGATACCGTTCGTTTCGGCGACTTCTTTTTCAGTAAAGAACGCTTCATGCCCCATGCAGTACCAGCCGTCATAGCTACTCTTGTAGATATACGGCAGAAGTTTTTGCCAAATATACTGCACGGCACCCTCGTGATGAGGATCGGTCGTGCGGATAAAATCCGTATATTGGGCGTCTACTTTTTTCATCAGCAGCTCGAAATTGCCGTACATTTTGTCGGTGTATTCTTTTGGCGTCAGGCCAAGTTCGGTAGCTTTTGCCGAAATCTTGTTGCCATGTTCGTCGGTACCTACCTGAAAACGGACATCTCGGCCATTTTGCTTTTGGTAACGCGTCCAAATGTCAGCCAAAAGATAGTCAAGCGCGTTGCCGATATGCGGCGTGCCGTTGACGTAAGGAATCGCGGTTGTAATATATAGTTTTTTACCCATAGTCACTCTCTAGTGTAGCAGATTTGATAGAAGGCTAAGAAGCAGGCTCACCCTGCACGCGCATCTCGGCAACAATAGCAAAACGACCTTGCTCGTCATTACCTTTTAAATACTGGCTGTGCGAATAGTACTCTTTGCTGGCGGCAGTATCGATTCCGCTTGCTTGGATGTTTTGTTCAAGCATGCCCGAGGCAAGCAGCTGGCCAACGACCACCTCCTGCAACCCTTTGCCACCAAACCGATGCAGCGGGTAGGTCGCTTTGCCAACGGCCGGGCTGAGCCACGCTTTCACTTCCATAGGGTTTGTCCCAAAATGATCCTTCAAGTACTTCACGCTGCGGCGAGCACCGTCGATCTCGGCGCTGTGACGGCCCACGTGCGATACCATTAGCGCATGGTGCTCGGGATCGTACAAAATCACGCCCATGCAATCTGCCAGCGGCAAAAATAGCGCATGGCCCGGCTGGTCGGTCACGAGCGCGTCGGCATGCTCCACTTTACCGCCCATGGTCATGCCCGCTTGCTTTTCGTCCTCGGTGACAATACGGTACTTGGCAAAATCGTCGGTATCGTAGGTAATGCCGACAAGCGTCGTGCGAGAAATATCCATTCCAGCGCTCGCCAAGAAGCTGCGTCGGCCCGCTTCGACCTCCGCGTCGCCGCCAATACCAAATTTCATATTGCCATCAGCCTTCGAGGAAATCGCCGCGATGACGGCGTCCGAGAAAATAGTCGGTTGATCCGCGGCGATCATGCTTCCAGAATCCCCGAACCAAGCAGTGAAAGCCATTGGCTAATCGAAAGGTCTTCTGCCCGCTGATCGGCGCCGATACCTGCTTTTGTTAGATATGCTTCCACTTGATCCTTTGGAAGTGCCAACCCGCCCGAAAGGCTAGAGCGCAGCATTTTGCGTTTTGCCGAAAAGCCTGCCTTTACAAGCCTGAAGAATTGTTTTTCGTCCTGCCCTGGCACGAGTGGCGACGTACGAGTTCTTAGAATAACGACGGCCGAGTCGACTTTTGGTGGCGGCGTGAATAGCGCTGCCGGCACCGTATCGCCAAGCTCTACCTCGGCGAACATTTGGGCGCTGACCGCTAGGATACTCATGTCGCCGGGCGTAGCAGCAAGACGTTCGGCCACTTCCTTTTGCACGAGCAGCACCGCAACCGATGGTTTGTTTTGGGCGGTCATGAGCAACTGCACGATCTTGCTGGTAATGTAGTAGGGCACGTTGGCGGCGACTTTATAGCCGGCCGGAAGACTAGACAAGTCAAACGCCAAGATATCGCTTTGGACCACTTCGAGCTGCTTGCCCGGAAATTGTCCGGGCAACTTGCGTGCCAGGTCTTCGTCGAATTCCACGGCCGTCACTTTTTTGGCACGACGAAGCAGTTCGCTCGTCAGCGTACCTAGGCCAGGACCAATCTCTAGCACCGTATCCTCAGATGAGATATCCGCGCTATCAGCAATATACGCTAGCGTGTCGCGGTCGCGAAGCCAGTGTTGGCCAAGTGATTTTTTAGGGCCTGCCATTTATTTATCTCCCGTCATAATTCGTCCAGTCCGTTGCAAGGTCAAAGCCGTCGGGGTGCCGCGCCGCAAAACCACCAGTGTCATATACCTTGCCCAGCCCCATGCTCGTCTCGACTACCGAACAGCGAGGATAGCGACCGTAGTTCGCAGCTATCAGTATGTAGCCACCCCGGTCTACTTTCGCACCATCGGCACGCACGCTATACGTACCGCCGCCACACGCCCCCATGACCGCGCTCATTGGCAAGTCGTAGTAGGTTTCACGGTGACTGATACCCTGGCTATCAGTAAAGTAACCAGCGCCTTTAGCTTTGCTCAGAGGATTCACTGGCCTGTTGCCTACTAGCTCGACCTGCCCTGTAGGCTGGCTGCTTACCACGCTCTGGATTTTCTTGCGGCCGATTTCCTTGCCGTCCTTCATGATGATTTCGTAGGTGACCAGTCGCATCCCCGGCACGCCCTTGGTCTTTACTTGGTGATAGCCGATGGAGTGATCCATATCTAGAATCTTTTGGGTCACGAAGGGTATTGGCTGCTCCTGTGTCACCGTTTGGGCGCCATTGCGCCAGATAGCGATATTCATGCCTGGCAGCAGTGGTGCGTCGAGCTTTGCCGAAATCGTATCGTCGCTCCCAAGCGTAATATCTTTTTCTTTCAACATTTCCGACACGGTCTTGGCCTGGGTGTATGCGGTCGTCTTTTTGCCATACAGGCCAAGGGTGAATTCGGTCGCGCGCGTTATGACCAGCTGCACGCCCATTCCCTGACCCACGACATCGGCGTTAGTCGTCATTTCAGCGATGTCCTCGTCATGAAGGGTTAGGCCGGCCTCTTGCGCAATCTGCTTGGCAGTTCGGTACGGTGACATTACCTTGATGCGTGTTTGGCCGTCGATGATGGTGACGGGGCGGGCACGGTAGATGTTTACTTCGTAGTTACTGGCAACCAATGGGTTATCGAGGCCAGGTTCTACGAGATCGTTAGCATCAACGGGTATCTTGGCGTCTTTTAGTGCCAGGCGAAGGGTGTCGGCACGAGTAAGGAAACTCTTCTCTTCACCTTGGTCATGCACCGTAATAAGGCGTTCGCCATTTACAGGACGCTGCGAGTCTGCCTGGGTGTGCGTAGAGAATATGATGCCCAAAATCGATACGACAAAAAGAGCTGCGGCCGCAAGAATGCCGCGCGGGGGCTTTGATTTTCGAAGTATACTCTTCATAAATACAGGGACACCTCCGCGGTGTACTTGGGTAATTATAGCAAAAATGAGCGTTTTCTGATAGTTTTAGAGCTTTTCAAGCCGAGCGTATTCGACGTTGAGCTTTTTTGTCTGACCGCTGGTAAACTTGACTGTCACGGCCATTCCGTCGATATCGATCACCTCACCCACGCCAAACTGCGCCGAGCGCACGCTGTCACCAATATCAAAATCAGGCAAGTCGCTGTAGCCGTAATCATCTTCAGGGGTGCGGGTCGTAAAGCTTGGCACCGGCGAGGCAACGACATCATGCCCCATATCGGCCAGGAACCGCGATGGCATGTTGTAGCCACGCTGGCCGAATTGCAGCCGGCTCTGGGCATAGCTCAGATGCAGCTCTTCACGAGCACGGGTCATGCCCACGTAACAGAGGCGACGCTCTTCCTCGAGGGCGGCCGGTCCATCATCTTGCACTCGTGCGTTCGGGAAGATTCCCTCTTCCATCCCCACCATGAATACCACGGGGAACTCCAGGCCTTTGGCGGCGTGAATAGTCATCAGCGTTACCTTTTGCTCGTTGCTGTCGCTATCGGCGCTCGACATAAGGGCGACTTCTTCCAAAAAGTCCGGCAATGTCAAGAACGTCTTGGCATCGGAGATGAGCGAGCCGATATTAGCCTCGCGCTCTTCGGCTTGCGGGGTGCCATCAAGAATAAAATCGCGGTAACCCGTTTTGCTCACCAGGGTTTCGATCAGTTCGCTTGGCGGGGTTTCGGCTTGCAGCTTGCCCTGCAAGTTCCGCAGCAGTTCGCCTAGCGTCGCAAGCGCCATCTTGGCACGCGGCGTAATAGTGCTGGTTTGCTCGACGTTTACCAGGCTGGAAATAATATCCATGCCGCTATTCGCCTGCCACAACAAGAACTTTTCGAGGCTGGTTGCCCCGATACCTCGCGTCGGTACGTTTACGATCCGGCTGAAACTCATGCGGTCATTCGGCTGGTACAAAAGTCGTAAATACGCGATGACATCCTTGATTTCCTTGCGGTCGTAAAACCGCACGCCGCCAATGATTTGGTAGGGGATACGGTGCTGCAATAGCGCACGCTCCAACGTGTAGCTCTGCGAGTTGGTACGATACAGCACAGCAAAATCACCTTCGTTCCGCGCACCGATACTCGTTTGGGCGCCAATACGGCTAGCGACGGTATAGGCCTCCTCCGCTTCGTCGTACACGCCGTGTACTTGTACGGGGGCGCCGGCGGGTTCGGCCGTCCAGAGTTTTTTCTCGGTACGCTGGGTGTTTTTGGTAATGACGCTATGCGCCGCCTCAAGAATAGCGCCCGTGCTCCTATAGTTCTGCTCGAGCTTGACTATCTTTGCCCCTGGAAAATCGCGTTCGAAGTTAAGGATGTTGGTAAAATCGGCTCCGCGCCAGCTATAAATCGACTGCCAGTCATCGCCCACGACACAAATGTTACGATCGTCGCCCACCAAGCTTTTGACGATAGCGTACTGCGCAGCGTTGGTGTCCTGGTACTCGTCGATAAGAATATGCTTGAACTGCGCGCGCCATTTTTTGCGAGTTTCGGGATGCTCTTTGAATAGCCTCACCGTCTCTATGAGCAAATCGTCAAAGTCCAGCGCGCCGGCATCCTTGCGCATTTTTTCGTACAGCGCATAAATTTTCGCCACCTCTTTTTGGAACGGATAGTTGGCGCTTGCTTCGAATTCATCAGGAGACACCAGCTCGTTCTTGGCATTAGAAATAATCGAGCTGACAGCACGCGGCTTGATTTGCTTGTCGCCGATCGACAGCTGCTTCATGGCTTGCTTTATCAGCCCCTGGCGATCATCCTCGTCGTAAATAACGTAGTTGGACGATATGCCTACTTTGTCACCGTCCATGCGAAGAAGGCGCACGCAAATACCATGGAAGGTCCCCATCCAGGGCATGAAGTTCCGCGAACCGCCATCTTGTCCTAACAGCACGCCTAGGCGCTCGCGCATCTCGCGCGCCGCTTTGTTGGTAAAAGTCACGGCCAAGATTTCGTTCGGCCACACCCGCTCGTTCGCAATCAAATAAGCGATCCGATGCGTGAGTGTTTTTGTCTTGCCACTACCCGCGCCAGCCAAAATAAGCAACGGCCCGGACGTCGTTTTTACCGCGTCAGCCTGCGCGGGATTAAGGTCTTTGAGTAAATCCATTAGCTTTATTATACCTAAAACCTACGGCGATAGGTGTCGTATTTTCGACGTACGCTACACGAGCTTCAAAAGGAAAATCGCAGCACCGGCACCCGCACCCAAAAGCAGGATGGCAACAATCCATACGACCCACATCCACTCCGACTTCTTTTTTGCCGGGTGCGCAAGAGGCTGGTGGTAGCTGTCGGTGTCGTAGATAGACCCATTATCGGTATCGCCTGTGCTTGGCTCTTCGCGGTATTGCTGCGGTATGGATGTAGGGCCCGAAGTAGCAGCATCAGGAGCTGGCTTCGCGGTCGGCGTAGGCACTGATGCGCTAGGCGCCGCATCTTTTTCGGCTGGTGTTGCCTCTGGCGTCTTTTCAGCTGCCTGCTTTAGGTCGGCGTGCGTCGTATCAGCTTCGATAGCCATCAAGTCCCCGCTCAGCTCTTCAGGAAGATGCGTCTCGACCTCGCTCGGGTTGGCGGGCAGTTGGTCGTTAGGGTCGTTAACCGTCTTCTTTACTTCGTCGGTTTCGGCAGCCGGCGCGGGCGAAGGTTCTTCGGCAGGAGCATCTTCGGTAGCAATGCCGCCAAGCGGCCGTTTTTCTACCTTGGTATCAGGCAAGAACGGCGATGTAAGTGGGGCTGGCATTTCTTCTTCCGTGACCGGAGGAGTAGGCTCTTCTTCTTTTTTAGGCGCTTCGGGCTTCACCATATCGAGCGGGTCAGGCCAGTCACTTGTCGACGACGATTCCGTCGGTTCGTCCTTCTTCTCAAATCCCTCAACAGGTGTGGTAATGGGTTTGGGCGTAACGGCTTCTTCTTGGGGTACAGGTGTTTCTACAGGAGCAAGTACGGGAGCTGGTTTTTCTTCCGTATCTTTTTTCTGAGGAACGACATCGGCGATTTTTTGCGACGATGCATTCAGCGGCTCGATAGTCGCGCCCGAACGTGAAACCGGTCGGGGCGTGTCAGGCTTTTTCATGTCAGCCGACGGATGTACGACATCCATGAAGCGCCCGCCTTTTCGTGCCGGTGGAGCCGGTACTGGTACGGAGGGCGTCGTAGGAGTTGGCTCGACTTTCGTGTCAGGGATCGAGAGTGCTGGGGTCGACACGCTCGAGACGTCATCGCTAATTTTTGCTGCGGCTTCCTCGACTTTATCAAAAGAAGGAGCATCATCACCACTGAGCGTCGGCGCGATATCAAGCGTCTTTACTTTTTCGTCGTCCGTCTGCGGAGCAGTCTTAGGAACGTTCGACATCAGGGAGCTCACCGCCCGATCAAGTTCATCAAAATCTAAATCTTTCATTCCCACCCCTATTTCTTTACTAACCCAGCTCCCTTGTGGGCTTTTGCGATAATCTCGCTAAAACTGTGCGCGTCCAGGCTTGCGCCGCCAATTAGCAGTCCGTCAACACCGTCGATTGCCAAATAATCCGCCGCGCTGTCCGAAGTAACGCTGCCACCATACAGTATGCGAGCATCCCCAGCCGCCGTGGCGCCGTACAGATGCTTGATTTGGTTACGAATCGAGGCAACAGCCTTTTTGACATCGTCAGGCATAGCATTATTGCCGGTGCCAATAGCCCATACCGGCTCATAGGCAACGGTGACATGACCTAGCTCTTCGCTGGTTATGTTGGCCAGTCCCGCCGACAACTGGCCGTGCAGCACGGTGTTGGTCTCGCCCTCTAGGCGATCATTTGCCGTCTCGCCGATACAAAGAATCGGCTTGATGTCGTTGCGAATCGCTGCCTGTACTTTGTTGCGGATATCCTTGTCGGTTTCACCGAAGACATGGCGACGCTCCGAGTGACCGATAATCGCATAATCGACGACACCATGAAGCTGCGATGCCGACACCTCACCGGTGAATGCACCACTGTCACGCCAGTACAGGTTTTGGACAGCCAGCTTGAACTGCCGACGGTCGATCTGTAAGCTCAACGATTGCAGAGCCAAAAGAGTTGGCGCCAGTACGACCTCAACGTCGCGATGCACCTTTACCCGCTCGCTTAAGCGGTGCAAGTATAAACTCGCCTCATGCGTGTTGAGGTTCATCTTCCAGTTGCCGACGATGAGTTTCTTATCTCGAGACATATACCGCTTATGTTCTTTGCTCTAAGTGTACCCTACTTATTTACCGGCGTCTAGCAGGCTTTCGATGCCAGGCAGCTTTTCCCCAGCCATAAGCTCAAGGCTCGCGCCACCACCGGTCGATACGTGTGTGAAGCTGCCGCCTTGCTTGCTATCCCAGTTCAGTACGAAATCGGCAGTATCGCCGCCACCGATAATCGATTCGATTTCCGGGTGGGTTGCCAAGGCTAGGCTCAGGCGCGCCGAACCGTGCGCGAAGTTAGGAAATTCAGCCATGCCCAGCGTCCCGTTCCAGATGACGGTCTTAGCTTTTTCGGCATCAGCCACCGTTTCGTCGATCGTCTTGTCGCCAATATCGAGCGCCATTTCGTCCGAGGCGACTTGGTCGACGGCAACGACTTTACGTGGCGCATTCTCTACCGCCTTTGCAACGGCAAGGTCGGTCGGAAGCACCAAAAAGTCATCTACTTTATCGGCACCTACTTTCGCACGTGCTGCCGTATAAATATCGTCGAGGATATCGTCGGCTCCATCGTCAAGCTTGCTTTTGCCAAGGTCCAGCCCCTTGTATTTCAAGAAAGTATTTGCCATGGCACCCGAAATAATAATGCGGTCGGCCACGTCGATTAATGCCTTGATGACGGCGATCTTGTCGTGCACCTTGGCACCGCCAAGCACAGCCACCAGGGGTCGTTCGGGGTGTTTCATGGCTTTCGTGATGACCGTATACTCACGCTCCAGCAGCAGCCCAGCCACGCTTGGCAAAAGAAGGGTGATGGCCGCCGTGCTGGCGTGCGCCCGGTGGACGACGCCAAAACCATCCTGCACGAAGTAGCGAGCGCCCGAAGCCTTGGCAAGCTCACGAGCAAAGCCTTCGTCGTTCGCCTCTTCACGAGGATCAAAACGTAGGTTCTCAAGAACGATCACGCTCCGCTTGGGGGCACGCTTTACCGCCATCATCGCCTTGTCGCCGACGGTCTCGTCAACGAACCTGACCGGCTCGCCCAAAAGCTCGGCGAGCCGCAAGGCGACTGGCTCGAGGCTCAGCTTTGGATCGCGACCCTCGGGCCGGCCCAGGTGGCTGATGATGACCACCTTGCATCCATCCGCCAGTAGCTTTTTTACCGTCGGCAAGCTGGCCTGAATCCGAAAGTCGCTTTCGATCGTGCCATCGCTTTTTAGCGGCACGTTATAGTCTGCGCGCAGCAGTACCGTCTCGCCATGAAGAGGCACGGTGTTGATTGTCTGTTTAAAAAATGCCATTATCCCACCCTATTTAGTAACTGGCTTTATTCTAGCACGCGGACACGGATCGTGTCAGTAGCGCCGATAAGTCCTGGCTGACGACCGCTAACGATCGCGATCGTTACCTTTTGGGCGTCGCCAAAATAGCCGGCTTGCTTGAGCTCTTTGGCTAGTTCCAGGCCAGCACGCTCACCGTCAGGGCGAACGAAGCTCTTGTTGGCATAACTGAGCGCCAATTGTTGTGCCGTGCGGGCTTCGCTAGTAACGCTGATGATCGGCAGGTTAGGACGGTGAGCGGCAATGTTAGAGGCCGTCGCACCGGATTTGGTTTCAGCAACGATCGCATCAACCTTCAGCTGCTGCGCCAAGGTAACGGCTGCCGCGCTGATGGCATCGAGTTGGTTATTCTTCATGGTAACAACGTCTTCCAGGCGGCGGACCGTCGCATGCTCCTGCGTGTAGAGAATGGTCCGCTTCATGGCCTGGACGGTTTCGATCGGGTACTTACCGTTCGCCGTCTCGTCGCTGAGCATCACCGTGTCAGCGCCTTGAATCACGGCGTTAGCAACGTCGCTCACCTCGGCACGGGTTGGCTCTGGGTTATCTACCATGCTTCCCATCATCTGGGTAGCAACGATACTGAGCTTGCCGTATTTACGGCAAAGCGCGACGATGCGGCGCTGGACGATTGGCACCACCTCGGCACCAGCCTCGACGGCCAAGTCGCCACGAGCTACCATAACGCCGTCACTGGCGCGTACGATTTCCTCAAGGACATCGTCTTTGATCGATGCCTTGGTTTCGATCTTGGCAATAATTTGTACCCGCGAGCCGTGGCTGACCAAAATTTGGCGCAAGTTGTTGATATCGTCGGCAGATTGTACGAAACTCAGCGACACGTAGTCGTAATCTTTCGCGACTCCGTATTCGATGTCCTTAAGGTCTTTCGGCGTGAGGATATCACCGCCAAAGTCGGTGTCGGGCAGGTTAAGACCCTTGCGGCTCATGAGCGTGCCGTCGTTCTCGACCCGCACCTTTACGGCCGTATCAGAGGCAATTTCAAGCACGGTCGTACGGACCTTGCCGTCAAAAATATAAATGATCTCGTCTACCTTCACCTTATCGGCTAGGTTGTATTGAACTGGCAGGGTCATGCCCCCGTCGTGCTCGGCCGCAAAATCAAGGACAAGCTCGTCGCCCTTCTTCACTGGCAGGTTATTGTCTACCAAGTTGCCGAGGCGAATCTTAGGCCCCTGAAGGTCTTGCAGTATGGCAACCGGCTTTTTAAGTTTGTCGCTTGCCTGGCGGATCCATTCGATCTGCTGGTCGCGTTCTTCGTAGGTTCCGTGGCTGAAATTGTGGCGCAAACCGTTCACGCCAGCACCAACGAGTGCTTCGATAGCTTCATAACTGTTAGTGGCTGGTCCGACGGTCGCGAGGATTTTGGTACGTTTAAATATAACACTCATATCACCCGCTATTGTACCACCGTTTCCCCTATATGACCGTTAATTTTGCTACACATGTGCATTTAAGGTGTATAATGTTATATTATCACCCTTCGTGTATAATAAATCGTTCGAGAAAAACGACATGCAGACGAGCCTAGAAACGACCCTTTCCTCACTCATTGCCATTCCCAGCGTTACCGAAAATACCGTTGCCTGCTTTGAAGCTATCCAGTTCGTCAAAAAAGAGCTTGCCCCGCTGAAACTACACGTTACCGAGAGCGCCCCAGGAGCTGCTCGGCCCTGGTTCTATGCAACCACCCAGCCCACCCTCGAGCCCAACGTCTTGCTCGCCGCCCACCTCGACGTCGTGCCGGCCCCCCAACACCTTTTTGCTTTGCGCCACGAGAACGGCAACCTCTATGGTCGCGGCGTCTACGACATGAAGCTAGCCGCTGCCTGCTATATTGAGTTCCTCAAGAAGCATGCCGACGTACTACTTGACATAAACATCGGGGTGCTTTTTACCTGCGACGAGGAGATTGGTGGCGACTCCATGATCGATATCCTTGCGACAGGGCTCCGCCCGAAGGCCGTCTTTATTCCCGATGGCGGCGGCGACTGGCATATCGAAGCCAGGGCGAAAGGCTTCTTTGGCGTGGAGCTGAAGGCGAACGGCAAGAGCGCCCATGGCTCTCGCCCCTGGGAGGGTGACAACGCGCTCCACCGCATCATGGATGTCACGCAGACGCTTCGCCGCGAATACCCGCACGACGACCCCAACGGCACCACGCTTTCTATTACTGCCATAAACGGCGGCGCGGCCGTCAACCAAATCGCAGACACCGCCTCGGCTCGCATCGACTTCCGTACGTTCGATGCTCAGGAGCTCGCCGATTTCGACCTCCGCCTGTTCGATCTGGCAAGCCAATTCGAGGTAGAGGTCACCATCCCCCAATCTGGCCGTCCGGTTATCTTCAACAAATACCACCCAGCCGTCCAATCATTCTTACGCTCCTTCGAGGCACACCGTAACAAACCGGCCGAGTACGTTGAGTCCTACGGCGGCTCTGATGCCCGCTATTTCGCTCTGTACGATATCCCCTGCATCATCGTCGAGCCTATTGGCGGTGGCCGCCATGCCGAAGACGAATGGCTCCTTGCCAGCGACCTCGGCGAATACTACCACCTGATAGAGCGCTGGCTGCTCGACGAAAAGGTCGAGCCAGCCCAGCGACGCCACCAGACAGTAGCCCTTTAGATTACTGCGCCGCCATTGCTCCCGCACCGACTTTGCGCGCGGATCGGTCGGCGGTCTCCCTTAGCAGTTCGCTCATTTTCCACTGGCGACCACCTTCGTTCTCGACCGCCCTGCCAGTGACGATACGCGAGAAACGGGTTATGTTGGCAACGGTCGTCAGTTCCGGAATAATATACTCCTGCGTCCACTGGCGTGTTTGCTCGCGCCGCACTTCGTGCCTTGCGGGGTCGAGGATATCCATCGCTATCTCATCTGCGATGCGGTCAAGCTCCGCATCCATGTTCGCCAACTCGGCGACGAACCCACCCTGGCCGTCCAACCCCTGGAGCGGCAGGCCGCCAGCGTTCGTAGAGCACGATGGAACATCTTTTAGCATGCCCTCGGCGCGACGGTGCTCGAACCCTTCAGCGAGCGAGAAGTTCTCGGTGAACATGCTTTCACTTAGGAGCACGTTTACGGC
>Ga0209813_10000250_pt1 | contig 15607 bp, 16 predicted proteins | sample EndMethybrTD3033_FD_187596 | JGI IMG/M metagenome (GOLD analysis project Ga0209813, IMG submission 187596) | Populus endosphere microbial communities from Tennessee, USA - Endosphere MetaG P. TD hybrid TD303-3 (SPAdes) (version 2) | ecosystem: Host-associated > Plants > Roots > Endosphere... | reverse complement strand
GGCCAGACGATCAGCAGCCTCTCACTCTCGTCGGTCACGCAAATCAGGGAAGGTAATTGACATGTTCGGTGCAATCTATGTCGGGTTGAGCGGCCTGCAGGCCTATTCACAAGGGCTGCAGAAAGTCAGCAACAACGTGGCGAACCTGAACTCGACGGGGTTCAAATCGTCCACAGTCTCGTTCTCCAACCTCCAGACGACGCGCGATACGGGCGGGCTCAGCCTGCAGCAGGGCGCCAGCGGCGGGGGCGGCGTCGGCATCGCGCCGTCGAGCATCGATTTCCGCGCGGGCGAACTGCGCCAGACCCAGCGCGATCTCGATCTTGCGGTGGACGGCAGCGGCATGCTCGTACTGCTGAACGCGCAAGGTCAGACCCGCTATGTCCGTACCGGCAGCTTCGAAGTCAACAAGGACGGTTTCGTGGTCCTGGGCAGCACCGACTGGCGTCTCGCCACGCTGGACAGCGGCGGGCGCGCGGTCGCGGTTTCGGTCAACGCGTCGCAGACCAACGCGCCGGTGAAGACCACGCGCATCGCCTTCGCCAGCAACCTGTCCTCCACCGCGACCAGCCACTCGGTCAGCAACATCAACGTCTATGACGAGAACGGCGTCCAGCACGTCTGGCAGATCGCTTTCAGCCGGGAGGAAGGTTCGCTCGACTGGAAGGTGAAAGTCACCGACGACAAGGCGAAAGTCATCGGTGAGAAAGTTCTGACCATGGCCAGCGGCAAGCCGACCCCGGCCACGTCGAAGCTGACTTTCGCCGATGCCGACAACGGCCTGTCGGTGGAGTTCGACTTTTCCACGGATGTCACCTCGTTCTCGTCGGGTTCGGTCTCCACGCTTCGCGCCAGTTCGGTCGATGGCCATGGCATGGGCACGCTCACCACGGTGTCGGTCAACGCGGATGGCGAACTGGAACTGACTTATTCGAACGATCAGAAGAAGCAGCTCGGCGCCGTCGCGCTGGCGAGCTTCCGCAACCCCGAGGATCTCCTGCAGGAAGCGGCCGGCCTGTTCGCCGCGGACGGTTCCGCCGACGTCGAGTTGGTCTCCAGCGCCGACCCGCGCGTGGGTGGGGTCCGGGCACGGCGGATCGAGGCGTCGAACGTCGATCTCTCCCGCGAGTTCGGCGACATGATCCTGATCCAGCGCGGCTATCAGGCGAGTTCGCAGATCATCAGCGTCTCGAATGACATGATCCAGCAGCTCTTCACCATCCGCGGTCAGGGATGATGACCGAAGCAGTGCCGTGGTTGCCGCCGGCGCCGACCGGTGCGGTCGAGCGGCTCATCGCCATGCTGGCCGATAGCTGGGCGGCCGAATGGATCGACGCGCCCGCGCGCTGCCGGGTGAGCGACGCCGATCCGTCAGCCGATGGCGCGTCGATCTGGCATGGGGCGGCGACCGCGGCCGTGGGCATGGATCCCGCCCAGGCGCTAGAGCTGGGTCAGGCCATCGTTGCCGATGCCGGCGATCCGCAGAACCCGCGCGATCGGGACATTCTCGAGAAGCTCGGCGAAGCGGCGATGGCAAAGCTGGCGGCGGCGCTGGTGAAAGCGACCGAGGCGGACGGCGCTGAAAAGCTCTGTCGGCCGGACGCGAACAACACGCTTTATCGGCTTTCGGGCGGGCACGGGTGGACGGCGCATATCTCGCTTGGCGATCTGTCGGCGGTGCGGCTGCGCCAGCATGGCGCGGGCAGGCTGCACCGTCCGGCACTCGGCCAGATGTCGCGGGCGTTTGCATCCGAAAGGGTGCGCCTCGGGTGCCATCTGGGCAAAGCCGAGCTGTTCGCCGGCGATCTCGCCGCGCTTACCAAAGGCGATCTCATCGTCCTCGATCGCGGCACGGCCGACGACCTGCCGATCACGATCGATGGCGCAGCGGCCGCGACGGGCAAGGCCTCCGTCGCCGCCGAAGCCGAGGGACTGGTCGTGCGGATCCGCGAGACTCCGTCTCTAGCTACAGGAATATATTGAGTGGCCACCTCCTCATCCAGCAAGGCCGGCGTGAAACGCATGGTCATCGATAATCTGCCCGTCACCGTCGAAGCCATCCTCGGTGTGGCGAAGGTAAGCGTCGGCGACGTCACGCGCCTGGCCCCCGCCGACGTCTTCGCGCTCGACACCATGCTGGGCGATCCGGTCGAGCTGCGCCTAAACGGCGAGACTATCGCCTATGGCGAGCTTGTGTCGCTGGACGACAAGTTCGCCGTGCGCATCCAGGCGATCGCGCCCGAGTGACGATGCGGCCGTTGTCGATTTCGTGCCTGTTCGTGGCTGGGCTGGTGATGCCGACGCTGGTGCCAACGCTGGTGCATGCCCGGCCGCTTGCTGGCGGCAGCAGTCCGGAAATTTCCGCGATAAGGATCTGTGCCGCGCTGGTGCTGTGCCTGGCCGCGGCGTTCGCAGCAGCGATCATGCTGCGCCGTTTCGGCCTGCCGCAAGGCTGGCGAGGGCTTCTCGCCGGTCCATCGCGGCGCGGCCGGCATATCCAGGTGATCGAGACACGGCGCGTGGCGACGCATGCCGAACTCTCGCTCGTCCGTTGCGGCGAAGCCGAGTTCCTGATCCTGTCCGGGCAGGCGGACGCGAAAGTGATCTCGCGCAGGGAAATCGACGCGCCGCAGATTTTTGGTCCCTTTCTCCCATGACGTTCCGGCTTCGCCCGTTGGGATGCGCATCGGTGGTCGCAGGTGCCTGCTGGGCGCTGCCTGCCCATGCCGCGGCGATCGCGCCGGCCGGAACGACCGACGTCGTGCGCACCGGCATCGTACTCGCGCTTCTTGCGGTGCTGCCAACCCTGCTGATCGCGATGACAAGCTTCACCCGGATAGTGATCGTGCTGTCGATGGTCAGGCATGCTTTCGGCATGCCCGAATCGCCGCCCAGTTCGGTGCTGGTCAGCCTCTCACTGTTCCTGACGATGTTCAGCATGGGACCGGTCGCGGGCGAGCTGAACCGGCAGTCGGTGAAACCCTACCTCGATGGCGCTATCTCGCTGGAAGCGGCGATGACGCGGGGCAAGGCGCCGCTGCAACGGTTCATGCTGGCGCAGACCCGGGATGAGGACCTGGCGACGATCTATCGCGTTTCGCGCACCCCCTTGCCGGCGCGCCCCGATCAGGTCGAGATGGCCAAGCTGGTGCCCGCGTTCATCATCAACGAGCTGCGGGTCGCCTTCACCATCGGCTTCGTGATCCTGCTGCCGTTCCTGCTTATCGACCTGGTGGTGTCCGCGATCCTTCTGTCGCTGGGCATGATGATGGTGCCGCCGACAACGATATCGCTGCCGATAAAGCTGCTGATGTTCGTCCTGATCGATGGCTGGTCGCTTATTATCCTGGGCGTGCTGGGAAGCTTCCGGTGACGCGGCCGCGCCGGGCTTCGCCGGGGGTGGAACTGCTCGTGCGGCCCGAACGGGCGGAAGCCTCCCTGTGGCGCCGATTTCGCGCGACGGGGCAGGGCAGGCTGCGCGAGAGCCTGTTCGATCGCTACCGTAGGTTCGCCGCTTCGCTTGCCCGCCGCCACGCCCGCCGCGTCGATGCGGAGCGCGACGTGCGCGACGATCTAGAGCAGTTCGCCTATCGCGGCCTGCTGGAAGCCATCGACAGATTCGACCCGCTGAAAGGGGTGCCGTTCATGGCCTTCGCCAGCGCCCGCATAGCCGGCAGCATCGTCGACGGGATGGGCAAGCTGAGCGAATGGGGGGCGCAGTTCCGGTTCCGTCGCCGTCTGGAGCGCGAGCGCGTGGCGTCACTCATCCCCTCGCAAGGCGCTGAAAACGACAAGAGCGCGGTCGAGCAACTGGCCGAACTCGTGAGCGAACTCGCCTTTGGCCTCATGCTTGCCGCCGAGGAGCGCGGTGCGCCGAATGCGATCAGCGGAGGGGCGGACAACGGCTTCGACAGCCTGGCCTGGCGCGAGACCAAGGTGGTGTTGCACCGGCGGGTGACGGATTTGCCCGAACCGGAACGATCGGTCGTGCGCCAGCATTACCAGCACGATCTCCCTTTTGCCGAGATCGCGACGATGCTGGGGCTTTCGCGCGGCCGGATCAGCCAGCTGCACAAGTCCGCGCTGGGCAAGTTGCGCAAATCGATGAAGGCGGTGAGATGATGGAAGCCAGCGACGATTTTTGCAGTGACGAGACGATGCAGCAGTTGCTGGCGGCCGCCGGCGGGGATTCCCAGCGCGGGGTGGAGGCGATCGGGGGCGTGCTCGAAGAGTTTCCCGGCGACCCGCGGCTGCATTTCCTCAGGGGCTCGCTGCTGATCGGCCTGCAACGCTTCATCGAAGCGCATGCCGCCCTGTCTCGGGCGGTGGAACTCGCGCCGGACTATCACATCGCTCGTTTCCAGCTCGGCCTCTTCGAACTGACATCGGGTGAGGCGGATGCGGCGATGGCGACCTGGGGGCCGCTGAAGGCTCTTCCCGCAGGTCATCCGCTCGCGACTTTCGCGCGCGGGCTGGAGGCGTTGATCGCCGACCGTTTCGAGCAGTGCATCGAAGCGCTGCGGGCGGGCATAGCGGCGAACGACGAAAATCTGCCGCTGAACCGCGACATGGAACTGGTGATCGCACAGTGCGAGGCGCTGATCGCCGCGCGGGCGCCCTCGCGGGAAGAGGTCGATCGGACGGACGCCGTGTCTGCGACATCGTTCCTGCTTCGCTCGCTGAAGGATTGACCGGCAATGACCGCGATCAACCGCGTCGACCAGGCGATCCTGATCCTCAAGGATCGGCTCGACCGGCTGAACCGGCGAACCACGGGGCCGGCCGCCGGTGCGCGGGGGAAGGCCGGAGAAGGCGGGTCGGATCGGCTTGCGCCGTTGCAGCAACTCGTCCGCCGGGGCGGTATCGCGCAGGAGGAATTGCGGCGCGCACTCGTGCGGACCCTGCTTGCCGATGCGATGGGCGACCGGATCACCGTCAGCCTCGAATTCCAGTCGGTGGCCGATCATGTCCTGCGCCTTCTCGAGGATAGCGACGCCGGCCGCGCCTTGCTGGCGGACGCTCTTGCCGAGCTTGAATGACGATCGACAGGCGTCGGCAACCGGCGCCCCCGGCTTTTTGCCGTGATGCGGTGCAAATTACTTGAATCCGGGGATTAATTGTGTTGCTATCCCCGCGTGAAGAAGTCGCGATCCGAACCGAAGCTTGCGAAGGAAAGCCTGACCCAGGGGGTCGCGCTTGCCTGTCTGCTCGTGCTTGGCGGGTTCGCAATCGCGGGTCCCAGCGGATTGCTCGCCTGGAGCGAAAACCAGCGGATGCTGGAACAGCGCCGGGAGGAAGTGGTGAAGCTCACGCAGGAGCGTGACGAGGTCCGCAATCGCGTCGCCTTGCTCGATTCCCGCAGCGCCGACCCCGATCTCACAGGCGAACTGCTGCGCAGCAATCTCAATGTCGTGCACCCGGACGAGATGGTGATGCTGCTCAATTGAGCGACGGAGCGAAAATTCCTCGCAGAGCGATGAAAAATCGCCGCATTGACGGTTTTGTCCGCGCGATCTTGTTCCTATAAGCCCGGTGAATCTCTATCCGGAGGATAACCGAACTTGGCTAAACCCGCCAAAGGTCGCGCTGCGGCCGACAAGACCGCTGCTCCCGCCGCGAAGCGCGCTCCGCGCGCCTCTACAGCCAAGGCCTCCCCAGCCAAGAACGATGCCGAAGTGGGAAATGCCGAAACCGGCAATACCGACGCCGGCGATGCAAGCTTCGCCCTGCGCAGCCTTCAGGATGCACACGCCGCCGACCGCCGCTATGAAGCGAGCGACGAGGAACTGCTTCACTTCTACGAACAGATGGTGCTGATCCGCCGCTTCGAGGAGCGTGCCGGCCAACTCTACGGTCTCGGCCTGATCGGCGGCTTCTGCCATCTCTACATCGGTCAGGAAGCGGTCGCGGTGGGCCTGCAATCGGCGCTCGACAACGATCGCGACAGCGTCATCACCGGTTATCGCGATCATGGCCACATGCTCGCTTACGGCATCGACCCCAAGGTCATCATGGCCGAACTAACCGGCCGCCAGTCGGGCATTTCCAAGGGCAAGGGCGGCTCGATGCACATGTTCAGCGTCGAGCATCGCTTTTACGGCGGTCACGGCATCGTCGGTGCGCAAGTGCCGCTGGGCGCCGGCTTGGCCTTCGCGCACAAGTATCGCGAGGATGGCGGCGTCTGCCTCGCCTATTTCGGCGATGGCGCGGCGAACCAGGGGCAGGTCTACGAAAGCTTCAACATGGCCTCGCTGTGGAAGCTGCCGATCATCTTCGTGATCGAAAACAACGGCTATGCCATGGGCACCGCGGTCAAGCGTTCCTCGGCCGAGACCGAGTTCTACCGGCGTGGCACGGCGTTCCGCATCCCCGGCATGGACGTGAACGGCATGGACGTTCTGGAAGTCCGCAAGGCCGCCGGCATTGCCCTCGATTATGTCCGCAAGGGCAACGGGCCGGTGCTCATGGAGCTCAACACTTATCGCTATCGTGGCCACTCGATGTCCGACCCGGCGAAGTACCGCAGCCGCGAGGAAGTCCAGGAAATGCGCGAGAAGCACGATCCCATCGAAGCCGCGAAGGCGGAACTGATCGCGCGCGGCGTGGCCGAGGACAAGATCAAGGACATCGACAAGCGTATCCGCGCGCAAGTGGCGCAGGCAGCCGACTTCGCCGAAAGCTCACCCGAACCGGATGCGCCCGAACTGTATACCGACGTGCTGGTGGAGACTTACTGATGGCGATCGAGCTGAAGATGCCGGCGCTGTCGCCCACCATGGAAGAGGGCAAGCTGGCCAAGTGGCTGGTCAAGGAAGGCGATACCGTCCAGTCGGGCGACATACTGGCCGAGATCGAGACCGATAAGGCGACGATGGAATTCGAGGCGGTCGACGAAGGCACTGTCGGCAAGATCATGGTGCCCGAAGGCACCGACGCGGTGAAGGTCGGCACGGTCATCGCGCTGATCGAAGGCGAGGATGAGGGCGAAAGTCCTTCCGATGCAAATGCTGCCCCGGCCGAGAAGAGCGGACAACCCGAGAAGGCGCAGAAGGCCGCAGAGCCAGACGCGCCCGAAGCCCCGAAGAAAGCCGAAACCGGCACCGCCCAGCTCGCCAGCGATGCGAAGCCGGCCAAGGACACGGCCGTGCCCGCCGGCACCAACATGAAGACCGCGACCGTCCGCGAGGCGCTGCGCGACGCGATGGCCGAAGAGATGCGCCGCGACGACCGCGTCTTCGTGATGGGCGAGGAAGTCGCCGAATATCAGGGCGCCTACAAGGTCACGCAGGGGCTGCTGGAGGAATTCGGGCCGAAGCGCGTCATCGACACGCCGATCACCGAATATGGGTTCGCCGGCATCGGCACCGGTGCGGCGATGGGCGGGCTTCGCCCCATCGTGGAGTTCATGACCTTCAACTTCGCCATGCAGGCGATCGACCACGTCATCAATTCGGCCGCCAAGACCAACTATATGTCGGGCGGCCAGATGCGTTGCCCCATCGTGTTCCGTGGGCCCAACGGCGCCGCCGCGCGTGTCGGGGCGCAGCACAGCCAGAACTACGGCCCCTGGTACGCCAGCGTACCGGGGCTGGTGGTCATCGCGCCTTACGATGCATCGGACGCCAAGGGTCTGCTCAAGGCGGCGATCCGTTCGGAGGACCCCGTGGTCTTCCTGGAGAACGAGCTGGTCTATGGCCGCAGCTTCGAGCTGCCCGAGCTCGATGACCACGTCCTTCCCATCGGCAAGGCCCGTGTCGTTCGCGAAGGCAAGGACGTGACCATCGTCAGCTATTCGATCGGCGTCGGGCTGGCGCTCGAAGCCGCCGAACAGCTCGCGGGCGAGGGGATCGAGGCGGAAGTGCTGGATCTGCGCACGTTGCGCCCGCTCGATCGCGAGGCGATCCTCGTCAGCCTCAAGAAAACCAACCGCCTGGTCGTTGCCGAGGAAGGCTTCCCGGTCTGTTCGATCGCGTCCGAAGTGATCGCGATCTGCATGGAGGACGGCTTCGACGATCTCGACGCCCCGGTGCTGCGCGTCTGCAACGAGGATGTGCCGCTGCCTTATGCCGCTAACCTCGAAAAGGCGGCGTTGATCGACGTGCCCCGGATCGTCGCGGCGGTGAAGCAGGTCTGCTATCGGTGAGGACGGGGTTGGGCATCGTCGCGGTTGCGCTCGTTACCGTCCTTGCGAGCCAGTCCTCCGCCATGGCCTGTGTCGCGCCGCCTTGCAGTTACCCTGTAGAGTTGTCGCAACAAACAAGCGCAGTCCCGGTGGGAAATCCCGGACTGTGGCAAACCCTGTCCGATTATCCTCCGCAAGCGCTGAGAGAGGGGCGAGAGGGCACCACAGCGTTTCGTGTGATGGTTGGACAAAGCGGCAGAGTGATCGAGTGCACGATCCTGAGGTCGAGCGGCCACTCCGACCTTGACGCGGCGACATGTGCTGCCATGCGTCGTCGAGGCCGGTTCACGTTGCGGATATCCAAGGCTTCTTCGGCGGTTGTCGGGACATACTCCAGCCGGATGCGTTGGGTGGTGCCGAAAGATTGATGCCTGCAACCGGAAATAAGACAGCGATAGCGATATCGGGCGCGCCGGGATTCAGTGTGGGCTGAATGGGGCAGTCGTTTATGAGCGCCGAGCAAGATTTGCGCGATAGCCTTCCGCCGTTGCAGCGGCTCGCACTGGCCTATGCGCCCGCCGATGCGCGGCTGCCGACGCTGTCCTTGCTGGCGCTGGACACGCGGCTCGCGGGGATCGTGCGCAATTCGCACGAGCCGATGCTGGCCCAGCTTCGCCTGGCCTGGTGGCGCGAGCAGCTGTCGAGCGACCCGGCGACATGGCCCAGGGGCGAACCGCTGCTGGCGTCGCTGCGCAGCTGGCAGGGGCATGAGGCCGGGCTGGTCGCGCTGGTCGACGCGTGGGAGCACATCACCGGTACCGCCGAACTGACCGCGCCCGCGTTCGAAGGTTTCGCGGCGGGGCGGGGCGAGGCTTTCGCGACCCTGGCGCGGGTCCTGGACAGCGATGGAGATGCCGAACCGGCGCGTGCTCTAGGCGCGGCATGGGCATTGGCCGATCTTGCCGCGCATTTGTCGCGCCCCGAGGAACGCCGGGCGGTCCGGGCGCTCGTCGAGGCGTCGTCGTCGCGCCGCGGCAAGCTGTCGCGCAGGCTGCGGCCGCTGGTCGTTCTGCACGGGCTGGCCCTGCGCCGGGCGAGCGACCGCGAACTTTCGGTCAGCGCGTTATTGACCGCGCTTCGCCTCGGATTGTTGGGTCGCTAGGGCGCGGATATGGTTGCGCCGAGGGGGAGGGCTACCAGACCATGAACCGCATCCTGTTCGGCGCGCTCGCGGCGCTCATGCTGGTCGCCGCCGGTGTGTTCTGGTGGCAGGGCCGCGCCGCGACCGAAGCCGGCGCGCCGCCACCGCAAGCCGCTGCCGAAGAGGAAATCGCGGCGCCCGGCGCCCTGCCGACCGCCAATGTTCGCGGCCTGCGCGGGCCGACACCGCCAGAGGCGACCGAGATCAGCCGCGAGCAGCGCCGCTTTGCCCGGCTCGACCGCGATCTGGACTCGCGCATTACGCGCAACGAGATGATGTCCACCCGCACGCGCGATTTCCGCCGGCTCGATACCGACGGCAACAACCTGCTGACCTTCGAGGAATGGGCGGTGGCGACATCCAATCGCTTCAAGGCGGCCGACGCCAACGGCGACCTCTGGCTCAGCCGCGAGGAATTCGCGACGACCAAGCCGCGCGATCCGCCCAAGCCGCCGCGCTGCCGGTGTTGACTGGCCGGTGCTGACTACGCAGTGGTAGCCAGCCACCCAACCATGTCCGCCTTCGCGCGGCCGGTATAGGCTTCCTTGCGCTGCTTCTTCTTCACGTCGGCATCGACCGGCGGGAACAGTCCGAAATTGACGTTCATCGGCTGATAGCTGTCAGCCTCGGCATCGCCGGTGATGTGCGACAGCAGCGCGCCCAGCGCGGTCGTGCGGGGCGGGGCCTGCCAGTCTTCGCCGCGCAGTTCGGCCGCGATCATCAGCCCCGCCATCAGGCCGACGGCGGAACTTTCGACATAGCCCTCGCACCCCGTGATCTGGCCGCCGAAGCGGACGTGCGGCGCGGTCTTCAGGCGTAGCTGACGATCCAGCAGTACGGGCGAATTGAGGAAGGTATTGCGGTGGAGCCCGCCCAGCCGGGCGAATTCGGCGTTCTCCAGCCCCGGAATAGTGCGGAACAGCCGGACCTGCTCGGCGTGCTTCAGCTTCGTCTGGAAGCCGACCATGTTCCACAGGGTGCCCAGCTTGTTGTCCTGGCGCAGTTGCACGACGGCATAGGGCCAGCGCCCGTTCGGAAATGCAGGCGTAGCGTCGCGCGGATTGTCCAGCCCCACCGGCTTCATCGGACCAAAGCGCAAGGTATCCACCCCGCGCGCCGCCATGACCTCGATCGGCATGCAGCCTTCGAAATAGGGCGTGTTCGCTTCCCATTCCTTGAAGCTGGTCTTCTCGCCGTCCAGCAGGCCCTGATGGAACGCGGCATATTGTTCGCGGGTCATCGGGCAGTTGATGTAGTCCTTGGTCTCGCCCTTATCCCAGCGCGAGGCCATCCAGCAGACGTCCATGTCCACGCTCTCGCGGTAGACGATGGGGGCGATGGCGTCGAAGAAGGCCAGGCTGTCCGAACCCGTCGCCGCGCCGATGCTCTGGGCCAGCGCTTCGGCGGTGAGCGGCCCGGTGGCGACCAGCGTCAGCCCGGCGTCGGGCAGACGGTCGATCCGCTCGCGCACCACTTCCAGCGTGGGCTGAGCGGCGAGCGCGGCCTCGACTTCGGCGGAAAACACGTCGCGGTCCACCGCCAGCGCCGATCCAGCCGGCACTTGCGCCTTGGCCGCCGCGGCCATCACCAGCGATCCGCATTGCCGCATCTCGTGGTGAAGCAGGCCGACCGCATTCTTTTCGTGATCGTCGGAACGGAAGCTGTTGGAGCAGACCAGTTCAGCCAGCGCGTCGGTCTGGTGGGCGGGGGTACGTTCCCCACCCTTGTCGGCAGAGGCGCCGCGCATCTCCGAAAGCCGAACGCGAACGCCGCGCCGGGCGAGCTGCCAGGCGGCTTCGCTTCCGGCAAGCCCGCCGCCGATGATGTGAACGTCGTATGTCATGGCTAGCGGTTAGCGATTGGGCGCGGCAAATGACAGCCCCGTCGTCCCGGGCCTGACCTGGGATGACTTCAGCCCGCGACGGGCAGCTTCACCTTGCCGTCATCGCCGCGCTCCAGCGGGCCATAGGCCAGCACGGCGGGAAGCGTCAGCGGCACATAGAGGTGGGGGAACAGCGCGCCGCCGCGCGATGGTTCCCACTTCACCGCATCGCCCAGCGCCTCAAGGTCGACCGCCGCGACGTGCAGGTCGACCTGTCCGGCGAAGTGCTTGTCCACCGTCTCGTCGAGCTGCGCCGCGGTGGACATGTGGATATAGCCATCGGCAAGATCGATCGGCGCACCGATGAACGTGCCGTCGCTTTCCAGCACGGCCATCTGGCCGTTCGTCAGGACCTTGTAGGCGACGGTGGAGTAAATGGCGGCGGGTTGCTCGCTCATTCGGCCGAGCCTTCGCCGGGTTCACCCGTCTCGCTCGCTTCGGCCTCGCTCGCTTCCGCCTCACCGGCTTCGCCGCCGTCATCCAGCAGGCGCACCGCGCTCACCACATGTTCGTCGTCCGCCACGTTGAACAGACGCACACCGGCAGAACCGCGTCCGATCACGCGCAGCGAATCCAGCGGCAGGCGGATCAGCTTGGCCTGGTCGGTGACGAGCATGAGCTGGTCGGCCTGGGTGGTCGGGAAGCTGGCGACCACCGGCCCGTTGCGGGCGATATTGTCGATATTGGTGATGCCCTGGCCGCCGCGCCCGGTGCGGCGATACTCGTAAGCCGAGGAAAGCTTGCCGTATCCGTTGGCGCAGACCGTAAGGATGAACTGCTCGCGCGTGGCGAGCTCGGCCAGCCGCTCCGCCGAAGTCTGCGGCTCGCCTTCCTTCTCGCCCTTCCACGGGGCGAAGCGCAGGTAATCCTCGCGCTCTTCCTGCGAAGTGCCGACGCGGTGCAGGATCGACAGCGAGATGACCTCGTCATCGCCCTTCAGCGCCATGCCGCGAACGCCGGTGGAAGTGCGGCTCTGGAACTCGCGGATATCGTCGCCGGCAAAGCGGATCGCCTTGCCCTGGCGGCTCGCCAGCAGGACGTCGTCGGTCGGTTCGAGCAGGGCGACGCCGATCAGCCGGTCCTCCGATCCCTCGTCGAAGCGCATGGCGTACTTGCCGTTGCTGGGGATGTTGGCGAAGGCGTCCATGGAGTTGCGCCGGGCGTTGCCCTTGGCCGTCGCGAAGACGACGTTGAGCTTGCCCCACTCCGCCTCGTCCTCCGGCAAAGGAAGCACGGCGGCGATGGTCTCGTCCTTGTCGAGCGCCGGCAGCAGGTTGACGATGGGGCGTCCGCGCGTGGCCGGGCCGCCCTCGGGAAGCTTCCAGACCTTGAGGCGATAGACTTTGCCGGCGGTGGAGAAGAACAGCACCGGGTTGTGCGTGGAGGTGACGAACATCGTCCCCACCGCATCCTCGTCCTTCGTCGCCATGCCGGCGCGGCCCTTGCCGCCGCGGTTCTGCGCGCGGAAGATGGAAAGGGCCGTGCGCTTGATGTAGCCGTCCAGCGTGACCGTCACGACCATGTCGCCGCGTTCGATCAGGTCCTCGTCCTCGATGCCGTCCCAGGCAGGAGCGATCTCCGAGACGCGCGGCGTGGCGAAGGTTTCCTTCACGGCGATCAGCTCGCCGCGCATGACGTCATAGAGCTTGCGGCGATCCGCGAGGATGGACAGGAATTCGGTGATCGCGGCAGCCAGCACTTCCAGCTCGCCGCCGATCTCGTCACGGCCGAGAGCGGTCAGGCGGTGGAGCCGCAAGTCGAGGATCGCCTTCACCTGCACTTCGGACAGGCGATAGGTGCCGCCCGACAGGTCTTCCTCGCCCTCCTCGATCGCTTCGACGAGGCGGATATACTGCGCGATCTCACCGATCGGCCATTCGCGGGCGAGCAGCGCGGCACGCGCGGCGGCCGGGTTCGATGCGCCGCGGATGATCTTCACCACCTCGTCGAGGTTCGTCACCGCGATCACCAGGCCGAGCAAGATATGCGCCCGGTCGCGCGCCTTGTTCAGTTCGAACTTGGTGCGGCGGGTGATGACTTCCTCGCGGAAGGCGATGAACGACTGGATGATGTCGCGCAGCGCCAGCACTTCCGGCCGGCCGCCACGGATCGCCAGCATGTTCGCCGGGAAGCTCGACTGCGCCGGGGTATGGCGCCAGAGCTGATTGAGTACCACTTCGGGCGTCGCGTCGCGTTTCAGGTCGATGACCATGCGCACGCCGAGGCGGCTCGATTCGTCGCGGATGTCGGCGATGCCTTCGATCCGCTTTTCCTTGGCGGCATCGGCGATCTTCTCGACCAGGCCGGACTTGCCGACCTGATAGGGGATCGAGGTGAGCACGATGGAGCGGCGATCGCCGCGGCCCTGCTCGATCTCGTGGCGGCAGCGCTGGATGATCGACCCGCGTCCGGTGAGATAGGCCGAACGCGCGCCCGCGCTGCCCAGGATCAGGGGAGCCGTCGGAAAGTCGGGACCGGGGATGATCTCGTACAGTTCCTCGGTAGTGATCGCCGGATTCTCGATGAAGGCAAGGCAGCCGTCGATCACTTCACCCAGGTTATGCGGCGGGATGTTGGTCGCCATGCCCACCGCGATGCCGCCCGCGCCGTTGACCAGCAGGTTGGGGAAGCGGGCGGGAAGCACCGTCGGCTCCTTGCGCGAGCCGTCGTAGTTGTCGGCGAAATCGACGGTGTCCTTGTCGAGATCGTCGAGCAGCACGTTGGCCACGCGGGCAAGGCGCGCTTCGGTGTAGCGCATGGAAGCCGGGGGATCGGGATCGACCGAGCCGAAGTTGCCCTGACCGTCGATCAGCGGCACCCGCATCGACCAGTCCTGCGTCATGCGCGCGAGGGCGTCGTAGATCGCGCTGTCGCCGTGCGGGTGATAGTTGCCCATCACGTCGCCGACGATCTTGGCCGATTTGCGATAGGGGCGCCCGGCGACCATGCCGCCTTCCTGGCTGGCGAACAGGATGCGGCGATGGACCGGCTTCAGACCGTCGCGCACGTCGGGCAGGGCGCGGGCCACGATCACGCTCATCGCGTAATCGAGGTAGCTGGTCTTCATCTCGTCGACGATGTCGACGCGCTGGAACTCGCCGGCGGGGCCGGGGGAATCTAGAATCTCGGTGTCGTCGCTCACAGGCCGGATTATCTTGTTTTGTTGCCGGGAATTGTCACAATCAGGCCCTAGGACAAAGGGCTGGGGATTGCCAGCTATGCGTTCCCGCAGGGCCGGGTATGCTGACTTTTTTCCACACCTGCCGTTCGCTGCGTGGACCCCTGGGACAACCCTGGGCTGAACCCTTGCGACAAACGGTATTCAATTGCCGTTCAGTGGTGCCTGGTTAGCGGCGGATCGGTTGCAAAGCGGTGCTTTCGACGCCACTAGCGGTGCCGGAAGTTTTGCATTTCGCAGCCGCCTGTCCGGACGGCCTGCGCCTGTTTGAGGAGAGATGTCGAATGATCGCGATTACCAAGCCCAAGGGCGCAGGACTGTTCACCCGCTCGCTGGGCATCGCCCTGGCTCTGGGCGTCGCCGGCGGTACCCTGGTGGCCGAACCGGCGATGGCGCAGCGTCGCCAGCAGCAGAAGGACGAAGGCCCGAAGATCACCTTCTCGCCCGCCTTCCAGAAGGCTGCGGCCGAATTCGACAAGACGCTGACGGCGGCGATGAACAATCCCGCGATTACCGCGGCGGCCGATCGCGCCCGCGCGGCGACCACGCCCGATGCCAAGGCCGCTCCGCTGGCCGAAGTCGACGCCGCGCTGGGCGGCGGCCGTGCCAAGATCGCGGCGGTGGAAGCTGCGGCCACCACGCCGGGCGACAAGCTGAAGACCGGCGAGATGAAGCGCAATGTCGGCATCCTGCTCGACGATCTGACGCTGCAGCATCAGGGGCTGGTGCTCATGGTGGACAGCGGCGCGATGCAGGCGGCCAACCTCGGCCAGGTCCAGTATCTGGCGGGTGTCACCGCCTATCAGCTGCGTAACTGGGCGGTCGCTGCCCAATATCTGCGCCCGGCCTACGATGGCGGTTATCGCGACAGCCAGAACCTCATCTCGCGGCTCCTCGCCGATTCCTACAAGCGGTCGAACAACCAGGCGGGCGCGATGGAAATCATGCAGCGCGATCTCGCCTCGGGCAAGCCCAGCGAGGAAGCTATCCGCTCGGCGCTGCAGGCCGCCCTCGACGCCAAGCAGGCTCCGACCGCCTATGACCTCGGCGTGAAGCTGGTGCAGGCCTATCCCACGGCGGCGAGCTGGAACGCGTCGATCCGCGTGACGCGGGCTCTCGCGGGCCTGCAGGCGCAGGAGAACCTCGACCTGATGCGGCTGATGTTCCGCACCGGCGCAATGCAGGATGCTACCGACTATATCGAATATATCGAAAACGCCGATC
>Ga0209813_10000247_pt1 | contig 15926 bp, 29 predicted proteins | sample EndMethybrTD3033_FD_187596 | JGI IMG/M metagenome (GOLD analysis project Ga0209813, IMG submission 187596) | Populus endosphere microbial communities from Tennessee, USA - Endosphere MetaG P. TD hybrid TD303-3 (SPAdes) (version 2) | ecosystem: Host-associated > Plants > Roots > Endosphere... | reverse complement strand
CCAGAAAAGCTGGGAACTGTTATTGGCTTAGTTCGTCAAATGTTCGGTGGTGCCGCTCCTGTTATGCCTGCTGCGATGGCAGCGACCCCCCTACAAACAATTTCCGGCGTGGGGAATAGTGAGGCTGCCGTTGAAAGTGCTGAGCAGAAATTGACCAGGTTGGCCGGCGCCCTCGATAAGCTTGAAAGATGTGATCCTAAACTCATTGACCATCTTGAAAAGCTGGCGCAACTGGGGGAAAGCGATCCGCTGTTATTTAAGGCTGTAATCTCAAAATTAGATGCCTTATGATGGTTTACAGGGTTTTACTTCAGGATGAACAGGGTGTAAGTATTCCCGGCGAAGTTCAGTTTTACAACGATGCCGGCGACATGTTGGGGTCTGCCGGGGTGCACATTGGGGGATCAGATATTTATCCTGATGAGGTTCCGGACAGAACCGTTCATTACCGTTTCGTTTCGCCGGGTTACGGGTACTATGGAAGTTCTACATTCTACGATTCCAACATTGTAACCCTTGTAAAAGAAACGCCGGTTTTAAAATATTTTTTACTGGGCAGCCTGGGGGCGGCAATCGTTTACGGGCTCTCCCGGTTGCTTAAATAACGCTTTATGGATATAGGTGCACGTAATTCGCCGGCCATGATCACGCCGGATGTGTTGCGGGAGTTGGTGAATAAGTTGGGGGATCGGCCGTACAACATGACCGTGCAGATCTACACAGAGAACGCCTACATCCCGCCGGCGCGTAACTGCTTTGCGTTCATGTTTACCAATGTGGGCGACACGACCGCCACAATACAAGGCATGGTGATATTTCCATCCGCTACGCCCCTGACAGCTTTGGGGGATAGCAGGACAATATCAGGCCATTGGGGTGATGTATATACCGGTAAAATAGATCTGTCGTTCCGTGCGCCCGTTGGTGCGACGCCGGCCGTGGAAGTTGTACAGTTGTACTATGTTTAAAAAGAAGTGAAGTATGGGTATTGGTCTTGTAAGCTTACAAACAAGTCAGAAACGGGAGCAAAGCGGCCCGCCCTTTGTTTCAACGTCGGCCGATAACGGATTGTCGGTAGACGGCGTTTCGGGTAGGATCGTGTTGGGTAACGATGCCGCGGATCCTGCGCAGCCCGCACAGTTGTTAAGCAACCGGGAAATAGTTACAGAAGATGCAATCGGGAACCGGTTCGGTATTACGTTACGTACAATACTTAACGCCTTAACTACTTACTTAGACGGCACACGCATCATTATAACAGGGGGCGTTAATACAACCCCCTTTATGAATATAACGGGGGGCAATAATAGCCTTCCTACAATTACGCTGTTATCCGGGGACAATGGCGTTTCAAGTTTGAACTTGTATTCTGGCAGCCCTGGGCGTTCCGCATTGCAGATAAGCACAGGGAACGATTCTTTCGAGTTACGAGCCGACGATTCGGGGTTTTTTAAAATACTCGCTAGTGGTCTTACGGTTGGCGCAATTGATGTAAATAATTCAAGGTGGTGGTTCGGCCCCGGTGGTACCCTGACCTTCAGTGGCGCGACAGTTAGCATCGCCGGGACAATTACTTACCGAAGGTTTGTTTCAAGCAAAGGGGCCGGTGCATATAATGTTGACCGTGATTTGGACAGTGGGAAGTTGTTTACAAATTCAGCTGCTAATACTTTCAACCTGCCTGATATGTCCGTTACAAACCGTTCAGGTTTCATTTTCAGGTTGGCTATAAATAACGCCGGGGGCTCTACAGTTCAGGCTGCTGCGGGCCAAACTATACGCTTTGGTAGTTTGTCGACAAGCGTAAGTGGTGCACTTGTAAGTACAGATGTAGGCGCTACAGTGGTGTTGATATGGACGGGTTCGGTATGGGTGACAGAATCTTTTTTGGGCGCGTGGACGCTCACTTAACCTTTTAAAACTATGTATTATGGCTTTTACGCAAGGGATCCAAACAATAAATGTGTTGGCCGCCAACCAGGCGGTGGCCAGCAGTATAGTACTGGTAGATATGACCGGGTTTACTTATGCCCTGCCGGCGGGGAAGCAATTAAAATGGGAGATGCGCGGCGTTTTTACATTGGGTGCGACCGGTGGTTTTCGGTTCCGTGCCAATAGTTCGGCTGCCCCTACCGCTTATAATGCTGAATGGGCTATTGTGGATGTCACAACTCCTACCCGTTTTGATGCTGCGCAATCAGCTGCCGCCGATTTTGCCAACGCTTCAGCTGTGGCCAGCAACTACCGAATTTGGGGTAAGGGCTATATATTGGCCAACGCTGCGACAACATTTTCATTGCAGATTGCACAGAACACTTCTGATGTACTTCCAATTACGTTGTTGCGCGGTGCTACAATGCAGATCCACATCTTCTGAAACTGAAAACCGAACATATTGTAATTGGGGGGCTGGCCGTGGTTATAGCGTGGACGGCGATGTTTAAAATTCGTCTCATTAACAAACTGGCTGCATTCATTCCCACCGTGGAAGGTTTCAGGGATCGCCCTTACTGGGATGTTTCCCGTTACAGCTGGGGGTACGGTACAGCTGCGCCGGGATCCACCGGTACAATTACCAGGGCCCAGGCTTTTGCGGAAATGGTATCCTACTTTCTGCATGACTACGATTTGTTGAAACCGAAAGTAAAAAGAACGCTGACCGTTTCGCAGTGGGTGGCGCTTCTTGATTTCAGTTATAATCTGGGTATTGGTAATGCTTATGACATGGTGCCCTATATTAATGCCGGCGATGATAACGCCCTACAAACCCAATGGATGAGATACGTACATGCTGGCGGGGTTGTATCGCAGGATCTCGTTACACGCCGGCATAAGGAACTTGATTTGTGGTTTTCCTGAAATGCTCTATATTGTGCTCTGCGTATTTACCGTCGTTGAGATGGTAGATTCCGGATTAGGTTTATAGAAAAGGTTATGTACGTTGCTGCCAGTGAGGGCAAGCAATCGTTACAGGATAAGGTTAACGGGGGTAATTTCTATTACCCCCTTTTTTATTATCTTGCCGGCAGGTAAATTCAATGGTTAGCAGCTTGTATGGTGCAAGTGCTGACAACGTTTAACGGGGTGGCTTTCAAGTCTGCCCCCTTTTTTATTAGGGTTCCTTACTAATTCCGGTTATATTGATGTGTAAGTGTTACCGCTTATTTGCCAATTGCCGGGAATTTCTCATATTTGACGAAAGTTATTGTTATGAACCAAATCCATCAGCTATACGCTAAAACAGCGTACTATCAACAACGTATTAGTGAGTGCACCGAAATCATCAAAGGTGTTACGGACAGCACGCCCGCAGCCGCAAAACAATTTGTATTCTCCATTCGCGGACTACTTCAGGAAGTTACAGTCGTTAGTCTTGATATTAATGAAGATGAAAGCCAATTCATCATTGGCGTGTTTATGTCGTGGCATACCTTTTTTTCCAAACGATTAAAGGAACTACAGGCAAAGATTGCCACACTGGAAAAGGCGGGCAATTAGTAGCAACTGTGAGTTTTGATTAACGGGCCGGTTTTTACGGGCCGGCTATACGAGAACAATCAGGGGAGCGGTCAGCCGCCCCCTGTTTTTAAAAACTAACGTTATGGCTACTTCATTTACATTGCCTGCCTTCGGTCAGGATTGGATAACCGGCTGTGAAGGCCTTTACATTCTTATTTCCCTTAAATACTCCGATGAGAATATTACGATGTACTGGCGGCATGGTGGGTACGGCTATTCAGATAGTTTGGCCGGCGCCGGTAAGTTTAATGAAGATTCGATAAGGGATATGTTTGAGGGCACTGACCTTATAGAAATTGCGCTGCCTGTACCATGCACACGCGACGCGTTTGCTTTACTGGGATTGTATCCTGTTATAGCGAACTACCAGTACCTGCCCCAGTTCGTGCCGAAAGAAATTGCGCATCATCCTCATCAGGAATAAGGGGGGTTTCAGACTGAAAAATTTGGGCCGTGGGGGCCTGTTAAGTTAGATCCGACACTGTAGCCCCGGCAGTTAGTTTCTTTTCGCTACAGTCATTGCAATCATTAATCCGTTGCCCGTATCAACCAAACGAGATTCCATTTTTTGGGTAGTACACATGGAAACAAACGACCGGTTAATTCCCGGTCGTTACCTTTAACAAACAACTTTATAATAGATTGGTATGCTTTTGAAGGAATTGAAAGAAGGACAGCGGTTTGAGTTCGTTGATAAGAGCACTTATTTGATATCTGCGGTTACGGGAGATTCTTACCACCCAAACCGTATATTCCGGTTTGTCAGGCATTCAGAAAATGCCTGCCCTGTCCTGTTGTGTGAAGATGTTCAAAACGAAATAACGGTAATGCCGGGAACTAATTACCGTCACGTTCTTTTATTATTGGTTTAATGGGCTTCGGCCCTGTTTTGGTCTAACAGCTACGGGTGGGTACTTCTGCATCTGCCCCTATCTTTAGAATGGATTTTATCACATAAGCGCGGGGTTTCCACCTTGCGCTTTTTATTACTACAAACAAATTTTATCTATATGACAGATCGGGAAATGCAGGAAGTTTACAAAGATCTCGGTGCAGTGTGTGAAAAGCACAAACTGCGCGGTTTGGCTGGGCTTTGGATCTCTCCGGATAGTACGGACAATACTTTCGCTGTCTTTGATCCAACAGATAGTTTAAACGGTACATTTCTTAAGCACATTGTTGTCAGGCTAAACACTATGCTGCGGGATGCTGGATGGGAGAACCCGACACGTAGTAAAGGGCTAACTAATCCGGACAGTGACGGCAACTAACCATAAAATCAAGATTTTACCATGACACGTGAAGAGGCAATTGACCACATCAACAGTTTTGATAAAGAATTGGATGAGCTATGCAAAAAGTACGGTGTTTCTGCTCGTACCTTTTTCGGCTTTATAGACACCAACGAACAACGCAACGGTTACCCGGTATGTATCTATGCGGATAGCTTAAAGGGGTGTGCAAATGAAGAACCGGCTAAAATTGTGCAGTTAATATTTAAGGGTGGTGTTGGAATTATCCGGGCGTTTCACAGTAAGCCGTTGATCCATGAGTATTATTCCGGGTTTGGTAAACAGAAACCTTTTGATTAAAACATATGACAAAAAAGTCTTACTACGATTACGTTATGGACATTGCGGAAGATATCGATAAGATATACGACAAAGTTGGCGCATTACGCGACGCCGCAGATCTTAACGAAAAACAGATCTACAACGATACCAGGGGGGTGTTGGGTACGCTTGCCGGCCAATGGCGGCAATTCAGAAACAACCTGCCCCCTGAACGCGCTGAAATGCTTTTATAACCTTTAAAAATTGAACCGATGTTGGCTGAAGAAATTGTAAAGTATTGCCGGTGTTGCGCCTGTGGCGGTCCCCTGACCGGTATCCCGACCATGGTACAAGTGCCGGTAACAATAACCTGGGGGTTTCCTAAATAGGGTAATTTCATCACAGGGGCAAAGGATCAGGGGGTTGCGTACATCTGTGATCCCTGTCAGGACAAACCAGGTTTTGGGTACACCGATGTAAAAAACGTAGTTGAATTTTATTCGGGCACCAATGTGCGCTACCATTCCATTATATGGCACCGGGGGCAAAATGACCGGTTGACTGCTCAATTAACATAAATCAACTTATAGTATTATGACAAAGGGGGCACTAACAAAGGCTGATAGATTGGTTGCTTTTGCTGTTACTTCAAGATTCCCATTGATAGGCGGTTGGGGTAACGGGTATGTAGCGATTCCTTCCGATCACCCGTATTTTGGGTTGGATTACGGTAGTATCGAGGGTATAGAAGTTCATGGTGGGTTGACTTATTCAGGTACATGGCAGGATTGGTGCCCGGATGAGTGCCGGGGTATGTGGGTGTTCGGGTTTGATACAGCACATGCTTACGATTCATTGGAAAACTGGCCCGATGCCCAGTCTGTGCTTAACGAGGCGAACAGGTTAAAAGATCAATTACTGTTAGCTTACTAGGGATGAACTTTTGAATTTCGGGCCCTATGGATTTATAAAGCGCCGAACTTTTCAAAAAATGGAAAGTTAACGGCTTGATGGTTAAACGATTAAATTTTTGCGTATGCCGATTGCAGGCGATAAACTGACCGTAAAAAAAGAGTGCGTCTGTAGTCGTTTCACCCACGAAATGACCAAATACCCCCGTAAAGGGTATCAAAAGGAAAATGAACCGGAATTTACGCTGCACCCTGGGGATGTGGTAACTTACATTGAGACTTTTATTAATTTCTACGGTATTTATTATACAGTTGAGAAACGGGGCGCTGCTCACCTTTTTGATATCAAACCTGAAAACTTCTAACTATGATCAGGGCTAAACTTTGGGGTTTGCTGACCGGTAGCGTGCGAAGATCTCGTATTGAGATTGTTTTCTACGAACAACCCGACGGTGATCGAAGGGTATTTGTACGCACGGATGGTAATAAAGCCGATTTAGCGGTTAGTGTTTGGTTGGCAATGAAGATGGATGACCGAACAGAAAAGGCTGTTAAACGGGGCGTGGATGCGTATAACGATGCCGTTTTAGGAAAGATAGATCCTTTCGACAATTCCGAAATGCCAACATAGCCTATAAACTTTCCTTCTGCATTGACGGACTGTTGATTTTTGTCCGGGGTGCCCGGCAAAATCAACGGTGCGTCAATGCAGAAGGAAAGTTTATAGGCTATGTTGGCCAAAATACGCTACTATGGTGCAGTTATATCTATTCAACGACGCTGCCATGAAGCAAATGGAGCGTAGGAAAAAACAAAATCGGAAAAAAGAGAAGAAACCGGAACTGAGCATTAAGGAAATTACGATTATGGCTATACAGGACTGTATGAGTGACGGCGATTACGACGGCCCGGAAACGGCCGACGAACCTTACTACCTGTTAGGCAATAGCGATTAGTGAATGATCATTCTTTTTCCATGGTGACCCCGTAACTTTGGGAATGATCCTTACTATTCTATCTTTCGAAACTTTGCCGTGGGGCACCGTAGCGGATCCTGATCAATTTGAACTGATTCCATTTACCCCGGATATGTGGCAAGTGGTAGACGCAGATCTGTTGGTGGCATTCCAGGAATAAAAATGCCCCGCGGTGGAAACCGGGGGCGCATTTAAAACCATAATCAACAATCTTGCGATACGCGTCCCTCGATTGTTGGTCAATCAATTAAAACAACCAGTTAGATGCTTTTGACTACTCAAAATAAAAAAATTTTTTCGCCTTCGGCGAAGGGTGGACGTAAGAGCGGCCACTACTGGGTGCTTTGGTCGGGTCGTTTGGGCGGCCCCGATTACTGGCGTGTGGGCACCTACCTGGAGAATTGCGGGTGGCATGTGGCGAACGACACAAGACTGTACTATGATTCTGATTTTGTGGAAATAGACGAACGACGGATCCCGTTAACAGCAAATTCCCGTTGGTGGTTTGGTTTCTGGTTTGTTGTGGTAATGACTACTATCAACGTGGTATTGGCAATGTTACATTTTATTAATAGATAAACCATGTACATCTATGGGTAACAACGACATAACAGAAATAGTAACCGTTGGTAATTTGATCGAGTACTTAAAATCATTTCCTACTGATGCACCTGTTCTTAAGAGTGATATGTTGAGCGTTGGTTACAACAGATTCTATAAGCCGGCTTTGCCGATCCTTTCAGTTTGTTACAACCCGGATACAACTCATGATTGCGCGTTTATAGATGCGCCGACCTCAATGGTGTCTGGTGAAACGCCTGGGGCGTCTATACAGGCTGTTGTTTTATAACCACTTTCCCCTATATTTGCTGCGTTATTGTTTTATTAATCAGTTAATTGTTTATCAATGCAACGCCCTGCATGTGATAGCAATCCGCTATCTGCTTTCTCTTTACAGCCGCCTCCACCGTATATCCGCAAAATTCGCGGCGAAATTCCCAGTTCATGCGTTCCAAATGTTCCAGGTATCAAGTTAGGCGAAGTACCATCAATGACCGGCGGGTCGGATCCAGATCTAAAACTAAAGCTAACGTCAACGGGCGTTACATTCCTGCATGAACGCAGGTTTAAGGAGCGTTACAAAGGATCTGAAGCGTGCGCGGTTGACATCAATGGGCGTTTATGGCTTAGTAGTAAAGAGTTGAAAAAAGAATCGCAGAAACCAGATACAGACAAGGGCAAAAAAAAGAAGGTCGGGACGCCCCCCAACCTTCAAAAGTTATTGTTATTAGATGAACCGGATCGCTATTTATGCGGTTCGGGTGCAATATCGCAAGAAATTGGCACACAAGAAAATTTTTCCCCTGATTCTGAACAACTTTTGACTAAAAAAGACCGGAAAAAGTCGTATAGGGTTAACAAGGCGAAGGTAAGGGGTCGGATTTTGGCTTACCTGAACACCCAAAAAGGCAAAAAAGAACTGTTTTTTTGGACGGTGACGTTCCCGGCTCATACTCCCGATAACGTTTGCTATCAGGCTTTTAATACGTGGTTAACTACGTTACGACAAACCAATAAGCTAAAGGACTACCTATGGATTGCTGAACGTCAAACCGGTGACCGTTTAAAAGAAGATAAGGATCCCACAAACACAATACACTTTCACATAGCTATTCCCCATTACATGAACGTGCACCATGCCAATCTTCGAATGCGGGAGATCTTAAAAAACCTTGCCAAAAAGGGTTCAATGCCTGGGGCTGTATGTGGCAATAACGGCAAAACCTACTACCTACCTTCTATTTCAAAATACAACGGCGTCGACATTTCAAAGCATCGCAAAACAAAACGCGTTATCAATTTCGCAATCAAAAAGGGATCTGTTGCATTGGCAAACTACCTGACGAAGTACATTACCAAAAACGATAGTGAGTTCCCGCATTTGGCGTTTCATAATAGCCGTGGCTTTTCATGCCTTTTTACAGCTGTCACATTTACACTTACCGAATTTAAGAACCTGGGCTTTGGATCTTTCCTTAATCGGGTTCGCGTGTTCAAAATGAACTTTGCAACATTCGTACCCTGGTTATTTGGGCCGCCGCCCTTGCTGGAAAAGCACCTATACATACTAAATTCTTTCATTCAAACAACCTTCGACAATGAGCAACGAGCAGAAACCGACGCCCGAAGTACAGGCGCGAATGGATCAATTAAAAAAAGACATCCAGGAAAAAAACACGTTGGTGCAAACAAACCCAAAACCGGTCTTTGATGTACCCGACGGGCCAAAATCCTATATCTCGGATGTGGCAAAGGAGTTGATGGAAATGGGCGCGGCCGGTAAACTGTGGACGCTCGAATGTGAGTACGTAATGGATAGTGAGTGGAAATTACTCCGGTGGCGCAATTTGACAGATAAAGACTGTATGGAACGGCGTTTGAAGATGTTTCAAGTCGGTTTCTCAATACCGGTACATGGTGAACCCGGACATTGGAGAATAATTTGCCCAAACGATATAAAAAAGGTGCTTTTGCATCGACAGAGTGGGTATTTTCAGTAAAATAACAGATATTTTTTTCTGCAATACTTCGACGGTTGGCCCAAAATAAGCGGACGGCCAATGTAATGATTTTTTTACTGATGCGTTTTAACGTTAGTAAACTTACTATTGTTGGTATATTTCCCCATTCGTAACTTCCTTGTATAAACCTTTGTGAGATGACCGGGCTTGATGTGCTGTTGATTTTGGCGGGGGCTGCTGGTATTTACATATGGAACTTATCAAGGGCAGCCAATAATTTAACCTACTTTCCGGGTAACATTACCGGGATTTCTCTCGATGGTTTAACACCTGTAGTTTACGCAACTCTCGTAATTCAGAACACTAGCAATCTCACTTTCACAATTAACAGTTTGGCGGGATCTGTGACCAGCAACGGCACATTGATCGGAAATGTGTCCGATTTCGTGCCTGTAACCGTGCCGGCCAACAGTCAGGGGCAAATACCGTTAACCCTACGGTTACAACCGTTGGGAATCGTTAATGATATCATTGCAATTTTAACGGGTGGTGTTGGTCAACGTGCGCTCGTTGTTGCCGGTGCTGTCAATGCAAACGGTATGCAGCAACCTTTCAGCTTAACATATAACGTGGGGGTATAATGCCAACTACAACCGGGTTATATAGCAATCTGGTACCGCAGGGTCAAGTACCATTATCCGGTACAACGGCATCGGGCTTAAGTGTTGGGGATCTGGTAAAAATTAGAAACGGTATTTGGAACAGCATATTACCGGATGGCCCGATTAAAGACGCTTTGTTGAACTTCAGCGGTGCGCTGTGGGATCTGCCCGGGTTGTTTCGATCCATCATTAACGGTAGACGGTATTCAACGGGCGAGTATGTGTTGGGGGAGCGTTTACTTGATCAGATCCAATGCCAGGGAAATATTGTTCCCGATGACGTTCCCGACGAAATTGTTCCAACGGCCCGTTTGGTGTTTACAATGCTTTTTGGTGTTCGTATCAATAATGATATTGACCTTACGAGGCTTGAGCAAGGAGTAGATGCTTATTATAATAACAATCCAAATAGAATGGATCAACCCCGGGCAGCGGTTGAACGTGCTGTGTTTTTAAAAAAGAACTTTTTTCCCGGTAGTACATACAACAATACGTGCTGGAACCTTTCAATTTTTGACCAATACCCTTTGGTTGCGCCCGTTCCTGAAATGCGCAACGATGACGATAACCAAAACAGGAACAAGTATTATACAGGCCCCGGTTTCAACGGACAGCAATTTGTAAATGGAATGTTGGCCGCTGGGCCTTCGACGGGGCTTACGTCAGATATAGATACCGATCCGGGAACCGGTACCACATCGACGGGTACCGGAACACTTTTAGATAAATTCATATCCTTTGTAAAAACCGATCCGTTAAAGGCGGCCGCTGTTGGCGCTGCTTTGTGGTTTGTTTGGAGTGAAGTCGAAGAAAATTTTTAACGGGTATGATAACAGCGGATAAAGTTTTGTCGAGGCTGCCGACGTACCGTGACGAATGGCAATTGGTCACTAAGCGGCAATACGTGCCCGATATCATTAACGAGATCTGTTACGCTCACCGGTTGTATGGGAAGTACTACGACACATTCAGTGACTACTTCTACGATCGGGATCCGCTGGTAGTTGCGGATCGTTTGTTTAGTTTTTGCAAAAGCTACATACATTACCGGGAGGAACCTGTTGATAGTCAAACATCGGCAATTCCTACTGGGATTTTACACCGGGGTTATGGGGATTGCAAACATTATGCGCTTTTTAATGCCGGGGTAATCGGATCGCTCAATAGGTTGTACGGCTGCTGCTTTGATGCGTCATTTTGCTTTGTGGGGTACGGTAGGGCAAAGGAACCATATCATGTTTATGTGAGTATTGAAGATGGTGATTGGGAGATTTGGTTGGATCCTACGCCCGGCAGCGGTAGTACGCCTTCTGTTATTGTTCGCAAACCTGTGTAGTATGGCTGATGTATATGATGCTTCAGAAATAATTGATAAGGCCCTTGTTACCAACAAGGCGTTGCCCTATTATTTACACCCGCCGGATACAGGGTATATACCTACCCCCGCAGGTACTTTTCAATCGGGGGATATAGCGGGTACAGTATATGGTTGGTTGGATCAGGATCCCGCTCGAAACCGAAACACGTTATGGTGGATCTTTTATCCAGGGGCAACCGGGGATTACTATTACATGCCACATCACAGCGGGGACTTTAATATTGACGTCCTGCAATCGCAGGGGGCACAAACCGAAGCCGATAAAAATGCCGCTGAACAAACGTGGTATGAAAAGATACTTACACAGGTGTTGCCGGTAGTGGCTATCTCTGTTTTAGGTGCTGCTTTAATACGTGGCTATTTCAGTAGCAAAAAGAACTGATTTTCTTTTGTGTGTTTGAAATTGTGAGGCATGGGATTATATAGAAATATTGGAGGTTTCGTAGATAACGGCAGATCTGTAGGCTTATCGCTTTACTCCGCACCTTCTATTACTTTACTTGATGCGCCAACAACTTCAGTGCTGCCCTCTCCTTTTTCGGATCCTGCTATATACCAGGAACAGCAGCAAGCATCGCAGGATGCCTACCACATAGAAATGCAGGCCCGGTACGACTGGCTAATGTCGCACGCAATAAACGACATTACAGCGGCCGGCTACTACGTTTACCCCAACGATGGCAGCATTTTTAAATGGCAGGATCCTGAACACGTCACATCAACAGCTTACTTACCTCTTTACGAGATACAAAGAATTGAGAACGCCGCCGGCACAGCTGGGGCGTTACTTCTTCATATGCAGGAACCGGCATTGGCAAAAGATACCGCGGGCTATGCCGGCGGTAGTTCCGGCACCTTTTACGAAAGTGGCGGCGCGGATCCTGCAACCCAAACAGTGAGTGACCCGATTCCGCAGGTTCAAACACTACCACCGGTAACTTCAGATCCCGGGGGCAATGTGGTGTTTACGGCTACCCCGACAACCACCACTACCGCAACGACACCAACAGCTGCGCAGGTTACCACAACCACAACCCCATTACAAACCGATTTTTCGACGGCTGTTAAAAACAACATAGTGCCTTTGGCGGCCTTAGCAGGTTTAACCGCCGTTGCAATTAGCGGGGAAAATTTTTTGGGAAGGCGTCGTAAGCTTGCATTCGTTGGTGGGTTGGGGTTGCTATTTTATTTGATGGCTAAAAAATAAACTCAATGGCAAAAAAACACCGGTCGAAACCCAAAGCCAGGAAAAAAAGGGTTGCCACAAAACGGAACAGGCCCCGTAAAAGAAAAGTAACGGGATCTGTTAAAAAGAAACCAACTAAACGGCGTAAACGCCGCAGCGGCCGCAAGGTGGTTAAACAGGTTGAACGCCGCAGCGTTGAGCGCGTAATGACCGGCAGGAAACGCAAACGACGCCGTAAACATACTACTACCCATGCAAGGCCTCGTAAACGCCGGGTTGTAATGGCCGGCAGCCGGCCGCGCCGGCGAAGTGTGGGGGGCAGCGGTGGTAGCAACAAAATGTTGATCGGTTTGGGCCTGGGGGCTTTGGCACTCTACCTGCTTACAAAAAAGCAAACGACCACAGCCACACAGTACCCTACAAACTACCAACTGCCGCAGGTTTCGCAAACCAGCAATTTGACCAGAAACAGCCAATCGCAGGAAATAGTAAACTATGCGATCGCCGCCGGGCTGGCTGCCGATGCGATCACAAAAATTATCAACAGCCTGAACACAAGTTCCGATGACGAAGTAAAGAACGTATACGATTACGTGAATACGACAGGAAACATCGAGTACTACGCTTAAAATCGCTTAACATTCAAATTGTAGTTATATGTCACACAGAAAAAAACACAGAACGCATCACCGTCGCCGCCGTCGTCGTGGGGGAATTGGTGGGTTGAAACTGGGGAGTAAAGACATCGGTTTGAAATTGGCGGCTGTTGCCGGGGGTTGGTTCCTGGGTGGCGTCGTTAACACACAAATTGATAAGATCTTACCAAAAACCACGGATCCTGTGCCGGTGCCGACTAAAAACGCACAGATCGCCGCTACAGCTGGTGAAATTGGTATCGGTGGGTTGCTATTGCTGCGCAGATCTTCGGGTACATCCGGGATGGTGCAGAAGATTGCCGGGGGTATAATGGTAGGCGCTGGCCTTAAACGCGCGTTACGTGTAATGGGCGTTATCAGCGGTTACCAAAATGTACCGGTGATCGGCCGGCATAGGATGGCCGGTTACCAAAACGTACCGGTGATCGGTGGAACGCCGCCGCAACTGGCCGGCAGGACGCCTGCGCAATTGCAAGGGTTTCGTGTCAATGGATATACGCCCGCCGGTTCCGGTGTGGGTGCCTACATCCCTTCCGGTAGTGGCGTAATGGGCTCGATTGGAAATTGCGATGGTGGCAGCGGGATAACGAATACCGGATCTGATTACATGAATTGATTGTACTGGCTACAAGCATAGAATAGTAATGCTCAAAGGTGCCCGGTTTCTACCGGGTACCTATTTACAAAATCCGGATCCTTTGAAGGCAAAGCAATATTGTTTAACCTGAAAATTGTGGTGTATGAATAGCACGAACAACCAAAGTGCTCGCATGAGTTACGACATTGCAAAGCAAGTTCTTTTTAATTCGTGGATCCAAAGCTTCGGGCAGGATTCGCGCAAATGTTGGGATTGGGTGAATGCAAGAAAGCTTTCCCAGCACGAAATAAGACTAGAAGTTGAGCTAAATACAGCCAATAACCGGTTTGCTTTCGGTGTAACACCCAATCAGGCCAACAGTACGAACGTAATTTTCAATACCGAAAATCGTTTACAGCTTCAAGATTCATTGGTAGTATCCGAATACGGAATTTTTGTGGCACAGCCTACAAGCCGAACAGATACCGCTTACCTGCTTAACTCCTACGGTAATACGCAGGTATTTGCCGCTGCCGATGCGGCCGCCCTCGATTCTACATTTTACTCAAACGGTTATCTGTCAACGAAAGTTAACAATGATGTGATCATACCGTACAGGGGGCTGCTAAATCACTGGTACAAACCACAGACGCAGCAAACCGCGGCATTGGGTGCGGGATCTCCAAAGGATCAGTTCCGCGGGGCTGAGGATGGCTTTATCACACAGGAACCAAACTTGCTGTTGATCGGCAGTAAAAACTACGTTCCCGAAATTGTTTTACCTGGGGCGCTGGCAAGTGCTGCCGCATTTATGCGGTGCATATTGATCTATCGCGGGGTACTGGCACAGAACAGTACAGTAGTAAACTAAAATCGCTTGGCATAGCAAGCCTGATAAGTTGCGGCGTCCGGCTGCGTGCCGGACGCCCTCTTTAATCGCTCTTTAAATTCTATCACATGCAACAAGTATTAGTGCAGGATGAACCGCGCGGCCCGTCGATACTTATCGAAGTAAACGTGCCTACCGCCGGCGTGCAGCGTGTGCCGTTTCCCGATATTTCACAATTGCGATCAACGATAGATCAGAAGATCGTAATTAAATGGATGCGGCTCATTTCGGCCGAAGTTCTTACCAATGGGATCATAAGCGGCAACCCAACTGCGCCGGCCGCTGAACTGGCAAAGATGTCGGTTACCATATATGCAGAAGGTTGGGAGAAAGGGCAAACAATTCCAATTCTTACCCTGAATGATATGGTGTTCACTACAGGGGCAATCCCGTACCGTAGGAACACAACAACATTCGATAATTGGGTTAACGTTGACTTTCCAAAAAGTTACCTGCAATATGCCAACAGTACTACGAGCGCCGGCACCCCTTACGTGGTGTTGATCGAATGCGGGTACATAAGGCTTGATGCGCAGAACAGATTAATACAAGGCCCTTCACGATGACAGGCGTGCAACTTATAGGTATCAATGCGGTGCTTTCCAGGTTTGAATACTTCGAAACCGATGCCTGGGCTCTTTACCAGGGAAAGCAATTTATTGTTTCCGGGGTCGGCCCGGATTCCTTATCCGATTGGTTGAACAGTTTCGACACTTCGGGAAGTACCGCAACCTATACGCTGCGCGTGTACGATAGTGATCAGGCCCCGACCTGCGCGACTGGTAACGCTGGTTACATCGCCTGTTTAAATTTCAAGTTAAAGGACACCTACGACGGGCAGGGTATTGCCGGACACAACAAAAAGTTAATGGATCGCATTGAGGCGTTGGAAAAGGGTAAAGACGATGACGATGACGAAGGCGATATAAACTCAATACTTATGGGTTATTTGGAAAGCCCAGAAAAGCTGGGAACTGTTATTGGCTTAGTTCGTCAAATGTTCGGTGGTGCCGCTCCTGTTATGCCTGCTGCGATGGCAGCGACCCCCCTACAAACAATTTCCGGCGTGGGGAATAGTGAGGCTTCCGTTGAAAGT
>Ga0209813_10000246_pt1 | contig 15953 bp, 17 predicted proteins | sample EndMethybrTD3033_FD_187596 | JGI IMG/M metagenome (GOLD analysis project Ga0209813, IMG submission 187596) | Populus endosphere microbial communities from Tennessee, USA - Endosphere MetaG P. TD hybrid TD303-3 (SPAdes) (version 2) | ecosystem: Host-associated > Plants > Roots > Endosphere... | reverse complement strand
GGGTCTATTGGAACCAAGACAGCGGCGAGGAATACGCGCTCAACCACCCGGTAGAGAGCGGCGAATGCGTTGAGGCCGAACATGTCCGGCGATCAACCGGCATGGAAGATCATTTCAACGCAGAGTTTCAGCGCCTCACGAAGGAACTAGCCGCCCCATCCCACCATCCAACCGCCGAGCCGGTTGGGCTGCGGGAGGCGCAGTATCTCATCAAAAGCATCGCCGAAGTGGTGGAAAAGGACGGCGGATGCTGGAGTGCGTGCTCCGGCTGTCAGGAAAGCGTAGATGGCTATGTGTCGTCGCGGGATTATCCCTATAGCCAGATATTCAAGTGCCAGCCCGGCTGCGGGTGTAGAGAATGCGGCGGCATCGGAGTTGTCTGGCAGGACGGTAATTTCCTTGCAAGCTACGGTGATGCCCTCGCTATCAATCAGACTGAGCGCGTCTATGAGCCGTATCCGGGCGCTTTTGATGACTTGATAGGGCCTGAAGGCGCGACAACGCCCGCCGAACATGACGGCGAAAATGTATTGGCCAAGCTTGAAGCAATCCGCGACGTGGTCGCCGCCGCATACTATGCCTGCGAGGACAGCGAGGATGACGGGGACGATAACATCCACGTAATGCGCTCTTCGTGGGAGCAGTTGTCAGCGTCACTTGACGCGATTGATGCCATCATGCCGGACGAGGTCCAGCCTGCATTGCCTGCCGTGCTTGTGACGCTCGTTATGGAAGCGTTCGCCACCCCATCGCAACCCGGTCCCCAATCTCGCGAACCGTCAGATAACCAAATCGACGCGGCAAAAGCAAAAGCCATGGACGAAGCGGCAGACTTCTGCATCCAGACCTTGGCAAAGGCTCTCGGCGTGGATGATTGGGAACAGGCTGATGGCAGCGAGACATGGGACGGCGATGTTGCTGGCACGATCTACAACGTCCTGTGCATTGTGCGCAGTCGCCGTTGCGGTAATGGGCTTCACGGTCTGGGGCTGGCTGTTCTCATATCGCCAGAAGCGCCGCGAGAATGAGCGGAGGATTGACTACAATGGCTAAGCCTACTCAGCGCAAGGACTGCGCCTGTCCGTGTCACGAGTCAGGTGTCGCGATGATGCATGTGATGCCGTGCTGCCGGGCGAACGAACCCGAGGGGCAGATAACCCTTCCCGAAGCCGCGCGCGATTTGATCCGGGCGATGCACGACGATCAGCGCACGGTCGGCTATCGCCTCGACCTGTGGAACATCATGCAATCCTGCCTTGACGCCACCGCCCACCCGGTCGCGGACGCTGGTGGGGTAACGGAATCCGACCGGATCGCTACCGCTGACCTGCTGGACGAAATCAGCAGCCTTCTCGACCATGTAGGCATCGGCCAAGTGGCGGACCTGATCCGCGATGGTGAATATGATGAACATGAGGCGGTTAGCTACTTCACCTCTCACCGCCTCCAATCCGTCGCCGCTGCAACCGCCGCGAAGGATGCGGAGATTGCGGAATTGGCCCAAGCTGTGCGCTGCATCATGGCACGATGCGAGGCTTTGGAAGATGAGGCTTACAACGGTATAGCGAACGACCGGGACAAGACCCATGCATCCGGGTTCTGGTGCGGTCAAAAATCAACCGCCAAGTCCCTGCGCGCGCACTTGCACGATATGACACGCGCCGCCTCACAGAAGGGGGGTGAATGATGACCCGTGAGGAAATCTTGCGCCAGACCGAAATAGACCGCGAAATCTTCAACGCGCTTCCAAGGCCGATGCAGGATTTGCTGATCTACGAAATGGAACTGGCCCGCAGCCAGTATGCAGAGGAACCCGCCGATGACTAAGCCGAACGAACCCGAGGGGCAGAAACTTCGCGACCTCATCGCCGAAGTCGCGGCCGATTTGTCCAATGAAAACCCTTTCTGGACCGCCAAGCTTCTTGCCGATGCGCTCATAACTCGCGGGATCGGCATTGCCCCCGCCCAGCCGGTCGCGGACGCTGGCGGCGTGATGGAAGACGACGTGATCGGTCTGATAAATATCGTCACCGATCTTGCCGAGGTGGATGCGCTCGACAAGGCGTATCCGGAAGTGTGGGGCAGGCTGGACGCTATGGTCAATCATGCCGTCGCCGCTGCAACCGCCGCGAAGGATGCGGAGATTGCGGAATTGGCCCAAGCTGTGCGCTGCATCATGGCACGATGCGAGGCTTTGGAAGATGAGGCTTACAACGGTATAGCGAACGACCGGGACAAGACCCATGCATCCGGGTTCTGGTGCGGTCAAAAATCAACCGCTAAATCGATACGCGCGCACCTGCATGACATGACGCGCGCCGCCCTCTCCGAAGCAAAAGCAGACTGCGACCCTCTCCGCGACATCGTACTGCGCTACATCGACCGCATGAATGACGTTGCCCCAGAATGCGGCGACCCGGCCGACCGCATCCTTGGCGAGTTCGCGAGCGAGGTGAATGACGTCCTCAAGGCTGAGCGCGCCGCCCTCTTTTCTATGTTGACCGAAGACGGGGAGAAGTGACGATGCACACATGGATCGAATACGCTGCGCTCATATCTCTTGTCGCAGTGGTCAGCGCAATTCTGCTTTTCGCCGCTTTTCTTTTGGGCGTATCCACACAAGAGGTAGCCGAACAGTCAGAAAAAGACGACAGAGACGAAAAATCCTCGATCTGGAGACTGAACTTCAGTGGCTGTATGAATTGCAGCCTGGTGGAATCCGAACTCTATACAAGTCCGTGAAAGCCATGCTCAAAGATCCTGCGGTCGGCGCTCTTTCACCAAAAACAGTGGAAGACGCTGAATGGGCAGTCGATCTTGTCCGATGCATGTATGTGGACAACCTCCCCGAAGCGCGGGAGGCGGGGGATTCCCTTGCCGCCGGGGATTGGGTATAAGGAATTGCCGCTTTGGACTGGGGGTTCTCGGTCGGCGGTAGGGGCGGCACATGCCCCACCATTCTAGAACGGTGAAGTTGTGCGGAGGCGCCTCATTATGCCAAGCCGCAAGGGGCCTATGGTGAGGATGGAAGCTGGAGCCGGTAGAGATTTACCCAGCATCAATTACGTGGTTTTCGCCCGCCGTGAACAAAGAGGCGATAATCTGGGATGAAGTTCCAGGCCTGACCCGCAGGATGTCAAGATCAGGGAGACAGTCGGGAAAGACCGGCAACCCAACTATTCGGAATTCCCGAAAGGTTCGCTTCGGCCGCTGGTGTCGCGCTTGGGATCGTCGGCATCGTCACCAGATGAGCGCCGCCTGACCACATCAGCCAGGATATCGGGACCGTATTCCTCGGCCGCCGGCTTCACGATCTTCTTGAGGGCGAAGCGCGCGATCGAGAGGAGGGCTTTGCCGAGGCTCATCCGCGAACATCCTTCAAGATCGCCACCGCAGCGACCGTCAGCAGTGTGAAGGGCACCAGAGCACCGATGAACAGACAGGCCCCAATGAGCGCGCCGAGTTCGCCATAGGTCATGGTCATTGCTGCGTCTCCACTGGGACGGGCTTCTCGGGCGGCTGATCGATCGTCACCGGCTGCGGCCCGGCAACCGATGCCTTGCCGCCGCTGGACGAACCCAGCCAGAAGCCGAAAGCGAGTACGGCGAAGCTCTTCCATGTGCCAATCACATCGCCCTTGAGCGCGACATCGTTGGACCAGAGGACGACCCAGATCGAGAAGCCGAGATAGCCGAGGACCGCGGCGACGCAGGCGGCGACCACAATGCGGAGGTGGGGCACGGTGGGGTTCACAGGAGGATCGCCTTCGCCTTGGCCAGCTGCACCTTGCGATCAGCGAGGCCATTGGTCCCGCCGTTCACCTTCTTGGTCACCGCCAGCACATCGTCCTGATCAGCGAGCGCTGACAGTCCGCGCGACTGCCAGTAATCGCAGGCGGTGGTGACGGCGATGTCAGGGCGCTCGGCAAGTTCAGGCTGCGACGCAAGCGGCTGCCCGATCGCCTTGCCCGCGCGCTCATAGTTCGCCCGCCCGGTGAGTTGGAAGATACCTCGCCCCATGAAGCGCTTGCCGTCGCCGGGCTGCGTGTTGCCCAGATCCGCGCGCCCTTCGTAGCGCAACTGCGCCGGCGTCGGCCCCCAGATTTCCCGTAGCCATTTGAAGCCGCCGGTTTCGTGCGCCGCCTGCGCCATGAAGTGGGCGATGCGCAGCGGCGTGGTCAGGCCATAGAGGGCAAAATCCCGCGCCGCCTGCTTGCCCATGGCATCAGCGTTGTCGCGCGCGCCCATCGCCCGGAACAGCGCGGCGTAGGTCTTCGGCCCGGCGATACCATCGGCCACGACACCGAGACGCGATTGAATCGGCTTCCAGTCCATCATTCACCTCCCAGGGGTCGCTTGCCCGTCGCGATGTCTTGAAGGGTCCGTTCGGCGCTCAATTCGGCCTGCACTTCCTCGCGGATGGCGGCTTTGCGGCGCGTCGCCTCGTCGGTGATCACATCGCTGACCTGGCGGACGAACCGATCCGTGTAGAGCTTGACGACGCGATCGGCGCCAACGGTTGCGCCGGCCGTGATGAGGGCGGCGCCTTCACCGTCGACACCGGCGCGGCTGATCATCCAGTAGGAGATGAGCGCCACCATCGGCAGGATGAGGATGTCCGCCAGCACCAGCCCAGGCTTGATCTTCACGCCCTTCTTGATGAGCAGCGCATATTTCGCGGCGAAACCGAACGTGAGGCCGACCCAAATCCAAGCATATTTGGCGATCAACGCCTCACCCCATGGCGTCATCGCCGCAGCCCCTTGGTTTGTTGTTATAGACATCACGCAATTTCCACCGTTACGGGGTCGGGATGGAGTAGCGCGCCCGGATCACACCCACGACCAGATCGCGCAGCGCGGTGTCGAAGTGCAGGGCGATGTCGAAGATCATGACGAGGCTGAGGTCGCCGCCAATCAGCGCGCCGCTTGCTGCCGAGCCGAACGGGTTGACCGCGCCGACATGAAATTCGCGGTGGACGTTCGGGAGCGCGCCGTTCGCGGTGTCGCCCTGCGTCTCGCTGATGACGCCGGTGTCCACCCGCATCGTCCGGATGCACATGTTGTTGCCGAGCGCGCCAACCTCCTGCGGCTTGTTGGCGATCCACTGCATTGCCGGGCCGTCCGCATATTTCAGATTGGCAGTGTCGGTCAGCGATCCGCCCAACGTAACGCCGTCGTTGACCCGCAAGCCCTGGCTGCCGGCACCCGCATCGGTGTCCGAGTTCTGGATATAGGTCTTGTCGGTGCGGCCGACCGTCGCGGCGCCGGCAATGAACGTGTTCTGATTAGGGCCGCTGCGTCCGACCACCAGCAGCGTGAACTCGCCCGCCGGGAACAGGTTCTGGCCATTGTCCCAGAGCTGGTTATTCGCGCTGGTGAAAAATAGCGACGGGATGTTGCGATAGGCGGCGATATTCTGGAGCGTCGGCAGCGCGGTGCGCTCCTTGACCAGCATCTTGCGGGTCTTTCGGCAGCGCCAGCCATCCTTGTCGAAGCCGTGGCCAGCGTCCCACCAGTTCAGCAGGCGCGGATGACGAACCAGCAAACGTTCGTTGGCGGTCGGGGAAATGATCGGCGTGCCGGCGCTGGCCGGATTTGCGTAGGCGGTCTTCGTTTCGCGACTGGTCATGCTCTGATCCTTCAGGAAAGCACGGGGAGGATGACGACCTGCTTGCAGGCCCAATGATAGAGGACAGCGCTATCCTGCGGGTCTGTCCCATAGCTGGCGGCAGAGCGGATACCGCTACGGCCACCAGCAAGGCGGCCAACGCCGGTCGCCGTTCCGCGATTGGCAATCAGGAGGCGCTGGCGCAGTCCGGTCGGCGCGGCGGCAAGGGTGATTTCGATCGTGTCGGTGGTGCCAGCGACCAGCGCAATGCCGGTGATGGCCGGCGGCGATCCCGAACCGTCATCGAAGTTGACCCCCTTGCCCGCGCCCAGGCTGGTGATCTCGACCAGCGTGTCGGTCGTCTCGATCGTGATCGGCATGGTGAATTGAGCGCGGACTTTGGTGGTGCTGAACCACCATGCATCCTTGACCTTGAGCGGGATAAAGCCGCGTCCGAACTGGTCTTCGCAGATCGCATGACCGAACATCTGGCCGATGCGGCGATAGGCGCGGCACGACGGATGCACCTTGTCGCCGCTGTCGTCGGTCCAGTAGATCGGGCCAACGGTGCGGACATACTGGTTGTCGTCGGGCACAAGCTGGCCCATGGCGATCGGGATGTCAGTGGTGATCGTGCCCACATCCTTGGGGCGATCGGTCTGGCTCAGGAAGAAGAGAGGCGTGCGAGCCTGATCCGGGTTGAGGCGGTGCACGATGTCTACGAATGCGGTGTGCCACTGCGACATGTCGCGGCGGTAAACCTCTGCCGATGTCCCGTAGGTCGTGTCCTGCTCACCCAGCAGGATCGGCGCGCAAAGCACTTCCAGACGCGCGCCAGCCTTGGCCGCGGTCAGGCGCGCGTTGACGATCAGATTTTGTAGATAGCGCCAGGGGATGCCGCCTTCCTTGAGGCCAGTCCCGCCGGGATTGCCTGCATAGGAGGTGCCGCCCCACGCACAATTGGCGAATATGATCTTCGGCTTGAATCCAAGATCAGCCTGCATTCGGCGCATGATTGCATCCGCCGCGCCGGAACAGATCGATTCCTTGTTGTGGTTGTCGTCCTTCTTGACCTCGATCAGGTCGGAGAAGGTGGTGAAAACAGTGTCTTCCGGCCACGGCGTCGTGCCTGGCATCAGCGCATAGCCGGGATGCTCCGCAACCGTGGTGACCGGGTTATCCGCCGCGTTGGAATTATACCCGCCGGCGAGGCTCTGGCCCATCACGACGACGAGATAGATGACATTGGCCTCGTTCGGGAAGGTCAGCGCGGTGGTGGCGTTATAGCCATAGGTCAGCGCAGCCTTGGCCGTGATGGAGCCGCCAACGGTGACGATCGCGCCATCTGCTGCCGCCTTGGTTGCGCCGGTGATTTCCTTGCCTTCGATCAGGCGCCCGGTGCTATCGCAGTCATAGCGATCGAACATGCCAACGAGAGGGACGATATCGGCGGACGGCGCCTTCAGCTTCTCGACCAATATCCCGCTCTGATATTCATATTCCTTGTTCCCGATCCAACCGGAGACAAGCCGCCCATCCGAATCTGAGGTGAAACTGTCGAACAGCCCGGTGAGGGGAACGATATCCTCCACCACGACAGGCTCAGACGCCTCGGCGGCTAGGCGCTCCAGCTCAGCATCGACATCCTCAAGGGCAGCTTCTTCGTAAAGCCCCGGCTTGGTGAAGCTCATCGTCATCCCCCTCAGATAGCCAGGCCGATGGTGGCGAAATGCGCCTTGAGACGCGCGTAGAGGTCATCGACATCGGCGTTGCCGAGGAAGCCGGTGATCATCCCGGCGCCTGCGATTGCGAGATTGGCCGGCGTCGTCACCGTGTGGTCGTTGTTGTTGCCGATCGTGAGCGGCACGGAGCCATAGACGCCAGAGGCGGTGAACGAGGCGGTGACATCGGCCGAGGCGGTAAGGCTGCGGCGATGCAGCGCGCAACCGTTGGGCTGGACGCAGCCGACCAGCAAATCCCAGCCCGCACCGGTGCCGGCGGTCAGCGGAAGGGCGGGGGACGCGAGGAATCCTGATCCCGATCCGGTGCTGAGCAGCATCTTGTAATAGCCGGGCGAAGTCGGGTCGATCAGCAGGTCGACAAAGCGCTGGTTCGTCCCGCCTGACGAGCCGAGAAAGATTTCAGCGACCGGCGAGCCGGAGGTGCTATGCGTCTTCACCAGCGCCCAGACCGTGAAGCTTTCGCCCAGATCGCGCGGGGCGACGGGAGTGTCGATCCAACCACCATTGAACCAGCCCGAGCTGAAGGTGACGCCCTCGGGCGAAACGTCGCGGCCATTCAGGCTATAGTCCCAGCCCGGCGCATTGGGCTGGTCGATGCCAGGCAGATAGGTCGCATATTCGCCGTCACAATCGACCGGGCGGCCATACCAGCCAAGTCCCAGCCCGGAGGCGTCTGCGCTATCGGATAGGATGATTTGCGGGACGGTCATGTCAGGCCCTCAGACTTTGATCGGAATGCGGAAGTGGAGGCAGTAATTGCGCAGCCGGCGGTTGATCCCGGCGGGGTCAAAGACATGATCCTCGCTGTCTGCCAGGTTGCCTCGGGCGCCCTTGATGCGGCCGGTTTCCCAATTCTCGCCCACGACCTGGCTATCGCGCAGGCCGTAGCAAAGCATGTCGCCGGCCTTCAGATCGAAGCTTGTATTGAGGCGGACGCGGTTGCGCGCGTGGATGACGGGAGCGCCGGATAGTGCGATATCCCCGACGCCCGGCCGCTCGATGTAGAAACCGTAATTGGTGGCCGCCGCGACCCATGATGTGTCCCAGACCAGCGGCGGCTTCGGCACATGGAACAACACATCAACGACGCGCGGCCCCTGGCGCTTGGCCCGCACGGGCTGGAGCGGCCGGAACTTGCGAGCGGGGTCAAAGGCCAGCGTCCCGTCCGCATTCTCGTAGACGGACTGGAGGTAGGCCCGGCTGATATATGCGCCCATCACCTTCGATGAAGTGGCGGTCAGATGCAGGCCTGAAACCGTCACCCCATCGCCGGGGATATAGTCCAGCATGTACATCGGGCAGGCCATGACGAACCACGGACTTTGCTCGCACAGCTCAGCCTGCGCGAACGTGATCCCGGTGGGATCGGGAAGGCCGTATCCCGCCAGGTTGAAGCTGGAGGTCTGCGTGTGGACGCAGACGACGGGGCGATGTTCACCAACCGCGCCGGCGACATCACGCTCGTAGTCCCGGCGCTCCTTCGCCACGATACCGCGCCAGGTAGCGCCCGGCGTCTGGAGCGAGATATCCGCCTCGCCCTGCACCCGTGCATAATATGGCACGCTGACGGTCTGGCTTAGCGACCGTGCATATTGGACGCCGAAGCGCATCTGACTGGTCAGGCGGTTGTAATAGCCGCTCCCTCGCGCCAGTCGGATTGCCTCGGTCCCTGCCTCGCCCGCTGAGTGGAAGAGCTGGACCGAACCCATTTCGTCCAGAGAAACGCCGAAGCGATCGGGCAGGGCTTCCAGGGTGGCCAGACCCGCGCCAGAGGCTGGCGTTTCACCGCGGATTCCCGAAGCGGTTTCATGCAGGGGGACCACGCTGGCGAAGTCCGCTCCGGTCGTGCCGTCGTCCTGTGGCCGCACCCCGCCGACGAACATCAGCAGGCGGGGCGAGAAGGCCACCGGCGTGACAATCGGCAGGCTCTCATAGCCCTCGCTCAGCGATTGGCCGTAGAGAGAAATGATCCCGACTTCAGTATCCAGCGCGTTGAGCGGGGATACGACATGCTCGATCCCGTTCGCATCGGTGCGGCGCGGCGCGGTGAGCGCATAGCCGTTGCGGTCAGTCTCGACATGCGAATAGATGCCGCGCGTGTGGCGGGCCGGTTCGCGGACCATAGACCGCTTGGCGTGGCCGTCTGATTCGATAACCAGCGCCGCGTTGCCGTCCTTGTCGGTGATGACGGCGAGAGGGGCGACGCTGCGCTTGCCGATCGTGCTGGCGACTTCGGCCACGGTGTCAGCCGCCTCTTCGGCGCTATCCGCTGCGGCATCAGCCGCCGCTTCAGCAGCATCAACCAAAGGCTGGAGAATGGCGACCGCCTCCTCAAGGTCGCCCATGCCTGCCGCCGCGATGTCGATGGCTAGGGTATCCAGACCGTCCCGGATTTCCTGCTTTACCGGCTCGTTTTCGCCAGAGGCAGGAACGCCATTGGTGACATAATCACGCCAGGCCAGCTTGAGTGCGTCAGTGCCGGCGGTCATTCGTAGCTCCCGGTCATGTCTTCCACCAGCGTGAGAGAACCAGTGGCAAAGCGCGGGCCGTTGAGCGGCGCCGACATGTCACCGGACAACCGCATCACGCAGCGAGGATCGGAGAAATTGAGATTGGTCCCAGCCTGGACTGCTTCACGAAGCGGCGGCCGAAACGTGATTTCGTTACCAACGACGGTCGCGATCTCATAGAGACGATGGCGCCATGTCGGATGATCGATGCTGAACCGCTCGCCGCCGATCAGGGGCTTGCCGAGCGTCACGATGGTCAGGGTCATCGAAGTGGCGCGCAGCGGGGCATCGGCGCCAGACCTGACTTCGCAATCGCCAGCGGTGTAAAGCGTCCCATCGCTGAACGGCGTGCCATCGCTATGCGGGACATGCTGCCGTGACGCGACGGGCTGGTGCCGCGCATCGCAGATCGGAAAGATGATTGCCCGAGTGCCGCTGTTCAGTAGCGCCCGCAGCGAGCGCCAGGACAAGACCTTCTCACGGCGGTTGAGCGGTGCATTCTGATAATCAGCGACCCAACGGCCGCCGCCGTCCGTAACGATCGCGCTTTCGTCGCCATTGATCGCAGTCCCGCCCGAAATCACATTGGCGCGCACCATCATTTCGCGCGAGGCGAAGCTGAATTGGCACGTCGGGAAGGTCGCGAGCATGGCGGAACGATGGTTATAGGGGCTGGCTCAAGCTACGGACGGGACGGTTATGTCACCGTCACAGCGCCAGTCCCCACTGCTCCAGATTGCGCGCCCGATGCACTGTATCCCCGCACGAAATAATAATATGTGCCAGCAGCTATCGTATCGACATAGCTTTGTGTGGCGCCTGGTGCGGACGGCAAATCGCCGCTTGCCAACGACGCGCCGACAATGGTGTTAGTGCTGTTGCGATAGACGCGGCTATAGGACAGGTTCGCCGATGCGGCATTTGTCCATTGGATCGTCGCCTGACCGGATCCTCCAGTGCCAGAAACCGATGACGGCGGCGCCGGCGCAAGGGCCGATGTCGAAGTGCTGACGGATTCGATGGCGGACCATTCCGAACGCCGGCCATCGCCTACCGCATAGGACACGGCAACATCGATGCTGACATCCGTTGGCACCAGACTGGAGAGCAGGACAGCCGCCGGGCCGGGATCGATGTCGGTATATTCCTGCTCGTTCCACGTCGTGTCGGTGGTGATGCGCCAGCGGGCATACCATATCACGTCGTCCCGATCGAAGCCGTCGACGGTGATCCGCACGCGCGCATCGGCGCCGCCTTCGCCCAGTTCGGCTTCGGCATCCGTGATTACGGGGGTAGGCAGGGGCACAACCGCCGGCCGCGCGCCGACCGGAGCTGGCTCACCTTCCTCGGTCGCGGCGTTCCAGGCGTCCACGTTCGGGTTGGCGCGCACCCAATCGAATTGAACGCCGGTCTGCGTCCGCCGAATGCGCACGATTTCCGCCGGGCCGGAATAGAAGACGGTCCCAGCTTCCTCGATATGGATCGGAATGAAGCGCTTGCCCCTGATCTTCCGCCCCTTGGGATTGGTCGCAATCGTGCCACGCTTGGGAGCCATGGTCTTGTCGAGCAGGCGCTTTGCCAGACGGGCAGCCTGCGCATGGCTTGGCACCGGGTTCTCCAACGAAGTCGGCTTCTCGCCCACCTCATCAATGCTGTCCTCGTCGCGCCAGTCGCTGGTCGGCACGGTCGTGAAATCGTGATCGGCAGACAGATAGGTCAGCGCGACGACATTGGCCTGATCCTCGTCAACGATCCCGTCATCCATCGACCAAGTGACGATCTCGCAGGGGCCAATCATGTCATCAGGATCAGGCTCGACATAGCGACCAGACCACGGGACCAGCGCGCCGTCAGCGCGCGTCGTCACCATGCCATCGCAGGCCGCCAGCAGGTTACCCAGCGTTACCTTGTGCGCATCGGTGTGCTTGTGTGCGAGGGCGACGCGATAGCGCGGCTCCGTCCCGCCACCGACCCAGCGAAGGACCGTGCCGGCCTTGTAATCGTCGCCTAGCGATGTCGTCAGCGTGACGGTGTTGCCCGCCAGGCTACCCACCACCTTGTCGATGCCATAAGCCGCCAGGGTGACGGTCTTGCCCGGCGCCAGCCCTTCAACACTGGTCAGTTCAAAGCTGGTGTCGCCGGAATCCGCATCATCCACGAACACGCCAGCGCCGTGATAGACCTCCATGGGCGCATCGCAGTCGTCGGCGAAGGCGGTCCAGTAGGCGAGGGTGGGCGCGAAATGCGTGTCCCAATCCTTGTTGTTGCGGACGAGGTAATAGTGAGCGATGGCAAGGGCCGCGTTGTCTGACCATTTCCATGTCGTCGGATCATTGATGTCCTGCGTCGGGTCGCGCCAATCGAAGACCAACTGGGCACGCGCGACGATCGACATGGCATTCGCATCCGGCCCGCCGGTCGGATAGACCTCGTTATAGTTTTTGGCCTTCACCGACTTGGAGATCATGCAGCCGGTCGCCACGCCATCGCCGCGGTGGTTTGTGGTCCAGATGCCGGGCAGACGCGCGATGACCTCTGCAAAGGCGGTTTCGGTCGGCAGGCCGAGCCGCGTGCCGATCTTGATGGTGTCGCCGTCGCCAAACTCGCCATCGTTCTGCTTGATGACGAAGCCGCCGCCGTTCAGCTTGACCTGCTTGTCGCCGAGATAGATTCGCTCAATGAAGTCAAGCTGGCCGTCATGGAAAGCCCAGACATCGACCGCATAGCCGTCATCGTTCGTGACATAGAGGATATAGGCGCCGAACAACCGGACACGGCCATAGGCCGACACGCGAGGCGGAACTGCCGTCTTGATAGACCGCTCCTGCTGCTCAGGCTTTGGCCCCTTCGGCCTATAGAGGACGGCAAGGGCCAGCGCTGCTGCTGCGGCGAACGGCTGTCCTCCAGGGATGAAATTGCCAGCAACTGCCACGATCTGGAGGGAGAGACGGCCCAGACCCTTATCAATGATGCTGAGCGGCGAGACGATCGCCCTTGCAACACCGCCCATCAGACCCTCCAGATCATCAAAGGATCGCCCGGCGCGCAGATAAGGCCGTGACGATGGACGCTGGCCCAGCGCTGCCCGGTCCAGATGCCGGTCGTGCGGTTGTGGCCGTCGTCGGTAGGCGCGTTGAGGATCGCAGCGTCCCCCATCTGCGGCTCATCGACCACGGCCAGCCCGATCGCCTCCATGCCGCGCTGCCAGAGCATCAGCAGACCGCCGCCGCGCACAATGACGCGCGCAGCCGAACGCTCGCTGTCATAGGCAATGCCGGTCGCTTCCATGGCGCTGGCATGGCCACGAAGGACCAGCCACCGGTCGAGCCAGCGGGAACAGTCATGCGTCTGCCAGTCCCATGCCGGCCGCCGGGTGCGGAGATATTCGCCAAGCTCCATCATCGCGGCCCGAACCGGCGCAGCACGCCCTGATAAATCTGGGCCACATGGCTGAAGATCGCATCGGTAGGCGACTTGCGCCGCTGGTCCGCGTCGGTCCAATATGCCTGCGGCGAGCGATTGCGATCCGTGTCCTCGGTGGCGATCGAGAGGGTCAACACCCGCGACCGGCCTTCATCGGTTTCCTCGCTGCTGAAGGTCAGCTTGTCGGCAATGAACACGTTGTCATATTCGACATCTTCAAGCTGCAGTTCGTCATCGAAATAAAAGCGGACGAAATGGACCTTGGCCCCCTTGACCGATGCCGCTTCTCCGATCGCGATGGCGAGGACTTCTGCGCTGACACCGGACAGGCGGATATCGATGCGCTCGGCCTGGCCGTTGATCGGAATTTCGAAGTCGGTCGCGTTGAGCAGTTCGCCGCCGCCGAGGTAGATCGCCGGCTCGCTCTCCACGATGTCGGCCGGGATTTCGAGGTCGCCGAAGCCGCCCCAGAGCCGGGCCGGGGGATCGGAGGCTATGCGGATGCCGAAGGACTCGTTCATCAGCCGCCCTTCAACTGCGTGAACTTGTTGAGGGTGCCGGGCATAGATTGCTGGCTTTGCGCATAGGCAGCGCCAGCCGCGCGCGCCGAACTATCGCGGGAAATGCTGGCCATCTCAGCATAAAGCTCGGTGGTCACCACGGCGTTCGGAAGATTGAACTGAGGCGCGTAGACGGTTGGCTGACTGCCGCCGCCCGCCCGGATCGCCTTACTACCCACGCTCAGCGTCTCCCCGCGCGTGACGTTGGCGATCGGGCGCCCGTTCAGCGACAAGGTGTTTCGGTCGGTGCCGCCGCGCCCGCCAAGGACGCCCGAGCCGCCGGATGCGAAGCCTACGCCGGTGCCGGTTTCGCCGCCGCCCGCTGACCCTTGGAAGAAGGTGCTGATTGAGGTGAGGATATTGCCGAACGTGCCGCCTGATTCCCCCGTGCGACGCATGGAGTTCAGGAACGGCTCGATGATGTTCTTGTTAATGAAGATATCGATCAGGCCAGCAAGGAAAGGGTCTTTCACCCCGAGGCGCTTGGTGATGCTGTCCCGGATGCCGTCACGCACATAGTCCAGCTCCTGCGTGATCAGTTCTTCGACCTGATCCTGTGTGCTGGTGCTATTCAGGTTGCGGCGGTAGCGGGCTAGGGGGCCTTCATACTGCTGATTGACACCATCAGTTTCAGCCTGCTGTATCTGGCCAAGGGCATCTAGCCGCGCCTGCGCAATCTTCTTCTGGGCGTCGCTTGCGTCTTTGCTGGCGATCACCGCGTCGAGTTCAGCGCGCTCCTGTTGGTAGGCCAAATCTAGCAGGCGAAGCTCAATATCGCGCCGCTGTTCGCGCGTTTGCGCCAGGTCACCCTGCGCGCGCAGAATATCCTGCTGATTGCGCAGGTCGTTGACCCTGATATCGACGGCTTCCTTCGCCGTCTGCACATCGCGCTCGTAGATGACCTTGCCCGCCTCTAGAGCAGCGACGGTTTCAGTCAGCGCTACAATCTTCGCCTTCTGCGCGTCCGTGTAGCGCTTGTCGGCTTGAACGTCAGCGATGGCGGCGGCTTTATTGGCCTCGATGCGCTGCAGTTCGACCTTGGCGCGGTCTTCCGAATTGGTCAGTTCGACGGTCTTTAGGCGAAGAATCTCACTATTGAGCTGCGCTTCTTCGCGCGCGAACGCTTCTGGGTTTAGTGGCGAGCGCGGCGTGCGGGACTTCTTGCTGCCGGAAGATGCGGGTGTGGCTGCTGGCTTACCTCGGCCTGCTGCTGGTGTTCCAGGCAATGGATTGCCAAGAACATCGGTCCCCCCAACCATTCTGCGAAAACGATCTTCAGCCCTTTCGCCCTGCGATGTAGCCATCGACTGGTTGAAAGCCTTGAGAAACTGACCGGCGCGATCCGCTTCCTTCGCGAGCGGCGTCATCGAAAATTCGCCACCAGTATTGCCGGCTCGGCGCGCTGCCTCGTTGATCGTGGACTTGACGCGATTGTCGAACCGGCGGCCGAAGTTGTCGATGCCGATCAGGGTATTGTCGACATTATCGACCAACCTGAGAATGTTCGCGATACTATCCCGCACGTAGTTCGCACGGCCCTCGATCTGGTCGAATGCCGCAAACGCGCCGTCGATAAGGGGCTGGAACACGTCTGCCAGGCCTGCGAATGTGGCTCGTATTTCGGCGCCAGCATCGAATGCTGACTCTTCCATCTGAGCGAAGCCATCTGCGCTTTCGCCGAAGAAGCTGGCCAACATGGATGAGAACTGGCCACCCTGATCGAAAGCGGAAAATGTCGTGAGTGCGGCATTGGAAATGCGCGTCATCGCATCGCCAAAGGTCACTGGCAATTGATTGAACTCAGCGTCGATGCCAGCAGTGAACTTCTGATCGGTCAGTGCCGCCAGCAGCTTGTCAGAGGTCAACTTGCCCTCTTCGCCCAGCTGCTTGATCTGACCGATCGGCTGCCCCATGCTCTCGGCGAGCAGGCGTGCAAGGCGAGGGGATGCCTCAAGGATGCTGTTCAGTTCGTCACCACGCAACGCCCCAGCGGCGAGCGCCTGACCGAACTGCAGGGTTGCGGATGCGGCCTGATTGGCATCGGCGCCGCTGATCTTGAGCGTCTTGGAAAACGTCTCGGTGGCCCGCGCCGCGGGCCACCGAGACGTT